>Ga0136611_10001210_pt1 | contig 17899 bp, 14 predicted proteins | sample AntDrymUQ2232306_2_FD_106645 | JGI IMG/M metagenome (GOLD analysis project Ga0136611, IMG submission 106645) | Polar desert sand microbial communities from Dry Valleys, Antarctica - metaG UQ223 (23.06) | ecosystem: Environmental > Terrestrial > Soil > Desert | place: Antarctica: Dry Valley...
GCCATGCCACCTCCGCACACGTGATCGCTGAGGCGAGCAGATGCATACGCATCCCTCGTCCCTCATGCCCCATCCCACGTCAGATATCGCGACGCCGGAAGATCAGCATCGACGCGATGACGAGTGTAGCGCAGTAGGCGATGGCGTAGCGGACGGCGATATCGCTTGGCGGCGCCGATGTGCCGAACGGGTTGGGGCCAATCAGGTTGACGGCCACCGACGGCTGGACGACATAAGATGCAAGTTTCCAGATGCTATCACTTGGAACGATCACGCTCGTCAGAATGCCGATCGTCACCATCGTGTCATTGTCGAGCGCATTGCCGATCTGCTCGACCAGCCCGCCAGTCACCGCCATCCCATACAGCATGAAGACGATCACGCCGTTTGCCATCGTCGAGAAGATCGTCGAGCCGAGCATCGTCAGGCTGAGCAGGATGCCGGAAACGAGGATCAACAGCGCGAGTCCTTTGATAATGTTTGGCGGTGTGTATTGACCAATAAAGCGTGATGTCAGGATAACGCCGGTCACCATCAGCGAGAGATAGACGGCGATCATCGCGAAGAAGCCGAGGTACTTACCAGCGATGATCTCCCAGCGGGCCAGCGGCTTCGGGATGACTGCATGCAGCGTCCCCGACTCGATCTCTCCCGCGATCGAACCGACGGCGGCGAAGATCGTCATGATCCCGGCCAGGAAGTTGACGGTGTAGAGGCCAAGTAGCACCATCGCACTGGCCTGCACCTCGTAGGGCAGCACTTCGTTCGGGACGCCGCGACGGGCGCGGTCGAACTCGACCAGATCGTCGCGCAGGATCTGGAAACCGAACGCATACAGCGCAAGGAAGGCGGCGCTCATGATGAGGACCGCCCAGATCATCTTGCGGCGCAGCGCTTCGTCGAACGTCAGGCGTGCAATCAGCAACGTCGTCACTCGTCGAGCCTCCGTCCGCTGGCCGATACGATCTCGAAGAAAAGCTCCTCCAGCGTCAACCCGTGCGGCGTCACCGCGTAGACCGGAACTCCGGCCCCAACGAGGTCGGCGACGGCCCGCGCAACGGCGTCGTCATCGGTAACTGCCAGACGCAACGTCGTCCGCCCGGAGTCTGTCGGTTCGCTATCGCGGAGATCACCGTGCTTCGCCAGCATCGATTCGATGTCAGGTCGAACGGTGCCAACGACCAGATCGACCACCGGATCGCGGCGCAGCAGTTCCTGAACCGTGCCGGTCGCGGCGACCTGGCCGCGGTTGATAATCGTCACTCGGTCGCAGAGCATCTCGACCTCGGTGAGCAGGTGCGAGTTGAGGAAGACGGTCTTACCAGCGTCGCGCAGCGAACGGATGATATTGCGGACTTCTAACCGGCCCATCGGATCGAGCGCCGAGGTTGGTTCGTCGAGGAAGACGATCGACGGATCGTTCAGCAACGCCTGTGCGAGACCGGCACGCTGCTGCATGCCCTTCGAGTATGAACGCAGAAGGTCCTTGCGCCGGTGAGCGAGGCCAACCAGTTCAAGGACCTCGGGGATACGGCGACGGCGCTCGGCAGCGCTCATTCCGTAGAGCTTGCCGTGGAACTCAAGCAGCTCCTCGCCACTGAGCCAGTCATGAAAGCGGAACAGTTCCGGCAGAAAGCCGATCTTGCGCTTCGCCTCGCGGTCGCCGAGCGGTCGCCCCAGCAATCTCGCTTGGCCGGAGGTCGGGCGAATCAGGCCCATCAGCATCTTGACCGATGTCGTCTTGCCAGCGCCGTTGGGGCCGAGAAAGCCGAAGACCTCGCCTTGCCTGACCGACAACGAAAGATCGGCGACGGCGATCGAACGACCGTAGACTTTGCGTAGTGAGCGCGTTTCGACCGCGAGCGGAGTGTTCGCGTCCAGTGGACGTACAGTCATCTGATCGTGCTCATCAACTGGACGGCTGGCAACCTCGAGTGCCAATCCTGATCTCCTCGCCGATCCTGCGATCCTGAATCACTCATCTACGATGCCACGGCGATTGGTCCGAAACGACCGTGGACCGTCCGATGGACGGTCCACGGCGGGGAAAAGGGTGGGTCGAGAGCCGACGGACAACGGGTGGGACCGCCGCTCTCAAGAACGGTTATTGCATGGAATCGGCGATGTCGCGCACCTCGTCGCCAGAGACCTGGCCGATGACGGCGTAGAGGACGCCGTCTTTCTCCCAGAGCACCGCGCTACCGAGTGTGTGTTCGATCAGCAAGCCCGGTTCGCCATTGATCGTGATGTCGTCGCTCGTTGCTCCCTCCGGGATTGGGATGATGAGCGTCGTTTCCCAGTCCTCGATCGAGCGGAGTTGAGCAACCAGGTCGGTTGGCAAGCCCGGGAAGCGCAGGATCTCCTCGCGCAACGCATCCATGTCGACGCCGTCCGGAATGTCGAGCGTCGGGCTGGCCATCTGACCGACCATGATCTTCTTGCCGTCGTCGTTGGTGTACTCGAGGATGGCAGCAGCCGGAACGTTGGCGCCGAACTCCAGCGTCGGATAGAGTGCCGGGTCAGGCAGCGCGTAGATCGGCAGGCCAAGCTCGTCGATCAACGCCTGCGCGTTGGCAGTGTCGAGGGCGTAGGACGCCGTCCCAGCCTCGCTCAGATAGGCGTTCGGAGCGCCGTCAAAGCCGTCAGGTAGATCGTCCGGTGCATCGATAACACCGAACAGCGCTTCGGCCTCGTCGAGGGATGTCGGCGCTGGCAGGTTGTCCTTGCTGAACTCGAACGTCGTGTCGAACGCGCCGAGCTGGTTGAGCTCGTCCTCAAAGCGCTGCTTGTCTTCCTCAGACATTCCGTCGAGAGCCGCCGACTGGAGCGGAGAAATCATGTCCATCGGAATCGTCACGGCCGCGAAGGTCTGCACCCGGAACTGGTTCAGGAAGTCGTCGGCCACCGTCCGCATCGGTGTAAATGTCATGGCGGCGACTACTGCGACGACGGCGACAAGCGCCGACGCTGCCCGCATCGACTGTCGCTCAAACAACTGGCCCATCCTCGATCCTCCTGCTATATCCCTGGCCGGTTGTCCGGCCATCGCTGTACGAAACCTGTTGTACGCCAGGCTGACATCGACATCGGATGTTCGACCATCCAACGCCGTCAGCGTCCGCGTCGATGCATCGGCGGCGTCACGCAGTGCGTCGAGACGCTGCCCGCATGACGCACAGTGGCTCGAGTGCGTCCGGACAGACGGAGCAACGCTGCCGTCGACGTCAAGTACTAGCCGCAACGCCCCGTCGCTGGGGCAGCCGCGGCGACGGCGAAGGTTCATATGCTGCCTCCGTTACGACCGTGTGCTGATTCATATGACGCACGGAACGCTCGCTCGGCTCTCGCCAGGATCGTTCCGACTGAACTGGCGTTCACACCGATTGCGCTGGCGACTTCGGCGTACGACATCCCCGATGAACGGAGGACGAGTACCATCCGCTGTCGCTCCGGGAGTCCTGCCAGGTGTTGGCGGACGATATCTGCTTCATCCCGCCGCGCGACGAGATCGAGCGGGTCGTCATCCGCGTGGTTGTCGGCACGTCCCGCGAGACGCCGCAGCCAGCCGAGCCGTCGCCGACGCGAGCGGACACTGTTGAAGGCGGCGTTCGTCGCGACGCGATAGAGCCAGCCACGCACATTCGTCTCGTCATCATCAACGAGCGGACGGTGGTAGAGCTTCAGGAACGTATCCTGCGTCACTTCCTCCGCCTCCTCGTGCGTCCCAACGATCCGAACGACGACACCAAACACTCCAGAATAATGTCGGGCGAACAGCGCTTCGAAGGCACGCTCGTCACCGTGCCGAACGCCTTGCAGCAGTATCCGATCCGGAACCTCGTTCGTGGTGGCGAGTGTCCCCGCTTGCACCTGTAGTGTGCTCACGCCTGCTAGCGACCCTTCGGTGTCTATTCGCAAGGTCACGTTCGCGACCTTCGACCTGTACAACACCAGCGACTCCCGGTATGTGACAATCCTGGTTCGATGCTGATGGAACCGGACGCCGCCCGCGTCCTCCAGTTGAGAGACAATCATGCCGCGCGATATCCCGGTAGCCAATGGACGCATGCTCGTGACGTTTGATAGCCGCTATCGGTTGCGCGATGTCTACTTCCCGCACATCGGCCAGGAGAACCACACCGACGGCAGCCCGTGCGCTTTCGGCGTCTGGACGCAGGATACCGAGAACCCGGCTAACCGGCGCTTCGCCTGGGTGCATGACGACGCCTGGACGCGTTCCCTGCGCTATCGCGATGCGTCGCTCGTCACCGACGTGCGGCTCGCCAATGAGCACCTCGGCGTCTCACTGGTCTGCTCCGACGCCGTCGATATCGACCTGGATGTTTACTTGCGCGGTATCGTCGTCACCAACGACAGTCGGGCGACCAAACTGGTACGACTCTTCTTCCACTTCGACGCGCGGCTGTGGGGCAACGTCTCCGGCGATGCCGCATTCCTCGACCCAGACTACCGCGCGCTCGTCCATTACAAGGGCAAGCGCTACATCTGGTTATCCGGCTGCACCGATGACTCGGCAGGGCTCTGCTCGTGGGCAATCGGCAACAAGTACGTCAGCACCTCGGAAGGCACCTGGCGAGATGCGGAAGACGGCATTCTCGGCGAGAACCCGGTCGCTCAAGGCTCGATCGACACCGTCGCGGCGCTCGAAGTGACGGTCGAGTCCGGCCAGAGTGCGACCGCCTGGTTCTGGCTCGCTGCGGGCAACCGCTTCGACGATGTCCGGCAACTGCATGAAGAGATCATTGAACGCAGTCCTGCAACATTGATCGAACGGACGGCGCGCTACTGGTCGTTCTGGAGCCGCGAACAATCGGCACGCCTCAAGGGGCTGCCTGAGCCGGTGGCGGCCCTTTACCAGCAATCATTGCTGATCCTGCGAACGCAGATCGACGACGGCGGAGCGATTCTGGCTGCCAACGATTCGGACATCTTCCAGTTCGGACGCGACACCTACTCGTACATGTGGCCGAGGGACGGCGCACTGGTTTCGATCGCGCTCGACGCTGCAGGCTATTCGTCGCTCTCGCGCCGCTTCTATCTCTTCGCATCCGAGCTGATCACACGCCACGGATTCTTCCTGCATAAGTACAATCCGGACGGATCGGCGGGCTCGTCGTGGCACCCGTGGGCAAACCCACAGGGCGACCTGCAGTTTCCGATTCAGGAGGATGAGACGGCGCTCGTCCTCTACGGGCTCGATATCCACTTGCGAACGACGCTCGACACCGAATTGGTGCGTCGCCTCTACGATGATTTCATCGCCCCAGCAACCCGCTTCCTGCTCTCGTACCGAGACCCGATCACCGCCCTGCCACAACCGTCATATGACCTCTGGGAAGAACGGCGCGGCGTGATGGCCTTTACCATCGGCTCGGTCTGGGCCGGGCTGCACGCCGGGGCGCACTTGGCGGACCTGTTCGCAGACGAGGAACTCGCCCGCGATTGCCGCGACGCCGCCGAACAGATGCGCGCGTCATCGATCGAACATCTCTACGATCCGACGCTGGGGCGCTTCCTGCGCCGAATCGTCACCGACGGCGACGGCATCATCGTTGAACGCGATACGGTTCTGGATTCGAGCCTGGCGGGCCTATATATGTTCGGGATGCTCGATGCCAACGATCCGCGCGTCGTCGCGACGATGGAGCAGGTCGAGCGCGATCTGTGGGTCACTGAGATCGGTGGCATCGCGCGCTACACCGATGACTACTACCACCAGACAACACGCGACACGGCGACGGTTCCCGGCAACCCGTGGATCATCTGCACCCTCTGGCTGGCCGACTGGTACATCGCCAAGGCCACCTCGCCGACCGACCTGCAGCGCGCGATGGAACTGATCGACTGGGTCGTCGCCCGCGCCCTTCCGAGCGGCACACTACCGGAGCAGGTCCACCCCTATACTAGGCACCCGCTCTCCGTCTCACCACTGACCTGGAGCCACGCAACCTTCGTCCAGACCGTGCGAAACTTCGTCAAGCGCCAGGAGCAGTTCGACCGCTCCGGCTGGGAAACGTTTCTGACCGAGTAGCGTGAGAACCACAGTCGTGATTCGCAACGCAAAATGCGTGATGCGTGATGCGTGATGCGTGATGCGTTGACGAGGAGCGTACCCCGTAGCCTGTCATCCTGAGCCGCAGCGAAGGATCTCTCCGCCGTAGCTCGGGATGGGTGAACGAGGAGAGGTCCTTCGCTGCGGCTCAGGATGACAGGGTTACTCGTACGGTCCTCGTCAACGCGCTGGTCCACTTTCAGCCATGCCTTCAACCTAAGGATTGCCAGGTGCCAACTTCAACTCACAGCGAGATCGGTGACCCGCTCGAAGCTGCGATTGCCTTTATGGAGCCATTCGTGTTCGATATCGTCGAGCGGATCGACATCGACGAGTTCACGACCGTCGAGTTCATTGAGGCGATGCAGCTCGATCCTTCGTCGCGGCAGGCATACCTCGACGCCGTCGAGCACTGGCCTGAGGGTGACGAGATGGCTGCCAGGATGGTGATTCACGGTCAGGTGATCCCGACCCTGTTGCGCCGGAGCGGTAAGGTCGAGTGGATCGGGTACGCGCACGGCGTGGCCGATGACTACGCCGTGCCTGCCTGGTGGCACAAGCTGGACGACGTTAGTCCGCCGGAATCAGCTCCCACTGCATAACCTCAACGTCAGACGGCTCGGCGGGCCGGATATCGACCAGGTTGCTGTGGAAGGTCGATTGGTTGCCGAGGTCGGCCAGCGAGTCCGGCGTCACGAAGTTGACATTGCGACCTCCTGGCGCGAGCCGTGACCACTGGCCCTTGACCGAGACGGCCACGCCCGGCGGGACATCGTCGGTCACGACTGCCCGTAGCCGGCACCAGCCGCGCTCGTTCTCGACGATGACATCCTCGCCGTGACTGATGCCTCGCTCGGCGGCATCAGCAGGATTGAGGTCGATCGACGGCGTCCCCTCCAGCCGCATCAGCTTCGGCACGTTCGCCAGGCTGCTCGATACGAAATGGTGGGCAGCCGCCGACATCAGCACCAGCTTCGAGCCGCGTTCGACACCGGCGAACTCGGAGGGCGGCGCGTAGACTGGCAGCGCATCCTGACCGAGGGCCGTCATCGCCTCGCAGTACAACTCGACCTTGCCCGATGGCGTTGGAAACTGATGGTCCGCGAACGGAGTCGGGTTGATGACATCGAAATTCAGCGGGACTGTGCCTTCGGCCATCAGCCGTTCGACAGTGATCCCTTCCAGCAGCGGGTTGTAGGCCTTCGTCGCCTCGAAGATCTCCTCAATGACTTCTAGCGGCTCCTGGCGTAGCCACGGGTCGACGTAACCCAGCGCCGCTGCCAGCGCCCGCGCGGTGTCCCAGTTGCTGCACGCCTCCGCCAGCGGCGCGATCGCCTGGTGATTGAATTGCAGGAAACGGTGACCGTAGCCCTTGTGCAGGTCAACCTGCTCAAGTTGCGTTGTCGCTGGCAGGACAATGTCGGCGTATTGCGCCGTGTCCGTCATGAACAGCTCGTGGACGACCGTGAACAGATCCTCGCGCTTCAGCCCCTCGATGATCAGCCCCGAGTTCGGTGTCGAGGTGACCGGATTGGCGTTGACGACGTAGAGCGAACGGATCGGTGGGTCGCTGGCTTCGCCGTTCAGGGCAGCACCGAGGCGGACCATGTTGACGATCCGTGGCACCGGCGGGCTGTCGGCGGCATGGCTGACCGCCGCGCCGTCCCAGGCCACCCAGCCGCTCGTGCTGTAGAAGAGGCCGCCGCCCCGGACACCATACTGACCGACGATGGCCGGAAGGCAGAGCAGCGCCCGCACCGTCTGGCCGCCGTTGCCGTGCCGCTGGATGCCGTCGGAGAACTTCAAGAGGGCTGGCTTCGTCGTCGCATAACGTCGCGCAAGGGCGACGATGATATCGCCGTCGATGCCGGTGATCTGCGCGACTCGCTCGATTGGGTACTCAGCCGCCCGCTCGCGCAGCTCGCGCCAGCCAACGCTGTGTGCCTCCAGCCATGCTTCGTCGTGCAGCCCCTCTGAGAAGATGACATGCATCAGGCCGAGAGCCAGCGCGCCATCAGTCGCCGGGTTCGGCTGGATGTGCTGGTCAGCTGAGCGAGCCGTGACGGTCCGGCGCGGGTCGATGACGACGACGTATGCGCCGCTCTTCTGCGCCTGACGCAGGAAGGGCATGAAGTGCGGGCCGGTGCTGGCCGGGTTGTTGCCCCAGATGACGATCAACTTGCTGTGCTGCAGATCACGCGAGTCGGGCGCCCATCTGGCGCCGATCGTCGCTTCAACGGCGACTCCCGCCGCCGCATCACAGATCGACCGCTCAAGCCCGCTGGCCCCCATCCGGTTGAACAGCCGCGTGACGGCGACGGCGTTCTGGAGCAACCCGAGCGTCCCGCTATACGAGTACGGCAGGATCGCGGCGGGTCCGTGCTCAGCGATGATCGCCTTCCAGCGCTCCGCGATCTCGGCCAACGCCTCGTCCCAACTGATGCGTTGCCATTCGCCCGAACCTTTCGGGCCGACACGTCGTAGTGGGTACTTCAGGCGGTCGGGATGGTAGACGCGGTCGAGGTATGGCCGTACCTTCGCGCAAAGCCAGCCCTGGGTGATCGGGTGCTCGGTATCGCCCTTGAAGCTGATGGCAACACCATCACGCACCTCGGTCCAGGTCGCGCAGGTATCCGGGCAGTCATGCGGGCAAGCGCCGCGCACCATCCTGATCTCGCCAGTTGTCATCGTTTATCCCGTCGCTCAATCGGCTGATTTCTACGTTCGGTCTAGTGTACGCTGCCCCGTTACATCGGCCAATCGGCTAAACTGCTTCCAGCCAATCAGCGTCGCTACCGAGGAGGGAACCTAGATGGTCACGATCAATCGTCCGGAAGCCGCCGACAAAGCTCTGGCGGCCTCGTTCCAGCAGTCACGCTCGCGCGTCTTCGCCCGTCAGGGAATGGTCTCGACCGCGCATCCGCTGGCAACCGCCGCTGGTCTGGACGCGCTCCGACGAGGCGGCAACGCAATGGACGCCGCCATTGCCGCCGCGCTCGTCACTGGCGTCGTCCTGCCGGCCATGTCTGGCCTCGGCGGAGATGCCTTCTACATCCACGCCGACGGCAAGACCGGCAAGGTGACGGCCCTGAATAGCTCCGGGATCGCGCCGCGCGCGTTGTCACGCGACTACTTCGTTTCACGCGGTCACCAGAAGATGCCGTTCTTCGGCCCGCACGCCCCCGGCATCCCTGGTGCCGTCGCTGCCTACTTCGAGGCGATCAACACACATTGCCGTCTGTCGGTCGACGACCTGTTCACGACGGCCATCCACTACGCTGAGAATGGTTTCCCGCTCTCGGCGACCGGCTCGCGGACGATCCGCGCCTCGCGGGATGAGATGGCCAAGTATCCGACCTCGGCGGCGATCTTCCTCCGCGACGGCGAGGAACTCAGGCCAGGACAGATGCTGGTCCAGCGCGATGTTGCCCAGTCATTGCGGGCGGTAGCGGAAGGTGGCCCGGACGCCTTCTATCGCGGCGATCTGGCCCGGCGGATCGCCGATGCGGTCCGCGACCTGGGTGGAGAGATGACTGCCGACGACTTCGCTGACCATGCAGCCGATGTCTACGAGCCGATCGCGACCGACTATCACGGCCACACCGTCTACCAGACGACGCTGCCGACCCAGGGCCATATCGTCCTTGAAGAGCTCAACATCATCGAGAACGCCGACCTGGCCGCGATGGGGCACAGCACCGCCGACAGCATCCATCTGCTGATCGAAGCCAAGAAGCGCGCCTTCGCCGACCGAAATGCGTACTCGCGCGATCCAAAGTTTGGCCCAACGCCGCTTGAGACGCTGATCTCGAAGGAGTTCGCTCGCGACCGCTATGAGAGCATCGACATGCGGCGCGCCAGCGACGAGGTCGCACCAGGCGCGGTTCCCGAGATGGACGGCGACACCACCTACCTCTGCACGGCTGACGCCGATGGCAATATGGTTTCGTTCATCCACTCGCTGTCAGCCGGCTTTGGCAGCCATGTGGTTGCCGGTGACACTGGCATCATGCTCAACAACCGCGCCGGTCGTGGTTTCAGCCTCGAAGAGGGACATCCGAACGTCCTCGAAGGTGGCAAGAAGACGATGCACACCCTCAACTGCTTCGCGATCGCGAAGGACGGCGTGCCCTACCTCGTTGGCGGAACGCCCGGTGGCGACCAGCAGCCACAGTGGAACATGCAGATCATCTCGAACCTGATCGACTACGGGATGGATGTTCAGGAGGCGGTCGAAGCCCCGCGCTGGCAGGGCTTCCCCGGCAGCGACCCGATCAACCTGCCGAACCCGTTCGAGCTGCGGATCGAGTCGCGCGTCGACGAAGCCGTCATCGAGGAGTTGCGCGCGCGCGGACACACCGTCAAGGTGCTCGGCCCGTACGCCGCCGGTGGCGCCGCCTTCCTGATCGCCCGCGACCCGGACACCGGCATCCTCCAGGGCGGCGGCGACCCGCGCTCCGAGGGCCTCGCGCTCGGGTACTAACCTCGGGGACCAATCGGGGGTGGGACAATCGGCCCCACCCCTTTCCACAATCCACCAATGTCGGGGCCGGGCGCCCCTTGGGCAGGGTGATTCGCCCCTAGATTGGTGGGATATTACCCCTTGTAGCGGCCACTCAGGAAGGCTGAGATCAGCCTGCCGAGGGCTTCGGGGCGATCCTCGGGGACGAAGTGGTTGCTGTGCTCAAAGATCTCGAGGTTGCCCGCGGGGAGAATGCTGGCGATCTTGCGACCGAGGTGGGTGCGAAAGGTTGGGTCCTGGTCGCCCCAGATGACGAGACTGGGACGGTCGAATGCCTCAAGCGCGTCGCGCCAGCGACAGAATTGCTGTTCGTCCATCCGCGTGGCGCCTTCACGGAACAGGCGCAGCAGGACATCGCCGTAGCCGTTGGTGAAGGGGTGCCAGTAGACATCCATCACATCGCCAGTCAGCCGTTGGCGTTCGGTGACGTATGCGCGAAACGCCTCGCGCAACATGAACTTGCGTGCGACCTTGAACGCTGCCTCACCAACAGCCGGAAGCTTGAGCAGGCTGAATGGGCTGGGCCGTGAACCGCTCCAGTCCTCGGCCCAGAGACTCGTGTTGAGAACAACCAGGTGGGTAAGCGGACCAGCGTCACGCGCCAATAACTCCGCGCCGACCAGCGCACCGTAATCGTGGACGACGAGCGCGTAGCGTTCAACGCCAAGCTCACTGAGCACGCGCTGAATGAAGGTCGCCTGTCCGACAGGCGAGAGATCCGCGTCATCTGGCCGGTCAGAGAAGCCGAAGCCAAGCAGATCCGGGGCAACCACCCGCCAGCGATGGCCGACGACCTGCACGACATCGCGCCAGAGGAACGCCTGGGTCGGAATTCCGTGCAGGAAGACGACCGGGTCACCCATGCCGGCATCCAGCACGAACGTCCGCAGTCCATCGATGGTGACCGGGGTGAGCTGTCGCTGCCAGTCAGCGACAGCGGACGGCATGCGCGCCACTATGCCGGCTCTTCCGCAATTGGCTCGACGGCTGGCGGAACTGTTGGGGCAGGCGGAGCAGGTGAGGCCGCAGCAGCACCTGCGTCCATCGTCAGCTTGAGACCGGGGATCACTGCGCTGAGGAGGTCCATCGGCAGCGGGAAGACGATCGTCGAGTTCTTCTCGGCGGCGATTTCGGTCAGCGTCTGGAGGTAGCGCAACTGGATCGCGATCGGCTGGGTGGAGATAACCGCAGCCGCTGCCTGAAGCTGCTGCGACGCCTGGAACTCGCCCTCGGCGTGAATGACCTTGGCACGCTTTTCACGCTCGGCCTCGGCCTGACGCGCCATCGCGCGCTGCATCGACTGCGGCAGCTCGACATCCTTGACTTCGACGAGGCTGACCTTGACGCCCCACGGCTCGGTCTGCTCATCGATGATCGTCTGAAGCTGCAAATTGATGTTCTCACGCTCCGAGAGCAACTGGTCCAGCTCAACCTGTCCAAGCACCGAACGCAACGTCGTCTGGGCGATCTGCGATGTGGCGCGGACATGGTCGGCGATGTTGACCGTCGCGGCGTTAGGGTCCGTCACGCGGAAGTAGACGACGGCATTGACGTTGACCGTCACATTGTCGCGGGTGATGACTTCCTGCCGGGGAACGTCCATCGTCAGCGTTCGCAGGTCGACTTTCATCATCCGCTCGACGAACGGGATCAGCAGGATCAGGCCCGGGCCGCGAGCACCCATCAGCCGTCCGAGCCGGAAGATGACGCCCCGTTCGTACTCCTGGACGATCTTGATCGACGCCGAGAGGATGATCAGTATGAACAGGACGACCGCACCGAGTGCGATTAAGATTCCGCTATCCAAGGGACTCCCCAATCATGGCCCGCAATCAGGCAGCGCGCGTCCACATGGCCGCACGAGGAAATCACTAGCCCGGCACACCTCCAAGCGCACCCGGCGGAGACATGCCGGCCTCGCTCGTCAGCGGCACGACCGTCAGGTGCAGGCCGTCAACCGCCAGAACGCGCACCTGCTCACCACGGCTGACCGGCCCGGCGCTTGAGGTCGCCTGCCAGGTTTCACCCTGAAGGAACACCATGCCGTCCGGCTCCAACGGTGTTCGCACGATAGCGATCGCACCATGCAGCGCGCTCTCGCCAGTCGCGGGTGGTCGCCCGCGCGAGCGCCAGAGCGTGCCTGCAATCAACAGGAAGAAGAGTCCCATCATGGCCGTGACCGTGAAGATGACGACTTGCGAAACGGCCAGCACCTCGTCGTTGCGGGTATTCGAGAGTAGCAGCCCGCCGAACAGGAACGCGACAATCCCTGAGATCGTCAGGATGCCGTGCGTCGGGACGAAGACATCAATCACGAACAGCAGGAACGCCAAGCCCATCAATGCCAGACCAGCCCAGTTCGTGTCGAGCGTCCCGAGCGCGTAAAAGCCGGTCACGAGCATGATCCCGCCAACCGCCCCAGGTCCGATGCCGCCGGGATTCGCGATCTCGAAGACCAGCGCCAGTGTGCCGAGGCTGACGAGCACGAAGGCGATGTTCGGATCGGTGATGACCTGTAGCAACTGCTCGAAGAACGACATATCGATCTGGGAGACCGTAGCGCCGGATGTTTCAACAGTTACCGGCTCACCCTGAACAACGACCTCAAGGCCGTCAGCCTGTGCGAGCACGCCATCGAGATCGTTCGCGACGAAGTCGATGACGTTCAGATCAACCGCCTCACCGGCGGTGATATTCTCCGCATCGCGAACCGCTGATTCGGCCCATTCGGCATTACGCCCGCGTTGCTCGGCGAGGCCGCGAATCTTGGCGGCGGCGTCGTTGACGACCTTGCGGTCCATGGCCGTCTCTTCGCCGTCGTCGGACTCGCCACCAAGCTGGACGGGCGTCGCCGAGCCAATGTTGGTCGCCGGGGCCATCGCCGCGACGTGGGCAGCGTACGTGATGTAGACACCGGCTGAACCAGCCCGCGCTCCCTCCGGCGCGACATAGACGATGACAGGAATCGGTGAGGCGAGGATATCGCTGACAATGTCGTCCATCGCTGACGACAGCCCACCCGGCGTGTCCATCCGCAGGATGACGGCGCTGTCGCCACGTTCGGCGGAGCGGTCGATGCCGCGACCGACATAGGTCGCCATGACGGGCGAGATCGTTCCATCGACATCGAGCAGCCCGACCTGGCGGTTGGTATCCTGGGCAGCAACACCTGCGATCCCGGCCAGCAGCAGTCCAGCCAGCACGATAGCCGTTGCAACGGCGTGCCAGAGGACTCGATACGGCTGGATGCGGGTAGAGTCTGTTCTGTGGGTCGGCGAGGTCATCACTACACTCCTTAGCCCCTACCCTGTACAAGTATAGCTGTCCTGCCAATCGCGGCGGATCGCATCACTCCCGGTACAATTCGCGCGCCGCCCCCGCGGCGTGGTGATCGACCGGCAAAGCAGGGAAAGCATGTCAGTGTCATCGGCCATCCAGCAGTACCAGCGCGCTGAGCAGTATGTCAACGGCCTCATTATGGGGCCGCCGTCCCCGCCGGCCGGCACACCTCCCGACGAAATCCGCGCCCGCGCAATCGCGCGGCTCGAACGGCTGCGCGCGTTCCTCGGCTTCCTCGGTGACCCGCAGCGCGCTTATCGGACGATCCACGTCGCTGGAACGTCCGGCAAAGGATCGACCTCGACGTTCACCGCCAGCATCCTGTCCGCAGCAGGGTTCCGGACCGGCACGCACGTCTCGCCGTATTTACAGGTCGCGACCGAAAAGCTCCAGATCGACGGCCAGATCGTGTCCGCGTCGCGTTACTCAGCACTGGTCAACTCGATGCGAGAGAGTGTCGAAGCGTGGGTCACGGCCGGTCACGAACGTCCGAACTACGGCGAGTTCTGGGTCGCGATGACCTACCGCTACTTCGCCGAAGCGCGCGTCGATGTCGCGGTCATCGAAGTTGGCGCTGGCGGACGCTTCGACGTAACCAACGTGATTGAGCCGGATGTCGCCGCTATCACGAGCATCGGTTACGACCACACCGTCACGCTCGGCTCAACATTGCCAGAGATTGCCTGGCACAAGGCCGGCATCATCAAGTCCGGCGCGATCGCCGTCACGGCCGTCAGTGAGCCGGAGGCACTGCCAGCCATCGAGGCCGAGGCCCGCGAGCACGGCGTCGAGTTGCGCCGCGTGCGGCACGGCGAGGAATACGATACTGTCCAGAGCGATGAGCGTGGGACATCCTTCGTCGACACGGCATCAGGCAGGCGATTCCACGTCCAGCTACCGGGATCATTCCAGGCTGCCAATGCGGCGACTGCGGTCGCAATTGCGCGCGCTTTTGATCCGGAGCACGCTACTGACGACGTCATTGCCGCCGGACTGGACGCAGCCCGCTTTCCGGGCCGGATGGAGACGGTCCAGCGCGCACCACTCGTCCTGCTCGACGGAGCGCACAACCCGGAGAAAGTCGCGTCGCTGGCCAGCAACCTGAAGGAGCTGTATCCGGGACGACGCAAGCTCCTCGTTTTCGGCGCGCTGGAATCGAAGAGTTACCACGAGATGCTGACGTCATTGCTACCTCAGGCGAGTGTGCTCGTCGCAACCGCCCCGAAAGTGTTTGCAAAGCCCTCTACGACCGCCGCCGATATCGCGGCGCTCGCCCCACCAGACATCGTCGTCGAGGCAATCGACGATCCAGTCGCCGCCGTCGGACGCGCACTGGAACTGGCCGATCCGAACGATCTCGTCGTCGTCACTGGCTCGCTCTACCTCGTCGGCAACGTCCGCGAACGTTGGTATCCCAGCGAACAGATTCTTGCGCGTGGGACGTGCTGGCCGTGATGTGCTGCCCTCCGGTAGGGGCGATCATCGCAATGTCGCCCTTCCTGACACACGGGCGACCAGCGAAGGGGACATTGCGATGATCGCCCCTACCGGAGGATTCTGGTCACCAGTGTCGTGAATGCGTCACGCATCACGCTTGCGCAAGTACCTCAGTAGCCCATCAACTGCCATGCCGTACGGCGTTGCCAGCGCTGTCTGCTGCGAGACGGCGGTGGTGCCGTCGGCTTCCATCTGGGCCGCGACATGGGCGATCAGCCGTTCAACGATCACGTCACGCTCCAGCCCCTCGCTGGAGAGCGACTCGATGAGCGTGACCCATTCGTCAAGTCGATGATCGAGCAGACCCAAGTGATGCTCGATATCGTCAACGACGCCGAAGTGGGTGAGCAGCATCCGCGCTGGTGAGAGGTCGCGCAACCGATCGACGCTCGTGTGCCAGAGCGGGATGTCAATGTCTGGCGGCGGGGTCGGGGGCAGCACGTCCGGAGAGGGTGGGATGCGGATTCCGCCCACGTCACCGACGAAGGCGAGGTTGTGGCGCGTGTCATGGAACGCGACGTGATGCGAGGCGTGACCGGGCGTGTAGATGACGGAGAGCGTTCGATCCCCGATCTCAATCGTCCCGCCGTCCGAGACGGCGACGACCCGGTCGGCTGGGACCGGCACGATCCCACCCCAGAGCGTATCCATCTGGTCGCCAAAGATGCGGGTCGCGCTGCGAACGAGGTTGGTTGGGTCGATGGTGTGCGGCGCGCCAACCTCGTGGACGTAGAGCCGCGCCGCGGAGTTGCGCTGCATGAGCACGCCAGCTGCTCCGGCATGGTCGAGATGGATGTGGGTGACGAGCAGGTGGCGAATCTCAGCCATGTCACGCCCCAGCGTGATAACACCTGCTTCCAGCGCCTCCAGTGTGCTGGATGGCCCTGTCTCGATCAGGGCGAGGCCGTCGCCGGTGTCGAGCAGGTAGGCCGCGATGACCTTCGGCACGCCCTGGAAGTGCAGGTCGATGATCGCGGTGTCGTCGTTGAGCCAGCGGGTGTCTGCTCCGGTCAACGGACATCCTTATCTGCGATTGCGGCTCGACGGTGAGTCGGTTGCAGCCGTCAACGCGCGCCGATGTTGGCCAGCGACTCGATATAGTTTGAGAGTGCACGGACCCGGGCGCGGTCGATGGCGTAGTACTTCATGCCGTTCGACGGGCGGACCGTGACAAGATCCGCCGATTCGAGCGTGCTCAGGTGGCGCGACACCGCCGATTGACTGATGCCGAGCTGGGCGACGATTTCCTGTGCGTACAGCTCGCCCTCGCGCAGCATCTCGATGATCCGCATGCGCGACGGGTCGGACATCGCCCGCAAACCGTCGAGGACTTCGGGCGTTTCAAGCGGGGCGTCGTCCTGGCGAGTGGTGCGGACCTGCGCCGGTCGATTGCGCAGAACCGAGGCAGCGTTGAAGTAGAGAATCAGCGCCGGTGGGTAGAGGATGTACTGGATAAAGCTGCCGACATGCGGCGACGGGCAGAAAACGACGCGCTCAACCTCGTCAAACCAGCTATCGATTTCTGGAGGGAGTCGATGCCCAGTGAGCTCCTGAAATGTTACCTGGACTGACGGGTGCGAGAGTGACTGGGCAAAGCGAACAGCCCGTTGGAGATCGGCCTGGTGCCGGTCGAACTCAGGTTCGTAGCACTGCCGCCAGAATCCGTCGAGCAGCGCCAGCGTCCGCCGCTTGAGCTGCTCAGGAGACGTCACCAGCGCAGCGGCTTCATCAATGTTGGCGTGCGTAATGCCGGGCCGCAGGAACATGCGCCAATCACTCACGTCGTCGCTGTTTGGCGGTGATTCGTTCAGGCCACGATCACGGTATATCCGGACGAGCGCGTGCGCGGCCATCTCCTGAAAACGGGTTGCTGGTAGCGACTCAAGGAATGCCAGATAGTCATCGAAACTGGCGTCGAGCCGGTCGGGGCTGAGCGCCTCGAAGGCGAAGAGTAGCTCCTCGATGTAGTAGAGCAACCGGCCAGAGAAACCGAGCAACAGTCCCAGGTCATGCCGCAGCCCAGCGTCGAGCGACCGCCAGGCGTCGATCAGCCACAGGTCGAAGCCGGGATCGGCAACGTCGCTGTCGGCTGCGGCGGCAGCCCGGAATGTCAGCGAAATCGCCGATGTCAGTTCGATCGGGACCGACACCGCGAAGAGCTGCTTCGGAGCTGGTCTGCCGACAATGAGCTGACCCACTGCCGCTCCTTCTCAACGTTCGAACGCCGCGCATTCCGGCGTTCCATCACGTTATGACGATAGCATGTTGCCAAACATCAGCCAAGAACTCCGACCTTTGGCCGGATCGAGCCATTGGAGCATCTTCTCAGCAGCTTACTTCGCGGCAGCTTACTTCGCGGCAGAGCGATAGTCCTCACGTGGTGGGCTGAAGATATCGATCACCAGACAACCTTGCGGACCGGCGATGGCTGCATGCGGCAGATTGCCGGGAATCGTGTAGGCATGGCC
>Ga0136611_10001211_pt1 | contig 17895 bp, 19 predicted proteins | sample AntDrymUQ2232306_2_FD_106645 | JGI IMG/M metagenome (GOLD analysis project Ga0136611, IMG submission 106645) | Polar desert sand microbial communities from Dry Valleys, Antarctica - metaG UQ223 (23.06) | ecosystem: Environmental > Terrestrial > Soil > Desert | place: Antarctica: Dry Valley...
CGACCACGCGGGTATCGCTCCTTTACTGTTATGGGCCCGTCTCGGAGCCGGCATCCGATTCTTGAAGGTGCGGGGTGAGATACACTCACCCCGCACTCTTTAAGTCAGTTCTGGATGGCGGCCCCACCGGGATGCTGACCAGTAAAGGAGCGATGGCAGACGAAGGATTGCAGCCTGGCGGGCCATTTGGAGGCTGAGCTGCTGAGGAGGGCCCCGCGTCCTTGGGTGGAGCAGTACCCTGCTGTTGATCTTGCCGTTGCTGTTGATCTTGCCGTTGCCGTTGACCTTGCCGTTGCTGCTGCAGTTGCGGTTGCTGTTGCACGACTCAGCACACACCCCAGAAGGCGTCGTCGGAGATCAGGACGTCGAGCTCCAGGGCATCCGCTCCGCGCTCGCCTGAATAGTCGGCGATGTGAATGGCCGCGGTGGCCAGCTCTCGGCCCGACGCGTCCACGAGGACGAGGCCGAGCCGGTCACGCGCCGAGTGATAGCGGTCGAGCTTCTCGCGATCCCGCGGCTCCCCACCCGGCGTGGGGACAGCCTCGCTGAAGAGCCGGAAGATGGGTTGCACCAGCTCGTAGCCGAAGCCTGGGCGGAAGCGCCCCCAGGCACGGCGTGTGGTGACGTCCGCCTGCTCCAGGTCGGAATGGCCGATGATCACGCCACGCATCTTCACGGTATGGCGCATCAGGCCCCGCACGCCGACGGGCGACGGGCCTGGCAGATATCGCCAGGCTGCAGGACGCGCGAGGCAATGTCGGCAAGCGGTGCTGGCATCATGCGGGGAACATAGCGGCGGGTTCGATGGCGCCGGAGTCCGGGCACGGCGTCGTCCCCGGCCACCCCGTCAGGCTCCCGGCCCCCCTCACGATTCGCAACCGCCACGATACCGCTCCCTCGGCGCCATGTAAAGAGTGGCTATGTATAGGCTGTGGAGCCGCGCGGCGCGGGCGGCGAGCCTTCGCGCATGGCGACGCTTCGCGAAAAACTCGGCCGCACGGTGCGACGGCTGCGCACGGAGGCCGGGTTCTCCCAGGAGCGCTTCGCCGACGCATGTGGATTGCACCGCACCTACATCGGTTCCGTCGAACGCGGCGAGACGAACATCTCACTCGACAACATCGAGCTGATTGCGCGAACCCTGCGCCTCCCCGTCTCGCGCCTCTTCGCGGATGCCGAAGCCGCGCGCTGAGCGCGTCACCAGGCGGCGTCCGGCGAACCCGACAGGCACCGATCAGATGATGCCGTCGCGGCGCGCCTGTGTCACCACACCCTGCAGCGCCACGCTCACGGCGTCCAGCTCGGGCAGCGGGATATGCATCTCGACTTCACGGTCCACGAGCGGTGACTCGGGTGCGCCATGTCGCCGCAGCCGGACGCGGACCGGTGCAACCTGCGCCGCGCCACGCCCCGTAGGCGCGTCCAGCGACACCGACCACCATGTGCCGGCGTCCACCGTCACCGCGCCGTGTGCGCTGCGCTGGCTCCCCTCATCCTCGTACCGCGGCAGCCGCTCGCGGACACATGGGGATCGGAGTGCGCGGCAGGACGTCAGGCTGGAACGCTGATCAGGCGCGCTTCTCCTGCGGGACAGGTGCATGGCATCCTCGCGGGGCGGGTATGCCCCCAAGGTATACCGAACAGATGCCGAAAGCAAGCGCCGCGTTGAGGGGTGCGGCGTCGTTCCCAGCCCGGGGCGTTACCGCCGCGCGCGGGTGCGCAGTCCCAGCGCGCCATTGAGCCAGCGAACCAGCGGGAGCAGCCGGGTGAAGTCGCGCAGCAGGATGTCGGGAAGCCGGCCGCTCGCCAGGTCGCGTGCGGAGAGCGGCCGGCCGAGGGTGAACGAGCGGTGCCGCAGCAGCACGGCGGCCGGGTGTGGGTCGCGGTAGCCGCGCGGCATTCGTCGCAGCATCGCCTCTGGTGCCAGCATGCCGAAGCGGCGGCGGATGGCCGGCGTCTCGAGGATGGCCGCGAGCGACTCGTGATCGTCGTCGATCGCGCGGCGCAGGCGCTCGAGGGTGGGCCGCGGCGGCATCCAGATGCCACCGCCGACGAAGGCGCCGGTCAGCCCGATATCGACGTAGAATCCGGCACCGCCGCGCGCCACCGTCGCGCTGCCCACGCCATGTCCTGCCCCGTCGTGGAAGAACCACGCGGCGACGTTCGTCTTGTAGGGTCGCTTGTCGGCGGAGAAGCGCACGTCGCGGTGGATGCGAAAGAGCGAGCGGCGCGGATCGCCCACGATCTCCGGCGCGACCAGCGCGAGCCGAGCGTCGACCTCCTCCACCAGCGCGGCCAATGGATCGCGCAGCTCTCGCGCATACCGCGCGCGATTGAACTCGAACCACGTCCGGTCGTTGTGCTGGTCCAGCTCCCGCAGGAATTCCAGTGCGCCGCCCCCGAAGCCGGGGAACCCGCGTTCGCGGGCTGGGATCACGGCGCGGAGCTGGCCTTCGTGGGTTCGGCCGCAGTGGACGGCACGCTGACCGCCATGCGGAAGGCGAATCGCTGCTCTACTGCCTGCCGGATGCGCCGGCCAGCGACGATCCCGGGACTGAACCGCATCCCGGGCAATGCGTCGCGCACCGCCTGCACGAACTCCGGATGCGTCGACGACAGCACCTCGAACGACTCCGGCTCCGCGCGCCCGAGGCTGTCGATGACGTAGCGCGCGGAGACGCTGCCTTCGACGTGGCGCTCGCGCAGCGCCGGAGGATAGATCGGCGCGGCGCTGCCTTCCACGCGGGAGGCCGCCAGGTCCACGTCGAGCACGGAGTAGACGGAGTCGGTGGATTCGTTGAGGGCAGGCTGTGCCGCCTGCGTCACGTCGTCCAGGCCATTCGTCTCGACGCCGCGGTCGAGCGCAGAGCGCGAGTCACCCGGAAGCTCGGTGGCCGCCGGCGCCGTGCCATCCAGCGGCATGCCGGTGCCCACACGAACGTATCGGACGCGTTCCTCCACCGCATTCTGGCTGGGCGTCCGGTCGGGCGGCGGAAGGTAGTAGATGCTCTCCCGGATGTTCTCGAGCACCGCCTGGGCGGCACGCTCGGTGCCGACCACCGCTCCGGCGATGAGCGCAGCGTGCATCACGATGCTGAGCGCCATTCCGGGCGAGAAAGCAGACGACTTGGCGGTGCTGTGCAGCCAGATGCGCATGGGACCCTCCGGATCGCGCCAGTGCCGTGGGGCACCCCTTCAGTATTGCTCACTCCCTCCCCCGCGGCAAGCGTCTCGCATCATCCCTGTTCCCCTCGCCCGAGCTCGCCCAGCGCGTGGCCATCAACCCGGTAGGTGGTCCAGTCGTCCATCGCGCGGGCGCCTACCGACCGGTAGAAGCGGATGGCGTCGGCATTCCAGTCGAGCACGGCCCACTCCAGGCGGCCGTAGCCACGGTCCAGCGCCGTTCGCGCCAGGTGAGCGAGCAGGCGGCGTCCCAGTCCGTGCCCGCGCCACGCCGGGTACACGAAGAGGTCCTCCAGGTAGATCCCGGGCCGCGCGAGGAAGGTGGAGTAGCTCCTGAACCAGAGCGCGAAGCCCGCCGTCTCGCCCAGCGACTCGGCCAGGACGACCTCGGCGACCGGGGCGACGCCGAACAGGCTGTCCCGGAGCAGCGCCTCGGTGGCGACGCATTCGTGGGCGAGACGCTCGTAGTCCGCGAGCGCGCGAATGGCCCGCAGGATCTCCGGCACGTCGGCGGGGGTGGCGACCCGGAGGCTGAATGTCGGGTGCATGGGGACGGATCAGGGACGGATCAGGGACGGATCAGGGACGGATCAGGGACGGATCAGGGACGGATCAGGGACGGATCAGGATCCGGCCCTGATCCGGTCCTCACCATGGCGGCCGGCGACGGTAGTAACCACTAGTTTAGCGCTCCCCGCCGCAGGCCAGCCAGCCGTGCCAGACCTTCCAACGACGCTGCACCAGATCCTCGCGGGGCGCTACCTCATGGAGCGCGAGATCGGTCGTGGCGGCTCCGCGACGGTCTACCTCGCGCACGACGTGCGTCACGAGCGGCGCGTCGCCATCAAGGTGCTCCACCCCGAGCTGTCGCATGCGCTCGGCGCGCAGCGCTTCATGCGCGAGATCAAGCTGACCGCCAGCCTGCAGCATCCGCACATCCTGTCGATCCACGACTCGGGGGAGGCCCACGAACAGCTCTTCTACGTGATGCCGTACGTGGAGGGTGAGTCGCTGCGGGCGCGCCTCGGCGCCGACAACCGGCTGTCGGTGCAGGAAGCGGTTCGCATCGGGCGCGAGGTGTCGGGCGCGCTCGCCTACGCCCACGAGCGCGGCATCGTCCACCGGGACATCAAGCCCGAGAATATCCTCTTCTCCGGCGGCCACGCCGTGCTGGCCGACTTCGGCATCGCCCGCGCGATCGACCGGGCGTCCGAGAAGATCACCCAGCAGGGGACGATCACGGGGACGCCGGCCTACATGAGCCCCGAGCAGGCGCGCGACCGCGCGTTCGACGGACGCAGCGACGTGTACTCGCTCGCCTGCGTGCTCTACGAGGCCATCGCCGGCGTGCCGCCATACGTCGGCGACACTCCACAGCAGCTGCTGCAGCAGCGCATCATCAAGGCCCCGCCACTCCTGCGCGAGTACCGTCACGACGTGCCGGGGCCGATCGAGTCGGTGGTCGCGAAGGCACTCGCGATCTCGCCCGACGACCGCTACGATGATGCGCGCGCGTTCAGCGCCGCCCTGTCGGCCGCCATCGGCAACTCCGGCGAGTCGATCACCATGGGTACCGTGCGGCGCCCGACGGTGCGACGTCCGGCGGCCTGGGCCGCCGGCCTGCTGCTGGTGATTGCGGGCGGCGCGGCGACAACGCCCGAGGCGCGCGACCGCATCGACGTGATGACGCGCCGCGTGGACACCCTCCAGTATGCGGTGGTCCCGTTCCAGTACGTGGGCGCGCCCGCCCCGGGGGGCGACGTGGAGCCCATCGCCAGCGGGACGTACGCCGCCATGCAGCGGTGGGACGGGCTTCCCCTCGCGAGCGAGATCAGCGTGTCCGACGCGCTGCGACGCCATGGCACCGCCACGCTGACCCTCGAGGACGTGTCTCGCATCGCGCGCCGAGTGCGGGCGGGGCGTGTGGTCTGGGGCCGCGTCCGGGTCTCGTCCGACTCGGTGGTCGTCCGGGCAGGAGTCTACGACGCGCTCACCGGCCTGCGCGTGCGCGAGATCAGCCGGGTAGTGGCGCCCGGCACGACCCGCGGGCTGAGCGGGGTCGACTTCCATGCGCTCGTCGCCGATCTCCTGCGCACGTCGCCGGCCGGCACGCTCTCCACCGATGCCGACGGCGGCACCCAGTCGTACGCGGCCTGGCAGGCGTTCGAGCGTGGCGCCGTCGCACTCGCCCACTGGCGCGTGGCGGAGGCGACGACGGCGTTCGAGGCGTCCGTCGCCGCCGACCCGGCGTATCCGCAGGCCAACCTCTGGCTGGCGCAGCTGCGCTTCCTCCGCGGCGCGGCCCCGCATGACTGGGCCGCCCCCCTCATGGGAGCCACGCACGGGCGCCAGCAGCTCGACAGCCGTGAGCGTGAGCTGGCCGACGCACTCCGCGAGGTGGCGGGCGACGACCTCGTGTCCGCGTGCGCCCGCCACGCCTCGCGCGGCCTGGAGCTGGCCCCCGAGGCCTTCGTGCTGCTGCCCTACGAGCGGTTGCGCAGCTACCTGCCGCTCGAGCACAACCGGATGAGCGTCGGCCCCCTCGGCGGCGTCATGTACGTCGCCCTGCCCTACCGAAGCGGTGACACCATTGCCTACGCGCCGAGGCCATCAACCGCGACCGGCTGGGCGGTGCCCGCGCGCTATGACGACGCGCTCCGCCTTGGCCGCGACCGGATGCTCGGCCTGCTCGACCTGCTGACGCGGCGCATGCCGGAGAGCGCGGATGCGTTCGAGGCGCTGGCGAACCTGCTCGAGGCGCGCGAGGAGCTCACGGGCACCCCGCAGGGGCGGTATTCCGCGCTTTCGGCGCTGCAGCGCGCGCGCATGCTGCCCGTTACCCCCGACCAGGCGTTGCGGCTCGCGGTCGCCGACATCAGGCTGCACCTCAAGCTCGGGGACCTCGCGCACGCGGCCACGACGACCGACTCCGTCCTCGCGTCGCAGCCGAATCCCACGCCGGACCAGGCGTTCTGGCTGCAGGGCATTGCAGCGTACGCCGGCCGCGCCGGTCTCGCGTCGCGCTACGACCGCCTGCACGGCGACCGGGGGGAATTCCAGGGCAACGTCATCCCGGTCCCCGCGGCGGGGGATGCCCTGTCCGCGTTGCTGATGCGCAGCGCGCTCGGCATCTGCGACGACTCGTCGGCCGCGCTGCTCCGGTCGGTCGACCGGACGGTCGCGAGCTACGTGGATGCAGCACAACGACCGACGGTCCGCAGCAGGCTCCTCGAGCGCCCGCTCATCCTTGCCGGTCCGTGCAGCGGCGGGCGCTCGACGCTGACCCTGGATGCACCACACGCGCCGGTGGTGCGCACGCAGCAGCTGATCGCGGGTGGCGACATCGCTGGGGCACGGCGGGTCCTCGACGCTCTCATCGAGTCGCGCCGTCCCATCCGGCCGGGTGCACTCTCGCTCGACCACCTCTTTCTCGAGGCGTGGATGAACGACGCCGTCGGCAATCCGTCGGCTGCCGCGGCGCGGCTCGATCTGGTGCTCGGCGCGTTGCCGACGCTGTCGCCACAGGTGCTTACCGAACCGGCGATGGCGGCCTCCGTGGGGCGCGCCATGGCGTATCGTGCCGAGCTCGCACACCGGTTGGGCGACGCCGCCGCGGCGGGATTGTGGGCCGGCCGCGTGCTCACGCTGTGGGCAACCGCCGACCCGGACCTCGCGCCCGTGCTGGGGCGGATGCGCACGCTGGCGGCCCAGCGACCGGCCCGGTAAGCTGGGCCGCGAGCCGTTCAGCGCGCCTCGCCGTCAGGCCACGTCGTACCGCTCGCGCAGGATGCGGAAGTGGTGCGCGACGTGACCCACGGTGATCCAGGCGAGCGCGCGCACGCTGATCTCCTTGCCGCTCGCGACCCCGACGCGCCCCCACGCCTCGGGCGCCAGTGAGGCGAACAGCGCAATGGTGCCGGCGCGTACCGCGTCGAGCTCGGCCAGCAGATCTGCCATGCTCCGCGTATCCGAGCCTGCCGTCGCCACGTAATCGTTCTCTTCGAAGCCGGGCAATGGCGTGGCGTCGCCGCGCGCGATGCGGAGTGCCCGGTACACGAAGATCCGTTCCGCGTCGATGCAGTGGCCCACCACCTCGCGCACGCTCCACTTGCCCTCGGCGTAGCGATAGCCGCCCTGTGCGGGCGTCAGCGGCGCGAGTGCGGTACGCAGCGCGGTCACCTGCGCGCCCAGCAGGTCGATCACGTCGCCGTCGGGCACCGCCGCCACGTAGCCGGCGAAGGAGCTCGCGTACTCGGCAGGCTCGGGACGACGGGGCTCGCGATGCATGGTCACTGGTCGCCTGTCAGCGTGCGGACGCCAGCGACGGGCGAGGCGCATTGCGCCAGGTGACGAGCAGGACGCCGACGGCCGCAACGCCGAGCGCGATGATCTGGGCTGATGTCAGTGGCCCCACCATGTCGTTCTTGGCGCGGAAGAACTCCACGGCGAAGCGCTCGGCACCAGCGAGCAGGCAGTACATGCCGAACAGCCAGCCGGCGGCGTGCGTGTGCCGGCGCAGTCGCCACAGGGCGAGGAACATGAGGAATCCGAGTACCACTTCCATCAGTTGCGTCGGATAGACGCCGACGAGGGCGGAGTCGGGCACCGACGCGGGAATGTCGGCGCCATACAGCTGTCGCATCACCTGCGCGGTGGTCGGCGGCAGCCCCTGCGGAAAGGCGACGGCGAAGTTGGAGTCCCACACGCGGCCGAAGTCGTCGCCGACGGCCCAGCATCCGGTGCGACCGATGGCGTATCCTGCCCCGATGCCCACCGCCGCGCCGTCGGCGACGCGCAGGAACGACTGCTTCCGCCACCGGATCACGGCGGCGCACAGTGCGACCGCCCCGATGAACCCGCCCCAGAACACGAATCCCCCGGTGCTGAAGAGGACGCGCACCTCCCCGGTGAGGATGGCGTAGTAGACCTTGGCTCCGATGATCGTGCCGACGAGCGCCGCGAAGGTCACGTCATTCATGATCTCGGGGTCGTCGCCCCGGTCGTGCAGCACCACCTGCGCGACGTAGTGCGCGATGCCGAAGGCGCACATCATCGCGAAGCCGAAGCCCGTGAGGTGCAGGAAGCCGAAGCGGAAGTCGGCCGGGTACTGGATGATCGGCGTGCCGAGCATCAGCCGCCTCGCTTGAGGACGCGGGTCTTGGTCCAGACGACCACTGCGCTGCACGTCTGCCCGAGGGTTGTGAACTGCGGGGGCACCTGCGGGCCGCTGTAGACCTCGATCGCCGCGACCTCCTGTGGGCGCACGAAGGAGTCCAGGTCGCCCGGCGTGATCTGCTGCCACATCGCGCCATCCACGAAGATCGTCACGCACCCACCACCCGTGGCCCCGCGCGTCGAGCTGAGCACGTTCTGGCCGCCGCTCTGGGAGACGCGCACGCCCGGCACCGTTCGCATCAGGTCGGTGAACAGGAGCGCCTGGCGGCGCTCGATCTGGTCGGAGTCGATGAAATGTCCGGTTGCAGCGGTCCGCTTGCGCTCCAGGTACCCGACCCGTTGCAGCCCCTCGTCGCGGCGCGACACCACCTCCACTGGCGACAGCTCCGGGACGAAGTCCCCGAGCCGCACGGTGACGCGCGCCGGGGTGCGCGACGACAGCTCCACCGGCACCTCCGTCGGGCGGTAGCCGATCTGCCGCACGACCAGCGCCTGCGTGCCCGCCGGGACCGAGTCCAGGAGGAACTCGCCGTTGGCGCGGGTGAGCGTCGCGGCACTTGAGCCCACGAGCCCGACGCGTGCGCTCACCACTGGTGCCCCGCTCCTGGTCACGACGCGTCCCGACACGCGCGCGGTGCCGCGTGCGGCGGTGCGCGGGCGTCCGGCGCTATCCGTGATGGACGCCACCGTCAGTGGGGCGACGCTCACGCTGCGCAGCGCGAGGAGCCCGTCGTCCTGCGTCACCACGACTTCGGCCGTCGCCCCGCCGTCCTTTCGCTGCGCCTGCAGCTTGCCCTCGTATTTCTCCGGCAGGCCGCACAGGCGATAGGTGCCGTCCTCGCCCACGATGGCCTCGCGCACGCGGGGCGCCCGGCGCGTGGGACGCATGCTGCTCGGAAGTCCCGCGATGTCCGGGTCGTACCAGACCAGCGAGACGCGCGCACCGACCGCGGGGGCATCGGTGTCGGGCTCCCGCACCCGCCCGACGAGCGCGCCCGGACCGAGCGAACGGCGGGCGGCGGGGCAGAACATCGCCACCAGCGTCTCCGCCGACGGCACCGCGATGTAGGTCTGGGTCACCCGGTCAACCTGGAAGTTCAGGGTGGGCGTCACCAGGGAGATGCCGAGCGTATCGAGCATCGGGTGGTCGATCAGCAGGCGGTACGAGCCGGGCTTGATGCTGTCGGCCAGGAAGCGTCCGAGCGAGTCGGCAACGCCGAAGCGAAGCGCACCCTCCACCTGAACGATGGCCCCTGTCATCGGCTCGCGGCGCACGCTGTCGAACGCCACCCCCTGGAGGAAGGCGGTGGTGGCCGGCGCCGGCGCAGCCGGCGCCGCCGGTGCGGGGCGCGGCGTCCGGGTGGCCGGACGCTGGGCATCGAGCCGGAGGACGGGCGACCACGCGAGCAGGATGAGGACGACAGGGCGAAGCAGACGCATGAGCAATAATACCCGTGAGACCGTCGGACCGTGAAGCGGGAATGGGGGTGGCACGACGTACACCTCGGGCCGGGGCGACGGTCCGCGCCGGTCTGCTTTGTGCCTTGCAGCGGGGTACACCACATCACGGAGTCGTCATGCCGAAAGCCAGCAACTACTACCAGTCCGACCGCCCCGAGTCGGGCGGTGCCGACAAGGACATGATCCGCGAGAAGACCGGCCTGCACGAACAGGACAAGCAGAAGCTCGCGCAGGACATCGCCGAGAAGGCCGAGTCCGTTCCCGAGCACCCGAAGAACGCCGCGCACGAGGCGTTCACGGTCGGCAACGAGCCGAACAACGCAAAGGGTACCAGGCCCAGCGAGTAGGAGTGACATCTCCCCGGGCCTGAGGCCGGCCCCGGGAAAGCGGACCCAGCAGCAGAGGGCGGTGTAACTTTCTTCATGACCGCCTTCGACACGCCGCGCGTCCTGCCGCTCGCGCCACCCTCGCATCCGCGTCTCCTCATCGCGTGGATCGCCGTTGCGTACTCGATCGCCTACCTCCTGTGGGCCGGCCTGGCCGACGCATCCGGCGAGGCACGCGCCTTTGCGGTGCGGGCGGTATACCTGCCGCTCACCGTCGCCGCGGTGGTGCTGTACCTGCGAGCCGCGGTGCGCCCCGGCGCCGATGCGGCGCTTCGGCCCGCGCTGCGCCTCCTCGCCGCCGCGAACCTGGCCGCGGTGCTGGGCAACGTCATCGTGGTGGCGCGGCTCTACCTGGGTGCCCAGGGGATCAGTCTCATGCTGGCGAGCGCGTGCTACCTCGCCGCGTACCCGCTGAGCCTCGCGGCACTGCTCGTGATCCCGGGGGGCCGGCGCACCTCCGACCGGTGGAAGCTGCTGTGCGACGCGGGCATGGTCATTTCCGGTGCCGGCGTCGGGCTCTGGTACTTCATCCTGCGCGCCCCTGCTGGCGGCGCGGGAGCTACCCCTGACGTCTCGGCCCTCTACCCCCTTGCCGACCTGCTCGTGCTCGTCGGGCTGGTCACCATCGTCCTGCGCCACCCGTCCGACGGAAACCGGGTCGCCGTGCGATGGCTTGCCATCGCGACCGCGCTGCTCGTGGTCGCCGACCTGTCGTTCAACGTGCTGGCGGCACGGGCGGGTCCTGGCGCTACGCTATGGGTCGACGCCCTGTTCCTCGCATACTGCGTCGCGCAGCTGGTGGCGGCCGAACGCTTTGCGCAGGGTCCGGTGCGCGAGGCGGCACCCACCCCCGCGCAGATGGCGACGGCCGCACGACTGCGGTCCCTGCTGCCCTTCGTGGCTGCCGGGGCGACGTACGCCCTGCTGCTCGTCGTCGCGCTCCGCCAATGGTCCCCACCGCTCAGCGGGCTCGCCATCGGCGCGATCGCGGTCTCCGTCTTCCTGGGCGCACGCCAGCTGCTCACGTACCGCCGAGACGCGGCGATCCTGGCGGAGCAGGCGGTCCGAGCGAGCGAGGCGCGATTCCGGTCACTGGTGCAGAACTCGTCGGACCTCATCTTCCAGCTCGATCGAGACGGGGTGATCCGCTTCGCGAGCACGTCGGCGGAGCGGGTGATGGGCCATGCGCCGGATGACCTCACCGGGATTCACGTGACCTCCCTCGTGTGTCCCGACGACCTCCACCGCGTCTCCAGCTATCTGGAAGCGATCCACCACCTGCCGGGCATCTCGCCCTCCTCGGAGTGGCGCTTCTGCCGGCAGGATGGCGAGATGGTGCAGGTGGAGGTCGTGGCGAGCAACCTGCTCGACGATCCCACGGTGCAGGGCATCGTGCTGAACGCGCGCGACATCGGCGAGCGCAAGGCGCTGCTCGACCAGCTCGCTCACCAGGCGTTCCACGACCCGCTCACGGGACTGGCCAACCGCGCGCTCTTCTACGATCGCGTGTCGCACGCGCTCGCCCTGGCGCATCGCCAGGCGCGCACGGTGATGGTGCTCTTCCTCGACCTGGACAACTTCAAGCAGATCAACGACACCCTTGGCCACGCCGAAGGCGACCGCCTGCTCACGATGTTCGCCGCGCGGCTTCGGGCCTCCGCCCGTGCGACGGACACGGTGGCACGGCTCGGTGGCGACGAGTTCGCGCTGCTGGTGGAGGACGACCGCGCCGACGAGGGTGGGCTGCGGGTGGTCGAGCGAATCCGCGAGCAGATGTCGTTTCCCTTCACGCTCGCGGGCTCCGCGGTCACGGTCGGCGCGAGTATCGGCAGCGCCACCGGTCACGACGGCAGCGTCGACGAGATCCTCCGCCGCGCCGACATCGCGATGTACGCGGCGAAGCGCACCGAGAAGGGCACGCACCAGGCCTACCACCCGATGCTGCTCGAACGCTGAGCGCAACGCTGGAATGACGAAGGGAGCCTGGCGCGGTGCCAGGCTCCCTTCGGTGGCTAGTAGCCGCGCTTCGCCGGCGCGCGCTTCGCCTTCTTCTTCGCCGACGCCGAGCTGCCGGGCGTGACGGTGAACTCGTCGACGTGAATGTCCAGGTTGTGGTTCACGCGCAGGCCCGCGTATCCGTTGGCCTGGGCGTACGACGCCGCCAGCGCGAACACCGGCGTCCCGTTGATCCAGACCCGCGTGGAGTCCGCGGCGGCCACGACGCGGAAGGTGTTGGTCGCCTTCCCGCTCGCGTCCTGCTTCACCACGGCGGCATTCGGCGCCCACGGCTTCACCGTGTGCACGTCCGCCCCTGCCCGGTGGCTCACCAGCACGTCACCGGTGCCGCGAACGAGCACGTAGAAGTAGCTGAGGTCCGGCTGATCGAGCTTGCTCCCCATGAGGAAGATTCCGTACGCCTCCGGATGCGTCGGCGCCTTGGTCTGCGTCATCGTCGCCGTCACGGTGTAGGGCGCCGTGAGCTTGTGCTTCTCATGCCAGTAGATGGCAGCGGGGCCGGAGGTCACATGATAACCCTTCCCCATCGTCGTGAACTTCGCGTCGCTCAACTTCTGGGTCGGCCGGTCCGTGCGGCCGCGCCAGCCGGCCGGCAGCGATCCATCCTTCACCTTCTTGCCCGCGTCGTCGCTGGCAGCCGACTGGGCGAGGGCTGGCGCGGCGGCCAGCACGAGGGCGAGGATGGCAAGGGTGCGACGCATCATGGGTACATCTCCGAAAGGGGTTGTCGAGCACCGGACCAGGCAGGGTGGCCCGTGTCGCCGCACGGGAGGACCTCTGCTCGCCGGGGCCAGTCACGTGGACGGGCCGACGAGGATCAGGCGACCTCGGCGTTCGGGGCGACCGCGGACGGCGGCCGCTCCGCCCCGGAGAGCAGTCGTTCGACGATCTCCGTCACCTGCGACGCATGTCGCGCCTCGTGCTGCCCGATGAACAGTAGCCACTGGTACAGGTCGATCTCCCCCAGCCGGGGGTGGGCGTGACGTACGCCCTGCAGCGCCAGCCCGTCGGCCGCGGCGATCGCGGCGTGCAACTCGCTGCGCGAGCCGGCCAGCGCCGCCAGCGCGGCCGCTCGCGTCCACCCGCCTTGCGGCGCGACGCGCGACGGGGCCTCGATCCGGCGGCTGCGGTCCGTGAGCGACGCGAAGTCGAGGCACTGCATGATGGAGCTCTCATCCATCTCGGCCGGGTGGCCGGCGGCGCGCGCCTCGGTGGCACGCAGCGCGATCAGCCGAGCCGACCCGCGCTCCACGCGGTGGAGGTGCTCGCACACGTCCGACACGGACCACTCGTCCGGTGCAGGACGTGACGGCCACGCCGCCTCCGGCAGCTCCTGGGCGGCCGCGAGGAGCGCGCTGCGCTGCGCGTCCACGTACGTGGCGATCTCTGACAGGCGAGGGTGCATTGGCGGCGGGGTAGGTGACCGCTCCGAAGCTGTGGGGGCGACGCACGGCACGCAAGCAGCCCTCGCCGCCATCCTCGCGAGGTGCTACCCTTTGGCATGGACCTGATGGCACCATGCCCCCTCGCGGGCGCTCTGGCGGCGAAGCTGCGGGAGGAGCAGGAGGCGCTCACACGTCGGTGGCTCGACCGCATCAGTGCGCGCGTGGCGATCCATCCCAACCGGATCTTTCCCACCGACGAGCTGCTGGACCACGTGCCCCTGCTCATCGTCGGCATCGCCAGCTATCTCGAGAACCCGGCGCTCCCCGTCTCGGCCGACGTCCCTGTGATCGCCAAGGCGATGGAGCTCGGCGAGCTGCGGTACTCGCAGGGCTTCGACGAGTACGAGCTGCTGAAGGAGTACGAGATCTTCGGCGGCATCCTCTTCTCCTTCCTGTCGACGACGGTCGACTCGATCGACCAGCCCTGCTCTCGCGCCGAGCTGGTGCTCTGCGCGCACCGGCTCTACCACGCCGTCGCGCTCATCCAGCAGGCGACCACGGTCCAGTTCCTGGCGCTCATGAAGGAGCGACTGCGGGAGCGCGAGGAGCGGCTCCGTGCATTCAACCGGGCGCTCACGCATGAGCTGCGCAACCGGATCGGCGCGACGATGGGCGCCGGCCAGCTGCTGCAGATGCCGGAGATCGCCAGCGCCGATCAGCAGAGGCTCGTGGACATCGTCGTCCGCAACATGGAGAGCATGCGCGTCTCGCTGGACAACCTGCTCGAGCTCACCCGGCTGGAGGGCGACGCCCGACAGGCGCGCCACCTCCTTCTCCCGGGCGCCGCATTCGAGGTCCTCCGGCAGCTGCGCGAGTTCGCCCGGTCGCGCGGCGTCAGTGCGTCGATCGATCCTGGCCTGCCGGACGTCGAGGTCAATGCCGCGGCGGTGGAGCTCTGCCTCACCAACCTCGTCTCCAACGCCATCAAGTACGCCGACCCCGCGCGCGCCGACCGGTGGGTTCGGGTGCGCGGACGTATCGAGGAGGCCACCGACGATCGTCCCACCAGCGTCGTGGTGGAGGTTGCCGACAACGGACTCGGCGTGCCTCAGGCTCACCGCGAGCGCCTGTTCGAGCGGTTCTTCCGCGCCGGTGCCACCGTGACGGGGGTGGAAGGTACGGGCCTTGGCCTGAGCATCGTGCGCGAGACCGTGCAGTCGTTCGGCGGACGGGCGTGGGCGGAGTTTCCTGCGGGCGGGGGGAGCGTTTTCGCCTTCTCGCTGCCCTCACGGCGTGCGGGGGAGCGCAGCGGCCGCACTCCTGCGTTCGGGACCGTGCGCATTCCCGCTCCGCCGGCCTAGCGCGTCATCAGGGCGGCCACGGCGGCCAGGGCGTCGGGTGTGTCCACGTCGAGGGGCTGCAGCGCGTCCACCAGCACCTGCTCGATGCGCGTCCCCGCCGCGCCGACGACCGAGCGCGCTCCCTCGTCGTGCCGAAGGACCAGCAGCGCCGGAAAGCTGGCGCGGCCGAACAGCACCGGATGTCCGCGGCCATCCCGGTAGTTCGGCACCACCACCGGTGCGCCCGTCGCACGCCAGCGGTCGCACAGGGCGACGGCCACGGCCATGGAGAGCATCGGCTGGTCCGCGAGCGCGATGATCACGGCGTCCGCCTCGGGTGGCAGCGCCGCGGTGCCCGCCGCGATGGAGCTGCCCATCCCGGCGTCCCGGCCCGGATGCTCCACTGTCTGGACGCCGAGCGACGAAAGCACGGTGTGCATCGAGGGCACGTCTGGCGGTACCACCGCCCACGTCCGCTCCACTGCTCCGGCAAGGGCACTGGCGCTCCACGCGATCACGGGGCGTCCGTGCAGCGGCGCCAGCAGCTTGTCGCCCCCGAATCGCCGGCTGTGTCCCGCCGCGAGCAGGAGCCCCGCGATCATGCCGGCACGCCAGGGCGCAGCGCCTCCCGCAGGACACGCAGCGGAAGGGTGGCGCAGCCGCGCCGCGCAACGGGCACCCCGTCTCCCAGTGCCTCGATCACCAGCGCCTCCGTGAGCGCGGCGACGTCGGCGGTCGTCGCCCCGCGCACCCGCTCGGTGAGCAGCGATGCGGACGCGGTGGCGATGGCACATGCACTCGCCTGGAAGCCCACGTCTGCCAGGCGGTCGTCGTTCAGCTCCACCTCGATCCGCAGCCGGTCGCCGCACAGCGGATTGGTGCCTTCGTGAGTGTGCGTGGGCGCGGCCAGCGCTCGCGCGTTCAGCGGGCGCCGGTAGTGCGCCACGACGGTCGCCAGGTACGGCGCGTCGCTCATGCGCGGGGCGCCGCTCCGCGCCACGCGGCGATCAGCTCCGCGACGATGCTCACCGCGATCTCCGCCGGACCCTCGGCACCGATGGCCAGCCCGATCGGCGACCGCAGCCGGGCCACCCGGTCCGCCGGCACCCCGTCCTCGGCCAGCATCTGCCGCATCGTCGCGCCGCGGCGCCGGCTCCCGAGCATCCCCACGTACGGGGAGTCGCTCGTCAGCGCCGCCTGCAGCACGGGCAGCTCGACGCGATAGTCGTGCGCGACCACCACGACCGCCGGTGCATCGATGCCCTCGAGGCGCCGGCGCACGACCTCGGCAGGGATCGAGGGCACCCGCTCCGCAGCGAGCGAGAAGCGCCTTTGCGACAGTACCTCGTCGCGCGGATCCAGCAGCACCAACCGCCAGCCGAGCGGTGCGACCAGGGCGCAGAGCGCAGCCGCTACCTCCGTGGCGCCGACGACCAGCAGCGTACGTGGCGGTGCGAGGGGCTGCAGGAACCATCGGTCGCCGTCCAGCTCCCGGATGCCCGCCAGCCCATCGCGCGACATCGTCTCCATCGCCAGCGATGTGGCTCGCTCGTCGCGCGCCACGTCGCCCGTACCACCCGCACGAACTCCGTCGGCACGCACCAGCAGCCGTCCGCGCACGCCGGTGGACAGTGGCGCCAGGAGGATGGCGCGCATCCCTTGCCCGGACGCCGTCGCCGCCGCGTCGAAGGCCTGACCGATGCCGTCTGCCGGCTCCATGCTCACCTGCTCGACCAGGAGGTCCACATCGCCGGCGCACCCGAGCCCCAGGGCAAGTGCATCCGCCTCGCTCATCGGCACCGTCAGCTGCTCCGGCACGCCTGATGAGAGCACACGGCCCGCGGCCTCCAGCGCACGACCGTCGGCGCACCCACCTACCGTCACGCTGCCAAAGGTGCGGCCGTCTTCGGCCAATGCCAGGTGGGTGCCCAGGGAGCGTGCCGCGCCCCCGTCGGCCCGCACGAGCGTGACGAGCGCACCGTGCGCCGCCCCGCTCGCGCGGAGCGCCTTCCAGGCCGCCAGCGCGGCATGCGGGGCGCGCGGATCACTCATGCCGTGAGCTCGGCGTCATCCAGCACGTCGCGCCACACACGGCGTATCTCGCTCGCGCCCCGGGCGCTGGGCTCCACCAGCGAACGGCGCCAGTACCAGCGGTCGCCATCGGCCGCGCTCGCCCCATGCCCGCGAAAGTGTCCGTGCACGTCGGCGAACGCGGTACCCGGCGTCCCCTCGGCGACGGTACGGATCGCCGCGTTGAGCCCGGCCTGTACGTCGAGGGGAAGTGCACCCACCTCCTCGAGGATGCCGGGGATGCGTCCCGACCCGTCGGATGGATCGTAGATCGACGTCAGCAGGATGAGCGACGTCGGGCGAGTCCGCCGGATCTCGTCCACCAGCAGCTCGTACGCCTCCGCGACGTCGCGCGCGATGCGGGCCAGCAACGTCGCGCGCGGCTTGTTGGAAAAGGCGCTGAGCAGGTCGTTCCCCCCCACCGTGAGCGTGATGAGGGTCGGGTCTGCACTCTCGTCGAGCTGGGTGAGCTGCTCGCCGAACACGTCGCCGATGGTGGCGCCGTCGGTCGCAAGGTTCTGGTAGGTGATTCCCGCATAGCGCGACACCAGGTCGCCCCCCTGCTCGTCGGGCCAGCGTGCATCATCGTTCTGGTACAGCAACGACGCGGCGCCCAGCGGGGCCACCTTGCCGGCGTGCGGATCCCGCTCCAGCGCCACCGCCACCTCGATCTCCCCGGCATCGAGCGCCGGATAGAGGTCCATGGAGAGCGAGTCGCCGAGCGCGACATAGGCGGTGAAGTAGGGGAGCATGCGCGTTCCACGTTGGGTCCTTCCCTGCTCAGCCCCCGGCGCCCACCGCGAGCCCCTTCGTCGCCAGGATCCGCGCCACCGTCTCGCCGATCTTGTTGTTCGGCGTGCTGGCGCCGGCGGTCAGCCC
>Ga0136611_10001212_pt1 | contig 17868 bp, 17 predicted proteins | sample AntDrymUQ2232306_2_FD_106645 | JGI IMG/M metagenome (GOLD analysis project Ga0136611, IMG submission 106645) | Polar desert sand microbial communities from Dry Valleys, Antarctica - metaG UQ223 (23.06) | ecosystem: Environmental > Terrestrial > Soil > Desert | place: Antarctica: Dry Valley...
GAGCAGGGCGACCGCATCTTCATCGGTCGCACCGGCCCGCAGAACGATTCCGTGACGTTCGATATTGGGACACCGGACGACCTCTGGCTGCATGTGCGTGGGATGCCCGGCGCGCACGTCATCCTGCGCTCGCCAGACGAGCCGCACACGAACGCGATCGAACGGGCCGCGTCGCTGGCTGCCTACTACAGCAATGGTCGCAATTCGACGACCGTGCCAGTCGATGTGACTGAGCGCCGTCATGTCCGCAAGATTAAGGGTGCTGGACCTGGCATGGTGACGTACCGGAACGAGTATACGGTCAACGTCCGTCCTCGCGCCGAAGGCGATCTTGGCCTCACACCGCGCTAACAAAAAAGAGGCTTAAACGCACGAAACGAGGCTGCATGCACGCAGCCCCGTCCGCTTGAATGTCACATCATCGGTGGCCGGAGATTACGCCCGCGCACCTCGCCGAACCGTACGCGAGAGGAGGATACCGACTTCGTACAGCCCGTAGGTCGGGATAGCGACGAGCATCATATTGAACGGGTCGGGTGTTGGCGTCACGATCGCGCTCACGATCATACTCATGATAAGCGCGGCCTTGCGGATCCGACCGTAGCGCTGCGCCGTCATGACGCCGATAAGCGCCAACGAGTACATCACAATCGGCAATTCGAAGATGAGCCCCATGCCGAGCATAAGCGTGAGATAGAACGAAATCAGTTCCTCAGCGCGCGGATTCCACTGAAAGATGTCGCTGGAGAATCCCTGCAAAAAATCGAGTGCGCGCGGAGCAAGGACGAAGAACGCGAACGCAACTCCGGCCGCGAACATGAGGGTGATAAACGGTACAGATATATACACATAACGCCGCTCTCGGCTGGTAAGACCGGGAGAGACGAACTGCAACAGCTGAAAGATCAGAATAGGCATCGCAATGGCTATACCGACGTAGAGAGCCACCTTGAAGTAAATAACGAAGCCCTCGGTCGGGCTGATGAGCTGCATTTCACCATTCGGTACCTTGGCCTGATCGGCGATGGTATGAAGGATGGTGCGTGAGAAGATCAGGCCAACGATCATCGCCAGCAGAATCGCGACGGCACACTTAAGGATGCGCGAGCGCAGTTCCTCCAGATGCTCCTGGAGTGTCATCTCCACAAACGTATCTTCGTTAATGGGTGTTATTGGTGGTTGGGATCCGTCGTGATCCGCCTGCGCGTGTCGTCTGCGTCGCCACGAGAGTGGCGACGGGACGCGGTTCAGGATGCTCGCCATGGTGTCAGTGTCTCACGATCTTCCGTGTGGTTCAAACCGCCGAAGACACACTCCGGCTCTGGCTATCACCGCCAATGTCATGCCGCATACCAACGTCGCATCCGAGTGCCGGAAATCAATGATTCACGACGCATCAACACTTCGAATATCTCTATTGTATCGTCCGTTGTCAGGGTGCCGCAAAAGCAGAGTCGTTCGCGACAATACTGGATGAAACGTCGGGCATGGAACGCACACGCCGGGCACGACATTCGTCGCCCGGCGTGTTCCGTGCAATGGTTGTACGACGATACCGCGACCCGCGGATGTGTCAGCCGTGAAGCGAACGCGAAACTACTCGCTCTGGTGCTCTTCGATGTACTCGACTGCGTCGCTCACCTTGCGAATCTTCTCGGCCTCTTCGTCGTTGATCTCGACGCCGAACTCTTCTTCGAGCGACATAATCAGCTCGACAAGATCAAGCGAGTCAGCATTGAGGTCTGCCTCAAACTCAGCCTCCGGTACGACCTGTGCCACCTCGACGGTCAGCTGCTCGGCGACGATCGCCTGGACCCGCTCAAACGTGGTTGCCAACGTGGTGTCCTCCCCCATGAACGCGAGGTACGCGCATCCGCGCGATCTCCGTCAATCTTCCTCAGTGCGGAGAAAGCCATCAATCTAGCTTCCCACCGTCGTGAACCCTATGGATTGTGTCGCACGCTGTTACGCTACGACGGATTTCGGCGATGAAACGCGCATTCCCCTCGTGCTGCGTCCGGCGTATTATGCACGAATGCCGCCGCGCATACTACCGGCTGCGTGTCCCTCTGCCGTTTCATCAACCAGTTTGGGAGTCGCAGGGCGTTGAATCGTCGCCGCAATTGTGCCGAGCACTCCATTGACGAACCTGCTGGAGTTCTCGCCACCATACTGCTTTGCGAGCTCGATCGCCTCGTTGATCGCCGCCTTCAACGGCACTTCCGGCTCGTTCCGCAGTTCGTAGATCGCCAGACGCAGGATGTTTCGATCCACCGCCGGAAGCTGAGCGACGGGAAACGCTGGCGCGGCGGCATAAATCTCACTGTCAATCGCTGTCTGATCGCGCACGACTCCCGACGCCAGCCGCTCCAGGTAGACGCGCACTGGCTCTGGGAGTGCCAAGTCTTCGGAGTAGCGCCGCATCACGTCTGGCAGCGCGTGTTCCGTCAGGTCGATCTCGAACAAGACCTGTAACGCAAGGTTTCGTGCCTGGTGATTCTCAATTCCTCGTGTCCGTCGCCCTGACATCGTCCGGATCGCCCCCTTGAACCTTCGTATCTACTGGATGACACCGATCATCGCTGCCAGATCAGTTCGAGATCAATTCGCTAGCACCGGAACCGACTCGGGGATTGGCCCCGTACCTAGCTCATCGACGAAGTCGCCGATCATGCCAGTGTCGAGCTTACCGCTCTTATAGGTCGGATGATTCAGGACAAAGCGATAGAACGGGATCGTCGTCTCGATGCCCGTAATGACCGTCTCCGAGAGCGCACGGCTCATGCGCGCGATCGCTTCTTCGCGGGTCGCGCCCCAGGCGATGACCTTGCCGATCAACGAATCATAGGTCGGCGGGACAACATAGCCGGGATAGAGATGAGAATCAACCCGAATGCCCGGCCCACCCGGCGCGAGATAGCCAGTCACCGTGCCAGCAGCTGGCGTGAAGCCGTTGGCCGGGTTCTCAGCATTGATGCGGCATTCGATCGCGTGGCCCTGCAGTTTTATGTCGCCCTGGTTGAATGGGATATGCTCCCCTGCCGCGACGCGAATCTGCCAGACGATGATGTCGATGCCAGTAATCGCTTCAGTCACCGGATGCTCGACCTGCACACGGGTGTTCGCCTCGATGAAGAAGTAGTGCTCGTCGGCATCGACCAGGAACTCGAACGTCCCGACACCGGTGTAATGGATCGCCTTCGCCAGCTTTACTGACGCCTTCTCAAGGTTGCTGCGCAGCTTGCGGGAGATATGCGGCGCGGGAGCTTCCTCGATCAGCTTCTGGTGCCGGCGCTGGAGCGAACAGTCGCGCTCACCGAGCGCGAGTACCTTGCCGTGCTTGTCGGCCAGCACCTGGACCTCGATATGGCGAGGACGGTCGAGGAAACGCTCGGCGTAGATGCCCCCATTCAAGAACGCCGCCTGCGCCTCGGCCTGCGCGACCGGCAACAGCCGAATGAGGTCGCGCTCGTCCTTCGCGATGCGCATCCCACGGCCACCGCCACCGGCCACCGCCTTGAGCATCATCGGGAAGCCGATGTCCTTCGTCAACTGCCGGATGTCGATGGTCGCTGGGAGCGCGTCTGGTGTCCCTGGCAGCACAGGCAGCCCGGCTTTACGGGCGATCTGCCGCGCGGTCGACTTGTCGGCCATCTGCTCAATCGTGCCGGGTTCCGGGCCGATGAACGTAATCCCAACATCGCGGCAGATTTCCGCAATATAGGCGTTCTCCGCCAGAAATCCGTAACCGGGATGGATCGCATCGCAGCCGGTCATCAGCGCGGCGGAGATGACCGATGGAATATGGTTATAGGACTTCGCTGCTGGAGCTGGACCAATGCAGACCGCTTCGTCCGCGAGCTGCACCGGGAGCGAGTCGCGATCCGCCTCGCTGTAAGCGACGATCGCCTGCACGCCGAGATCGTGGCATGCTCGCAGGATGCGCAGCGCGATCTCTCCTCGGTTGGCGATCAGAATCTTCTCGAACATCGTGGCTATTGGCCTTTGGCTAATGGAGGTTGGCTCTTTGCTGCTGGCTGATCATCCAAGTGGCTAGAAGCCGTCGTTCGACGAATTGCCGACGGCTAACAGCTCACAGCTGCTACGCCATGAACATCCCGCCATCGACAGACAGGACAGCTCCGGTGATATAACGCGCCGCTGGCGAGGCCAGGAAGGCGACTGCTTCGGCGACATCTTCCGGTGTCCCGAAACGACCCAGCGGGATCTGCTTGCGCGCGCCCTCCTTGATGTCGTCAGACAGTACGCCGGTGAGACGCGTGTCGATGAATCCCGGTGCGACGGCGTTGACGGTAATGCCGCGCGAGCCGACCTCCTTCGCCAGCGACTTCGTGAAGCCAACCAGCCCTGCCTTGGCAGCGGCGTAGTTTGCCTGCCCCGCGTTGCCGACCAGCCCGACGACCGAAGTCATGTTGACGATCGCGCCGGAGCGTTGACGCATCATCGGGCGAATGGCGGCTTTCGAGCACAGGAACGCGCCCTTCAGGTTCGTTGTCAACACGTCGTCCCAGTCGGCCTCGCTCATACGCATCAGCAGCGTGTCCCGGGTGATGCCCGCGTTGTTGACCAGCACATCGATGTGGCCGAACGCGTTGACGGCCCCTTCGATCAGATTGGCTACGTCCTCGGCACTCGTAATATCGGCCCGGATGGCGTGCGCTTCGACGCCCTTCCCTGCCAGTTCGTCACGAAGAGCGAGCGCCAATTCCTCGTCGCCCCGGTAGTTGAGGACGATCCCATAGCCATCGTCGGCCAGCCGATGCACGATGGCGCGTCCGATGCCTCGAACTGCACCCGTCACAACCGCAACACGTCTCGTTGTCTGCTCGGTGGCGTCAGCCGTAGCACTCAACTGCCGCCTCCGTTCCTGCTGACCGCTTCAGCGAATATCTTGTCGGACGCCAGTGCGGTGACCGACTTGTCGATGCGCCCGATCAGACCAGTCAGGACGTTGCCCGCGCCAATCTCGTAGAAGTGGGTGACACCCAGCTCCACCATGGTCTCGACCGAGCGTGTCCATTGCACGGAGGCGGTGATCTGCTCGACCAGCTCGCGGCGGATGTCATCGGGATGGGCAATTGGTTCAGCATTCACATTGGATACCAGTGGGACGGTCGGCTTGCTGATCTCTGTTCGATCGATGTCGATCGAAAGCTCATCCGCAACCGGCTGCATCAACGTCGAATGGAACGCTCCGTTGACGGCCAGTCGAATCACTCGTCGCGCCCCTCGGGCCTTGGCAGCAATCTCCGCGACGGCCAGTGCATCGGTCGTGCCGGAGAGGGTCGTTTGTCCAGGCGCATTGAAGTTGGCGACTTCAGCTCCGCTCTCGTTTGCCACCATCTGCATCGCTTCGTCATCGAGGCCGATCACGGCCAACATTCCGCCCGTGCCATGCAGCTCCATGAGTTCGCCGCGTCGTCGCACGAGCCGGATGGCATCCCCAAGCTGCAACGCACCGGCCGCGACGAGCGCGGAATACTCGCCGAGCGAGTGTCCCGCCACATAATCTGGCTCGGGCAACACGTTCGTGGTCAGCAACGCACGCAGGGAGGCGACGCTGGTCGCGACCAACGCTGGTTGTTGATTACTGGTGCGCGTCAACTCGGCTTCCGGACCTTCCCAGCAGAGTTGGGAGATCGAGAATCCAAGGGCGGCGTCAGCCTCTTCGAACGCCGCGCGGGCATCCGGATAGCGTTCGGCCAGATCCTGTCCCATCCCAACCGACTGTGACCCCTGGCCCGGAAAAATCCAGGCGATGCCAGATGTCACGAGCGGGTTGCCCGCGCGACGCCTGTTGAGCCCCACCGCAGTACCCCCGCTGCCCACGTTAGCCCTCCGCCAAATGCGACGACGACGACGTTCATGCCGTCCTGAATCGCTCCTGCTTCGACTGCTTCAACGAGACCAATCGGCACCGATGCCGACGATGTGTTTCCATAGCGCTCGACGTTGACCCAGACCCGCTCACGCGGGAGCTCCAGTCGTTTCGCGGCGAAATCGATGATGCGTAAGTTCGCCTGATGCGGGATGAGAATGTCAATATCCTGAAACGTCAGCCCCGCCTTCGACACAGCCTCGGCGGCGGCGTCGCCCATCACCTTGACCGCAAAGCGGAAGACTTCCGGACCGTTCATCTTCATGAACGGGCGTTCGATCGATTCCGCACCATTCAGCGAGCCGAATCCGCCCGGAGTCCCAAGCGTGAGATGTTGTCCCGCTGACCCATCCGAGCCGAGCACAAGTGATAACACGCCCTCGTCAGCATCTGTCGCCTCGAGTACGACCGCGCCCGACCCGTCTCCGAACAGGATGCAGGTGCCGCGATCGGTATAGTCCATGAACCGCGACGCGACATCGGTACCGACCACGAGCACTCGGGCAGCCATGCCCGATTCCACAAATTGAGATCCGACGGCGAGTGCATAGACAAAGCCAGAGCAGGCAGCGTTCACATCAAAGGCACCGGCACGCGTGGCACCGAGTTCCGCCTGAACGAGCGATGCGACGGATGGCATGTATTGATCGGGGGTGTACGTGCCAACAATGATCAGGTCGAGATCGGCAGGGTCAAGGGAGGCTTGCTGACACGCAGCCCGGCCAGCAATCACTGACATGCTGACGCCGGTTTCCGCCGGAGCAGCGATACGCCGCTCACGGATGCCTGTGCGCGATACGATCCACTCGTCCGTTGTTTCGACCATCGTTGACAGGTCATGATTGGTCAACACGCGTTCGGGAACATACATGCCCCAACCGGTGACCGCGGCATGCCGCATGGGCGTTACCCCTCCCCACCCTGTCGCTGACCGTCCCCACAACGGCCTGTATGCATCTTAGCCACTGTTGAACGAATGTGCCAGATGCACCTGACAATTCCGATCATAGTAACCACCAGTCGATGACATCAACCTGGCAATGCCGCAAATAACAAAGCGCACAGCGTTGCTGTGCGCTTCAGTCATCATGCGCCTAGGCCTGTCGTGGTCGCTTGGCCTCAATCTCAAGCACCTGACGACCGGCGTAGTACCCACAGCTCGGGCAGACATGATGCTGTCGCTTGTACTGGCGGCACTGTGGGCAGTTCATCAACGGAACTGCCTGGAGCTTGTCGTGCTGGCGGCGAAACCCCTGCTTCGCCCGAGAAATTCGCTGTTTTGGAAGCGCTCCCATGGTGTTGTCCCCCTACCCTCATCGTTGGCCGTGTCGTGGCCCATATACTACTGAGTCAATATCCAGAGTTCGAATCCGTGATCCACACATTAGCGGTTAGCTGCCGCCGGTTCGTCGTCAAGTTCGGCTTCGAGAAGCTGATTCAGCACGCCAAGCCGACGGTCGCCGGTTTCTTCTTCGCCAACGTTGGCTTCTGGCAGCCCCGGACACTCCTCGCGACAGATCAGCTTGATCGGCAACGAGAGGATCGCGACCTGACGCATCGGTTCTGAAAGGTCCAGTTCATGCACCTCATCGATCGTGCCGAACTCCTCTTCAGGAGCCGGTGGGTCGACCAGCATGCCGCTCCGAACATCAATCGTTGGTCGATACTCCTGATCGAAATCCGCCTCGAACGGCTGCTCGAACATCTCTAGACAGCGCACGCATTCGACGAGCGCCAGCCCCTTGATCTTGCCCGACGCCAGAATGCCGTGGATGATGCGGATTAGCCGCAGATCACCATGCACATCGATGGCAATCAGGTCATCATCCAGCGCAAACTCATCAAGATCGAGTGTCACGATGCGAGCCGACCCCAGGTCGTCCTTCATCAATTGTGCGACGTTGAAGATCGTATCGTTCCTGAGTTCCATCGCCTGACCTGTATCGCCCGTTCCAGTGGCACGCCCATACGCTGGTTGCGCCCGAGCACAACCTGTGAAGTATAGACGGTCTCATGGACCGGGTCAACCTGAACACGCTCCGACGCTCCGACGTGCCGAGCGCCGATGAGGTACACCGGCGACGACTGACTATACGCCTCAGTTCTGCCCAGCGATATTCATCTTGGCGTGCTCAATGTCTTTCAGGTTATTCCGGATCACGCGCTCGAGCTGTTCCAGGACATCCGATGCGTAACGATCGACGTCGCCCATCAGCCGCTTCGAATGTTCCTTGCCGTGTCGCAGATAGTCTTCGCCGCGATAGCGAGCTTCGGCGGTCAGTCCCTTCTCGCTGATGAGATACTCGACGCGCTCCTTGGCCGTCATGATGATTTTCTCGGCCTCAGTCTGAGCATCCAGGATCACCTTCTGGCGCTCCTGGATTACGCGACGAGCCTGCTGGATCTCAACTGGCACTGCGTCTCGAAGTTGGTCGAGCAGTGCGAGGAATTCGCCCTCCTCGACGATGACTCGGTTGGATAACAGTACGCGCTTGCCTTCGGTGACTTGAGACTCGAGACGGTCGATTAACTCAAGAATGTCGCGTCGCCGGGAGTCACGGGTATCTTGGACCATGCTATCGCTCGTTCCGTCATGTTGTACGGGCAATACGCCCCTCAGCTTCCCTGTAGCGTGGGATGCGGCGATGCGTCTCAGTCGGTCGTGGTGCTATTGGCAGGCCCTGATTACTGCGCACTCATAGCCAACAGCCGAAACCGCGCATCAAGGGCCGTCGCAACATTCGCCGGAACAAGATCGCTGACATCTCCACCGAGCGACGCGACTTCGCGAATGAAACTGGATGAGATGAACGAGTGGCTCGAGCTGGTCATCAGGCATACGACTTCCAACTCTGGAGCAAGATGTTGGTACATGTGCGCCAGCTTGAACTCGTATTCAAAGTCAGAAACGGCTCGAAGTCCTCGTACGACGGTTTGCGCCCCCACGCTACGTGCGTAGTCTACGGTCAGATTCCGAAACGTGTCAATGGTGATGTTCGGGCAGGAGCCGAGACTCTCGCGCGCCATCTCCATGCGCTCCTCAACCGTGAACAACGACTGTTTCGGCGAACGTTCGCCCCCAGCATAGATCGCCACAATCAGTTGATCGAACAACCGAGACGCGCGTCGTGCCAGGTCGAGATGGCCATTCGTGATCGGATCGAAGCTCCCAGGATATAGTGCAACGCGCATCACGTTCAGCTCGCCTTCTGTGCTGCGATATCCGTACTGCATGCTGCGTCGAGGTGCCTCGAAAGGAGCGTTACGTTTGAACCCAGCCCCCTCGTCAACGCACAACGCGGCACACGGCACACATCACGACTCCCCATCCATCACCACATCGTAGACCGAAAAACACGAATCACCATGGCATCGCAGCCGCAGGCGCTGCATCTGCCCGAGTTGATCGGGCAGCACAATCCGTGGTGTATGCCCAACCGCGACAATCGTGCCATCCATCACCGCACCGGAGGATGATAGTGCCTCCAGAAGGGCGTGGATCTCAGGATCAGCGTATGGCGGATCGAACAGAATCAGGTCGTACGGCTCGCGACTGGACCGGATTGCCGTTTCGACCTGAGTCTGATGCACGCGGGCCAGCTCGCTGAAACCGACGGTCTCCAGATTCTCACGGATGGCGCGCACTGCGAACGCGTCTCGCTCAACGAAATCACACCAGGTCGCCCCGCGCGAGAGCGCCTCAATACCCAGTGACCCGGAACCAGCATAGAGGTCGAGCACGCGTTCGGCCTGAACGCCGAGCGACGCCAGCACATCGAACAACGCCTCTTTGATCTTGTCCATCATCGGGCGCGTCGTACGAATTCCCTTCGGGTCCTTTGGAAGCTTCAGCGACCGACCCCGCGCGGAACCGCTTACAACTCGCATGAAGGTCGTCCTGTCCTACAGGCGTCAGTTCGCATCTGTCACCGCCGTCGCCCAGAAGGCGTCGAGTCGTGCTTTGAGCAGCGCGTACTTCGCGCTCTCCAGCTCCGGGTCTTCGTCCAGTACGCGTTCTGCCGCCTCTCGAGCGCGCTCCAGGTCACGTACATCCGCAAAGGTCGCAAAGTCGAGCTCTGGCAGACCACTTTGCCGGGTCCCAAGGAAATCGCCTGGGCCACGTAGATCGAGGTCGATCTGAGCCAGCTTGAATCCATCCTGCGAATCCACGAGAGCCTGCAAGCGCTGACGTCCTTCAGGACTCGTGTCTCCGGAGATGAGGATACACGTCGATTGCTCCGTACCCCGGCCCACGCGCCCACGGAACTGATGCAGCTGCGATAGCCCGAAGCGCTCCGCCCCTTCGATGACCATGACCGTCGCGTTTGGCACATCAATACCGACCTCAACGACCGACGTCGAAACGAGAATGTCGATCTCGTGGTCATGGAAGCGCACCATGACCTCATCCTTCTCCGCTGGCTTCATACGCCCGTGGAGCAGCCCGAGTCTCAGATCGGGAAACACCTCCTGCGAGAGGCGCTCGTGCTCGACTACGGCTGCGCGCGCATCGACCATCTCGGACTCCTCCACGAGCGGGAAGACGACAAACGCCTGCCGGCCCTTGTCCACCTGTTCACGTATAAACCGCCAGGCGTGGGCGCGCTGCCGCTCCAGAATCCAATGCGTCTCGATCGGTTGGCGGCCCGGTGGCAGCTCGTCGAGCGTCGAGACATCCAGATCGCCGTGCAGCGTCAGCGCGAGCGTGCGCGGGATCGGCGTGGCGGTCATGACGAGAATATCGGCGTTCGCCCCTTTCGAGCGCAGTGCCGTGCGCTGCGCCACACCAAAGCGGTGCTGTTCGTCGACGATCGCCAGACCAAGGTTCTGGAACTCCAGCCCACCCTGAATCAATGCGTGGGTCCCGATGACGAGGTCCAACTCCCCACCGACGGTCTTAGCATAGACCTCAGTGCGTTCAACACCGCCGATCTTACCGCTGAGATAGCCAATGCGGGGCTGGAACTCCTCCGGTGCGGCCGCGAACAATTTCGACAGGCCGCGATAATGCTGCTCGGCAAGAATCTCCGTTGGAGCCATCAGACCGACCTGAAAGCCTGCCCTGATCGCGGCCAGTGCGGCAGTCGCGGCGACGACCGTCTTCCCGGAGCCGACATCGCCTTGCAACAGGCGAGTCATTGGGTCAGGACGCTCCATATCGCGCAGAATCTCGGCAGTCGCCCGGGTTTGCGCACCGGTGAAGCCAAACGGTAACGCTTCCGCGAATGCACGCAGCGCCGTGCAGTCAATGGCGATTGCGTTGCCGGGTTGCGCCTGGTTCTGGCGCTTACGTTGCACGAGGCCCAGCTGAAACACGAAGAACTCGTCGAACGCCAGGCGCCGATGCGCCAACTCGAGGTTTCGCCGCGCGTCTTCAGGTGTGGGGCCGTCGGGAAAGTGCATCCAGTCGGTGGATTCCTGCAGACCGAGGAGGTGTTCCTGCGTTCGTAGCTCTTCCGGAAGATGATCCTGAACCAGTGGCAACGCGGCGTCCAGGCTGAGACGCATGAGCGTGCGCAGTGTCTTCTGATACAGGCCCTTGACGAGCGGATAGACCGGCGTCAGCCGTCCAGTCGATAGATTCTCGCGGTCAAGCGATTCCCATTCCGGATTCGACAATGCCAGGTTGCCGCGCACCTGCTCGATCCGACCCGACATCGAGACCAGCGCGCCAATATGCAGCACGCGGGTAATATGCGGGTTAAAAAAGACGGCGTGGACCTGACCAGTACCGTCATGAACGACGATATCGACGAGCGGCTTGCCAGTCCGTGTGCGCTGCTCGTCGATTGCGATGACCTCGCCTTGAATCGTGGTTGTATGACCGAACAGCAGGCTGTTAATCCTCTGAACGTTGCTGTAATCAATATGACGACGTGGATACAGACGCAGCAGATCGCGCACGGTCCGCACGCCCATCTGCTCAAGCTGCTTCACCCGCGACGGGCCAACACCCGGCATCAGTTGAACTGAATCCGACAGCGATGCCACCTTCGCTCTGGCAGGGGCGCGAGGCATGGACGGCTTGGCTGGCGTGCGGACGGATGACGAAGGAGAAACTATCTCGGAGGATCCAGGTGCCAGCGTTGCCGAAGGGGTCGGCTGAGACGACTCTGGTTTCGGATTTGACCGCGCAATCGTTGCCGACACGGGTTGACGCTGTTCGTTACCAAGTAGCCCGTTGACAACGGCGAGTGCTTCGGCGACTCGGCGCTCTCGCTCGTGTCGTGCCAGCCGGACATAGTCGGCCAACAGACCGTCAAGGTCACGAATGTGCTGACTCGCCGTCGGGCCGGCGTTCGTCAACAGTGTCCTCGTGCGGTCACTGACGAAGCGCGCGATACCAAAGGTCGCGGCAGTGTCCGCGAAGCCCTTGCGCGCTTCGAGTTGCAACACCTTCTGAATCTGGACGAGCGCAGCATGGCTCGCGCGGTCAAACGGCTCCTGCACGATCATGCTCGAAGTGTTCGTCAGCCGGTTGCTCGTGTCAAACATCGGTCTGGCCCGACACAGGCGCTGCCACCTGCGACGCAGAGTGAGACAATAATTCCACGATCGCCGGTGGTATACTTTACAGGCACGAAGACTGCGATCTAATCGGGTACATCTTAATTTACAGGTGTTTTCCGGTGCTTACGGCAACATGACATCGCAGACAGCTTGTAATACCGACGTATAGCTTGACGAACTGCCTGACTAATCTGGAATCAGCAAACGAGTTCGCGTTCCCGTGCTGGGACATCTGGAACGCCTACGCTCACAACTGCATCACAGGAGGTAGCCTTTGGCGAGGAAGCCACAACGTCCATCTCGTCCCCCGCAGGCCAGACCGGTCGATCCGAACGCCGTTCCTGAGGATCGTCGTCGTCGGGAAGATCCAAACGCGATCGCGGTCAACGGCCGCATCGTGACGGCGCTGCCGAACGCCATGTTCACTGTTGAGCTTGAGAACGGTCATACCGTGCTCGGTCATCTGGCGGGCAAAATGCGGAAGAATTTCATCCGCGTCCTGCCCGGCGATCGAGTCGTCGTCGAGCTCTCCCCCTACGATCTGACGCGCGGCCGCATCACCTACCGGTTCCGCTAATCCGTTAGCGCGGGATCGGACCGCTCCTGTTTCAATTATCGCCCCAATGACCGACCGCATGTGCAGTCGGCATTTCGGCGTGGGTTGCTCCCACAGTACAGGTTCGTCGCCTATCCCTAGTGCCATTGTCCTCAATCTCGATGCATCGAAGGTCGCAACCATCTCATACGTCACGCTACAGAGCGTCGCACTGGTGTTGGTGGGTCGCAGTAATGTTTTCAGACATCGCAGATGGACTGGGCTTCACTCGGGGCAAACCACGGCGTCCATTCACGATCGGCTACCACTGGTTCAATCTGGTCAGCATCGCCGTGGAAATCGCGTTGACGACATTCGTGTAGGATTTCGTAAACATATGACTCACGGTCGTCTGGCCACTCGTTCTAAAGTAATCCAGCTGTTCAACCCACCCTGCCCGCGATCTCAGATGCCTGCGCCGTCACGACGCCACAGGCATGACACCAGATCGACACCGGGCCATCGTTTGCTGGCCGAATCTTGGTCGTCCGCTTACTGCCGCAGTTGGGACAGGACACTCCGTCGGACATGGTGCAGGCTCCCTTCGGAAGCAGCTCGGTCGCCCCGCATCTCGAGTGACGCGACATGAACGTATTCTGAGTGGAAGTGCATGGGGAAACTACGGTTGTGAGGTACAACGGCGGTGGTTGTTGTTGATCCCGCACAGTGGCCGCTGGTTGTGCGAGGCACTGGAGCATTGACAAATCATTCCTCGGCGGGTCGCTGAAGCTGACGGACCGTGACCTTTACGCCCGCGTCCTTCGCGTCCGGCCACGGACCTTCGTCGCGCCGCTCTTCGACAACGACCCAGCCTTCTGCCACGGCACGCTCAACGAACTGCCTGGCGACATGCCGACCTGGTTCAGCCAGCCAGAGCGTTCCACCTGGAGCGACGATTCTAGCCAGCAGCTCCAGCAGTGGCGCGATGTCGCGCCGTTCGTAGAGGACATCGGCGGCGAGAACGACGGGAAACCCGTCTCCAGCAAGGCGGATAAACTCCAGGCTGGGATCACGCCAGTTAAACTGAATCCGTTGAGGCTCACTGCTCGTGTTGATGAGGCAGTTCAGCTGACAGAGTCTCAGCGCGCCGTCCGCGTAGTCGCTTACGACCAGCTCGCAGCCAGCGCGGAGCGCCGCGATAGCGGTGATCCCGATGCCGCAGCCCAGCTCCAGCACGCGTCGTCCGACAACCGGGGATGGGTCGGCGCTGATGGCGTCGGCCAGCGCGACGCCGCTGGGCCAGATCTCCGACCAGTACGGCAGATTCTGTTCAGGATCGTCTACCACCGCATCAAGCAGCAGATCGGTGTCATCCGGACGATCGATCCAGTACGTCACCCCACTCGTTGCCAACTCGACCCGCACAGGCTTGAGCGTTCCGACATCGCGCAACGCGGCTCGGAGCTGTTCGAGGCGATCTGCCGTATCGTCCACGCCCATGCTCGCTCAGGCCCACATCGCGTTCGCCGGGTCGCCGTCGGCCTCGATGCGCGCGTCGCCGCCCGATACCCCCATCGGAGCGCCATCAGCTCGCCAGCAGGCCGCGCCATGCATCAGACGGTGCTCGGCGTCGTAGAGGATACCGTTCATCCCGCCAGCAACCTTCAGCGGCGTCTCCACGACGTGTCCACGCCGCTTCAGCTCCGCTTTCAGCTCTGGCAGTCCAGCGAATCCCTGCTCAAGTTCCAGCACCGGCCCACGATCCCAGAGACGCGGTGCTTCGACCGCCTGCTGCATGCTCATGCCATGGTCAATGACGTTGATGATGCCTTGCATGACGGTGCCGAAGATGCGTACCCCGCCCGGTGTACCGATCGCCATGAATGGCTGGCCGTCCTTCAGCACCAGCGTCGGCGACATGGACGACAAGATACGTTTGCCCGGCGCGATCGAGTTCGTGCGGCCAGGTGTCGGGTCCATCAGGTGCATGCAGTTGTTCAGCAGCATCCCTGTCCCCGCAACCGTCATCTTGCTCCCAAAGCCGCCGTTGAGCGTCTGCGTCGTTGCAACGACATTGCCCTCAGCGTCCATCGCGCAGCAGTGTGTCGTCGAGCGGCCCTCACCGTCTGGCGAGTCGGCGGCGATGAAGGACTGCGCGCGTGCCAGATTGATCTGCCTGCGGCGTTCCTCGGCATATGCCTTCGAGGTGAGCCAGTCGAGCGGGATGTCGGTCGTGGCCGGATCGGCCATGTAGCGGAAGCGATCGGCGAAGGCGATCTTCATGGCTTCGGCGATGACATGCACGGTGTCCGCCGAACCGAATCCCATTGCGCCAAGATCGAAATCCTCCAGAATATTCAGCATCTGGATGATGTGGGTTCCACCCGACGAAACCGGCCCCATCGCGACGATCTCGTAGCCGCGATACGTCCCGCGCACTGGTTCACGCTCATAGACTTGGTAGTTCGCCAGATCTTCTGCCGTAATCAATCCGCCATTGAAGAACATGTCGTCCGCGATCTTCAGGCCCAGCTCACCCCGATACAGATGATCCGGGCCGTTGAGAGCGATCGCTTCGAGCGTGGATGCGTAGTCGCGGCGCACGAGCAGGCTATCGACCGGAGCGGGCGCTCCTCCCGGCAGGAACACCTCCGCGCTGGCAGCGGACGTCGCCAAATTGTCGCGCTCCATAGTGATGATGCTGTTGAGATATGGCGAGACGCGAAAGCCGTTGCGAGCGAAGCGAATGGCGGGCTGCATGACCTCCGAAAGCGACAACCGCCCGTACTTCTCGACCGCCGTCGCCCATCCCAGCAGCGTCCCGCCGGTCGCGACCGCCAGGTAGCCGGTCGCGTTGAGATCGCCCTCCACGTCGTTATCAAGGTTGCCTGGAATCGGTGTGAACATATTCGCATTGGCTCCGGACGGCACAGTTGCATAGTTGTCGATGGTCGTGCAGGTTCCGTCCGCCAATCGTATGTTGATGAAGCCCGCCCCGAAGATTGTCGTCATCATCGGCTCGACGACCGACAGTGCGAACATAGTCGCCATGGCCGCGTCGATCGCGTTCCCGCCCAGCACCAGCATCTCCGTCCCCGCCAGCGACGCCAACGGGTGGTTCGCCGTGACCATGCCTTTCGAGGCAGTGGCTTCCTGCTTTTCGGTGACGGGTGGCGGGTGACGGGTGACGCTAGATGCTGTTGTCGGCATTACATCGCTCGTTTCTTTGAGAATCAAATACAACTCCTTCGCGTCACCCGTCACGCGTCACCCGCAACGAGACTACGCCTCGTACACCACTTCACCGCCGATGATCGTTGCGCTGACGGGCAGGTCGGCGAGCGTCATCGGGTCGACGGAGCGGGGGTCGGCGGACAAGACGACGAAGTCGGCCAACATGCCGGGCTTAATCGCACCCTTGATGTCTTCTTCGAAGGTCGTGTAGGCACCGGCCACGGTGTACATGTGCAGTGCCTCTTCGACCGTGACAGCCTCCTCCAGTGCGTAGGACGCGCCGGAGCCGGTGCGCTCGGTCACTGCCGCCTGGATCGACTTCAGCGGCGCGAAGTGCGACACCGGGCAGTCGGAGGAGAAGGTCAGCGGGATGCCGCGCTCCAGGAACGAGCGGAACGGGTAGGTGAGCTGAATGCGCTCCATGCCGAGATGGCGGATGAAGCCGTCACCGTACTCCAGGATGAAGACCGGCTGCGAAACCGGAATGACACCCATACGCTGGATCCGGTCGAGGATGTCCGGGCGACAGATGCCGCAGTGCTCGATCCGGTGGCGGTGGTCGGCGCGGGGATGCGCGGTCAGCGCCTTCTCGTAGGCATCCAGCACCCAGTCGATACCCCGGTCGCCAATCGCATGCACGGCGATCTGATAGCCCGCCGCGTGCGCCTGCATCACGTAGTCCTCGAATTGCTCCTGAGGCATCATCATCAGGCCGAGGTTATCCGGATTCAGGTCGTGCAGGAACGGTTGCGTCACGCCTGCGGTCCGCCCAATGAGCGACCCGTCGATGAACATCTTGATCGGGCCGACGCGCAGCCGATTACTGCCAAGTCCCTGGTCGATGCCGAGCGCGACGATGTGCGGCAGCAGGTTCTCGCGGATCATCATGCTCGTGCGTAGCTTCAGCAGACCGCGTTGCTGCGCCCGCTGGTAGGCCTGTACGTCCTCCGCCAAATCGGAGCCAGCGTCCTGCGACGACGTGATGCCTGCCTTGACGTAGGCGTCGTTGCAACGCTGGAGCGCGGCAATGTGGTCTTCGACAGTCGCGGCGGGAATATTTGCGCGGATCGGCCCCTGCGCCGTCTCGTGCAGCACGCCGGTCGCTTCGCCGTGCTCGTCGCGCACGAAGTGTCCGCCGACCGGGTCGGGGGTGTCACGGGTAATGCCGGCCAATTCCAGAGCCAGTGAGTTCGCCGCCGAGAGATGCCCGGAGCCGTTCACGATCAGCACCGGGTGCTGAGTCGTCGCGTCGTCAAGGTCTTGGCGGTTCGGGTGCCGACGTTCTTCCAGCTTGTTGTCGTCGTACCCACGCGCCAGCACCCATTGTCCTGGCGGCGTGTCCTTCGCCCGCTCGCGAACGGCGTTGACGATATCGACGATCGACGTCACCGCCGGGAAGCTCGCGTCAATGTGGCCCAGCGCGGTTCCGTAGCCGATCATGTGATTGTGCGCTTCGTTGAAGCCCGGCAGCATCGTCCGACCAGCCAGATCGAACATGCGGTAGCCACGCGGCAGGGCATCCTCGACCATCGTCCGGCTGCCCGCCGCGACAATCGTCTCGCCGATAATGCCGACTGCCTCCACCTCCGGCTGTGCCGGATCCATCGTCAGAATCGTGCCGTTTGTATAGAGAATCGCGTCCAAACGAACCCCTCCCCCCGACCCCCTCCCCGGCGCGGAGAGGGGGAGA
>Ga0136611_10001213_pt1 | contig 17866 bp, 8 predicted proteins | sample AntDrymUQ2232306_2_FD_106645 | JGI IMG/M metagenome (GOLD analysis project Ga0136611, IMG submission 106645) | Polar desert sand microbial communities from Dry Valleys, Antarctica - metaG UQ223 (23.06) | ecosystem: Environmental > Terrestrial > Soil > Desert | place: Antarctica: Dry Valley...
CCGCGCGCCGGCGCGCGGCACCAGCTTCGATGCCCATTCTCGATCTGCTTCCGTCCAAAGAATTCCGCGAACGCGTGCGCGACACGTTGAGCGAGCATCCGTTTGCGGCACGGCTGGAGCGGTTTGCCACGCGTTGGGGGCGGCGTCTCTTGCGCCGGCAGCGGGCCCCGTCGGAAAGCGCGAACCTGCTGCCGCTGCTGATCCAGGTGCTCGCGGCGTTTTCGAAGTCGGGCAACGAGGTCCTCGAGGAGGAGATCGATTCATCGCTCGGGTTCCTGCGCTACGACTACCCGGAGGCCGTCTACTCGGAGCTGCGGAAGCTCTTCCGCCAGGCGCTGAACGAAACCCAGGATCTTCCGCCGATGGCGGAGAAGCTCGCCGCTGCGCTGACCACGGAGCGCAAGATCATGCTCGGGGTGCAGCTCTACGACTTGATCTCGAAGGCGGGCATGGATCCGCAGCAGGTCGTCGCGTTCTACTCGTTCATGACGCAGCTCGGGATGGCCGCGCAGGCGATCGACATCGTCTATCAGCTGAACGCCTCCGACGAGAGCGACAAGGCGGTCTTCCAGCAGGGGCAATCGCCGCTCGAGTCGCTGACCTTCGGCGGGAACGGAAAGGCCGATGTGATCCTGCGCGGGCTTGAGGGGACGGAGCGGCTCGTCGCCTTCCGCTATCACGACCTGATCCTGCTCAAGAACCAGTCCAGAAAAGGAATTGTGGTGCGCGGACGACCACTGGGACCGGAAGCGTTCTGCCGCGTCTACAGCGGGCAGCGCATCGTGCTGGGGGAGCAGGTGCTGACCTATCAGGACCTCGCCTACTACTTCAACGCGAAGAAGAACGTCTCGCTCACGCAGGTCTATCTCGCGATCGACAACGACGATGAGGTGCACCTCGAAAAGGTGAAGTCGCGCGACTCTTCGCTCGAGGTGCGGTTCGGCTTAAAGGTGGAGGTTCGCGCCCTGAAGGACGTGGACGCGATGCTCAACGGGGTGGCGTTGCGCGTCGGCACGCGCCTCCAGGCGACGCTCGACGACAAGATCGTCTTTCACACCGACAGCGAGTTGCCGCTGGGCGATCTGCGGCGGCGGGCGCGCGCCCTCGGTGGCCGCTTCCAGCTGAAGGCTTACAAGAGCGGCTACCTCGTCTCGAATAATCCGTCGCTGCTCGATCAGGACGATATTCTACTGTCACCCGGAACAAGCGGCGAGGTGTTGCTGAAGATTCTCTGCGACTACGAGAACCGCGTCGGAAAGCTCGAGGTGCTGCGCGCGGATCGGCCGATTCGCGTCGGCGATATTCCGGTGAAAACGACCGCCGACCTGAAGGACGGCGACACCATCCGGATCGACGCGGGGCAGGTGCTCCGGTGCAACTTTTCCGAGCGGATCATCGAGGAGGAGCGGAACGTCATCTCCTCGCTCGAGGTCCGCGATGTGGCGCACTCGTTCCGACGCGACTCCACGGCGCTCGACGGCGTCTCGTTTACCGTCAACCGCGGCGAGCTCGTCTGCGTGATGGGCGCAAGCGGCTCGGGTAAATCGACGCTGCTCCGTGCCATGGCGGGACAGCTTCAGCCGAAGAGCGGCAGCATTCTGCTCAATGGGCAGCCGCTTTATGCCGATGTCGATGCGCTCAAGAAGTTCATCGCTTTCATTCCGCAGGACGACGCGTTTGATAACCATCTGACGGTCGAGGAGAACCTCGAGTTTGCCGCGGCGATCCGTTCACCGCACCTGACCCCGCGCGATCGCAGCCGGCGCATCGAGGGCCGCCTGATCGAGCTCGGGTTGATCGAGCGCCGCAGCTCCGTGGTGGGCACCGCGACGAAAAAGCGGCTCTCGGGCGGCGAACGCAAACGGCTGAACATCGGCCTCGACATGATCTCGAATGCCGACGTGTTCCTCTTCGATGAGCCGACGAGCGGGCTCAGCTCGAAGGACAGCGAGCACGTCATCGAGATCGTCCGCGCGATGTCGCACAACAAGCTCGTCTTCGTCACGCTGCACCAGCCGACGAGCAAGCTCTTCCAGATGTTCAATAAGGCGATGCTGCTCGATAAGGGCGGCAAGCTCGTCTTCTTCGGCACGCCGACCGAGATGCTCACGTATTTCGCGTCCGCGGAGCACGAGCAGCATTTCGGAACCGAACTCGGCGGGTGCCCGGCGTGTGGCACGACCCGCCCCGAGTTCATCTTCGATGTGCTCGAAACGCCGCTGCGCGACCTCAGCGGCGACATCATCTACGAGGAGAACTTCCAAGCTCAGCTCGTCCCGGCGCGCCGCTTCTCACCGGATTACTGGCGGGATAAATACGAGAGCTTTCGCCTCCTGGCGGACGTCAAGCAGATCGGCATCCGCAAGGCGCGCGTGCCGGACGCGACGGCGCTCACTGCGCTCCCGACGCCTGCGAAGAAGCGCTTCAAGTTTCGCTGGCGTGATGAGTGGACGCAGTTCCGCACGCTCTGGACGCGCGCCTTCGTCTCGAAGATGCGCAACCGCGGAAACCTCATCCTCACGCTCGCCGTGCCACCGCTGCTCGGCGCGGTCGTCGCCTGGGCGCTCTATTATCACGAGGACGCGACCGGCGCTTACAGCTTCGCGAACGCTTTCCACATCCCCAGCTACATCTTCATCGCCCTCCTCGTGGCGCTCTTCCTCGCGCTGATGAACTCCGTCGACGACATCATCCGTGATCGGGTCGTCCTCCACCGGGAACGGAACCTCGATGTTCGCCTTCCTTATTACATCATCGCGAAGTTCGGCACGCTCGCTCTCTTCAGCGCGGTCCAGTGCGCGCTCTTCATCCTCGTCGGGAACTACATCCTGGAGATCCGGAGCATGTTCTGGCCGTATCTCTGGTTCATGTTCATCACCGCCGCGAGCGGCATTGCGCTCGGGCTGCTGATCTCGAGCGTCGTCGCGGATTCGAAGACGGCGGCGAACTTCGTTCCCCTCGTGCTGATTCCGCAGCTCATCTTTGGCGGCGCGCTCATCAAGTATGAGGAGATGAACAAGGACCTCGACGTGATCTATACGGTGCGCCGTTTCCTCAGCACGCACCCGGGAATTCACGACGCGACGAGCCGCGACGATGCCATTTTGCGCGTGCCGATCATCTCACGCTTCGTGGCCACGCATTACAGTTACGAGGCGCTGATCGTCGCGCAGGCGAAGCTCAACCCGCTCGCCATCCGCCAGGAGCGGTTGCTGAAGAAGATCGACGCGTTGGTCAAGGTCCGCCGCCGCAGCCCGGCGGAATCCGCGCGACTCGAAGACCTCAAAGAGGCTCTGGCCATGCTCAGCGGCCTGGAAGCGGCGAACGTTGGGGAAATGGACAAACGCCTGCGTCGTGTCGACGCCGTGATTGAAGGCGCGCCCCTTGCGGCCGCGACCTTGCGCAGCAAGAGCGATCGCTATAGCGTGGAAATTCTCTACACCAACCAGAAGGTCAACGACCTCGTCAGCAAGGCGGAAACGGAACAGAACGACTACCGAAGAGCGCGGTTGCTCAACGTCTTTTTTGGGCCGGTGAAGACGCACTACCTCGGCCTGCGGCGGTGGGACTGGGTGCGCGATTACCCCATCGTGGCGAGCGTTTACGCGCGCAACACCTTCGTCCTCGTGCTCGCGAGCGTCGCTTGTCTCTTCGCGCTCTACGCGATCCTCAAGCAGCAACTCCGAACGCACGGCCTGTAAGATCTCGCGCGCTCGCGCGCGGTGACTCGCTCCATTCGCGGCGTCAGTGAAGTGGCAGGCCGGATGATAATCCGCTTGCCCGAAGCGCCGCTGTATCGGTCATTCGGCGCAAAATTCTCCAAACCCCAGCAATGAACCAACTCGATCCTTCCTCCGGCATCGGCCGACGCACCTTCCTACGGAACAACGCGCTGCTCGCCGGTCTGGCGACTCTCGGCCCACTCCATGCGCTCGGCAGACGAATCGCGGCGGGGGGATCACCTTCCAGCGGCACAGGCTACGGCCCTCTCGTCGATAAGGGCGACCTGCTGCTGCCAGAGGGATTCCACTACCAGATCATTTCGTGGCAGGGGAAAACGATGAGCGACGGAAACCCGACGCCGGGCCTGTTCGACGGGATGGGCGCTTTCCCGGCCATACGTCCGTCGGACGCCCCGGGACCACGGACGATTCTGATCCGCAATCATGAGAACCGTGAAGCTGGCGGTGAGCTCAAGGTCGTGACGCCCCCCAGCCTTCAATACGACGAACTCGCGAACGGTGGGAACACCAAGCTGGTGGTCGAGAGGCGCAAGACCGGTCAGCGCGATCCCGCTTCAGGCACGAAGCTGTATGAATACGAGATCATCAAGGACTTTGCGATCCTTGGGGGAACCTCGACGAATTGCGCGGGCGGAGAGATGGCCTTCAAGAAGTGGATTACCTGCGAGGAGGTGGTGAAGCGCGGGAGCAACGGCAAGAAGCACGGATACATTTTCGAGATCGATGCGCGGTCTCCCGATCCGGTTCCGGCGGTGCCGATTCTCGCCGCCGGGCGAATGGTGCATGAAGCGACCGCATGGAGGGATGGAATCCTCTACGAAACGGAGGATCGGGGACTCGATTCGGACCCTCTCCTCGGGGTCATCGGGGCGTGTTTTTACCGCTTCATTCCGCAGCATGAGCAGTATCGATCCTCCAACCTTGCGTTCACCAATGGCACTCTGCAGGCGCTCAAGCTCCGCCACGAGTTCCATGCAAATATGGATTCGGGCCGCAGCATCGGTGTCCCTTATCGCGTCGGGTGGGTAAACGTGAACGAGCCAGACCACGACGACGATTCGGACAATCGTCGGGACCGAGTCCCCGGGTTCACGCCGACGCGAATCCAGGCCCAGGACAAAGGCGCGGCGTTTTTCGATCGGCTCGAGGGAATGTGGGCACGCGGCACCGGGGAGAACGCCAGGATCTATTTCGACTGCACGACGGGCGGCCCTGCAAACCTCGGCCAGGTTTGGGAATACCACGTCGGGCTTGAAACGATCACCTTGATCTATCAATCCGCCAACGCCGCAACGCTGCGAAATCCGGACAACGTCGTCATCGTGCCGCAGACCAGGGATATTTTCCTGTGTGAAGATGGGGGCGGCACCCAGTTCATCCGCGGGTTGACGACGGAGGGAGCGATCTACGATTTTGCGCGGACAAACACGAATCAGACGGAGTTCTGCGGCGCGTGTTTCGATCAGGGTGGACACACCCTTTTCGTCAACCAACAGGGGGACCGCGGGTCCCTGCCGGACGGCCCCGCTGGGGCGCGCGCCGTCACTTACGCCATCTACGGCCCATTCCGGGAACGGCGCCTGTAGGGTGTCAGTGGGCTGCGGCGCCGGCCTCCTTCAGCAGAGAGTTTCAAACCAAACGGCTACTTCCGGGTATGTGCGTGGGATGTTCCCCTCGAATGAAATCCCTGCCGGCGGTGCAAAGCTCGCGCGGGTGCGAGCTTGCGTGAGCGCGCCCGCGCCCGCCTTCTTGAAGATGAAGATGCCTTTTCCCGGTGACCGTTTCCCGTCAAAGGCGGCGTATCTGGTCGCCTTTGGTGTGACGGCTCTGCGACTCGCCGCCTCCGCCGAAGAGCCGCCTTCACCGGAGCATCTGGCGTTTTTTGAAAGCAAGGTGCGGCCAGTCCTCGTGGAGCACTGTTACAAGTGCCACTCCGCCGAGGCTGAGAAGGAGAAGAAGCTGAAGGGAGATTTGTTCGTCGACACGCGCGAGGGGCTCATGACCGGTGGTGAATCCGGACCTGCTCTGGTGCCAGGGAAGCCCGCGGAGAGCTTGCTGATGAAGCTCATCCACGAAAACGAGATGCCGCCGAAGAACAAGCTCCCGGCGAGCGCCGTGGCAGATTTGACGAAATGGATAGAAATGGGCGCGCCTGACCCGCGCGTCGGCGGAACGGTCGCGAAAGCCAAACGCTCCATTGATGTGGTTGAAGGGAAACAATGGTGGGCCTTCAAAGCGCTGTCCCAGCCGGCGGTGCCCCCGGTAAAAAACACGGCGTGGGTGCGCACCCCCATCGACGCCTTCATTCTCGCGAAGCAGGAATCAGCGGCCCTGCAACCCAACGGCCTCGCCACCCCGGAGAAGCTCTTGCGCCGGGCGACCTTCAATCTGATCGGCCTCGCCCCGACGGTGGAGGAGCGCGAAGCATTCCTGAAAGACGCTTCACCTGACGCCTACGAGCGCCTGATCGATCGCTTGCTGAGCAGCCCCCGCTACGGCGAGCGCTGGGGACGGCACTGGCTGGATGTGGTCCGTTATGCGGAGAGCGGCGGCTATGAGTTCGATGGCTTCCGGCCCGGCGCTTACCACTACCGGGACTGGGTCATCAAAGCGCTCAACGAGGACATGCCTTTCGATGAGTTCGTCCGCATGCAGCTTGCGGGCGACAAGTTGAAACCGAACGAGTTCGACGGCGCGCGCGCCACGGGATTCCTCGTCGCCGGCCCGTATCCTGGCCAGACCACCGTCAAGACGCAGGAGAAGATCCGCTACGATCAGCTGGACGACATGGTCTCTACCATCGGCAGCGGTTTCCTGGGGCTCACGATGGCGTGCGTCCGCTGTCACGACCACAAGTTCGACCCGCTGCCGCAGCAGGACTATTACGGGATCGCGGCCGCCCTCGCGACCACCGTGCACGCGGCGAGCAAGCTCGATCCGGTGGCGGCCGAGACGCAGCGAAAGCTTGCCGAGCACGAGGCCGCAGGTGCTCCGCTTCTCGCGGCGTTGAAGAAGTTCGAAGCGGAGGAACTGCCGGGCCGTTTTGGCGAATGGCGCGAAAAAACTCTGCCGACACTCCCTGCCGACGCGCCGTGGCAGATCCTGGACGTTCAGAGTGTCACCGCCCAGGCCGCCTCGCTGACGGCTGACCGCGACGGCCATGTGCGTTATGTCGACAAGAAGGCGAAGGACGATCTCTATACGGTTAAGGCAGTCACTTATCAGAAGGGCGTGAAGTCGTTCCGGCTCGATGCGTTGAGCGACGCCACGTTTCCCGCGAAGGGTCCCGGCTTGTCCGACAACGGCAACTTCGTCCTGGGGGATGTGAAGATCATCGCGCGGCCAGTCGATCCGAAGGACAAGACGAAGCCCGTCACGCTCAAGCTCAAGGCTGTGAAGGCGACGTTTGAGCAGAAGGATTTCCCGCTCAGCGCAGCCGTGGACAACAACCCGGGCTCCGGCTGGGCGGTGTCTCCAGAGATCGGCAAGGATCACGCGGCACTGTTTGCGATCGATGGCGAACCGATCGGCTTCGAAGGCGGCACGGAGCTCGAGGTCCAGTTGCGCTTCAGCGGCCATTTCGGGCTCGGTAAGATGCGCCTCGCCTTCTCGAACGCTGCGACAGAGGCGAAACTCGAGGACAAGGAAGACCTCCAGCACCAACGCGAAATCGCCACGGTAGTATCTCTGAAAAATGAGCAGGGAGAGGAAGCGAAGCACCCGAGTCTGATGCGCTGGTTCAGCCGGTTCGATCCGCGCGCGCAGGAGTTGGTCTCCGCCATTACCGAGCACGAGCGCAAACGGCCGGCGCCAGTGTTGACCGAGGTTTACACTGCCAAGGACGGCGGCGGAGACGTGCACTTCCTCCCCCGCGGTGAAGTGGACCGCAAACAGGCCAAGGTGAACCCGGCGTTCGTCCAAGTGCTGATGCGCGCAGACGCCGAGACCAAATGGTTGCCGAAGCCAGCGCCGCCGCAGCCGCCAGTGCACCCGCGGATCGCGCTCGCGAATTGGATGACCGACGCCGAAGTCGGTGGAGGTCCGCTGCTCGCGCGCGTGATCGTGAACCGCCTGTGGCGGCAGCATTTTGGCCGGGGCATCGTGGCGACGACGAATGACTTCGGTTCGCAGGGCGAAAAGCCCACGCACCCGGAGTTGCTCGAGTGGCTGGCGGCGGAACTCGTCAGGAACGGATGGCAACTCAAGCCGATCCACCGCCTGATCATGCGCAGCGCGGTGTATCTGCAGTCCGGCGACGTGAACGAGGCGAACGTGCAGCGCGATCCGAATAACCATCTCTGGGCGCAGCGCCCGCCCCGCCGCCTCGAAGCCGAGGCGATCCGCGATGCGCTGCTCCAGGCCGGCGGCAAACTCGACGCAACCATGTTCGGCCCGCCCGAAGCGGATTATGAGAGCGCCCGTCGCAGCGTCTATCTGCGGGTGAAGCGCAGCGAACTGGTGCCGTTCATGACCATGTTCGACGCGCCGGAGCCGACGCAAAGCGTCGGCGATCGCGGCGGAACGACCGTGCCCACGCAGGCGCTCGCCAGCCTGAACTCAAAGTTTGTCCGCGATATGGCGAGCCGGCTCTACGACCGCGTGCAGGCCACAAAGCCGGACACGATCGAGACCGCGATCCAACGAACCTACGAGCTCGCATTCTCGCGCGCGGCGACGGACGGCGAAACCCAGCGGATGAAAAGCTTCGTCGACGCGCAAACCGAGATGCTCGGCAACAAGCCGGATTCGCCGGCGCACGCGATGCGCGAGTTCTGCCACGCGGTGTTGTGCCTGAATGAGTTCATCTACGTGGACTAGCTTTACTCTGTTGGAAGCGTGCCGTTCGCCCACCCTCCCACGACGCTCAGAGCCTCCCTCCTTGGATTGCGCACCCCGATCCCCGTCATTCCGAGCGAAGTCGAGGAACCTCAAACTTTGCCTTTCCCAGAGCCGCCTCTCCCTCCGCCCCCCGGAGGCAAAATTAGAGGTTGCTCGACTCCGCTCCGCCCCTCGCCGCCCGACTGCGCTTCGCTCGCAATGGCATAACACGGCCTCTAGCCCAAGCGTCTTCCACCCTTCATTTAAGCACCGCCACCATGTTTGATCTTCCCACCTCCGGGGCGCTCGCGCTGCCCTCGCGCCGCCAGTTTCTCCAGCAGACCGGCCTCGGCTTCGGCTCGCTCGCCCTTGCCTCGATCCTTCAAGGCCCCTCCGCAAATGCAGCCGCCACGCCGAAGGACCCGCTCGCCCTCCGCCCGCCACTGTTTCCCGCGCGCGCGAAGTCCGTGATCTGGCTCTTCATGACCGGCGCGCCTTCCCACGTCGATACCTGGGATTACAAGCCGGAACTGCAAAAGCGCAACGGGGAGCCGCTGCCAGGCAGCGACGCGAACACCGGCTTCTTCACCACCTCTGGCAAGATTTTGAAGTCGCCCTTCGGCTGGAATCAACACGGCGAATCCGGGTCGTGGGTGTCCGACATCTTTCCGCATCTCGCGCAGCATGTGGACCAGATGACCTTCCTCCACTCCATGCATCTGAAGGCGAACAACCACGCGCCTGCGTCGATGGAGCTGATGTGCGGAGCAAATCAGCCGGGGCATCCGAGCGCCGGTGCGTGGCTGACCTACGGCCTCGGAACGGAAAACCAGAACCTGCCGGCATTCGTCGTCATGCACGAAACGCGGCCTCGCGGCGACGATTCGATCTGGTCCGCTGGTTTCCTGCCGAAAACCTACCAAGCGCTCACCCTCGACGCGCGCCGCAATGGGGTGATTGACAACCTCTCGCGCCCATCAGCCCAAAGCGCCGCGCAACAGCGCTCATCGCTCGACTTGCTGAAGGAACTCAACCAGCAACACGCACAGGCCCGCCCCACACAGGCGGATCTCGCCGCCCGGATCAATTCCTTCGAGCTCGCGTATCGCATGCAGATGGCCGCGCCGGACGCTCTCGACGTCAGCCAGGAAAGCGAAGCGACGAAGAAGCTTTACGGTCTCGACAACAAGACCTGCGAAGTCTTCGCCCGCCAGTGTCTCACCGCTCGACGCCTCGTGGAACGTGGGGTGCGCTTCGTGCAAATCTTCGCGGGCAATAAGGCTGCTGGCGACGACGGCGCCGTGAACGACGTCCCGTGGGATGGGCACAACAACATCGAGACCAATCATCGCGCGTGCGCCGCGGCGACGGATCAACCTGCCGCCGCGCTGCTTAAGGATCTAAGCGCGCGCGGACTCCTCGAAGATACTCTCGTCGTTTGGGGTGGAGAGTTTGGCCGCACGTCCGATTCCCAAGGCACTGTGGGTCGCGATCACAATCCGCACGGCTTCACGATTTGGATGGCTGGCGGGGGCGTCAAAGGCGGGTTCCACTACGGCAGCACCGATGAGTTCGGCTACAAGGCGGTGGAGAATAAGGTCCACGTGAACGACTTGCACGCCACCCTGCTTCACCTGCTTGGCCTCGATCACGAAAAGCTTACCTTCCGTCATAGCGGCCGGGATTATCGCCTCACCGATCTCGGTGGCCGCGTGATCACGGAGATCGTCGCCTAACTGCGAGCCACCGGCTTTGCTGTGGAAGCTGCGTGGAGTGGGCTAGCTTTGTATCCGGTTGCCAGCACGCTGGTTTGATCGATGGTTGAGGCGATCGAATCGCTCCGATGCGCACCCCCGCCCTATTGCCGGCACCCGTGTCGAAGCTTTCCCCTCTGCTCGCGGGTCGTGCGTTCTTCATCGCATGCATCGCGCAGTCTCTCGTCGCGACGGTGGCGCTTGCGGGAAACCCGGGGGCTGAGTCGCCGCAGTCGTTGCGACAGTTGATCGACACGCAGGTGCGGGCGGGATGGGACAGGGAGAATCTTAAAGGTGAGGCACAGGCGGATGACGCGACGTTTTTACGGCGCGTGTATCTGGACCTCGTCGGCACGATTCCAACGCATGACGAGGCGCGCCAGTTTCTTGAGGACAAGGACGCGGGGAAACGCGCGACGCTCGTCGAACGCCTGCTCGCCGATTCGCGATTCGCGCAGCAGCAGGCGACGCTCTGGGACTTGCTTCTTTTCAGCCGCAATCCTCCCAATTCGGAGGCGACGAGGAAGCGGGACGGTTTCCGCCAGTGGCTGACCGCGAAATTCTCCGCGAACGTCCCGGTTGACCGCTGGGTGCGCGAACTATTGCTGGCCGAGGAGGACGGCTCGGAGCTTTTCTACGTGCAGTTTCAGAACAAGCCCGAGGATCTCACCGAGGCCTTCAGCCGGATCTTCCTCGGCACCCAGCTTCAGTGCGCGCGTTGTCACGACCATCCGAACGCCGATCTGGAGCAGAAGGATTTCTACGGGATGGCGGGATTCTTTGTCCGGCTCGTCACGCTTCCCCAAGCGACGGAAGGCACGGGCGACAAGCAGACGAAACGCTATCGCATCGGCGAAAAGGCCACGGGAGAAGTGCTCTTCGCGGGCAACATGAAGGAACTCAAGCCCGGCAACAAAGGCGAGCCGGTGAAGCCGAAGTTCCTCGGCGGAGATCCGCTGGATGAACCGCCGCCGCCGAAGGACTTCAAGGAACCCGAGGTGAAGACAGGAACCAAATCGCTTCCGAAACCGGCCTTCTCGCGGAAGGAAAAGCTCGCCGAATGGACGACCGCCGCGACGAATCCGTTCTTCGCCCGGGCCGTCGTGAATCGGACGTGGTCGCAGTTCATGGGCCGCGGAATTGTGCATCCCGTGGACAATCTCGGCGCCGGCAATCAGCCGACGCTGCCCGCCTTGCTCGATGCGCTGGCGCAGGAGTTCGTCGCCCACCAGTTCGATTTGAAATGGCTGATTCGTGAAATCGTCAACAGCCAGACCTACCAACTCGGCAGTTCGGGGACGGCGCGCGACGCGTTGCCAAAGCATTTTGAGCGGGCGCGCATCCGGCCGCTGTCCGCCGAGGAAATCATGGCCGCGCTCCAGGTCGCGTGCGGACACGATCCCGCGGAGAAGGGCAGCGACTCCGCGACTCCCGAGTATTTTGTCCGCTATTTCGGGACGCCGATGAACGGACACGGCGATTTCCAAGGGAGCCTCAGCGAGCATCTGTTTCTCAACAACAGCAGCAACGTCCGCGCATTCCTCAGGCGCAAGAATGGCAATCTCGCCGACACGGTTCTCAACTCCCAGGAACCGTGGGAACAGCGTGTGGACCGGATGTTCCTGTCAGTGCTCACCCGCCTGCCGACCGGCAGCGAACGCGAGAAATTTGTCACCTATCTGCAACGCGATCCGGGGCCAGGCGCGGACCCGGATGCCGTGATCGAAGAGGCGCTCTGGGTGTTGGTGAACCTAAGCGAATTCCGGTTCAACCATTGAAAAACAAAACTCCAACCGGACCACGAATCCACCCATGAACGGAAATTGCCGCGGACCCGAACACATCTCACGTCGCGCGCTGCTCAAGGGAGCGCTCGCGACCACGGCTGGCGTCGCCGTGGCGAATTGGGGTGGCCTCTTCAGTTCGCAGACCATCGCCGCCGAGGCGCAGAAGCGCGGCAAGCGCTGCATCCTGCTGTGGATGAATGGCGGCGCCAGCCAGATTGACACCTTTGACATGAAGCCCGGGCGTCCGACCGGCGGCCCCTTCCGTGAGATCAAGACCAAGGTGCCCGGCTACCACATGTGCGAGTATCTGCCGCGCATGGCCGTGATCGCGGACAGGCTCGGCATCATCCGCAGCATGCGCACGCAGTCGCCGGATCATCCCGAGGGCATTTACCAAATGCACACGTGCTACAAGCAGTCCGAGCGCATGCCGCATCCGGAACTGGGTGCGATGATCGCCAAGTATCTCGGGCAGGCGGATGCGGATTTGCCGAGCTTCGTGCGCATGGGGCCGACGGGCAATACGGGCTCGGGCTATCTCGGGCCGCGCCACGAACCGTTCAGTATCGACCGCAACGGCAAGCTTCCCTCGTTCACGAGTCCCTATCTCCTGCCTGCCCGCGAGGAACGGCGCAACGAACTCCTCCTCGCCATGGAAGCCGAGGCGAAGCAGGCCAGCGCCGCGGACGTGTATGAAAGCCATCGCGTCGCCAAGGAACGCGCGTGGCGATTACTGCGGGCGAAGTCGCTGTTCGATACGACAAAGGAATGGCCGTCGCACGAGCCGCTGTATGGCGCGAGTGAATTTGGCCGCGGTTGTTTTCTCGCGCGCAAACTCGTCGAGGCTGGCGTGCCGTTCGTCGAGGTCGGCCAGGACAACTACGACAGCCACGCGGACAATTTCGTCTGTCACAAGGCGAACATGCAGGTGCTCGATCCGGCCTGGTCAGGGCTGCTGATCGATCTCGAACGCACCGGGCAGTTGGAGGACACGCTCGTCGTGTGGATGGGCGAAGTCGGGCGGACGCCCACGATCAACAATCGCGCGGGACGCGACCATTTCATCAAGGGCTGGACGGTGGTGCTCGCCGGCGGCGGGATCAAAGGCGGCGTGGTTTACGGCTCGACGGACGCGGACGGAAGCGACGTCGCCGAAAACCCCGTGAGCGAAGGCGATTTGTTCGCGACGATTTACACTACGCTTGGCATTAACCCGCGCGTGAAACATTTCGTCGGCACGCGCCCCGTCTGGGCCACACCGGAAGGATCGCAGCCGGTGAAGGAATTGCTGGCGTGAGCGCGACACACGCGTGAGCCGGAACCATTCATGAACTTCGAAAAAGCCACGCTGCTGTGGTCCATGCCATGGGATGCCGACTGGGTTTCCGCAGTCAGTTTTATCGGCGGGAAGCACGTCGCCGCGGGGAACAACCGCGGGGAAATCCTGCTGTGGGAATTGCCGGACGCGCCGGAAACCGCTCCCGCCGAAGCCGCCCAAGCCCCCAGCGACGCCGACAAGGGCGAGAAGCCGCTCCACAGTGCGCCGCCACCGGCGCGGCAGTTCGTCGGCCACTCCAACGTCATCAACCGCCTCGTGAGTGCCGAAGATCGCTGGCTCATTTCCGCGAGCAACGACCACACGATCCGCTACTGGGATCTGAACGCGCCCGCCGACGCATCGGCGAAAGTCATTCTCAATGCGCGCGCCATCGATGAGGCCGCACGAAGCAAAAGCTCCGGCCGGAAAGCGCCGCCACCACTCGCGGCCGAAATCCGCACCCAACCCGCCGCCAAAATCATTGAGGGCCAGGAATGGATCGTCGGCCTCGCCCTCACGCACGACCAATCTGCTCTGATCGCCGGTGACGATGCGGGCACCGTCACGATCTACGACCGCGCCGCCGGGACGGAAAAAAAGCGATGGCAGATCAAAGGCTGGGCCTACGCCGTGGCGCTTGCGCCGGATCAAAAACAGGCGGTCGCGTCGGAGCGTTTCCCGCTCGTGTTCGACTCGGACAAACACGTGGGCTTGAAATTGTGGGATGCCACCACCGGCACGATGCAGCACGACTTGAGCAAGGATTTCAAAGACATGAAAATCGGAGCCGCCGCGTATTCTCCCGACGGCAAAGTGCTCGCCATCGGCCGCGGAGGCGAGGCGGACGGCAACAACGGCAAGGTCTTTCTGATCGATCCGGCCACGGGAAAAAAGCAGCGCGAATTCACGCCGGGCCACCTGAATGGCCTCACCGATCTGTGCTTCCATCCCGACGGCCAGCACCTGCTTTCGTCCGGGCGCGACACCGTCGTGCGCGTCTGGAATCTCGCCGACGGCAAGCTCGTGAAAGAACTCGGCAAACCGCGCGGCGGACAATTCAAGGACTGGATTCACGCCATCTCGCTCTCGCCGGACGGCTCCCGTCTCGCGACGGCAGACATGGCCGGGTTCGTGCATGTGTGGGAGTTCGGAAGTTGACCAAAGCGTGGAGCCGTAGTGGAACCCGCTTTTGACGCCCCCTCCCGCCATCCCAATATCGAGACCAACCTCGATCACGAAAAGCCACCTTCCGTCACAACGGCCGTGACTATCGCCTTACCGATCTCGGCGGGCGCGTGATCACGGAGATCGTCGCCTAACTGCGAGCCGCCCGCTCCGCTGAGCCACTTTGACGTTTGCGGCGGGGCGCGCCCGCAGCCCATTCGACTCCGTTCAGGCAGCGGCCTAACGCCTGCGCGCTACGCATCCAGGCCAGCCAGCAAGCGCCTGCTCTCCACGGCCACCCGCTCCTGGAAGTGGGGGCCTTTCGATCGCCCTGGCCGCAGCCTGAACAAAGGCCTGCTCGCCCACTCGACGGCCTCTCCAATCCTGGAAGTCTACCGGCCCATCCTTAGGCGTCATTGGTGAAGCGTTGATTTGAGCTTCTTGCCTCTTTCGGGAGTTTTCTGAACGTGCCCAAATCCCCGATCCAATAAACCGTCGTCGTTGAGTCGGATGAGTCGCTTTTGAGCCGTCCCATCGACTTGGACTCTGCCGAGACAGACGATTCTTCCGTCTGGCTGGAAATCCAGGCTCTCAACTTTCGCCAAATCGGGAGGAGGGTTGAACATGGCATCGAGTGTGCCATCGGAGTTCAGTCGAGCCAGCCCGTTGCGGGGCACGCCGTCTATGGACGTGAAGAACCCCCGAATAATGATCTTTTGGTCGGGCAAAAGGTCAAAGCTTCCTACAGCATAATCATAACGGCCTCTTCCCTTCGTCGGAATGCCGACCTTCGGGTTAAAGCTCTGGTCGAGCGAGCCATCTGCGCTTAGCAGCCTGTTGAAAAACCTCGAACGCCGTCATTCCGACCGAGCGGAGCGAGTGGAGGAACCTCTAACTTCGCCTTTTCTCCTGCGACGCGCGTGGTCTTAAGGCAAAGTTTGAGGTTCCTCGACAAGCTCGGAATGACAAACATCAGCTACTTCAACAGCTTGTTAGCCGCGCAAAGCCGTCGCGTGGCACGCCGTCCACACTCATAAAATAGCCTTGAATCAGGATCTTTCCATTCTTTTGCAGCGCCAGATGCCTCACAGCAGGAGCGTAGGGTTGGCCCGGCACTGGGGGTCCGTGTCGAAAGGAATCAGCCCCATCGTGGCACCGGGGATCATCTTCGGGTTTAAACCTTCGTCCAGTGAGCCATCCGGATTCAGTCGCGCAAACGTTAGCCGTGCACCTATCTTGCTGAACTTACCGGTAATTATAGTCTTCCTCTTGCGCGGTTAAGAAATCCACGTCTGCGTTCGGCTCGGCTTTGAATGTCTGGTCGGTGGCTCCGTCTTGGCGCCAGGTCAGCAGTTACACCGGCCTTTGTCCCGGCGAACACTCCAGCGGCGGCCGGCGCGTCCAGGGTAGCGTGACCAAGCACGGCAACCCGCGCCTGCGCGCCGCGCTCGTCGAGTGCGCCTGGCGCCTGGTGCGCTTCCAGCCCCAGTATCCGCCCGTGCGCAAACTCCTCGCGATCCTCGCCAAAGGCGCCAAAGCCACCGGCGCCGCGCGCAAGAAAGCGATCGTCGCGGTCGCCCGCCACCTCGCCGTCGATCTGTGGCGCCTTCACACCGGCCAGTGCCACGCCGCCCAGATCGGCCTCACCGCCTAAGTCATTGACCCGCCGCCGAGACCAGAGTCTCGGTTCGGGGGGAACTTTCAGGCCACAAACCTTCAACTCAACACCCAAGACCAAACAAAGCTCCACTCAGCCTTTTTAACTTTGCACCCTTTGGACGTGGCGCGCGCCCGTAGCCTAGCCTGAGCTCAGCGATGACGTTCGTCGCAATCGATTGAGCCGCGCCCCGTTCCGCTTCACCGACTGGATAAGTCAACTGGTGCTGCCGCCCGCATGCGGCACGCACGGATAGGACCACCGGAGGCGCGGCGCGCCTCGGGGGAGACTGGCCGCCAGGCCAGCCCGCAGGGCGAGACGAGCGGGAGCGAGCGAGTCAATTTACGCCGCTGAAGACCTTCAGCGCGCCACCGAAGCGGAAACGTTCCCAAGCCTCACGCCACCTCTCACCCCCCACCCACCCATGTAAAAAAAGAGCACATTTTCCAACTCACACGTTGACACCTTTCATAGGGGTTAGGCGACGTTGGCACCGGGTTGAAATACCTTAATTGTGTCCTCAATGCGCTGAACATATGGACTAAAATTGTAAAATCGACGGAGCAATGGCCAAACTCTTCTCGTGTGTTCCGAAGAACACATCTGATACCTGTAGCCGCCTTCCGGAAACGGGCCGGAAGCGTCTGGATTATGTGTCATGTGGTAAATGTGTCCCGCCGTGAAGCTGGCAACCAAATAAGCAAGTTCGGCAGCCGTGACTCCGTGATCCTGTAGGTCTTGTTCGGTGATCCCGTGAAAGCGCAGCGCACTGGGAACCTCCGCAAGACTCCGCTCTACCTCAACGATAGAATGCAAATTACTCCAACCTTGGGTTCGCAACTGACGGGTCAACTCGCGTTGCTGATGGCGCTGGAGCAAGATGCTGTAGATGATGCCGGCGAAACCGAACGAGGTGAACAGGGTATTGATAGCGCCAAACATGTCGCCGAACTGACCGCGGCGAGCCCATATCGCTGCGGAATCCGCGCCGGGCGTCGTGGGCACAGGCGTCGCGATGACGATGCAATACCAATAAAGAAGCCAGAAGCCTGAGACGAGGAAGAGCGCGAGGAATAGGTAGCGTATGCTGACGGGCTGAGACTCAGTGTGAGGTTTCGGGTCTTTCATATGTTCTGAGCATGGTGAGCGAGCGGCAAGTCGCCTAACGATCCGCATCAGCGAGCCGCGACGGAGGGCGTTCAGTCGTGAGCCAACCCATCAACGCGGATTCGCTGCATGCGGCTGGTTGGGCGATGTTACCGTGGGACGAAGAAAACGCGAGGGCCGGGTGGTGGGTGCGGTGGGCAAGGCTGGGCGGCTCATCTGCGTATTCACAGCCGAGACTTGTGTGCGTCGCCTATATGGAGCCGTGGAAAAGCTGGGTCTGGCAAAGTGCTAACGGATGGATTCAGTGCTGTGCAGCGTATGAATGGGAGAGGTTTGGTGGGCCGGCCCGGTCGAGTTTCCACCACCGTCAATCGCACCGTCATCGCCTAGACTTTATGGCTGCCCTTCGAGGCGCAGCGTGTTCTGAAAAGGAAAGCGGTGTGCTTGCAGGAGTGGCCAGAACGCGGGTTACACGGCAAAGCCGTGCAGAGCCGCCAGTGCGGGAGCACCGCCAAAGC
>Ga0136611_10001214_pt1 | contig 17865 bp, 17 predicted proteins | sample AntDrymUQ2232306_2_FD_106645 | JGI IMG/M metagenome (GOLD analysis project Ga0136611, IMG submission 106645) | Polar desert sand microbial communities from Dry Valleys, Antarctica - metaG UQ223 (23.06) | ecosystem: Environmental > Terrestrial > Soil > Desert | place: Antarctica: Dry Valley...
CGCCATGCAGCGCATCGCCGACGAGTACGGCGACGACCTCGTGATCCTCGGCGTCGACTGGGGCGAGGGCCGCGACGCGGTGGAGGACTTCGTCGACCGCTACGGCGTGACCTACCCGATCCTCATGGACCCGACGCTCGAGAACTACTACCGCTGGGCCGATGCGAACGGGCTTCCGCGGCACTACTTCATCGGTGCCGACGGCACGGTGCTGCGGGAGGTCATCGGTCCACTGGAGGCCGCGCAGATGCTCGCGATCGTCGAAGGGCTGCTGGAAGGCTGACGCGTCAGGGCAGTCCCATCGCGGCACGGACTTGTGCCACGACGGATTCGGGAATGACACCCGTCCCACCGAGGACGAGTACGCGTGGTGGCCGGAGCCGGTTCAGCTGATCGGCCGTCGGCGCCGGGACCCCGGAGCCGCGGACCAGGATGATCGGGGCGCGACGCATAGCCGCCGGCGCCGACCCGGCCAGCGCGTCGGGAAAGTTAGTGCCGACCGACACGTAGGCCCAGTGCGTCTGCGCGAAGAAGAACGCGAGGATCGAGGCGGCGGTGGCGTATCGGTCCGCGCCGGAGACCCGGGTGGCACCGCCGGGGGCCATGCCACGGAGCTCGTCGAGGACCGCGTCGGAGACCACGCCCGGTCCGCCGAGCACGTAGATGTGCTGTGGGGCGAGCCGGGTGAGCTCGGCGCGCGTGGCCGCAGGCAGGGAAACTGGGTGCGTCAGGAGGATCGGGGCGGCCATGGCGCCTGCGGCGGGACCACCGGCCAGCGCGTCGGGGAAGTTCGTACCGGTCACGACGAACGCGGCCGCGCCTCCGGGCGTGAACGTCGCGACAGAGATCGCGGCGGCGGTTGCGTACCGGTCCGCACCGGCAAGGCGCGTCACGCCGCCCGGAGCCAACAGTGCCAGGTGGGAGACCACTGCATCCGACACCGCACCGGGCCCGCCGAGCACCACGATCCGCCGCGGAGCGAGGCGAGCGATCTCAGCGGCGGTGGCCTCGGGAAGCGAGTCGCGCCGCGTGAGGAGAATCGGTGCGCCCAGTCGCGCGGCGGCTGGGCCGCCCGCGAGCGCGTCGGGGAAGTTCGTGCCCGTGGCGACGAAGACCGTCGAAACTCCGGGCGAGAAACCGGTCGCGGAGACCGCTGCCGCGGTACCATAGCGGTCCGCACCCGCGACGCGCTCCACGAGCGAAACGGCGATGTCGTCGCGGATTGCGGGAAGCTGCGCATAGAGCATTACCCCTGGGCAGGCAGTCGGGTTGTAATTGCGGTGCCCGGCGATGGTCGGGGTGACGAGGCGCTCGCCGCTGATTGGGTTGACGTACTCGCCGCCTCCTCGCGGGTCGAGCCGATGATGCGCGGTCGCCCAGGAGAGCAGCCTGACCAGCGCCTGGCGCGCGGGGCCGGTCGGCGCCCGGGTGTCGAACGTGCCGAGCAGCGCCACGCCGACCGATCCCGCGTTGTAGGCACGCGCATGGCCGGCCACGACGCCCAGGCCGCGGACGTCGTCGCCGCTGGGTGATGCCCCGCCGTAGTCGCGCGAGAAGCGTCCCTCGTACACACGCCCGGCCGCGTCGATTAGGAAGTTGTAGCCGATGTCGCCCCATTCCTGGGTGATCGCGTGGTAGTAGTAGATCGCCCGCACGGTCGCCGCGGGGTCCGGGTCGCCGTCCCCCATGGCCGTGTGATGGACGACGAGCTTCTGGATCGGAAAGTACTCGCGCTCCCAGATCTCGGCGCCGCCGGCATCGAAGCGCAGCGACTCGTCAGCACCCCACGCCGCCCGCGGAATGACCGACGGCTGAACGCTCGCGCTCGCCACCGCGCCCAGCCCCCAGGCGCCGGCCGTGTCGCGCGTCGTGTCGAGGGCGAGGACCTCGACGTCGGGCAGCGGCCGGTCCGCGGCCACGCGGACGGCCACCGCACCGTCGGCGACGACGATCTGCCCGTAGGTGCGGCCGTCACCGCGCTCGGCGCCGACCTCGTCGATCTCGACCGGCTGCGGCTCGTCGAAGGTCTGCCCGTCGATGCTGAGAGCGATGGTGACCGCGGCGTCGGCCGATCCCGGCCAGTGGACGGCCACGTGCGATGCGGGCATCGACAGCGGGAAGTCGCGGGAGCCGTCGAGGTCGGCGGCGAGCTCGACGACGTCGGTCTCGACCGGTTGGTCTGCGCGCGTCTGAGCCGCCGGCGCGAGCGCCGTCACGGCGAGCGCCACGATCAGGCTCGCGCTGAATCTCCGCGCTATCGCTCGCGTCACGCTGGTCTCCCTTCAGAAACGTGCCGCCGGGCTGGCACCCGGTGCTCGGACGCACCCATTGAGCCACAGGCAGCGGTCGCGCGCCTATGGACAGTGCGACCCATGACCATCGGCGGGATGTCCTAGGGCGCCTCCACGGCTCGGTACGCGCCGCGCCCTGCGTCCTCGATGCGGATCGGCAATGCGCCGGGATCGTGCGTGAAGTAGCACCACCAGCCCTCCGCGGCGGCCTGGCGCACGAGGGTGTTGCGCATCTCGATGGCCTCGATAGGGTAGTCGTCATACGCGCTCGTCCAGCGCACCGGGATCTGCCATCGCGTGGGGATCAGATCGCCCCAGAAGATCGCTCGGTCTCCCCCGCCTTCCACGCCGATGAGGACTGCCTGCGATCCGCGGGTGTGGCCGCCGGTGCGAATCACTCGAACGCCCTCCGCGAGCTCCGCCTCGCCGTGCACCTCGGCCAGCTGCCCGGCCGCGCGCACCGCGTCGAGCTGTTCGGTCTCCATCACGCCCTGGACTCGCAGCTCGTCGCCGTGGGCCGCCTCCGCGTCATCGCGCTGCACCACGTATCGGGCGTTGGAGAACAGGGGCCGACCGTCGGCGGCGACCATGCCACCGGCGTGGTCGTAGTGGAGGTGACTCACGATCACGAAGTCGATCGACGCGGGATCCTCCCCCACCTCGCGCAGCGCGACGGTCGGGTCGCCACCCTCCACGCCCTTGATCTCCCGGTCCTTGGCCTCCATGCGCACGCCGGTGCCGGTCTCGACCAGGATGCGTCTCCCGTCCGCCTCGATGAGCAGCAGGTTGAGGCGGCAGTGCAGCCGTCCGCGTTCGTCGGTCTCGGTGAATCGGCTCCAGAGCGGTTTGGGAACCACGCCGAAAAAGCCGCCGGCATCGGGCCTGAACCAGCCGGCGCGCACCACTCGCACGCTCACGCCCCCCGCGAACTCCCTGGCCTCCCCGATGTCGTAGAGAGGCTCCGTCACGTCCTCGTCACGCGGCCACGCTCGAAGTCGGCGTGGTAGCGGCTGGCGGTGGGATCGGTCTGTCCGCGGTACTTGGAGCCGATGCGCGCGTCGCCGTAGCCGATCTCGACCGGTGAGCTGAGCCGCTGGAAGCTGATCTGGCCGATCTTCATGCCGTCGTAGAGCTTGATCGGCAGGGTGGCGACGTTGCTGAGCTCCAGGGTCAGGGTGCCCTCCCAGCCGGGATCCACGTAGCCCGCGGTGGAGTGAATGAGCAGGCCGAGCCGGCCCAGGCTCGACTTGCCCTCCAGCCGGGCCACCAGGTCGTTGGGCAGCGCCACGCGCTCGAGGGTCGCGCCGAGCACGAACTCGCCGGGATGCAGGATGAATGGCTCGTCACCCTCGATGCCCACCAGCTCGGTGAGCTCCAGCTGCTCCTCCCGCGGATCGATGACCGCGGTGCGGTTGTTGCGGAACACGCGGAAGCGGTTACCGAGGTGGAGGTCAACGCTGGAGGGCTGGACGGCCTCGGGCGTGTACGGCTCGATGACGATTCGGCCAGCCTCGATGGCGGCCCTGATGTCGCGGTCGGACAGGATCATGCAGGCCCGATCTTACGATTCAGGACGGGCTCGGATGAGCCGATTGACCTCACGCTGCAGGGTCTCGATGTCGTCGTAGGCGTGATAGACCGATGCGAACCTGATGTAGGCCAGCTGATCCAGCTCTCGCAACGCCTCGGTCGCCATGCGGCCGATGTCGGTGGATGGCACGTCCGCATCACCACGCGACCGAAGCTGTGCCTCGATGCCGTCGACAGCCGCCTCGACACGATCGAGCGTGACCGGACGCTTCTGAAGTGCCTTGAGCAGCCCCACACGCACCTTCTCGCGGGCGAAGTCCTCGCGGCTGCCGTCGCGCTTGATGACCAGCAGCCGAGCTCCCTCGGGGCGCTCGTAGGTCGTGAACCGATAGCTGCACGCCTCGCACTCGCGCCGGCGGCGGATGGTGCTGCCACCCTCGAGATCGCGCGAGTCGATGACACGGGTGCCGGTCCCTTCGCAACGTGGACAACGCATGCGGCCTCCGGGTTGGCTATACCATCAGTGGTGGTGGCACGCACCATACCACAAGATGTGCCGGAAACGGCTTCGCGAAGCCGCACGCTCGCCCCGGTGTGCATCCCATGTCGCCAACCGGAGGAGCGCACGCGGCAGCTTCGCCGTCTGGTGCACTCGGTGCACGAAAATGGATGGCGTCGAGCTCAGCTTGGGGCTCTCAGCGCCGACCTCCTCTATTTGGTGCATCCGGCGCACCGGCGGGACAGGACGCGGCTTGGCCGCTACGCCTTGCGGCGGCGTATCTCCTCCGTCAACGCGGGAACGATCTGGAACAGGTCGCCCACCACGAACAGGTCCGCGAACTCGCCTATCGGGGCGTCCGGGTCCCGGTTGATGGCCACCACGTGCTCGGCGGTCTGCATGCCGACGCGATGCTGGATGGCACCGCTGATCCCCGCTCCCAGGTAGAGCTGCGGCTTGACCACCTTGCCGGTCTGGCCGATCTGAAGCTGGTACGCGATCCAGCCCGCGTCGGCGGCGGCACGCGACGCGCCAACGGCACCGCCCAGCACGCCCGCCAGCTCTCGAAGGATCCCAAAGCCGGCCTCGCTCCCGACACCGCGGCCACCGGCCACGATCACCGTCGCCTCATCGAGATTGGCGACGCGGGCGTCCGCCTGGTGGCTCTCCACGACCTTCGCGTGGCCGAAGGGTGAGTCTCCGGCATCTGCGGCCTGAATCACCTCAGCGCTCCCCGCAGCGCCCTCGGTGGGCGTGAACGTGTTCGGCAGGACCAGGATGATCGAGGGTGTATCGGCCCCCTCTGCGGGGCGCGCGGTCGTAATGACCGAGCCCTGCAGCGTGGCCTGCTCGGTCTCGACGGTGCCGTCCGCCACGCGAGCCGCTCGCACCGGACCGAAGGCAGGCAGGTCCAGCAGCCCGACGAGCGCGGCGGCGAGGTCTCGGCCGTTCGGCGTCGCGGGCGCCAGCAGGGCCAATGCATCCGCCTCTCGGACGGCTGCGGCCAGCGCGGCCGCGTAGGTGATGGCCGGGCGATCGTCGCCCCCCAGGACAATCACTCGGGCCGCACCCTGGGCTCCCAACGCGGCAGCGCCGGCGGCCGCACCCGCTCCATAAGCGAGCCCCACCGCCTGTCCGCCGGCAGCGGCGGCGAGCTCGGCAGACCCCGTTGCGAGCTCGAGGGCCGATCGCGCCGCGCGGCCGCCCGCAAACTCCGCGAGGAAGAGAACGTCGTTGGCCATCTCAGATCAGCTTTCGTGCGGCGAGCCAGTCGGCGATTCGAGTGGCTGCCTCGGCGGCCGCCATATTCTCGATGCGTTCCGTTGGTGGCTTCTGCTCGGGAGGACGTGAGTCGGTCACGCGGGTCAGCGCCGCGCCGCGCAGCGATGCGGGGTCGATGCCAAGGTCGGCGAGCGACCAGCTCTCGAGCGTCTTTCGCTTGGCGCCCATGATGCCCTTGAGGCTGGCGTAGCGCGGCTCGCCGACCTGATCGGTGACGGTCGCCACGACCGGCAGCGGCGCCTCGATCCAGTCGAACCCGGTGGCCGACAGACGGCGGATGCGGGCTGCTCCCTCGACGAGGGTGAGCTCCGCCCCGTAGGACAGCAGCGGCAGCCCACGCTTGGCGGCGACAGCACCGGGCACCAGGGACCCGCGCGCGTCGTCCGAGGCCATGCCCATCAGCGCCACGTCCGGAGCGAGCTTGTCGAGCGCCGCGGCCAGCACGAGCGCGGTGGCCCATTCGTCGGCGCCGGCCAGGGCGGGATCAGTGACGAGCACGGCATCGTCGCCGCCCATCGCGAGCGCGCGGCGCAGAGCCTCCGCGGCCTGCTCAGGCCCCATGGACAGGTAGGTGACCGAATCGGCCGCCCCGGAGTCGACCAGGCGCAGTGCCTGCTCGATGGCGTACTCGTCGAGCGGATTGATGATGGCCTCGACCCCGGCTCGGTCGAGCCGGAGGTCATCGGTGTAGCGCTTCTCGGCGCCCGTGACTGGAACCTGCTTGATGCAGACGACGATCTTCACTGTCTGGCGTTCGTGCTCCCTGCGTGGGGTGGTCGCTTCTGCACGCCGGCTCGCTCAAGGAGCTGACGCGCGATGATCATTCGCTGGATCTGCTGCGTGCCCTCGTACAGCTGGGTGATCTTGGCGTCGCGCATCATGCGCTCCACCGGGTACTCGGAGATGTAACCGTAGCCGCCCAGCAGCTGCACCGCGTCCGTCGTCACGCGCATGGCGATGTCGCCGGCCACGAGCTTGGCGCTGCTGGTCCAGTACGGCATGTCCGATGCGCCCGCGTCCACCCGTGCGGCGGCGGCATACGTGAGGTGCCGGGCCGCCTCCGTCTGCGAGGCCATGTCGGCCAGCATCCACTGGACACCCTGGAAGTCCACCACCCGCTCGCCAAACTGGCGCCGTTCCGCGGTGTAGGCCAACGCGGCGTCGGTGGCACCCTGGGCAATTCCGACGGCCTGCGCCGCAATGCTGAGCCGCGACCGATCCAGCGTCGCCATGGCGATCTTGAATCCCTCCCCCTCGTCACCCAACCGGTTGGCGGCCGGCACGCGAACGTCATCGAAGGTCAGCTCCGCGGTGGGCGAGCCGCGGATGCCCATCTTGTGCTCGACGCGCGGTGCGGCGAATCCGGGCGTATCGGTCTCGACGACAAAGGCGCTCATGCCCTTCCGTCCGCCGGCGGCGGGATCGGTCAACGCGAAGACGGTGAGCAGGTTCGCGACACTGCCATGGGTGATGAAGCGCTTGCTACCGTTCAGCACGTAGTCGTCGCCGTCACGGACGGCGCTCATCCGATTGGAGGCCACGTCGCTGCCCGCTGCCGCTTCAGTCAGGGCGAAGGCGACGAGCCACTCGCCGGAGGCCAGGCGCGGTGAGTAGCGAGCCTTCTGCTCGTCGGTGCCGGCGATGAGGATGGGAAGCGCGCCCAGCTTCTGGACGATCGGGATGAGGCTGGTGGTGGCATCGGCGCGTGCGAGCTCCTCCACCAGGATCGACTGCGAGATCGTGTCAAGCGCCGTCCCGCCGTGCTGCTCCGGGAAGCAGGTGCCGAGCAGGTCCTGCTGAGCCAGCAGCTCCTTGAGATCCCACGGGAACTCCGCGCTCTGGTCGATCTGCGCGGCCCGGGGTGCGATCTTCTCCTCGGCAAGCTCGCGCACCAGGGCGCGCAGCTCGTCGTGGTCGCGAGTGAGGAGGTACGTCACGCGGCGGCTATCCCTGATGCGGCGAGGCGGCGGTCAACGACGCGCACTGCCCGGCGGCTGACCTCGCCCGATTGTAGTTGGCTCAGTCGTGCGGGCCCTGGAGCTCCACCTGGCCGTTGCTGATGCGCGCGGCATACCGCGGCTGCCGCGATGTCGCCGGGCCGTGCACCACGGACCCGTCACGCAGCTTGAAGGTCGAGAAATGCCATGGGCACGTGATCGTGTCGTCGCCCAGCTCGCCACCCGAGAGCGGGCCGCCAAGGTGCGAGCAGGTGTCCTTGAGGGCGTGCACCACGTCCCCGCGCCGAACGAGCATCACCGCCGTGGAACCGAGCATCGCCTTGGTTGGGGTGCCCTCCGTGAGTTCGGCGGCAGCCATCACCGGCGTGTAGTCCGCGGCGCGCTTCCCTCGAGCATGGGCGTTGTGGTTGATGCCGTAGCCGTGCTTGTAGACGACATGGCCGCCGATATAGGAGCCCAGGCTGATCACGCCGTACGCCACCAGAAACGCCCAGAATCCGACGTCGTGCTCGCCGTTCGTGCGCTGCATGAGCGAAAAGGCGAAGCCGCCGTTGCCGATGATGTTGATGAGGCCGTGGAAGGTGGCGAGGTCGCGCGTGGCGGTGTCCGGGCTGGTGTCCTTGAAGTCGGTCAGGCCGGTGACGATGCTGCCGATGCCCGAGATCCAGACCAGTGCGACGATCAGGCTCGTGGCGTCTGCAAGGCCATCAAAACCAAAGAAGACGCGCAGCACATCGAGCAGCACCACCGCGGTCGCGCCGCCGACGACCACGTCGACCAGGACGGCGTGCAGCGAATGCCCCAGCCATGCGCCATTGAGGAAGTCCTGAAGCAAGCGGCCGATGGGCCCGAGAATCCGGAAGAACGCGTTCATCACCCACGCGGTTCCGTTGCCGAGGCCGCGCAACGGCCTGGCGATGCGCTCGAGCATTCCTATTGCCCCTGGATCGGGCGGCCGATGCTCAACGTCACGCGGTCGACGGTAGCGCCCGCACGAAGCACGGTCAACCTCCAGGGAACCGGGCGGCTCATTCGGCCGGCGGGAGCTCCACCGCGCGAACCTCGCGCTGCCACGCGACGGTGGCGTCGGCGAGGAGCTCCGCCACGTCTCGCACCGCCACGTCGGCGCGCCCGAGGTCCGTGGTGCCGTCGCGCAGCATGATCAGGCAGAAGGGGCATGCGGTGGCGATCGCATCGGGCTCCACGGCCAACGCGTGCTCCACCCGGCGGTGGTTGATGCGCTGACCCTCGCGCTCCTCCATCCACATCCGCGCCCCGCCGGCGCCACAGCACATCCCCTTGCGGTGGTGCAGCTCCATCTCGGCGACCGACTGACCCGGCACGGCTTCCACGAGCCTTCGGCCCTCGTCGTACACATCGTTGTAGCGGCCGAGATAGCAGGCGTCGTGATAGGCGATCACCGCCTCGTTGCCGCGGAGCGGCTTCAGGCGCCCATCTGCGACCAGCGTGTCGAGCAGCTGCGTGTGGTGGATCACCTCCACGCCGGTCAGGCCGAACTGCGGGTACTCGTTGCGGATGGTGTTGAAGCAGTGCGGACAGGTGGCGACGATCGTCCGCACGCCGTGCTCGGAGTGGGCGGCCGAGAGCGTGGCCACGTTCTCCTCCGCGAGCATCTGGTACAGGTACTCGTTACCGGCGCGGCGAGCGGGATCGCCGCTGCACGTCTCCCGCGGTCCCAGGACCGCGAACGGCACCTCCGCCTGGCGCAGCAGCTGCGCCATGGCGCGAACGACCTTGCGGTTGCGGTCGTCGAAGGCCCCGGCGCAGCCAACCCAGAAGAGGACGCCGCCCGCCTGCATGGCGGCCGCATCCGGGGATGGCACGGCCGCATCGGTCCCTCCGAGGAGTGGCACATCCAGGCCCTTGGCCCAGTCGAGCCGGGAGGCCTTGGGCTGGCCCCAGGGGTTGCCGGCGTTCTCCATGTTGCGGAAGGCGGCATTGAGCTCCTTGGGAAAGCGGCCCTCCTCCAGGACGGCGTTGCGACGGATCTCCACGATGGTGTCCACGTGCTCGATGAGCACCGGGCAGCCCTCCACGCACCAGCCGCAGGTCGTGCACTGCCAGACGGCCTCCTCCGGGATGGCGTTGTCCATCAGCGGCAGGCTCAGCGCCTCAACCGCCCGCTCCTTCGCGAGGCCCAACGCATCCTGGGACGCGGCCGCTCCCCCGCTCGCGCCGCCCTTCCACGCGCGCTGCGCGCTCGCCGCCGCCGCCAGTGCCGTCTCCGCGGCCACGATCTGGTCGCGGAGCCCCTCCATCAGGTGCTTGGGAGAAAGCGTCTTGCCGGTCATCGAGGCGGGGCAGAACTCCATACAGCGGCCGCACTCGGTGCACGCCAGGCCATCGGCCAGGTGCCTCCACGTCAGGTCCTTCAGCCCCTTGGCGCCGAAAACGGGCAGCTCCTCGCCCGCCGCGGGCTCGGCCTCGAGATCCATCTTGCGCAGCGCCCCGCGCGGCTGAAGGTTGCGGAAGTAGACGTTGGGCTCGCTGCTGATGATGTGCAGGTGCTTGCTGTACGGCAGGTAGGCACCGAAGCCGAGCACCAGCAGGATGTGGGTCCAGGCCACGATGCCGAAGCCGATGCCGGCCGCATGCGGACCGATCGCCTCCAGCGGCAGGCTCAGAGGTCCCGCGGCGATGGCCCACGACCGCGACGGGTCGTCCGGCTCCACGGCGTAGGCGAGGGCGTCGCCGATCCATTCGGTGAGCACGATGCCGAAGATGAGGCCCAGGATCACGAAGGCGTCGCGCGTCAGCGCCAGGCGCGTGGGCCGCACGACCGTGCGACGGATCGCGTAGTAGACGACCGATGCCAGGACGAGCACCACGAACAGGTTCGCGAGGCCGATGGTGGCGTTCCACAGCAGCCCGCCGAGCGGCCAGGAGACGACGGTCTCCACGAGGCCGTTGGTGAGGTAGTTGCCGGTGGTCGCCAACAGGATCAGGAAGCCCCAGAACACAAACGCGTGCGCCAGCCCCGGGCCGATGTCCTGCAGGAGGCGCTTCTGGCCCAGGACGTAGATGCCCAGCGACGCAACTCTCGCGGGAACATTGTCGAATCGGTCCAGGGGCCGACCCGAGCGCAGGACCGCCATGTGCCAGCGCGCCCGACGCCAGAAGAAGTACGCGGCGGCCGCGATCGGCACCACGACAAGCGGATAGAAGGGAATGCTGGCTTCCATTGGGTGCGCGCATGGTAGCGGCGCCACCTGTGTGCCTAGTGGTCGTCCCCGCTCAGCTGCTCAAGCGCGTGCCCGAGCACCGGAAGGAGCGCCTCCAGCGACTCCCGCGCGCCACGCGGCGATCCCGGCAGATTGGCGATCAGGGCGTGGCCGCGCGTGCCGACCACGCCGCCGCTCAGTGCCGCCATGGGAGTTGAGCGCAGCCCGGTGGCGCGCATCAGCTCCGCCAGCCCGGGCGCTTCGCGCTGGATCACGCGTCGCGTGGCGGCGGGCGTCACATCCGTGGGCGACAGCCCGGTTCCGCCGGTGGTGACGATGAGCCGATGCCCTTCGTCCACGAGGCGCCGGAGCAGGCCGGCGATGGCGTCTATGTCATCGGGCACGACATGCGGCTCAGGGGCAACGTCGAAGCCCGCGTCCCGCAGCAGGCCCACCAGCAGCGGTCCGCTCTCGTCGGCCCGCTCCCCGGACGCCGAGCGGTTCGAGCACGTCACGACCACGGCCCCGTGTGAAGCGATCGCCGGCGCGGGGGCCCGTGGCTCCGGGGCGTCGCGCGTGTAGTCGCCCGAGCGTCCGCCTGACTTCTCGTGCAGCTCAATGCGCTCGATGACGATGTCGCGCTGGAGCGCCTTGGCCATGTCGTACAGCGTCAGGGCGGCGACACCGACGGCGGTGAGCGCCTCCATCTCGACACCCGTACGGGCGGTGGCACGCACCTCGGCGCGGATGGTGACCAGGCCCGAATTGCGGTCCGGCTCGAGCTCGACATCGATGCGGTCCAGCGGTAGTGGATGGCACAGCGGAATCAGGTCGGCGGTGCGCTTGGCGGCGCCGATGCCCGCCAGGCGGGCGGTGACCATGGCGTCGCCCTTTGGACCGCCGGCATCCAGCAGGGTTGCCAGCACGTCGGGCCGCATGCGCACGGTGGATCCGGCGACCGCGCGGCGCTCGGTGGCCGGCTTGTCGCCGACGTCCACCATGCGCGGCGCGCCGTCCTCGCCGAGGTGGCTGGGGCCGCTCACTGCAGACTCCCCAGCAGGATTGCCTGGTAGCTCTCTCCCGGCTGCGTGACGGCCATGCCCTCGGGCACGATCAGCAGGGCGTTGGCGGACGCGAGTGGCAGGAGCTGCGACGATGCCTGACCGCCGGCCGAGACCGCATGGTGACCGTCGGCTGCGGCACACACACGGACTCGCAGGTAGGCGCGACGCGCTGGATCCTTCGCCAGCGCCTCTTCGACCCGGGCGGTGACGCGGGTCCGGCCATCGCCCACCAGGCCCAGCATGCGGCGCAGCATCGGCCGCACGAAGAGCTCGAAGGTCACCAGTGCGCTCACCGGGTTACCCGGCAGGCCGATGACCGGGCGGCCCTCGACGCGCCCGAACGCCAGCGGCTTGCCGGGCTGAACGGCGATGCGCCAGAAGTCCAGGGCGCCGAGGCGCTCGATCACACCTCGCACGTGGTCGTGCTGCCCGACGCTCACGCCGCCTGAGACGACGAGCATGTCCGCACTCGCCAGCCCCTCGCGCACGCGACGCTCAATCTCGGCGGCATCATCCGGAGCGGCGCGGAGAAGCACGGCTTCTCCGCCCGCCTCGACGACCGCGGCGGCCAGCGCCGGGCCGTTCGCGTCGTGAATCTGGCCCGGCCCGAGCGGCACGCCGGCCGGCACCAGCTCGTCGCCCGTCGAGAGGATCGCGACACCTGGGCGCCGGCGCACCGACAGCCCGGCGTAGCCCATTGCCGCGAGCAGGCCGATCACCGATGGCGTGATGGGCTCCGTCGCCAGCGGCACCGCCGTACCGGCACGGACGTCGTGGCCCGCGTCCCGCACGTGCGCGTGAAGCTGCGGCGTGCGCCGAACCTGGACCGTGCCGCCGTCCTCCGCCGCCTCCTCGAGAGGGACCACCGAATCGGCTCCGGCCGGCATCGGCGCGCCGGTCATGATGCGCACCGCGCCCCCCGGCTCGACTGTGGGAGCCGTCGAGCCGCCGGCCCGCGACTCACCCACCAGGCGCCGCGGCGTCTGGCCATCGGCCGCACGCAGAGCAAACCCGTCCATGGCCGAGTTCGCGAACGGCGGCACGTCATGCGCCGCGAGGATCGGCCCACCAGCGGGCACTCGCCCCAGGGCATCGGCCACCGGGATCTCGTCGGCCTCCGTGCTGGTAAGACCGTCGAGAAGCCGCTCGAGGGCCTCCTCCACGCTCAGCATCGGCTCACAGGCCCAGCTTCATGCGTGCCTCGATGAGGCGCAGGATGCCGCGCCGCGTGACCATGCCGACCGGCACGCGACCCTCGTCGATGACCGGCAGCTGCCCCACGTCACGCTCCTGGATGACCCGCAGCGCGTCCGCCAACGGCTGGTCCGGGGCGATCACCGCGAGGTCCGCGAACCGCGTCATGACGTCGGTGATTCTGGCGCCGGCCCAGTCGTCGCGTGGCAGACGCCGAACGTCGCCGAGCGTGACCACGCCCGCCAGCCCGCCGTCGTCGTGCAGCACCAGGAACGACCGATCCTCGCCGCGCAGCAGGCGCTCCGACACCAGGTCCGCGACAGATTCGTTCGGGGAGACAGATGGTGGCTCGCCGTCCATCGCGTCCCGCACGCGCACGCCGGTCAGGCTGCGCTCGACTCCGGCCTGCGCCACGGTCGCCTCGGCCGCGTTCGACAGGAACCAGCCGATGAGGGCCAGCCACAGCCCGCCGAAGAGGCCATTGGGGCTGAGCGCCCAGAAGACGCCGAGCGCGATGAGCAGGTACGCCAGCAGGCGGCCGACGAGCGCCGCGCTGCGCGTGGCGGCCACGCGATCCCCGCGAACTCGCCACAGCAGCGCCAACAGGATGCGGCCGCCGTCCATCGGGAAGCCGGGAATGAGGTTGAAGACTCCCAGCACCACGTTCACGACGCCCAGCCATCCCACCAGCGCCGCCACCTGCGGCTGGTCGATCACGGCTCCCAGGCCCACGAAGACGCCGCCCAGGATGATGCTCGTCACAGGTCCCGCGAGGGCGATCAGTGCCTCGTCGCGCGGCCGTTTCGAGTCGGAGTCGATGGTTGTGGCGCCGCCGAAGATGAACAGGGTGATGCCCTTGACCCGAAGGCCGAAGCGCCGGGCGACCAGCGCGTGCGACAGCTCGTGCGCCAGCACTGATCCGAAGAACAGGAATGCCGTGGCGCCTGCCACGATCCAGTACTGAGGGCCGGACCAGCCGGGGAACTGGCGCGGGAACTGGGCGACCGCCAGCGAGTAGGTGAGGAGGAAGACGATCACCAGCCAGCTCGGGTGTATCGAGAGGTCCACGCCGGCCACGCGGCCGACCCTCCATCCGGGGCCCATGCGGCGAGTGTAGGTCAGGCGGACCTGGGCGTCGCCGGAGGCGCTCGGCGCCCGACCAGGCCAAGCGCACCCACTGCCACGGCGCTGAGCAGGACCGTCAGCCCGGCCATCAGGGTGGCCTCGAACCAGAACCCCTCCGGGAACAGGGTGATCAGGGTGGAGCCCGGCGCAAAGAGGTACGTGCCCGGCGGGAAGAAGATGGCGTGAAAGGCCAGAAAGGCGGGCTCGAACGCCACCGCGAAGACCACGGCCAGCACCAGCGCCGCGGCACCGATGATCACGGCGGTCGTGAGCAGAGCGCCGGCCATGCGGCGCGGCTCACCACGCAGGAGGGTCCCGCACAGCGCCGCAACCAGAGCTGCAACGACGGCGGCCACCACAAGCAGGCGGACGAGCCACGAGACGTCGGCCATGTGCGAGCGCTCGGCGTCGTCGAGCAGCGGCCGCTCATTGAGGGTCACCGCGAAGTCGCCGCCGCTGAACAGGTCGGCCAACACCGATCCGGTGACCGTGTCGATCTCGGCCCGCGTGGCGGAAAAGGCGGCCGGCACGGCGTGGCGTGCCTGAAGCGTTGAGACGAACCACGGGTTGAAGAGCAGCAGCGGACCGACCAGCAGGACCAGGAGGCCGATCGAGACGCCGAACGCGAGGCCGACCACCCGTGGGGCCCGGTGCATCGGTCCGTCAGTGACCGTCACGGGGACGTCAGAACGCGCGCCTGGCCACCCGTCCGGTGCCGATGACCATCGAGAGCACGGTGCCCACGAGGCTGATCACGATCGCGCCAAGGAACGCGGCCACGAAGTCGGCCACGAAGAAACCCAGCTCGAGCTCGGCCGAGATGAGCCCCGTGAGGAACAGCATCAGGGCATTGATGACCAGCAGGAACAGGCCGAGGGTCAGGATCGTGATCGGCAGCGTCAGGATGCGGAGCACCGGCCGCAAGAAGGTGTTCACGAGGCCGAAGATGAAGGCCACCACCAGCAGCTTCCACCACTCGCCGATGAAGTCGAGGTTCGGCACGATGAGCACGGCCACGTAGAGTGCCGCGGCGTTGATGAGTGTCTGGAGGATCCGGTCCATGGCTGCCTAGCCTAGCCGATGGCGCCCACGCCGGGCGGCCCGGCGAGCAGCCTGCCCCGTACCCACGCCGCACGAACCATGTTCGGGTGTGGGCGGAAGATCAGGCGGCTCATGAGGTCCGCGGCGTCGGACGGCGAGGCGGCGCCGGGAAGCGGTGCCGTGAGCCGAGGGTCCACCGCTATCAGATCGGCCTCCTTGCCCGCCTCCAGGGAGCCGATCTGCGCCTCCAGTCCGAGGACCCGGGCGCCGTCCAGCGTTGCGGCTCGAAGCCAATCCAGCGGGCTCAGGATCGCGTCCGCTCCCCCGCCGGCCGCCAGCGCGCGTTGCGTGATCGCCCCGGCGCGCATGACGCTGAACATGGAGAGCTCCGGCCCTGCGGCCACGTCACTGCCGAGCCCCACGCGCATCCCCGCCGCGCGGTAAGCCGACAGCGACATCATGCCGCTCGCCAGAAACAGGTTCGACGCCGGGCAGTGCGCCACGCCCGTATCGGTCTCGACGATGCGGCTGACCTCGCGAGCCGACAGGTGGATGGCGTGCGCCAGGATGGTGCGCGCGCCCAGGGCCCCGGCGCGGTCATAGACCTCGAGGTAGTCCGCGGCTTCAGGGAATAGTGCCGCAACGTGCGCGATCTCCCCATGGTCTTCGGCGATGTGGGTCTGCCAGTACGCCCCGTGCGAGGCAGCCAGCGCGGCGGACTCCCGCAGCATGTCGGCCGTGCAACTGACAGCGAAACGTGGCGTGAACGCGTAGCGCAGACGCCCTCCGTCGCGGCCGTGCCATCGTGAGGCGAGCTCATCGGACTGCGAAAGGCTGCGCTCCAGGATCTGGTTGGCCTCGATCCTCGTGTCGTACGTGACCCGATCCATCATCACCTTGCCGATGACGGCCCGGATGCCATGCGCCTCCGCCGCGGCAAACGCCTCGTCGGTCGAGTCCGGCCACAGTGCCGCGTAGGCCAGCGCGGTCGTCGTGCCGGCCGCCGCGAGCGCTCGGAACGCCTGCGGTGCCTCCACCCTGGCTCGGGCACGGTCGTAGCCCTGCTCGAGGGGAAAGATGTGGCGCTCCAGCCACGTCATGAGGTCCAGGCCGCTCCCCATCCCGGCGTTCGGCAGCTGCGGGAGGTGCAGGTGCAGGTCCACCATGCCGGGCATGACGACCATCGGGCGAAGGTCAATGACCGATGCCGGCGCCTCCGCGCCGGGCCAGGGTCCCACTCGCGTCAGGCGGCCCGCGTCGTCCACCGCGATGAGGCCATCGACCTCATCCAGGACCGACCCGTCGTCCAGCGGCGAGAGCAGCCGCGCGCGGAGCGCGAATGGTGAGGGAGCCGGCGGAACTGGCATCGGCGGGGATGCTACATCCGGAATGGAGTACCCTTGCGGCCTACAGTTTCTACGGAGGCCCTCATGGCCACAGGCACTATCAAGAAGATCGTCGCCGATCGCGGCTTCGGCTTCATCACCGGCGAGGATGGCAAGGACTATTTCTTCCATCGCGACGGTCTCAACGAGTCGATCGACTTCGACCGGCTCAATGGCGGCGAGAACGTGACGTTCGACATCGAGTCGAATCCCCGCGGTCCTCGAGCTGCGAACATCACGGCCGCCTAGGCTGCCGACCCCCAACATCCGGTACGACGGTGGGCCTCGCAATGGCGAGGTCGACTGGCTGGACCGTCCTGCCGTGACCCTCGGTGACGGCTCGGATGGCGGCGTGTACCAGCGAACGGATGTGTCGGAGGAAGGCCTCGCGGTCTACCGCTGGCAGGCACTCACTGACGCGGAGGCAAACGCCATCATCCGTGGCGATCTCCGCGCGAACCAGCGCTGAGCTGAAGCTCCCGGGAGGAGTTGACCTCGTCGCGGGCTGAATTCAGTTCGTCCACGAGTTCCGGGTGCGTGAGCTCCGTGCCATTCAGTTCAGCCTGGGCGTCATCGAGCATCTCGACCGACCGTGCGCGGAGGAGCTCACCGACCTCATCGGTCGCCTGATCTGACTGTGCGCGGCGCTTTCGGGCCTGTTCCGACCGAAACACGGTGAGAACGACCCGAATCTGCATTCGCGTCTTCGTCGCAGCGTCCATTTCGACATTCTCGAGCGCCCGGTAAGGCTTCTCAGCGCAAGCGGCGTGCCCACCCCGCGGAAGCGTGCGAAGCCCCTTCGCCGCCGTACTGAAAATGCTTGACCGCGTGGCATCCTCTTTGCCCTGAGGACGAACGAATAAGATGCCGAGCATGGAAACGCTCGCCCCCGAATCCCCCGCCGACCGCGCCCACGCTGCTCCGTCCCTCACTGACCGCCTCTTCTCGTCTGCGCTCGGTGCGCTGGACCTCGCTGGCGTCTACCTCGGCGATCGGCTCGGGCTCTACCGCGCCCTGACCGATTTTGGTCCCGCGACCGCCGCCGAGCTCGCGTCCCACGCCGGCATCGACGCGCGCTACGCCCGCGAGTGGCTGGAGCAGCAGGCGGTGACGGGCATTCTCGAGGCCGAGACGCTCAATGGCGAGACACGGTTCTCGCTACCGGAGGCGCACCGGGCCGCCCTGGTGGAGCCGGAGAGCCTCGAGGGCATCGCGCCCCTGGCGCGCATGGTCGCCGCCGCGATCGGGCGCCTTCCGGAGCTCGTCGACGCGTATCGGTCCGGCGCGGGCGTTGGTTGGGAGCGCTACGGCGCCG
>Ga0136611_10001215_pt1 | contig 17860 bp, 16 predicted proteins | sample AntDrymUQ2232306_2_FD_106645 | JGI IMG/M metagenome (GOLD analysis project Ga0136611, IMG submission 106645) | Polar desert sand microbial communities from Dry Valleys, Antarctica - metaG UQ223 (23.06) | ecosystem: Environmental > Terrestrial > Soil > Desert | place: Antarctica: Dry Valley...
GTGCGGTACGGCAGCAACACCTCTTCGCCATCAATCATCCAGCCGGTTCACCTGTCTCCCTTTCTCAGTTCTCGATTCCAGGAATCTGGTTGCCTGGTCCAGATTGCTGATGTCTGGCGACCCTCGACTCTCGAACTTGGCTGTATTTGCTGCCCGGCGCTGCATACGCACACGTCCCGAATCCTTCCTATGACATTCGCAACCACACCGACTATGTCCTTTATCCAATAGCTTCCACGCGGTGCCACCGTGGTTGCGGACGCGAAGCTGGAATCGCCAAGTGATTCGCTTGGTCAATCTGTCGATATTTGTCAAGCGCAGCATTCGACGATTCGTCACACGCCCGAGTTCCCTGCCTACATACGAGAATACGCTCATCAGGTTGATTCGTCAAGCGCGTAGAATCGTTTGAGGATAAAGCTAGAAACAGAGCATCCAGCATCAATTCTCAAGCAAACGTCGAAGACTGTACAAGCAGCCAGACCATTGAGTTGAGATGTTGCGAGTGTTATCTTGTACGTACAATCGATCGCGAGGTGTTGCGATCGGTGGACACTCACCCGAGGGAACCATGCCAACAGGACGCGAGGGACCGTTGCCCGCGACCGGCGAGGCAGCAACAACACCATCACCACCGGCGTCAACTGCGGATCGCCAGCCCGTGGAGCGCGCAATGACGCGTGGAAATGCGTCGTCCAAGTCCAATGCTCCCGCGATCGCCACCCTTTCAACCCCAGCATCCGTGGGGGCGATCGCTGGCGCTGCCACATCGACGGTGCTGGATGCGGGGGAGACGGGCGGAGGTGGCGATGCGGATAGTTCGCACGGAGAGGCGGACGCCAGCCGGGCCGGAGCGGACGATCGGCGACGCGGCTGGTTCTGGCACTGGAACAGCGTCGTCACGCAGTATTCCCCGCTGCTCGGACTGAAGGGTGTCGGACTGCTCAACTCGTACACAGTCTGGACCGACCGCCGCGAAGAGTCGCCGCATCGTGGCTATGCCTTCCCCAGCCAACAATCCGAAGCCGACTTCTACGGCGAAGAGCGCGCCGAACTGATCACGATCAACAAGATACTGGTCACGCTCAACCTGATCGAGATCCGCAAGGAGATGATTCAGCGCACCGACGAACGTGGACGAAAGTGGCGTGTGCCCCATAACCTGTATCGGGTACGCGACCGGGACGACGGCATGCAGCTGCGCGCCAGCGATGTGCTGCGCGTCGCCGACCTCGCGACGCGCGATCCCGCCGTCTTCCGCTATGTGCGGCGCATCTTCTCGGAACGCTTCAAGCCAATCGATCGCGACAACGTCTGGCACGCCATCCTCATTGAAATCGACAGCCACCCGACCTGGCAGGAGCTGCGCGTGCGCAATCAGGCGATCGAGCACCGTGCCAGCGCGCGGACCCGAGCCGGCCACCGCACGCGTTCTGGGCGCGGGACCGAGGATAGTGGCGCGGAACTGACCGTTGGTCAGTTAGATTGCCGGGTGTTGGTTACAACAGAACAGTGCCCCCTAGTATCTGACGAGCTACCCGCCAGTGTTGGCGCTACCAACGATGGTTTAGAAGTGTCGCCCTCGCCCGCTGCTGCTACCGGCAACACTGGTTTTATGGTAGATGCTGAACCGAGCAACGATGGTTTGGCGGCTGATTCCGCAAGCATGTCTGCCCGCGTCAACACTGGTCGACCATCCTCTGTTGGACGGGGCAACACTACGTATCACCAACCCCAATCTACAACGACAACCACCACAACCAGACGCGGGCTTCTCGATGAGACGGCGATTCATGCCGATGCGGCTGGTGGACAGTCGCCAACCGCATTGCGTTCGAACGAACGAGCCGTTGTTCATCGACGTGATGGCGAGCACTCGATCCACCAGCAGTATGAGCGCGCCGAGAACCCGGTAACGACGGACAACGCCATAGGCACGCCGGAGAAATCGCCGACAGCAACGGAGAGCCATGACGCGCAACCTGGACAGCGAGAGCAGCGAGAGCAGCCGGAACCCTTTGCACAGATGGGACGTGGAAACGATGACGAGCGGAATGAAGCAAGCGCGACGTCGGCAGCGAGAGCGGGAAACCAGGTTGACACGGGAACACTCCTGCCAGATCGACTCCCCACGGGCCAGCCCGACGATCGCGGCGGCGCGGATGCTGAGCGTTCCACTCGCAATGATTCGCTCACGGGCGTTGCCACTGTGGCGCGGAACGTGGCGCCGAGCCACGCTCCACATGCCGATAGCCCGAATGCGGACGCGCCGCCAGACGCGAACACCGGACGCGACTACGCTGACCCAGCTGGCGGCGGGGCGCACGAGCGGCGTCCTGATCACGCCGACGCAGATGCCGGCGGACCCCTGGGCGATCCAAGTCCACTGGTCGTTTCCCTCTTCGAAGCTGCCAACGACCGGCGTGCCAAGCCGCTCGAGCGCACCCTCCTGGCCGAGCTTGAGCGCGATGCCGATCCTGCAGCTCACGCAGCCGGATCGAACGGCAGTGCCTGGGTCGCTGCAGCCCTCCGTGAAGCCGTCGCCTCCGGTTCATCCTTCGTTGCCCCCAAGCGCATTCGCGAGATCGTCGCGCGCTGGGCGCAATCCGGAATGCCGCAGCCGACGCCGTTGGGGCAGACGACCGAACGCGGGCGGGCCCCACGCACGCAACCGGCAGCAGCCATAGAATCCACCCGCCCTGCCGCGTCCGCAAACGAATCGGGCGCCGCGACTACAGATAATGCTGGCGATGTACGGCTGCCGGGTGGACGAAGCGGCGGCACGACCTGGACAGCAGTGCTGATCGAGCTCCGGCGGACCCTCGACCATGCAGCATTCGAGCGCCTGCTGGCTGGCAGCGCGATTGTCCGCTACTGGCGTGGGACCGTTGAGATCGCGGTGGGATCGGCTGCGGCAAGCGAGAAGCTGTCGACCGAGTATCGCGCCCTCATCGAGCGGCAGCTGAACGCGCGCCTGCGTCACCCGGTCAGCATCACCTTCGTGGTCGCGCCCGTTGCGAGTCCTGATGAAGACGATGCGGACGGGCCGCACGCAAGCATCGAGGCGACGTATCCCACCACTGCCGCCGAAGGTACGAACACCAGCGTCGAACGCCTGTTGATCGCGCCGGACGACCTCGATCTTGGTCGGCAGCTCTGGCGCGCCGCCCTCGACGATCTCCGCACGCTGCTCCCAGCCGACGACCGTGACGCGATCGCGAGTGGAGCGGTACTCGGTGAGGACGTGACTGGCGCACTGCTGATCGCTGGCGTGGCGTCACCCGCCCAGCGGTTGATCGAGAGCCGTCATCGGCTCGCCATCGAAGCCGCGCTGACCCGCCTGCTCGGACGCGCCGTCACACTGCGTTGCCTCGCCCCGACCGGCTGGGCCGTGCAACCACACGAGCGCTCGCACAGCCCAGCGTGAGCTGAGCTGTGCGCTTGTCCCGCGACTACCCTGTCCGCTCGCTGGGTGGCTGGAGCGAGCGTCGAACTATCAGCGGTGGATCCGTGCGAGACAGGAGAACACAGGCGCACCTGTCACACGCGGTCGTTGTGCTGAGCATCGAGTTCCTGGAGCGTCTCGGTCCATTGATCCACAGGGAGTGGAGAGTTCAGCTCAATCAGATTGCCGTCCGGATCGCGCAGATGGGCGGCACGAATACCCCATTCCGGTCGGTCGCTCGGCTCGCTGACGAGCGCGATCCCATGATCCACGAGACGCTCTGCGATGGCGTTGAGATCCTCGACTGCAAAGATCAGCATGGTCCGATCCTGGCTGGGCGCGTCAACTGGCTCATCACCTCGCCCGACGGCCTGTGCCATGCTTGCCCGATCGAACAGCGCCAGCATAACTGCCACTGCCACTACCCGAACCGCCGTGCAGGTCGGCGTAGCGCCCCCCTTCCTGGCCCCAGGCGACCGTGAGCCCAAGCACATCGCGATAGAAACGTAGACAGTCGTAGAACCTCGTGACAAGTAAACGTGTATGCGTCAGCCGCATGCCTGAGTCCTCTCCTGGCCCACTTGTTCGTGATCTCCGGAAGTCCTACCGGCGATGTTCGCGCATACCCGTACCATACCCATTGAATCCGAAATCTCAGCGTCGTTGATAGCTGGTCGTTCAGGTTCCCACGTCTGTAGACCGAGCAGCCCCAGAAAGCGACACATGGGAGTCACGAATGAGTCGTCTACCGCACGCGGATCTCCGGCGACGACGCACCGCCCGGCTTCAGTGCGTGGATGACCCACAGGCCGGTACCGAGCATGAGCAGGCCGCTCACGAGGAAGACGTAGCGAATGTCAACGGCGGCGGCCAACGATGATCCACCCAGTGGACCGAGGAACCCTCCCACAGAGGTCGCGGCGGCGGTGAAGCCGTAGACTGCGCCGCGTCGTTCCGCTGGCGTCAGGTTGGCGACGATCGCGTTGGCGGACGGCAGCACCCCACCGGCGGCGATGCCGAACAGCCCTTGCAGCACGATCAGCTGCGTCGTCGTCTGGGCGAAGGTCTGCGGCAGATAGAGCAGCCCGACCCCGATGGCAGACACCAGCAGCACTGGCCGCTGCCCGATCCTGTCCGCCAGCCGCCCGAGCGTCACCGCCGCGATCGCGCTCGTCAGCCCGGCGATGCCGAGAGTGAGTCCCGCAAGTGTCGCGACGGAGCCGGTGTCTGGCGAAAGCTGCTGGACATACAGTGGCATGATCGGCTGAATCGCGCTACTCGCGATCCGCAGCACGAACAGGACCGCGATCATCGCCAGCATCGCGCTCCCCAGCAGCAGTGTCGAGAGCTTCTCTCGGCTGACATCTTCGGGTCCGGCGGCGCGCACCGGACGGGTGAAGTTTTCGCGCACCTGGGTCAGCACGATGATCGCCGAGATGAACAGACACGACCCAGCGACGACGAAGGTCGGACGGTAGCCAATCTGGTCCGCCAGGATGCCGCCGAACAGCGGCCCTACCGACGCGCCGGAGAAGACCGCCATCTGCATCATCCCCAGGCCGAAGCCCATGCGCTCACGCGGCGTTGTGCTGGCCACCAGCGTCGTCGAGGCCGTGACTGTGCCGGTGAACGCGCCCTCGAAGAAGCGCAGGATGAGCAGGTGCCACGGACTGGTCGCCAGGCTCATCAGCCCGATCGTGAAGGCACCGGCCACCATCGAGCGCAGCACCATCGGTCGGCGTCCGAAGCGGTCTGACGCGATGCCCCAGAGTGGTGCCGAGATCGCCATGACCGCCGCACCGCCGGCGTTGATGACTCCGGACCACAGTGCCTGCGCCTCGAACGATTGCGCCCCGAGGTCTTCTATAAAGAAGGGCAGAAACGGCGCTCGCAGACTGAACCCGACGATCGTCAGCGTCTGCGCGATCCACAGTGCGTATAGATTCCGTCGCCAGGAGATCGGCGCTGCTGGCTGTTGGCTGTTGGCCATTGGCTCTTTACTCGTTACTTCATGATATCCGCTCGCAGTTGTTGGTGAAATGCGGTGAGTGTTTCCGAACGATCGTGAGTTGAGCCGACAGCCGCTGGTAGTCGGCACGATCGCGTAGCTGGAGATCGTGAGCCAGGAGAAGATGGTAGTCGAGTTCGCTCGCCGACCCGGATGCAATCTGCACGAACTGAGCAAGCCCAGTATCCGTTCCTCGACCACATCCTTCCGTGACATTTGCAGGGATCGATGCAGCCGCACGCCGGATCTGGCTTGTCAAACCGAATCACTCAGTTGATGGAAATGAGGCCGTCACCTGATACAGATGCAGGACAAGGTGATGTGCTTCATGCCAGGCGGTACGTTTTCGGTAGTCGTTCATCTCAACTCGGGTAGAGATCAGTCTCGTCAATGCCCGGCAGTGTAGCCGATATTTTCCTGGGATGAGAAACGCGTGAAACACGACCTGTTACGCGTAATGCGGGGTATGAGTTACATTCCAACAGGCAACAGCCGCCTACCTGGCCAGCACCAGCGTCATCTCCCCCTCGCCAAGCACGACGCTTTCGACGCGGTAGCCGGCGTTAGCGAGGGCGTTGGCGATTTCGGCGTTGACGGCGGCTTCGAGGTCGCCTTCGGGGACGACGAATGAGAGCGGGCCGCCGAGAGCGCCGCCTTCGAGCGCGACCGCACCGTCGCGTTCGACGACCTGGGCGTCGTAGTCGCCGCTCAGCCCGTAGGCCGAGAGATTGACGTTGACGCCGGCTGGCTGAATGACGACATCGACATCGTCGATCGGCCCGAGGTTGCCGGTGGCGTCGATGCGCTCGTTGATCTCGATCTGAGAGATGACGATCTCGCCGACTGGAGCATCCTGGATCTGCGCCTCGATCTGCGTCGTGACTTCTTCCTGGACGCCCAGACGCAGATCTTCGACCGCCGCGTCGCGCACCATCGGCTTGACGTAGAAGTTCGTGAATATCAGTGCCGCGATCACCAGCCCGAACAGCGCCACCGTCAGGATACCGAGCGTGACGAGACAGCCGCGCCCACGACCGCGCCCACGCTGGCGTCCTTGCTTCCGATACCCATCGTTGCGTACGGGCAGCCCGCTTTCAACGTAACGATCGTTGGTGTCGTCGATGTCGAGCGGGAGGTACGGCGCGTCAGCCATGGGCTGGCGCGCTGCCCGACGGATGGGAGTGCGAGCGCGGCGCTGCTGCTGCGCGGCGGCGTCGCGAGTGAATGGCTGGCCGCACGCATGGCAGCGCCGAACACCAAGTTCGTTACGTTGTCCGCATTGAGGGCAGATCATCTCCGGCACATGCTTCCGCTGTTGATCGTGATCACAAACGAACCGACTATCGTTGCTGATAGCTGACAGTTAATCGCCACGTCGCGCTCATTGTTGACAGGCGCGTCGGGCCGCTGCTACGCTGCGTGGATTCAAGACGCGTCACGAGACATGACAACCAGATCCGTGCCACCGAGTTACGTACCACGTTCAGCGTCCGCCGAACGATTGCCCTGATCCGTGGTCCGGTCGCACGGTTGGCTCCGAGCGAGGCCGCCGCGACGGACCGATGTAGCGATGGCCATATGTTCTTGCACATGCACGTATACCAGCAAAGGAGAGCCGCATGATTAACTCCGCTCGTGAGAACGTCGTTCGCCAGAATCACCCCGGATTCAGACTGACAGTATTCTCACTGCTACTCATTCTCATGATCACCCTGTCCGTCGCCTGCGGAGGCGGAGATGACGATGCGAACGGGGATGGAGCCGAGAACGGTAGCGGCGACAGCCCGACTGGAGTCAGCGCCGACAGCGGCGGGAGCGATGAAGACGTGGCCCGCCAGGTCTTCACCGACACCGGCTGTGCCGCATGTCATGGGCCGGAAGGCGAGGGGGCTGGGGATGATCCCGAAGCGTCGGCGCTCATGGGAACACGGCTCATCATCCAGCAGTTCCAGACCCGTGTGCGCAACGGCAAAGGTAGCGCCATGCCCGGCTCTTCCCCCGACCAGATCAGCGACGAAGAGATCAGGCTGGTCTACGCCTGGTTGAGCGGACGGTAGGCTGCAGGCTGCAATCAGATATAGGTAGATCGTGCGTCAGACACGGTCACCGTATCCCCCATTCCGCATCGCCGAACGGGCAATCTCCCGTGCGGAAGTACCGTTGGATCGGGCCGTATGACTCTATAGCGTCGCCTCCAGGACGCGTACACTCAGGTGGAGAAGTCGTGGCGGTGCAAGCCCGCACACTCCTCAATGGGGAGCGATTGCTATCGGCCAGACCTGCTATCGTTCGGGTGTCTGCCTGTCACCACCACAGTTACTGACAGCGTGACTGGCGCTACATTGTTTGCTGTCAACGCATGGGTTGCCGACGACGCATTGCCTGGCGAATCTGCCGGCCGCCGAATGTGTTCGGTTGCGGTTGTCTGTGCCTGAGAACGTGGTCGTGGATCAACTGTGATGGAACTGCTCGTTATTGAAGTGGATAGCAGCCTGGGGCGCTCACTGGAGTTCTCGCTGTCGCTGCTCGGCCATTCGGTCGTTGTCGTCGTTACCGCGGACGATGCCCTGGCGCGCGTTCAGGAACGCGGCGCGGGTGAGCCGTTTGCGCTCATTCTGCTGGGCATGGTTGACACCTTAGATGATATGGACACGCTCAATACACGGGAAGACGATGCCCGCCTGGCACTGTGCCGGGCACTACGCGAGACGCTCGGTGGAGCGTCCGCCCGTCTGCTTTTGCTGTCGCCGCGCGATGAAGAAGCAGTGATCGTCGCCGCGCTCGACGCCGGCGCGGACGGCTACCTGAGTGTGCCGCTCGATCCAACTGAGATGCGCGATCAACTGGCGCGGGCGGAGCAGCGGCAGTCCCGTTCGGCCACTCCGCAATCAGTATCGTCATCAACGCCAGCCCCTGACATTCGCGCGGACGAACAGCCGGTTCCGGATGCGATTCTCTCGGTTGCGCGGGGCTTTCGCATCGGGGTCGATGTCGCTGGGTCAGTTGTCTGGGCGGATGCCGCCTGTGTCGCGCTGCTGGGACGCTCGCGGGACAGCCTGGTCGGGAGCAGCACGCTGCCGCTCGTCCACCCCGATGATGCCGCCGCCTGGCTGCGCCTGATCTCCGTGGCTGCCGATGGCCTGGCAATCCACGACGCAGGCAGCCGGGACACGCGGCTGATGACGGGAGATGGGACCTGGCGGGAGTTCGATGTTCAGGCGACGAGCCTGCTGGCCGACGATGCCGTCGGAGCGATCGTCCTTGAGGCGTACGACATCTCGCAACGCAAGGCGCGCGAGCAGCAATCCCTCTGGCAGACCGTCTTCGATCCACAGACCGGCCTGCCGCATCGCGGATCGTTCCAGCTCTACCTCAACCATGCGCTGGCACGGGCCGACCGGCGCGGCGAGAGCATCGTGATGATGTTCATGGATATCGACAACCTGCGCCGCGTGAACGAGGTGCACGGGCGTGGCGCTGGCGATCAGGTCGTTACCGTCGCCGCCTCCCGGCTGCGTGCCAGCCTGCGCGCCACTGACACCGCTGCGCGCGTCGGTGGCGACGAGTTCAACATCCTGCTCGAAGATGTTGCGTCGGAGGCAGAGGCAGTCGCGATCGCCGAGCGCATCATCCGTGAGGTTGGCGCGCCCTACGATCTGGCCGGCCTGCCGTCGATCGCGATCAGTGCCAGTCTGGGGGTCGCGTTCAGCCATCCCGGCACGCGGCGCGGCCCGGTCGATCTTGGGCCGGATGGCGACTCGCAGGTCGATGCGCTGCTGCGGCGGGCGGACATGGCGCTCTCGCGGGCCAAGGCATCAGGCAAGGCGCGCTGGGAACTGTTCTCGCCGCGCCCAGCCACTGCTGCTCGCCCGTCTCCTGCCGTGTCGGGCGCTGGCGATGCGGGCATGACCTGAATTGCCGCATGGATGAGTAGGGCTGCGTGCGCTGGACATATCTATGCCGGTCTATCGCGAGTCTTCGTCCGGCAATAGCGGGGCATGTTGCTTGCGTAGTCGCGTTCGTGGCTCGACGATGATGTCGAGTTTGTGTCACTGCTGACAGCGGAGGATAGCGTGCATCACATTCTCATCGTCGAGGACGATCCAACCATTCAGGGTCTGCTCGATGAAATCCTACGGGACGAAGGCTTTGAAACGGTCATTGCTGCCGACGGCTAGACCGGCGTCGAATTGGCTCGTACAAACCATCCGAGGTTGATTCTGATGGACATCATGCTGCCGGTCATGGACGGCGCGACGGCGATTCGGGAGCTGAAGCGCCATCCGGAGACGCGCCCGATTTCAATTATCGCAATGTCCGCAGGCTACAACCTGACCGTACATTCCGATCGGCTGCCAGCCGATGATGTGCTTCGCAAACCGTTCAATCTTGACGTTCTGCTTACAACGCTTACGCTGCAACTGAACCAATCTCATTGATGCCTGGAAACCCAGGAGCATCAACTCAACGTATGTAATGTAATGTACGTGCTAACGAGCATAACCGCTGACGCGGCACAGCCCAGCGGCCTTGGAAAGGCGAGAGAACGATGCGCGCGACGATGGTTCGATATAGCGAATATTTCAACGTCGGACTGCAAGCGTTCGGCGAAACCATGCGGCGCATCCTGGATGCACTGATCGGTCGTCCCTCGCTCGTGCCCGTTCCCATTCCCGTCCGCACTGATCAGCGTAGATAGCCCTTGCCAACCACACGTCCTGTTGATTCAAATGAGCATCGTCGTGATTGGTATTCGTCAGTAAGCTACCACCCACCCGCCATAAATCGCTGACAGCCGAGAGTTCGTCCTCTACCACGCGCCGTATATAGCTCTGGGCAGAGACATCGTGACGACGCGTCGATGGCGACTCCGTCTGGCGTGACTTCGATCTGGAGTACGGCAGCACCTGCGTGTTCCCAGCCAAAGCATGGACGATTCCCCATCAATGTCGGTCGTCGCTGGCGGGGTTGTACCTACCGCGCCTACCTTAGCTGCACTCCACAGTACATCTGCAACGCATCGGACTCCGACGTCGGGACGGGTTTCACCGAGGATGTGGCTCATGCGGCGCTGGGAAACCCGTCCCGACGTCGGAGTCCGATGATAAAAACACTGTGGTGCAGTATTGAGATGTGAACCGAAGAATCTCTTCTTCGATTCGCCAGCGCGGCACGCCAGGAAATGGCTAACGAATCGTCCGCTTGACAACACGTAATGACCGCCCAGCGAAGAGATTCTTCGGTTCACACCTCAGAATGACAAGAGCACTGTGGCCCACTGCACAACAGTAGCATCAGGACGCCTTTCCCACTCGTTCTGTAACGCACCCCTCGAACCTATCCCTCCTCCACGCAGGCTGCATTGGAGTAGCCCGAGCGGAAGGGCGTGACCGTACCGGCCTCGGGGTCGAAGCTGTGCCGCCAGACGCAGGCAGTGTCGTTTCCCAGGAGATGGATAGAGACCGACGCATCAGGAGAGATCGTCGTCACGCGATGAATGTCTCCTTTCGGCGGGAGCAACGCGTACAGCTCGCCGCGCTCGACGATCTGATCCCGCGCTACGGTCAGGTTCGCCCGTCCCTCTTCCGCGCCGACGTCGGTGCGTTGATAGACCGTTTCTGCCTGCCGACCACGGTACAAGCCGATCAGCCCCCAGGCCAGATGATCGTGGACCGGCGTGGTCGAGCCAGGCGGGACGACGAGCGAGAACAGGCAGAGCGAGCCATCCTCGGCCCGATAGAGCGCGTACTGGCCGATTCCCCCGCCCATGACGCTGCCAGGATCAGCGACGGCCAGCGCGTCCGACAGCCAGCCGTCAGTCGCCAGCAATCCCTCGAACGCGGGCCGCAACGCGTCGACTCGCCGGGCATCGTCCGGCTCCTCCCGCATCAGTCGCTGCGTCTCCTCGACCAGCGCGCGCACCTCTGGCGTATCCACGATGTATCCAAATGGTGTCTCTGGCGTAACGTTCTCGAAATTGCACATGTACGATCACTGTCCTTCACCTTGTGCCTGCACGTTGCATCGTTCAGAGCGAATCCGTCATTCTCTGGCGCGGGATCTGGAACGGAGCAACTGAACCATAAACGAATAGTTATGTCACATTACATGTTCAGCTATTTGACGCTCAGCAGTGCGCCACAACCTTGTCATCCTGAAGTGTGAACTGAAGGATCTCCCTGCGTTGGCTCCGTGCCAACGCAGGGAGATGTTGAGCCGCAGCTCAACATGACAAGGCTATGGTCCAGGATTCAGCAGCACGGACCCATTACACCGCTCGAACCTCCGACCCCGTGCCTACCCAATCGGCCTGCACGTGATTGTTGCCTGCGTCAGGGAGATGGACTGGAAGGCGTCCTCGCCGAGCACCATGCCCATCCGTCCGCCCGCATCGACCCGCCAGCGTGAGACGGCGTCGGTGAGGCTGGTGAGACGGGCAGCTTGCCGACTTTCGCGGCCAATCAGCGAATCTTCGATCAGTAAGAAGTCGCCAGCAGCATTGCGCCGGGTGTCGCGCCGGACCAACAGCACTTCAGCCGGGACGCGTTCCGGTCGGCAGTACTGCATGTCGCTCCCGAGCGTGTGGGCGTAGCGCGTGCCTGGCTCCGTCTCCATCTGGAAGATGCCACCCTGGCTGCAATTCTTTGCCTGAATCTTCATCGTCTGCTGGTTGCCACTGCCCCCGCGGCGCAGTGTCAGATCACCATCAGCGTCCAGCCGGACGCTCAGGCTGCCGGTCAGCGTCCTGCCATGCAGTGGCCGCTTCTGCGCGAACAGCACGACGTTCTCATCGGTCAGACCGTTGCCGTCGCTCATGCCGCGAAGAGTGTAGTTGCGAACGGTGAATGTGTTGAGATCGACGCCGAACTGGACGTACTCTCCCCGCACCGTCATCCGCCCGTCACCCAGATGGCTCGCTGGAATCGTCGTGCGAACATCGCCGGAGAATGTTCGGCCATTGACCGATATCCGAAACGCGGAACAGTCGGACTCGCCGTTCGCCACCGTCGTTCTCGGACTGAAGGCGAACATGCTCGTGAGGAGGAGTATCACCCCGCTCAGCACCGCCGTGGACTGATGACTATATCTTTTGAAGCGCATGGCACAGTTCCCCTGATTCAGAATGTCGCATATAGATCCTCGCCCGTAAAGGTTTCGCCATTGATAACCCTTTGCGACAGTATCCATCATATCCTGCCAGAACTGAAGCGCTTTCAGACATAGCCGAACATAACCAATTTTGCACGCCGCAGGCGTCTCTTGAAGGGCACATGGCCAAGCCGTGTCCACGCCGGATGGCTCTGACTGGACGGACGTACCTCAGCCTTGCAATAGTCAGATTGGTTTTACTAACGCGTGTGGTCAGCGCACGCCCTGACAGACTGCGCGAGTGGGCGCAAACGAGGCTTGGCCGTGGCCCCGTAAAGTGAACGCAGATGCCTGTCGTTACTCGCTGCGAACTAACACGACGAACGCGTGGTCAGTCCTGAGGGTGATGCAATCGCTACGTCAGGCCATCCGGGGTACTTCTGATCTATCTGGTAAAAACTTTGTCAACAGCCGCGTAAGTACGCGGTGATCGTTCATAGGACAGTGTGTCCGTACACCATGATGATCATTCGAATGCATTGGTTTCAAATGTCAGAACCGTGCAGCTGCTGTGTTCTCAGTCGCGTCGTGTCGCAGCTAACCAGCGATAGCGTATAGCCCACATGCTACCCCGGTCGATATGCCTGGCGGATTCCCCAGATTGCGCAAAGCGTTGTTCCCGCAATGGTGAGCAGGCAGACAATTCCGGTGATCAGCCAGAGCGGGGTCAGCCAGCGATCGTCATCGAAGGCTGCGGAATTCAGAAAGAAGCCGTCGTTGTCGTCGTACATGTTGGTACCGTTCCTCCATTCGACGTTCCTCGGGCAGGACATCTCAAGAGCAACAGTGATAATTCGCGTGACGTAACACAACGGCTTTCTATTAAGAAATGGAACTTTGGCCTGGAGAGGCCAGGTTGTAGGTTCAAGGGATAATGCTGCATTGGGGAGAGGGGTCGCTCCGCATCCAACCGAACGCAGCATTATCCCTCGAACCTATCGCCTCCGACCGCATCACTCCCGGACGCTGACGACCGAGCCGAGATCGAGGAAACTCCAGAAGAAGGCGGCATCAGCGAGAGTGAGGTTGACGCAGCCATGGCTGGTCGCGCCGCCGAGTTCCCACGGCTCATCCCAGTAATTGGCGTGCAGCGCGAAGCCGCCTTCAGCGAAGTACTGCACGTGCGGCACATCGGTCAGCAGATACGACTCGTCGTCGCCAGGCGGGATGCCGGTCGTCGAGCTATCCAGCGTGTCGCTCTCGACACGCGCAAAGATCGTGTGCTCACCGACCGGCGTCTCGAAGCCGGGCTTGCCGTAAGAGACCAGCGCGGCATAGACCGGGACGTCGTCCTGGTAAGCGACCGCGTAGCCGGTGGTGATGTTGATATCGACCCACGTTCCTTCGTGCGTGCTCTCCGGCAGCGCCGGGATAAACGGCTGAACGAACGAGGCTGACACGTACTGCCCGACACCGAGCGCGTACCAACGATCTGTCTCACCAACCCAGTCGCCTTGTACCACGTCATAGATCACGAGCGGACGCCACATCCAGGTCGTGGTGACAATGTTGGCCTTCGCCGAGGGCGCGGAACGGATATTCAACTCGCTAATGGTGACGATGCCCATCACGCCACCGTCCCAGGTGTGGATGGCGGCATCCCAGGCCGGATCGAGCATCGGTACGGCGGAAGAACCCTGTGCCGTCTCTAGCTGCAGGTCTACCGTAGTCGATTCGGCGACACCTTCGTTCACGACCTCGCTCGCGCCAGTCTCCTCAGCCACAACGGTCTCAGCGACGGTTTCCTCATCTGCATCTGTATCTGCAATCGCCACCGGCTCGATCGTCTCCTCAGCCACCGCGACCGGCTCAACCGTCGGTGTCACCGTTGGAATCAGCGTTGGCGGAGACGGCGCGACCAACGTGCGTTGCGTCGGCTGCACGCTGGTCGTCGGTGATGGCGTGACCGTTGCTGGAGGCTGCGTTGGAGCCACGGAAGCGAGCGATGCTGGAAATTGGGACGGAGATGGCGATGCCGCCGCGATACCCTGGGACGATTCTGGCACCGATGACGATTCGCCGTCATTCCCAGACAGTGCCTGGAGCAGGACAACCAGCGCAAGAATCAAGACGAACGCTGAGACGCCTAACCGCGCATGCACCAGCTGCCGCCGACGCTGCTCGCGTGCCTGATCCCACGCGTGTCTAGCGAAACCCTCAGTGCTGTAAAAACCATCCGATGACACTATGACACCATTCCGGCACGCATCCTCGTACGCTCAATGTGTACGTACAGCGCAAGCATACCGAATTGGTGTACGTTCAGCCAAGGGGCTGAAGCCTGTTTGATGACAACGTGGCACAGTCATGTCGTCAAACACAGAGCGCTACTGCGGATTCAGAGAGCGAGCACATGGGTCTGCCGCAACCGCAGGCTCAGATAGAGCGCGCTGAACAAACCTGCGAATCCCCAGACGAGCACGAGGATCTCCAGCGTCCCGAACGATGCACCAGGCCCAACAGCGAGTGTAAGCATTGGCGTCAGCGCAATCATGACGAGCGGACCGATAACCAGCCCAAGCACCTTCTCGCGAATGGACCATGCGTCGGAGGCTGCCACGAGGACGGCTCCAATCATCCATCCGATGATCGGAACCACAAATCCCACCGCGAGGACGACCAGCGCCACTCGCGCGAACCCGCGCCGTGGAACAGCCACAGCCGCAGCCACAGGCGCTGACATAGGCGCACTCTCCCCGAGGGCAGCAGCGGCGATGTCTTCTGGCGGGCCGAGGCGCTCCAGCACATTGAGGATTGTCACGTCATCGTTTCCCCCTGCCGCGCACAGGGCGTCGTCAATATGCGTCAGGATTTCAGACAGCAGTTCAGTGCGCCGTTGTGACGGCAATGCGCTGGAAGCATCGTGCAGGCGATGCAGATACTCGGTGACGATCTGATTAGTCTTCATGGCGGTCACCATCCCCTTCCGAATCGACATTGACATCCAACAACCGATCAACAGCATCTCGGAACCGGATCCATTCCACAGCGAAGTCGTCCAGGGCGGCCCGCCCGGCGTCGGTCAGTTGGTAGTAGCGTCGCGGTGGGCCTGCGCCCGACTCGCGCCAGTACGTGGTCACAAGCTGTTCCTTACGCAGCCGCGTCAGCAAGGGGTAGATCGTACCCTCGCTCGTCACCAACCCATCGACCTCGGACAACGAGCGCACCAGATCGAACCCATAACGCTCGCCATCCCGCAGCAACGCGAGTACGCAGAACTCCAACGTCCCACGGCGCAGTTGTGAAACGGCCTTCCGTGTCTCACCTAGTACCATGCTTCACATAGTAGTACGAGATGGGCCGTTTGGCAAGAGGATGTGTTGGGACGTGGGACGTGGGCGACCGATCAACGTGTAGGAGCGGGTTTGTCCCGTACACGTCGTAGACCGGACCAACGCGAAACCCGCCCGCGTTGGCCCCAATCCTCTCGGGTACGTGCGATCCGTCCAGAACGGGCTGGCGCGATCGGACGCCATGGCTGCCGACGCGGGTGGGTTATGTGTTGGTCCGGTCCACGACGTCCTCGCTGACCTGCGAGCCAGCGGCCCGGAACTCATGGGCGATCTGGAGCGCTACGAAGACAACTACCGGCTCTGCTACGTCTGCGGCCCGGAGGGTATCATCGTCGAACTCGCGGAGCAGATCAGCTAACGGTCCATCGCGGCCGACCTGCGACCAACCAGCAGGAAACGTCGCGGTGGGATGTCGAGAACCCGCATGCGGCTCCGTCCTTGAAGTGAATGCGGCCACAATGGGCCGTGCCGCACGAAGGAGAAACGAAGGAGAACATGATGGCCAAGTATCTGCTGCTCAAGCACTATCGGGGCGCGCCGGCATCGGTCAATGACGTGTCGATGGACCAGTGGACGCCGGAGGAGTTTACGGCTCACGTGCAGTACATGCATGACTTCGCCGCTCGGCTCGATGGCACTGGCGAGTTCGTCGACAGTCAGGCACTCTCCCAGGAAGGCACATGGGTTCGCTACGACGGCGAAGGACGGCCGCCGGTCACCGACGGCCCGTTCGCGGAGACCAAGGACCTGATCGCCGGCTGGATGGTGATCGACGTCGAGACCCATGAGCGTGCGCTCGAACTGGCCGGCGAGCTGTCCGCAGCTCCGGGAGCGGGTGGCAAGCCGATCCACGAGTGGCTCGAGCTGCGCCCGTTCATGGGCGCGTCCCCGACCATCATGGAGTAACGCACGGTGGATGAGGCCCAGCTGCGGACCCTCACGCCTACCCTGATTGGCATCCTCGTCTGTCGCGGAGCGACCTTCGCGGCGGCCGAGGATGCCGTGCAGGACGCCTTGCTGGAGGCCGTGCGTGTGTGGCCGGACGACCCGCCGCAGGACCCCAAGGGCTGGCTGGTCACCGTGGCCTGGCGCAAGTTCCTCGACGCCGTCCGCGCCGATACCTCCCGACGGCGGCGCGAGGAATTCGTCGAGCGCGAGCCAATACCCGACCAGGGCGCGGTGGAGGTGGCGGACGACACGCTCCAGCTGTACTTCCTGTGCGCGCACCCGTCTCTGACCACAGCCTCGGCCGTCGCACTCACGCTGCGCGCGGTCGGCGGCCTGACCACGCAGCAGATCGCGCAGGCCTACCTCGTGCCGGAGGCGACCATGGCCCAGCGGATCAGCCGGGCCAAGCGGACCGTCTCGAGCGTCCGGTTCAACCAGCACGGTGACGTCGCCACGGTGCTGCGCGTGCTCTACCTGGTCTTCAACGAGGGCTACTCCGGAGACGTCGACCTCGCCGCCGAGGCGATCCGGCTCACGCGCCAACTGGTGGCCATGATCAACCACGCGGAGGTCGCGGGCCTGCTCGCGCTCATGCTGCTGCACCACGCACGGCGCCTGGCACGGACCGGCCCCGACGGCAGGCTCGTGCCGCTTGCCGAGCAGGACCGCAATCTGTGGGACAGCCGCCTGATCGCCGAGGGCGTCGACGTGCTCCAGACAACCCTCGCCCGCGACCGCCTGGGCGAGTTCCAGGCCCAGGCCGCCATCGCCGCGCTCCACGCCGACGCCTGGAAGGCCGCGGAGACTGACTGGGTGCAGATCGTCGAGTGGTACGACGAACTGGTGCGCCTCACCGACAGCCCGGTGGCCCGCCTCAACCGGGCCGTCGCGGTTGGCGAGGCCGACGGCCCGCGGGCCGTCGGCCTCGCCCTGGCGGAGCTCGACCCTTCTCTGCCCCGCTACACCGCCGTCGCGGCGTACTTGCACGAGCGTGACGGCGACCCAGTGACCGCGGCA
>Ga0136611_10001216_pt1 | contig 17859 bp, 15 predicted proteins | sample AntDrymUQ2232306_2_FD_106645 | JGI IMG/M metagenome (GOLD analysis project Ga0136611, IMG submission 106645) | Polar desert sand microbial communities from Dry Valleys, Antarctica - metaG UQ223 (23.06) | ecosystem: Environmental > Terrestrial > Soil > Desert | place: Antarctica: Dry Valley...
CGCTCCCGCCACAACACGACGAGGGATGGCTTTTGCTGACGCGGTCTTCGACGGCAGAGCTAGCCTGGAGGGGGTAGACGCCGTTCATGTCAAGCAGGCCTCATCAATCCGGCCCATGCTTGCCGATCGCAGCGTTATTCCAGTCTCGACGCATGAAGACAATACCGCGATCGTCAGACTCCTCAAACCGAGCGTCCTGGTCGACGCTCGCATGCGCAAGCGGGCTGAGCCGGAGACGCAGCGTCATCTCGCGCCGCTGACGATCGGACTCGGGCCGAACTTCATTGCAGGCGCAACAGTCCACCTCGTTATCGAAACGAGTTGGGAAGCTCCGGGTGACGTGATCGAAGACGGAGCGGCACGCCCGTTGTCGGGCGAGCCACGCGCGATCGCAGGACATCAACGCGACCGCTACGTGTACGCCCCCACCTCCGGCATGTTTCGTACGCCCTACGGGATTGGCGATGCGGTCAACCAGGGGACGACGATCGCCTGGATCGGGGGCGCCGCGATCGATGCACCGCTCACCGGCGTCCTGCGGGGGATCACGAGGGATGGTGTGCCAGTCGACACGGGAACGAAGATCGTCGAAGTTGACCCACGCGGTGAGGCGGCGATGTTGACGGGTCTTGGCGAACGTCCCATGTTGATCTCAGAGGGCGTCCGGAAGGCAATCCAGATGACCCGCAACGGAAAAGGGGCATGACGATGCCTGTTGGCGGCGAGAATCAGGTTGTCCGCTCACCTCGACGGGCATTCGCGTTTGGCGCGCCGATTGGGATGCTCGGCGGACTGATCGGCCTGGGCGGCGCTGAGTTTCGCTTGCCAGTTCTGGCCGGCCCATTCCGCTATCCGGCCAGACAGGCGGTGCCATTGAACCTGGCCGTCAGCCTGGCAACCCTGGCCGGATCGCTGGCAACCCGCGCGTGGACCCTGTCGCTCGATCCAATTCGACCGCTGCTGGTTCCCGTGCTGGCCATCATCACCGGCGCTATCGTCGCCGCATTCTTCGGCACCGCGCTCGCGCACCGAATCTCCAATCACCTCCTGGAACAGGTCATCCTCATCCTGCTCGTGACCATCGGCGCAGGACTGATTGTTGAAGCGTTCCTGCCCACGACAGGCAGCGGATTCATTCCTGACTCCGATCCCTGGCGCGTCGTGACCGGTGTGTTGTTCGGGCTGGCAATCGGCACGGTCAGCAGCCTGCTTGGCGTGGCCGGTGGCGAGATCATCATCCCGACACTGGTCTTCGCCTACGACGCAGGGATCAAGACTGCCGGAACGGCCAGCCTCATCATTTCGATCCCGACTGTGATTACCGGCGTCGCACGCTATCGACTGCGCGGCGCATATGCGGACCGACAGGATCTCCGGCAGCTCGTCGCGCCGATGTCGATCGGATCAATCGCAGGAGCATTTGCCGGAGGATTGCTGGTTGGGTCAATTCCGGCGGCTGTTCTCAAACTCGGCCTCGGCGTGATCCTCATCATCTCCGCATGGCGTATCTTTCGTCATTCCCGGCGAACGTCGCACGCCTGATCAGGATGGCTCGATCCCCGCTGGCGGCGCGAACCAGTCAAGCTCGCGCAGATCGTCGCGGGTCGTGCGCAGCAGGATGCGATACTCGCCGGCGCGGCGCACCTCCTCCTCCGGCACGTAGTACTTACCCGTCCCATACAGCGTCCCGGCCACAACCAGGTAGCGCCGCCCTGTTCCCGGATGCGTCACAACCCCCTCGGCCACCCCTAGCCGCTCGTCGTCGTACGTGTCGACCGGTTTGCCTGCGGCGTTCGAGAGGTCGAGTTCGGTCATTGAAAGTCCCTCCATGATGCACACACGCCCCTACGCGGGGACGGTTATCGTCGTGATGAGCGTCGATCACTGACCCGTGAACTCCGGCTTACGCTTTTCGAGGAAGGCCATGACGCCTTCCTGATGGTCGTGGGTGCGTCCGGCTTCCTCCATCAAGTCCGCCTCGTGTTCGAGGATGGCTTCCAGTTCGGGCAGCAGCGAGCGGTTGAAGCCGCGCTTGGCCAGGCCGATCGCGCGAGTTGGCAGCTCGGCCAATTCTCGCGCCCAGGCGAGCGTTTGCGGCACCAGCCCATCAGCCGGGACAACGCGATTCACGAGGCCGAGCCGCAGCGCCTCCTCAGCGCTGACGCGGCTGCCGGTGAAGGCCAGTTCCGACGCCTTGGCCATCCCAACCAGTAGCGGCAGGATGAGCGTTCCAGCGGTATCCGGGATCAGCCCGACCCGCACGAACGCCTCAACGATGCTGGCGTTCTCCGACGCGATCCGCAGGTCGCAGGCCAGCGCGATACTCGCGCCAGCACCGGCAGCGACACCATTGATGGCGGCGATGACGGGCTTCTCGATCCGGCGGATCGCCAGCACCAGCGGCGTGTACAGTTCGCGCACGTACGGCCCGAGCGACGGCGGCTCCGGCTTGCCATACTTCTCACGCAGTTCGCTCAGATCAGCTCCCGAGGAGAACCCCCGCCCCGCCCCGGTCAGGATGATGCAGCGCACCGTGTCATCAACCGCTGCCCGCTCGAACTGCTCGCGCAGCGCCACCAACAGCTCGCGGTTAAACGCATTCAACGAATCAGGACGGTTCATCGTCAGCGTCAGGACGCCGCCGTCACGTTCGGCAATCAGCACGTTAGTTGTCGTCATGGTTGTGTCCTCTCACTGAGCATGGGGGCTAACCCAGAGCAGGTGGCGTCGCGAGGAACAGCACCCCATGCTCATCCGTCATCGTCCAACGCCGCCCCGCAGACGCCGCAGAACGTGAACTCTTCCGGTAGGCCGGTTGCGCCGCAGTTGGGGCAGGTCTGGGTCCAGGCGCCCCAGCGGCGTTCGGTGGACTGGCCGGCGGCGGCGCGCTCGTGGAACATGCCGTAGTCGGGCAGGCGCTTTTCGCTGAAAGCGGTCATGCCTTCGTAGGTTTCCCAGGTGCCGGTGTGGACCGAGAGCCAGTCACGGGCGTGGCCGACGGTCAGCGACCAGGAGAAGTCGCGCCAGAAGTTCGTCTGCTGCTTGGTGTAGCGCATGATCGTTGGCAGCTTGTTGATGAGCTTCCCAACCAACTCATCCACGGCAGCATCGAGTTGCTCACGCGGGACAACCCGATTGACCAGCCCCCATTCGAGCGCCTGCTGGGCGGTGATCGGCTCCGAAAGCCAGAGCATCTCCCTCGCGCGCCGGTCGCCGATGATCAGCGGCAGCCACTGGGTCGCGCCACCAGCCGGGACCGAGCCGCGCGCCGTCCCGACTTGCCGGATCGTGATGTCATCGGCGGCAACGGCCAGATCGCAGGCGATATTGAACTCGTTGCCGCCGCCGACGACCATCCCATTCAGCCGGGCGACGGTCGGCTTGCCGATGTTGCGCAGCCGGTCATGGGCGTCGATGAAAGCACCCATCCACTTCCAGTAGTCGCGTGGGCGCGGGAGCATCTCCGCTTCCTGCTCGCGCAGATCCGCGCCGGTGCAGAAGGCGCGCTCGCCCGCCCCGGTCAAGACAAGGACGGCGACGCTGTCGTCCCACGACGCATCCTCGAAGGCGCGCTCCATCTCCTTGAGTGTCTGGAAGTCGAAGGCGTTGAGCACCTCGGGCCGGTTGATCGTCACTGTCGCGCGCCAAGCGCGCTTCTCGTAGATGATGCGCTCGAAACCGAATGATTCAACCGGCCGCGCCTTCGGCGCGCTCACGTGCCCGGCTCCCATGACTCGCGCTCGTCCGCCAGCAGGATCGTGACGATGTCGCCAGCGAACTCCTCGACATCGGCGATCGTCGCGCTGGCCTCCGGAGAGCCGACGGCAGCCATCAGAGCATCGCGGTTCTCGAAGGTCATCTGCGTCATCATCCAGTACGGCGCGTCCCTGCCCAGCCCGCGCATCACTTCGACACGCTGCAAGCCGGGAAGCTGCTTGACCAGATCGAGATGGGTAGGGAAGTAACGCGCGTTGAACGCTTCTTCATCCGCCGGGCGCTTGTACATGGCGATCAATCTGGCTACCATTGGTGCCTCCTAACTGTCCGAACGCCTCGTGGTTAGCCGGGTGTCACGCTGCTCCCCGCTGTCGTCCTGAGCCGCAGCGAAGGACCTCTCCGCCTTGACCTCACGATAGCGAACACGGAGAGGTCCTTCGCTGCGGCTCAGGACGACAGGGGGGAGCAGCGCGTTGCCATCCAAATGCCTGACGCCGCACCTGACACCTGTCCCTTACTTCCGCCGATCCACAACCCGAACTGCCTTGCCGACCTCAAGCCGTCCAAGCTCACCGGGAGCGAAGAGCTGAACCTGCATCGTCAGGTCGAAGCGGCTCTTGAGGATGCGGGCGATCTGCTGGGTGAGGACGGCCTTGTCCTCGGCGATCGCCTCGGCGGTGTAGTGCGGCGTCATCTCGGCCTGGACCTCGATCGTCTCGGTCCGGCCATTCCAGTCGAGGACGATCTGGTAGAAGGGCGCGACCTCGGAGAACTCGAGCAGCGCCGCCTCGATCTCGGACGGATACACATTCACGCCGTGGAGGATGATCATGTCGTCGAAGCGGCCACGTAGGCGGGCCATCCGGCGCGTCGTCCGGCCACAGATGCACGGCTCGTCGATGATGGCGGAGATATCACCCGTGCGGTAGCGGATGACCGGCATCGCTTCCTTCGTCAGGGTCGTGAAGACGAGCTCTCCGTAGTGGCCGTCCGGCAAGGATTCGCCGGTGTTGGGGTTGACGACCTCGATCAGGAAGTGGTCCTCCTGGACGTGCAGGCCGTCGCGTGCTTCGACGCACTCGCAGGCGACGCCGGGACCGATGACCTCGCTCAGGCCATAGATATCGACTGCATGGATGTCGAGCCGCCGCTCGATCTCCAGCCGCATCTCCTCGGTCCACGGTTCGGCCCCGAAGATACCGAAGCGCAGATCGAGATCGCCAGGGAAAACGCCCTCGCGCTCCATGATCTCGCCGATAATGAGCGCGTACGACGGCGTGCAGGTCAGCGTCGTCGCGCGCAGATCCTTGAGGATTCCGACCTGCCGAACGGTGTTGCCACCGCTCATCGGGATGACGGTCGCGCCCATCCGCTCGGCGCCGTAGTGGATACCGAGGCCTCCAGTGAACAGCCCATAGCCGTAGGCGTTCTGGACGACATCGCCCGGCTTCGTCCCGCCGAGCGCCAGCGCCCGCGCGCAGACCTCAGCCCACGTCTCGACATCGCGCTGGGTGTAGCCAACGACCGTCAGCTTGCCGCGCGTGCCTGACGACGCCTGGACGCGGACGACCTCCTCACGCGGGACGGCCAGCATCCCGAATGGGTAGTGGTCGCGCAGATCGCCCTTGACGGTAAAGGGCAGGTTGCCGAGATCGCCCAGATCGCGAATGCTGTCCGGCGCGACGCCGTACTCGTCGAAGCGCGCCCGGTAGAACGGCGAGCGCTCGTAGACGTAGCCTGCCAGCGCCCGCAACCGCTCGCCCTGCAACGTGCGCAGCGCTTCCCGGTCCATCGTCTCGGCTGGCTCATTCCAGATGAACCCTGCCCCGCTCGCCATCTCCGCGCCTCCCGTCGTCCCGAGTTGCCAGACCTTGCCCCGAACAGAATAGCGCAACACGCTCGGTCTCGTGATCCCTCGTGCCGTTCCTTTTCGTGACAGACGCTGACACCGTATGATCCTGCATGCGGGGATGATGGCGCAGTCACGAGTCGATCCGCGATCAGGGATATGTCAACCGTGTGTGACCGAGAGGATCAGATGACAACGACGCCTGCGACATCTGCCGATAAGATGGACCGACTACGCGAGCGCGCGACGGAGCTTGAGAGAACGCTGGCGTGCGTCGATGGCGAACGCTGGGATGCTGTCGAACGCGCCAGTAGCCGCGACGAGTAGCAATGGAGTTGTTCTGGCCACGGTTGAGCCTGCTTGCGTCGCTCTTCCTGTTGCTCGTCATCATCGCCTGTAGTGGTCCCGATGCTGCGGAGCCGACACGAACGGTTCCGAGCACGCTGGTCGTTCCCATTGCGTCATCAACGGTCGGGAGCGAGCCAACCAGCGCGGCGACCGCGACCCGCGAGCAACCGCCTCCGACCGCGACCAGTGAGCCAACGCCATCCCCAACGCCAACGCCGACCGCGACACCAACGCTAGAACCACCATCCGGCGGCTACCGACCGAACGTCGGCTCGCAAGCGGAGGCGTACGCTTACCCAGCGGTTGCGGAGGTCTTTCCGGACGGACTCGACTATCAGGCTGCCAGCCATCTGATGGCACAGCGACCCTGGTTCCCAACCGATACTTCACTCTTTCTGCCGAACTATTATGTGAATTCGGAAGCGTACGGTCCGGCATCTGGCCCTTCTCCGCCAGAGGACGAAATGATCGGCGCGCTACGGACGTTTCTGGAACGCCGGTTTCCTGGCGAACCGGAGCGTGTCGAGGCGGCGCTGGCGCTGCTGGCCGACGAACGGATGCTGGCGAAGGTGGACGATTACCGACTGCGGGTCGCGCTGGTTGCGCTGACCGGGACGCTGGCGGAACCGGCTATCGAAACGTTCCTGAACGACTTCCTGCTGCTGGAGTTCGCTGATATCGATGGCAGCGTGAATGGCGAGTCCAACACCGTCATCGACGCGAACGGCATCCCGCGTCAGCATCTCCGCATCAATATCGAGCGCCAGCACGAACACTTCGCGCTGCTGAGCGTCGTCATGACGCACGAGATCATCCACGACGACGGCGCGATCTCGCGCGACGAGGAGCGGATCGCGCCGATGGTCCAGCAACTCGTCCACATGCAACAGATGCTGACCGACCCGCAGGTTGCGTACGAGCCGACCGGGTTCGCGCAGTACTACAACACACTGACGCTTGGCCGCCTGAGTCCGCTGTTTGAGAACCGGCTGACCGTCCATGCCTCGGGCGGTCCAGCCTGGCCAGGCAGCAGCACGACCTCGACCGCGTTCATGGCCTTCATGGACGCCTATCTGCTCCAGCAGGAGTTGCCTGAGTCGTCCGGCCCGTCGTCACTGCTGTACGAGCTGCTGCTGGCGTTGGCAGAACGCGGCGTTGATGTCCCCGCTGATCCGGCCTTCGATGATGTGACGATCGACTTCATCGACCGCAATCATGCGCCGCTTGGGCCGGTCGAGCTGGTCATGGTCGGCTGCATCCTGCGGCTCGACATCTCGGCCTGTGAGGATCCGCCAGCGGCGCAGTCCCCGGCGATCACCGGCCTGGCGCTGTATGACATCGACGGCGAGCCGCTACGCTTCCTCAGCGCCGACGAGCATCCCTACTTCGACGGCAACACGCTCGTTCACGGCGCGCTCGTCGTCACCGGTGACCCGGCTGACTCAGTCGCGTCGGTGACGCTGGAGATCGTCGAGAATGGCGCTGTCACCGCCACCGGCGACCTGGCTGGTGACGCTGGGTCTTCGCTGTCAATCGCGTTCGGCAACGACCGAACGCATCAAGTTGGCGCCGGAGACCTGCTGTTCTCGATCCAGTCCAGCCAGTTCGCCGCAATCGACCGGCTGACGGATGGCATGCTGGGCTTGCGCGTCCGGGTGACAACTGCGAGTGGTGCGGAAGCCGTCCGAGAGTACGGCGACGTTGGCAAGCTCGTCCGCTACCGGGGAGAAAACCGCTACGAGGATCGCGATGACGCGCGTGGTGGCGACGACTGGCTGACACCGTCGTCGCTGGCGCTGCTGGAGCACTTCGGCGACGCGATCATGATCGGCGATATCAGCGACATGAACGGCGGGCCGTTCCCGCCACACGAATCGCACCAGTCCGGCGTCGATATCGACGGCTGGTTCTGGGGCTACAACGAACTCGACGCGGCAACCGCCGAAACGTTGCTCAGCCATCTGAACGACCCAGCCTTCGGACCCTGGATCGATCTGGTTTACGTCACCTACGAGCAGACCGAGACGGACCCGCTCTGGCTCGCGATCCGCGACGTGACACTCGCCGACGGTCGCGCCGCCCGCGATGTCATCCTGCCGTATCCCGGCCACGACACGCATTTTCACTGGAGAATCGAGGGATAGGTGCTGAGTGCTGAGACAGGGACGAGGTGTTGTTCTGTCATCCTGAGCCGCAGCGAAGGATCGCTCGGCGTACGTGACATGAGCGCATCGGTCGGTCGTCGAGCCGTTCGGCCCTCGCTCACAGCCGACGCTTCAAGGCGAGGCGATCCTTCGCGGCGGCTCAGGATGACAGGACAACACCTCGTCCCTGTCTCAGCACTCAGCACTCAGCACTTACCCCTCAACAACCGGCGGGCGGCGCTTCCAAACGCCGGTGGCCTGCTCGAAGGCGTGGGCGAGCTGGAGGACGCCGAAGTCGTCGTGACGACGGCCGACGATCTGGATGCCGACCGGCAGCCCTTCCGGCGTGAATCCGCACGGGACGGAGGCGGCTGGCAGGCCAGTGACCGTGATGTAGTAGGCCGACTTCATCCAGGCGATGTAGGTTTCCATCTCGACGCCGTTGATCTCCGTCGGGTAGGGCGTGTTGACATCGAACGGCGGCACCTGGTTGACCGGGCAGAGCAGGAACTCGTAGTCCTCCATGAACCCTGCCACACGCTCGTAGACGGTTGACTGCTTGGCCATCGCCTTGCCGACATCGACGGCCGAGAGCTTCATGCCCTCTTCGGCATTCCAGATGACGGTGTCCTTGAACTGGTCACGGTGCTTCGCCAGCAGATCGGAGAACTGAGTGGCGAAGCCGAAAGCGCGTAGATCGCGGAACACGTCGTCGGCCCCGCTGAAGTCGGGCGCGGTGTCATCGACGGAGCAGCCGAGATCCTCGAAGACTGGCCGCCCGGCTTCGAGGACGGCCCGGACACGCGGATCGACCGGCAGCCCGCCGAGGTCGGCACTGAAGGCGACTCTAACTCCCTTGAAGTCGCGGTCGAGTGGTTGACGGAAGCGCTCTCCCGGCTCCTCGATCGCCAACTGCACGCGACGATCGTACCCGGCGATCGTCGAGAGCATCAGCGCGACATCGGCGACGGTCCGCGCCATCGGCCCTTTGACGCTGAGCGGATTCCACGGCATCGAGCTGCCTGAGACTGGCACACGGCCCGGCGACGGTCTGAAGCCGACGACGTTGTTGAAGTTGCCAGGGTTGCGCAGTGAGCCACCCATGTCGCTGCCGTCGGCGATCGGGGCCATCCCGCAGGCGAGGGTCACGGCCGCGCCACCGCTGGAGCCACCGCACGTCTTGGTCGTGTCGTAGGGGTTGAAGGTCGGCCCGAAGACCGGGTTGAAGGTCTGTGAGCCAGCGCCCCACTCCGGCACGTTGGTCTTGCCGATCGTCAGCGCACCGGCTGCCTTCAGCCGCTGGATCATCAGCGTGTCGCGCGTCGGGACGTTGTCGGCGAAAATCGGCGAACCGTAGGTCGTGCGCATCCCGGCTGTGTCTTCAAGATCCTTGTGAGCGATCGGCAGACCATGCAGGACGCCGACCTCGTCGCCACGCGCCAGCCTGGCATCGGCGGCGTCGGCCAGTGCCAGCGCCTCATCGTCGCTGATGCGCGTCACGATCGCGTTGACCTTCGGGTTGACCCGCGCGATCTGCGACAGGTGCGCCTGCATCACGTCACGTGCGGACAACTCCTTCCAGCGGATACGCCCTGCCAGATCAGTCGCCGTCAAGTAGACCAGTTCGTCGCTCGACACCGTTCCGACTCCCCTCGATACGAAGCTGTCAGCCATCAGCCCCGGGGTATTGTCCACGGAAACGGGCAATCGCGCGATTACTCGAAGATGTCGGCTACTGCGAGGGTGACATGCGGCAGCGCGTCGATGGAGATTGTGTCTCCCGACCGGAGCTGGTCGGTGAGCAGGTAGGCGGATCCCTCCGGCTGTCGGAATCGGTGGATTATGCGAGCATTGACATCAACGATCCAAACCTCGGGGACACCGGCGCGCGCGTAGAGTGGCACCTTCGTCCTGAGATCAAAGGACAGCGTGGAATCCGATACTTCGATGAGGAGTAACACATCGTCGGGAATCGGATGATGCTGACGATATCCTTGGCGTCGGACGATGGCAACATCCGGCTGCACGATCGACAGGTCGCTTAGCCGAACTGGGTTCTGGACGCGCAGCCGACCCTCCGGACGTACGAGCGGCAACAGAGACTCGTTGAGGGTATCAACCGTGTCCGCATGCGGCTCGTTGATCGGACTCATATCGAACAGTTCTCCCTCGATTAACTCAATCCGATCGTCCTCTGAGAGAACGCCAGTGGCGACGAATTGCTTGAGATCATCGACGGTGAACTGGTGTCGCGTTGGAACCGCGACCATTGGCTTCCTCCTCGTGCCGAATTACGATCGCTGACGATGGCCCAGCATGTCCATGACAGCAAATACCAGGTCCGGAATCGTCGGAACCGAGATACGGTCACCGGGCCGCAGTTCATCGACGCGGCGATATTGTCCGTCGGATGGTTCAGCATGTCGGAGAAGACGCTGGCCGTTGACATCGAAGACCCACACCTCAGGAATGCCTGCCCGTGCATACAATGCGAGCTTCCAGCCGAGATCGCGGCGAAGCGACGAGACCGAGATCTCTATAAGCACGAGCACATCGCCGACGACCGGCACATCTTCATCGTCGCCCCGGTAACGAAGAACCGCAATGTCTGGCATGGGTTCAGATCGATCGTTGAGTCTGACCGGATTTTGCGGACTGACCTCAGCACGATCGTCAAGAGACCGATTCAAGAGTTTCGTCACATCGTTGATTCGTTTGATGTGAGGTCCGCCGACTGGACTCATCTCGACGATTTCCCCCTCGATCAACTCGATCCGCTCATCCTCGTCGAGGATGCCGGCCTCGGCCATCTGGTGATACTCGTGGACATTGAACAGGCGTCGGGGTGTTGTGGCGGTAGGTGCTGCTGCTGTCGCGGTCATGTCGTCTCCTTCGACGCAATGTCAGTGTTCCAGGCTCACGCTGACTGAACAGACTATTGACGATCGCGCGACGTACCTTAGCGCGAGATGTCAACCACCTTGAATGAGATCGCTGGCAGCGCCACAGACGTGATCGTTTCTCCCAGCTTAACCTCGCGTCGCTGCTGATACTGACCTTCGGAGGGATCGGTGAATTGATGGACGACGTGTCGCTTCACGTCCCAGACCCAGTACTCCTGGACGCCAGCCGCAGCGTAGACTGCCACCTTCGATGACAAGTCACGGGATAGTGAGCTGTCCGAAACTTCGATGACGAGGAGCGCGTCGGCAGCCACCGGAACGCCGTCATACCGCTTGTTCCGCAGAACAACGAAATCCGGCACCAGTTCGGTCCGGTCGCTGATTCGCAACGAACCCTGTGGACTAATCAATCCATCATCGCCGATGAGTGGAACCAGCAACATGTTCAGCCGCGCGATTCCCAGGACGTGAGGACCCCCAATCGGACTCATCTGGATGATCTCTCCTTCAATCAGCTCGACGCGTTCCTTCTCTCCGAGGATTCCGGCTTTCGCCATCTTGTGGAACTCATGGACAGTGAACAGGCGTCGGGGTGTTGTGGCGGTTGGTGGTGATGCTGTTGCGGTCATATCGCCTCCTTCGACGGATGAATCATGCTGCAAGCATAGCGTACCGGGTTGGCGTCTCCGGCGGTCCGTGCTGTAATACGCCAACGCATGCAGCAGCGAGGCAGCAGGGCCGTTGACGGGTGCGATAGTGTGTCGCGCAAGGGCAATGGTCGTGAGGGAGAGAGTAGATGACCGCTACGACATCAGCCAGTATCGAGGAGTTGTTTTCGGATCGTGCGAAGCTGGCGCGGCCTGGTTTTGTCGGCACGGACCCACGGGCGATCGCCGATGTGATCGCCTTCTCGGGCGGCTACCCGGACCCGTCGTCGCTGCCGATTCAGGACATCATCGAAGCGACGCGGATCGCGCTCGAGCGCGACGGTGAGTGGGCCTTGCAGTATGCGTTCGGCTCGGGCGTGCCGGAGCTGGTCGAGCAGTTGCTGGCCAAGCTGGCACGCGACCAGGGCATTCATGCCGGAGTCGAGAACATCCTGATCACGAGCGGCTCATCGCAGGCGCTGGCGCTGGTCTACGAGTTGTTCCTCAATCCCGGCGACGTCATGCTGGCCGAGGCGCCGTGGTTCATGGGCTCGATCTGGCGGGCGCGGGCCAGTGGCGCTGATGTGCGCGAGATCCCGCTCGACGATCAGGGACTGGATACCGGGGAACTGGAGCGCGTCCTCAACGAGTTGAAGGCCGAGGGCAAGCGCGCCAAGTTCCTCTATCTCGTGCCGACCTTCCAGAACCCGACCGGCATCACCTACACGCTCGAACGGCGCAAGCGGATCGTTGAGCTGGCCCAGGAGCACGGCCTGCCAATCCTTGAGGACGACGCCTACTTCGACCTGCGTTTCGAGGGCGAGACGCTGCCACCGCTCTACACGCTCGACGTCCAGGGGCTGGTCATGTACTGCGGCACGTTCTCGAAGATCATGTCGGCCGGGATGCGGCTTGGCTGGTGCGTTGCCAGCGCGCCGCTGATCGCGCGGCTGGCCGGGCTGAAGACCGATTCCGGAACCAACCCGTTCGCCAGCCACGTCGCCGCCCAGTTCGCGGCGTCCGGCACGCTGACCGAGCACATCGCCCACCTGCGCCCACTCTACAAACGGCGCCGCGATGTGATGCTGGCGTCGCTCGAAGAGCTGATGCCGGAAGGAACGACCTGGACGGTCCCCGAGGGCGGCTTCTTCATCTGGATGACGCTGCCGGACGGGATGAGCTGCACGGAGATCGCGCCGCTGGCCCAGCAGCGCGGCGTCGGGATCGGCCTCGGGACGATGTTCTTCGCCAACGGCGGCGGCGAGAACAAGGTGCGCCTCTCCTACTCGTTCAACGACGACGACCAGATCCGCGAGGGCATCCAGATTCTGGCCGACGTGATGCACGGGGCGAGGTAACTGGTAACAGGTGTCAGGTGTCAGGTGTCAGGTGTCAGGGATTGTTGCCTCGTTCTCCTGATACCTGACACCTCGTCCGACAGGCAATCCATGATGATCTCGTCCCAGAAGCGGCCTGCCATGCGCCAGGCCTGACGGCGATGTCCGGTTCCCGTGAAGCCGGCGCGTTCGTAGGCTCGGCGGCCAGCGAGGTTATATTCGGCGACGGTCAGGTAGACGGAGTGCAGACCGAGGGCTGTGAAAGCGTCGTCCAGCAGCAGCCGGGCCGTCTCGGTGCCGTAGCCCTTTCCGCGGGCATCGGTGGCTTCGGGCTGGCGAATCGTGGCGCGGGCTGGCATCCGGCAGCCGGGCTATGGTACACCCCATCGGTACATGGGAGATGCCAGACTGTCACACCTTGTCAGGCCTGAGAGGAGTCCCGCCGCGTGCGCGGAATGATTGTTATTGTCCTGATAGCCGCCCTGGCAATGCTCGCTGGTGGGATTATTGCTACGCAGATCAGCGGTGGCGAGAGCCCCGGCACTGACGCGACTGGTTTACTCGCGACGGCGACCACTGACACACGTCCGACCGGCAGCGGACCGGCCACGTCCGGGACCCAGGGCGGTGCGCCGAGCAATCAGCCGGAGGTCACACCGACGAACCCTGCAGGTAGCAAGCAGCCGTCTGATGACGCTAGCGAGACGCCAACCGAGGCGATCCAGATCATCCCGAGCGGTCAACCGCTGCCAACCGTCCTGCCTGCCCACCAGCCTGTCCGGAGCGCGCCGATCAACGGTATTCAAGCGGTCGAGGACTACTACTCGGAATGGCACAAACGCGAGAACTTCATCGTCAGTTGGCGGCCTGGCGCGTTCCCGGAATCACGCGCCGACGAGGTTGCAGCCCAGGCGCGGATCGCACGTGACCAGGTCAACCGCCAGCTTGGCACAGACGACAACGACCGAATCGAGATCCTGCTCGCCGACGAGATGTATCTGGCTGCCGACTGCGTCGGCTGTCAGGGGTTTGCCTTCTCCGACCGTCGTCAGGTGTTCATCCTGCAGGACGGCAGCATGTCGGACGAGGAGTTTCAGGCGCTGCTGACGCACGAGATCGGCCATGTGATTGCTGGCAACTACATCGCGCTGCCACACGTCGCGACGCTCTTCCTGGCCGAGGGGCTTGCCACCTGGTTGATGACACCAGACCTGATCGAGCAAGGCTTCATCGAACCACGCCAGATCGCCGCCTGGGCCTGGAAGGTCGGCATCATTCCGCCGTTCTTCGAATTGCGCGACGCCGAGTTCGAGGGGCGCACCCGCGCCCGCGCCGAGTACGACCCAGCGGCATCCTTCACCCAGTACGTGATCGAGACCTACGGCATGGAAGCGTACAAGCGCATCTACGACGGTGAGTTGCCCGAGGACGCGATGGGCAGGAGCTATGTGCAACTCGAACAGGAATGGCACGGCTGGCTCGCGCAGTGGGCCGACAACAACGTTGAGGGCATCACTGCCGAGACATGGTGGGGCGCGGCCCAGGTCGTCATCCAGGGCTTCGAGATTCTCTACGCCGACCCGGCCTCGGTCAGCCAGGAACAGTACGCCCAGCTCGCGACCGCCCGGGTGGCGCTCAACAAGGGCGAGCTGGAGAACGCTGTCGCGCTGATGGAAGCGAGCGGCCTCGCTGTGGGGACGGCGAACTGACGAGTGCTGAGTGCTGGGTGCTGGGTGCTGGGTACGCAAATCGTTCTTGCTGGGACATCAGAATTACGTCGTTCTTCGGATTGCAACCGCCCAGCGTGCCGCTATCGTTGATGTCAAGCGATCGCGCCCGTGCGGTCAGTGTCCGGCACGAGGAAAGCGGGGCCGAAGTCTTGGCAACCACGTTCGATACTGCCGCCTATCTGGCGCGCATTGGATATAGCGGTCCGAAGGCAGCCACGATTGAGACGTTGCGCGAGCTGCACCGGGCGCATCTGCTGGCAGTCCCGTTCGAGAACCTGGACATTCATGCCGGACGGGAGATCGTGCTCGATGAGGCGCGGCTGATCGAGAAGATCGTCGGCGAACGGCGCGGAGGGTTCTGCTACGAGGTGAACGCCGCCTTCGCGGCGCTGCTGCGCGGGCTGGGCTTCGCGGTGACCTTGCTCTCAGCCGGTGTCCGTCGCGATGATGGATCGTTCGGGCCTGAGTTCGACCATATGCTACTGCGCGTCGATCTGGACGAACCGTGGCTGGCCGATGTCAGCACCTTCTTCGAGCCACTCAGGCTGGTTGACGACGTTCAGCACGACGGTCGCGATACGTACCGGCTGGACCGGGAGGGTGGGCAGATCACGCTGATGCGGCTCGACCATGGCGACGAGTGGTCCGCGCGGTTCCGGTTCACGCTGGTTCCGTGGGAGTTGAGCAACTACGCCGGAATGTGCCACTACCATCAGACCTCGCCCGATTCAGATTTCACGCGCAACCGCATCTGCACGCGCCTGACGCCAGACGGTCGTGTCTCGGTGACCAACGGTCGCTTGATCGTGACCACCGACGGAGTACGGCACGAAACGCCACTCGCCGACGACGCGGCCTTCGCGGAGGCGCTTCGACAGCATTTCGGAATCGATCTGTCACAAACCAGTGCGTGCCTCAACAGATGAGATGACGTTGGGACGCGCGAACGGCGCGATTTCCGCAGTCGAGCGGGCGGTGTTGGCTGCTCGTGGCCGGATTACTCATCACTACCGTCGTTGCCACAGCTCCGGCCAATGCCGCATGGCGGGAGCCGGGAATGATTGCCTGGTTGGGCAGGAATCGTATCCCTTCCGGTCGGGAACACCTGCCCGTTACACTGTCGATGTACCTGCATGACACAAACACACGCGAGGTGCGTCGTTCCAGAACGGGCGGGATCAATTGGTGCAACCACTGCGGTTCGGCATCTCCGAGGATGGCCACCACCGCCCGCTGACGTGGTGGCTCGCGTGGGCCATGTGTGGTGTTGCGCTGGCGTTACTGCCGCCAATCGTCGTGCTGGCCCTCGCCAACCGGAATGCGCCGGAGATCTGGACCATCGCCGAGCCACAGACGATTGCCGGCGCCATCGTCTACAGCGTCGTCGGCGCGATGCTTGCCACGCACCGTCCGGCGAACGCGATCGGCTGGATCTTCCTGACCGTGGGAGTGTGCTTACAGGTGTCCGCGCTGGCGGCCCACTGGGCCGTCTATGGGCTGGTGGTACATCCAGGTCTTGCCGGCGCGGGGCTGGCACTACGCCTCAGCCTGGCGCTGGCGGCTGCGACCCTCATCCCGACGTTCCCGCTGCTGCTCTTCCCAAGTGGGCGCTTCCCGGACTGGTGGACGCGGATCGTCGCCGTCATTTCAGCGCTCGCAACGATTGCGCTGTCGCTGTCGCTGCTCACCAGCACCTTCGTGCCACCGGGTTTTCCTGACCTCTACGAACGCGCGCCGAACCCGCTGGACCGCGGCGCGCCATTCGTCGATCCTGGCTTCACGATCATGTCACTGCTGCTCGGCTCGCTGGCCGCGATTGGGTTGTTGCTGGCGCGCTATCGTGCCGCGCGTGGAGCGACGCGTCAGCAGTACACGTGGGTGGTGGTGGCGATGGGGCTCGTCGTGGTCGCAAACCTGGCCGACTTCGTCGCCCGAGCATCCGAAACCCAGGCGTACGTCATTACGACGCCGATTCTGTCGCTGAGCATCGCGATGATTCCCGTGGCAATGGGCATTGCCATTCTGCGCTACCACTTGTGGGATATCGACATCATCATCAATCGCGCGCTCGCCTACCTGGTGCTCAGTGCCTGTGTCGTCGGGATCTACGTGTTCATCGTCGGCTGGCTCGGGACGGTGTTTCAGACGGGAGGCAACCTGTTCTTCTCGCTGGTTGCGACCGGCGTGGTGGCGGTCGGGTTCCAGCCGCTGCGCGAGCATATCCAGCGTGGTATCAACCGCCTGCTGTACGGTGAGCGTGACGAGCCGTACACGGTTATCTCGCGGCTAGGGCGACGGCTGGAGGAGTCGCTTGCGCCAGACGCCGTGCTCCCCACGATTACGACGACCGTCCGTGAAGCACTCCGCTTACCGTACAGCGCGATCGAAGTGCAGCAGGGTGATGGCAACACCCGCGTCACCGTCGCCGCGACCGGTGTTCCGGTTCCTGACCTGGTGCGTTTCCCGCTCATCTACCAGCATGAGCCGGTTGGAGCGTTGGTGCTGGCGCCGCGCGCCCCAGGCGAATCGTTCTCGGCAGCCGATCGGCGGCTGCTGGACGATCTCGCCCGGCAAGCGGGTGTCGCGGTGCACGCCGTACAGTTGACCGGTGCGTTGCAACAGGCGCGCCAGCGACTGGTCGCTGCCCGTGAAGAGGAGCGACGCCGTCTGCGGCGCGACCTGCACGACGGCCTCGGCTCACAACTGGCAGCGCTCAATCTTCAGGCGGGAGCATTGAAAGGCTTGATCGCACACGACCCAGCAGCGGCACAGGCGGAGGTCGTCGAGCTCCGTGCTCAGTTGCGGGCAGCGATCACCTCGATCCGCGCCCTTGTCCATGGTCTGCGCCCACCGGCAATTGACGAACTCGGACTGCTGGTGGCCATCCAGGAGCGCGTGCGGCGCTATCGTGTCGATGGCCTCGTCGTCGAGACGCAACTGCCGGCCATGCTTCCTGCCCTCCCAGCCGCTGTCGAGGTCGCGATCTACCGCATCATCGAGGAAGCGCTGGCGAACGTCGTGACGCATGCCTGTGCGCAGCGATGCGTGCTGCAGCTTGTGGTCGATGACAGGATTGGATTGACGGTGGATGACGACGGGACTGGCATTGACCCGCACGCACGCGCTGGTGTCGGACTGCTCTCGATGCGCGAGCGTGCCGAGGAGGTCGGTGGCGTCTGCGTCA
>Ga0136611_10001217_pt1 | contig 17838 bp, 12 predicted proteins | sample AntDrymUQ2232306_2_FD_106645 | JGI IMG/M metagenome (GOLD analysis project Ga0136611, IMG submission 106645) | Polar desert sand microbial communities from Dry Valleys, Antarctica - metaG UQ223 (23.06) | ecosystem: Environmental > Terrestrial > Soil > Desert | place: Antarctica: Dry Valley...
GCGGGCTAGCCCGCAGATGACGCAGATGGCGCGGACACAGGCATGACCGTCGCGATTCATCAGGTGCTCGCGACCCTTGGCTACGGCGATGCCATCGGTCATGAAGTGCTGGGTATCCAGCGCGTGCTTCGCCACGCGGGCTACGACTCCGAGATTTTCGTTCAAACGGCCGACCCGCGGCTCGAACATCTGACCAGGGACTACCGCGATCTCGCTGAGGCGAGTCATCCCGACAACATCCTGATCCATCACTTCTCGATCGGCTCGCGCGCATCGCGAATGGCATACGCGCTGCCCGATCGAATGGTGCTCGTCTACCACAACATCACGCCGCCCGAATATTTCGTCGACGTCAACAAGGAGCTGGTGCGCCTTTGCTTCAGGGGCCGGCGCGAGCTGGCGCTCTACAAATCACGCTGCGATCTCGCGCTCGGCGATTCGGAATACAACCGCCAGGAGCTCGAGGCGCTCGGTTTTTCTCCGACCGGCGTGCTTGACGTGGTCCCCGGCTTCGATCACCTGAAAGGCCCGGCGGACTACACCTTCGCCGGCGCCTTCGATGACGACTGGGTCAATGTGGCGTTCGTCGGCCGGGTGATTCCGAACAAGCGGATTGAAGACGTGATTCGCTTCTTCCACGCTTACAAGACGTTCTTCAACCCGAAATCGCGGCTGCTGCTGGTCGGAGCCCACTCAGGTTTCGAGCGCTACCTGACGATGCTGCACAACTTCATTGCGCGCATTGGCGCCACGGATGTGCACCTGGTCGGGCACGTCTCGAACGAAGAGCTGACCGCGTATTACGAGCTCGCCGACGTGTTCGTCTGCGCCAGCGAGCACGAAGGATTCTGCGTGCCGCTGGTCGAGTCGTTCCACATGGGCGTGCCGGTGCTGGCGTATGCGGCGACTGCGGTGCCGTCCACCATGGACGGCGCCGGCGTGTTGTACACGGACAAGAATCCGATGCATGTCGCCGGCTTGATCAACGCGGTGGTCGACGATCGCTCGATCGCCCGGCTGATCGTCGACGGCCAGTATGCGGCGCTCGATCGGCTGGAAGCCAAGGACTTTGCGGGGACGCTGCTGCGGCACATGGACAACGTGCTGGCGGCGCCGCGCCGCGAGCATCCGCGGGTGGCGTTCGATTTCTGGGACCAGGTCGACCAGGCGGAAGAGTACGACGAGATCAAGCAGTACCGGCCGTCGGCGTTCCTCGCATTGCCGTCCCAGCCGGTCGACTCCACTTGCGAAACAAACGCGAGCGTCGCTCAGGACAAGGCGCGGGATGGTCGTTAACCAATGGGTCCCGGCGGCGCATAAGGGCGACGCGATTGGCGACTCGGCCCGCCGCGTCCGCGCGCTGCTGCGGGAAATGGGACACCAATCGGAGATTTATGCCATGACGATCGACGACGATCTGCGTGGCGACGTGATCGACTGGACGGACGCCGGCGCGACCGGCGGCGACCTGACGATTTTTCACTTCGCGCTGGTGTCGCCGATGACCGGCGCGTTCGCGACACTGAAATCCGGCCGGGTGCTGCAATATCACAACGTCACGCCGGCGCACTTCTTCGCCGGCTACGACGCCAACATCTTCAGGCTGGCGATGCTCGGCCGCGAGGACTTGAAAAGCCTGGTGGGACACACCGATGTCGCGCTGGGCGATTCGGAGTACAACCGCCAGGAACTCGAGGACCTCGGCTTTGCCAACACCGGCGTGTTCCCGATCGCCGTCGACACCGGGCGGATTACCAATGCGCCGCGGCGGCCGGCCCTGGAAGAAGTGCTCAACGAAGAAGGCTGGACAAACTTCCTGTTCGTGGGACGCATCGTCCCCAACAAGAAGATCGAAGATCACATCAAGCTGGCGGAACATTACAAGCGCTACGTCGACGAGCAGTACCGATTTGTGTTCGTCGGCAAGACCGATGCGACCCCGGCCTATTACATGTCGATACGCGCCCTGCTCGAGCGCTACCGCATGCCCCAGGGCCGGTTCATCTTTACCGGGCCGGTTCCGGACGATGATCTCGCTACCTATTACCGCACGGCGAGCGTCTACATCTCGCTGTCGGAGCACGAAGGTTTCTGCGTGCCCCTGCTCGAAGCCATGGCGGCGGATGTACCGGTGCTCGCCTACTCCTCGACGGCGGTAGCCGACACGCTGGGCGGCGCCGGCATCCAGTTCGCACCGAAGGATCTCGAATATGCGGCTGAGCTCCTCGGCGAGCTCGCCTACAACGACAGTTTGCGGAAGCAGGTCATTACCGGGCAGCGCGCCCGTCTCGCCGATTTCGGCGACGACCGCATCCGCAAAGAGCTTGAAAGGCTGACATCGTGAAGATTGCGTTTATCGTCCAGCGATACGGCGCCGAAATCCTCGGCGGCTCCGAGTATCACTGCCGGCTGATTGCCGAGCGGCTCGCGGCCAAGCACGACGTCGAAGTGCTGACCACCTGCGCGCGCGACTATGTGACCTGGGAGAACGCGTATCCCGAAGGCAACGATCGGATCCGCGGCGTGACGGTGCGACGCTTCAAGAATGCGCGCACCCGAGACATCACCAGCTTCAACCAGTATTCGGAATGGATCTTCCACAACCCGCACACGCGCGAAGACGAGATGTCGTGGCTGGAGCAGCAGGGCCCGTGGTCGCCGGCGTTGCTCGAATACCTGAACCGGAACCATCGCCAGTACGACGCGATGATCTTCTTCACCTATCTCTACGCGCCGACGGTGTTGGGTATGAATATCGATCCGGCCCGCTCCATCCTGGTGCCGACGGCGCACAACGAACCGGCGATCCACCTGTCGATCTACAAGGACCTGTTCAAGAACGCCGCCGCGGTCGCGTTCAATACCGAGGTCGAAAAGAACTTCCTGAAGACGACGTTCGAGTTTCGAGCGGTTGCCGAAGAGACCGTCGGATGCGGCGTGGACCTGCTGCAGGATTCAAACCAGCCTGACGAGCCGGAGCCGGAAGACGATGAGGAGCTGCACAAGCGGCTCGCTCCGCACCTGCGCACGCGCGGGGCGCAGTTCCGGCGGCGTCACCGGTTGCAAGGCCAATTCCTTCTCTACGGCGGCCGTATTGACGCCGGTAAGGGTTGTGAGGAGCTGATCGAGTACTTCACGAGCTACAAGGAACAGGGTGGCGAGGCGCAGCTGGCGTTGATGGGCGTCAAGCTGATGCAGCTGCCCGAGGTCCCGTGGGTGCGATTTGCGGGCCTGCTCTCCGAGCGCGAGCGCCTGCAGGCGCTGGAGGCCGCGACGATCGTCGTCGTGCCGTCGCCGTACGAGAGCCTGTCATTGCTGGCCCTGGAGGCGATGGCGGTCGGCACACCAGTGCTGTGCAACGCGCGTTCGGAGGTGCTGGTCGAGCACTGCCTCAAGAGCAACGCCGGGCTGTTCTATCAGGATCGCGATGAGTTCGTCGAATGCGCGAAGCTGTTGCTGGCGGACGAGCGGCTGCGCGACCGGATGGCGCGCAACGGCAAGGAATACATCAAGCGCAATTACCGCTGGGACGTGATCATGTCGAAGTACGACAAGCTGATTGGTTCGCTGCGCCGCTAATCATGAGGTTATTGATTATCGGGCTTCTGCTGCTTCAGCTCGGACCGCGGACGCCACTCACGCCGGCGGAGACCCTGCTCTCGCTGGAGACCCTGGGGTTGATCGTCGCGCAGGCACCACTTTCTACCGCTTCAACTCAAACCGGTGGGTCGAATTCGGCGAACGACGTTCTGTTGACTTGTCGTGAGGGGCAATGCGGCACGGCGACGCGGGCAGCGCGCAAGATTAATGCTCTGGTTACGGCCAATAAGCTGCCCCAACCGCTTCGAACCATTCGGGTCGCGTCCGCTGAAAACGAATCGTCGAACCGTGCCGTTGCCGCAATTCACGTCGCCGAAATCGACGGACGTCCGCTCCAAGTCGTCCGCGGTTTGTGGTCGAAGGCAGGAATTGGCGACGAAGTGGTTGAGGTTTTCGCTCACCAGGTTGGGCCCGTCGAACTCCGAGCCTTTGAGAATGTTGGCCAGTTGGCACTCGAGCCTTTTGGCGTCGCGACCACCACGATTGTGACAAGTCCGGTGACGATAAACGACTACGCCTCGTTTGTCGCGGCCGCATCGGCTTATTTTCTCGCGACGCTGCCGAATGCCGGCGCTGAGGCGCTGCTGTCCCACCTGACGGTTGGCGCGCATGCGCGGCTTGCCGAGGACGGCCGAAGGGCGGTCGCGCAGATGGGCAACCAGCAGCGCGCCAGCGCCGATGTGCTGATCATGTTCGGTCAGGCGATCGAACGCGAGCGGCGGCGGATGCGCTCGTTCGAGCGCTTCATGCCGCAGCCGGTCGATCCGATGCTGCACAGCCGGATCCTCGACATGGAGAAAGGCATTACCAGTGTCTGGACCAGCATCGGCATGACCAGCTCGCCGTTCGTTCCGGCGGCGGTGCGCATTCGCGGCCGCGGCGGCGACGATCGCCGGGTGCCGACGCGCACCGGTAGCGGTCCCCTTCCAAGGCCCGAGCCTCCGACCGCATTCCTTAAGTTTCCTAACGTCGACGTCGTGATCGCCGAGCTTGGCAACTTCATCGACGGCAAGCGAACGATCAGCGATATCCGTGATGCGGTGTCGGCTGAGTTCACCCCGATTGCCCTGCCTGTCGTCAGCGATTATTTCGAGCGCCTCGCGAAGGCCGGCGCGATTTCGATTCGATAAGCCACCGATTGAACACCGCTAGCCGGATGGAGAATGTGATGCGCATCCTGACTGCTCTGATGTTCGCCCTTGTTGCCAGCGCTTTAACGGCGCAGACGGCGAAGCCGATTGTGTATGTGCTGTCGACGGGAGGCACGATCGCCGGGTCGGGTTCGTCTTCCACCGACCTGTCGAACTACAAGCCCGGCGCAATCCTTGGCGAGCAGCTGGTGAAGGCGGTTCCGCAGATCGCGCAGATCGCGGACGTGCGCGTCGAGCAGATCGTCAACGTCCGGAGCTCCGACATTACGATCGAGAACTGGCTGACGCTGGCCAGGCGCATTGACGCAATCCTCAAGGAAACGCCGGCCGTTTCGGGATTCGTGATCACGTCCGGCACCAACACGCTTGAAGAAACCGCTTACTTCCTGAACCTGACGGTTCGCTCTGACAAGCCGGTCGTGCTGGTCGGTTCTATGCGTCCGGCTACCGCCATCTCCGCTGACGGGCCGCTCAACCTGCTGAACGCGGTGAAAACCGCCATCGCACCGGAGTCGAAGGGTAAAGGCGCGTTGATCGTCATGAATGACGAGATCAACGCCGCGCGCGACACCACTAAGACGAATACGCTGCGCGTCGAAACCTTTCGGGCGCCCGAGCTCGGCATCCTCGGCTATGTCGACGAGGACAAGGTCGCCTACTACCGCGCCACGACGAAGCGGCACACGGCGAGCTCGGAATTCGACATCACCGGCCTGGCGACGATGCCCAAGGTGACCATCCTTTATTCCTACATCGAGCCTGACGCCACGCTGATCCACGCTGCCATCAAGGGCGGCGCAAAGGGCATCGTGTTTGCGGGCACCGGCAACGGCACGCTCTCTGTGTTCGAGAATGCCGTCGTCAAGGAAGTCGGCGCGATGCCGGCCGCCACGCGACCGGTGCTGGTGCGGTCGAGCCGAGTCGGCAACGGCCGTGTCTCGCCCACTGCCGAGTATGACGCCATGGGCGTGGTTCCTGCGGATACGCTCACTCCGCAGAAGGCCCGCATCCTGCTGATGCTGGCACTAACGAAGACCAGCGACCCGAAGGAACTCCGGCGCATTTTCGCCGAGTACTAGCTGCCGAGCACATGGTGACCAGGCGATCTCAATGCTGACGATCGAATAAAGCGATGCGGGACAGTGAGCTGGTCGTGTTAGGCTGCCTCCGCTACTCACCAAGGAGGCTGGCGGATGGCACTACCCGGGAATGCGGTAGCGGGCAGCGGCGGCTTGCTTCGGGATCAGACCATCCTGGCAATGCGGCGCAGCCATCGGTTCTATCTTGGGCTCACACTGTTTCTGATGACCACGGTCGTCATCGGCTTCTGGCCAAGTTATTTCGGCACCCTCCTGGGCGGCGGCGTCGCCAAGCCACTAGTGATGCACGTGCATGGCGCGATCTTCACGGGGTGGATGCTGCTGCTGTTCGTGCAGGTCTGGCTCGCCGCGATCGGAAACGTGCGGGGGCACCGCCGCGTCGGCACCTTTGGGATCTGGTACGGGGCGCTCGTCTGGATCATGGGCGTCATCGCGACGTTCGCGGCGCCGGTCATTCACATGCGAGCCGGCGAGTGGCCGCTGGATCAGGCGGCCGGGTTCTTGATTCTGCCGATCGGCGACATGATCCTCTTCGGGGGATTTTTCGGCGCCGCGGTGAAGTATCGAAACAAGCCGGCGCTTCACAAGCGGTTGATCGTCGCCGCGACGGTGGCGCTGGCCTTCGCCGCAGTGGCGCGAATGAACCTCGCGCCGCCACTCTTCTTCCTCGTCTGGATGGCGCCCATGGTTGCGCTGGCCGCTTTCGATTTCATGACGACACGAAGTGTCCACCATGTCACCGTGATTTGCAGCGCCGTGATGGCAATCGCCTTCTCGCGCGTTTTCCTGATCGAGTCGGAAGCCTGGCTGGCGATCGGCCGCGCCCTGCTGCAGCCGTTCGTATAAACGCGTGATTGCTGTCAGGGCGAGTGCTACTCGGCTTCGCCGACCGGCTCCAACTCGTCGCCATTTTCGGTGGGGCCGCTCTCGGGCTCGGTGACAGCGGATGAGGCCTTCTTGCGGCGCGGGCGAATGTCGTAACGCTTGATCATCTCGTTGAGCGTCGTCGGCTTGATGCGCAGCAGCTCCGCGGCGCGCTTCTGAACGCCGCCGGCGGCTTCGAGCGCCGACTCAATCCATTGCCGCTCGTAAGCGACCGTCACGTCCTTCAGCGAGATGCCGTCGGCAGGCATGACGACGTGCGGAATTTGGAACGCGGGATTCTTGCGCACGTGTTCGGGAACCAGGTCCGGGCCGATGCGCGTGCCGGTGCACAACACGACCGCGCGCTCGATCACGTTCTCGAGCTCACGCACGTTGCCCGGCCAGTCGTATTCCATCAACAGATCGAGGGCTTCCGGCGACAGCTCGATGTTCTTGCGGGCGTTCTCCTCGCCGTATTTCTCGAGAAAATGCTGCACCAGCAGGGGCACGTCGTCCCGCCGCTCCCGCAGTGCGGGCAGGTGGATGCTGATGACGTGGAGCCGGTAGAACAGGTCCTCGCGGAACCGGCCTTCTTCCATCTCCTGCTTCAGGTCGACGTTGGTGGCGGCGATGATGCGCACGTCGACGCGGATGGTTTCCATCCCGCCCAGCCGCATGAACTCGCGCTCCTGCATCACGCGCAGCAGCTTGGCTTGCGTCTCCATCGGCACGTTGCCGATTTCATCGAAGAAGATGCTGCCCTTGTCGGCGAGATCGAACATGCCCTTCTTCGGGTAGACGGCGCCGGTAAAAGCCCCCTTGACGTGCCCGAACAGCGTGGATTCGAGCAGGTCGGGCGGCAGGTTGCCGGAGTTCACGGCGACGAACGACTTCTCGCTGCGCGCGGAGTTGCTGTGGATCGCGCGCGCGATCAGTTCCTTACCGGTGCCGCTCTCGCCGGTAATGAGAATAGTGGAGCGGCTCGGCGCCGCCTGGATGATCAGATCGAACACCTGCTTCATCCGGCTGCTCTTGCCGATGATGCCGGAGAACTTGTGGTAGCGCGACTGCAGGTTCTGCCGCAGCGACACGTTCTCGGCCACCAGCTGGCGGCGCTCGATCGCATTCTGCAGGACGATCAGGACTTCGTCGTTCTTGAAGGGCTTGGTGATGTAGTCGAACGCGCCCTTCTTCATCGCGGCGATGGCGCTCTCCATCGACGCATAGGCGGTGATCATCACGACGGGCAACTCTTCGTCGTGCTTCTTCAGCTCGTCGAGGACCTGCAACCCGTCAATGCCGGGCATCATCACATCGACAATGACCGCATCGAACGGCAGGGATTTGGCGAGGTCGAGGCCTTCCTGGCCTGAGGACGCCAGGCGCACGCTGTAACCTTCACGCTCGAGCAGCGTGCCCAGAATGTCCCGCATGATTTCTTCGTCGTCGATGACGAGTACTGCAGCGTTTCGTCGCATTTCATTGACCTGCTGACTAGACTCGGGCCCGACAACGGAACGGCCCATAGGGCGGCCCGTGGCGCGCCGTTAAATACCGCTCTCGCCTGCCGCTACCCTTCTACTCGACCGGTCGTTTGACTGGCCGCGCTCGGGGCGGACAAATCGCAACTCAAATCGCGTGCCCTGACCGGGCGTGCTGTCGCATTGAATCGTCGCCTCATGCTCGCGCACGATTCCATAAGTGATTGACAAACCAAGGCCGGTCCCCTGGCCGATCGGTTTGGTGGTGAAGAACGGATCGTAAATTCGCGCCAGATGTTCAGCTCGAATGCCGTTGCCGGTGTCCGACACCTCGGCGACCGCTTCGCCGCCGTCGAGTCGAGTCGCGATGGTCAGCCAGCCGCCGCTGGCCATCGCGTCACGCGCGTTGAGGAACAGGTTCAGGAACACCTGCTGTAACTTGAACTCGAAACCGGTGACGGTGACCGGCGATGGGTGCAGCTCGCGGCGGATCTTGACGCTGCCTCTTTCAAACTGATGCTCGAGCAATGACAACACGTCGCCAATCACCTGGTTGAGATCGACGACGGTGCGCTCGGATTGTTCCGCGGCGTTGGGCCGCGACAGGTTGAGCAGGCCGTTGACGATGCGCGCGGCACGGAATGTCTGCTGCTCGATCTTTTCGAGCAGCGGCGTGCGCGGGTCCGCCGGATCGGCATTCTCGAGGAGCATCTGCGTGTAGCTCGAAATACCGGTCAGCGGGGTGTTGACCTCGTGCGCCACGCCCGCGGCGAGCAGGCCGAGCGACGCCATCTTCTCGGAGATGCGCAGCTGCTCTTCCATCTGCGAGCGTTCGGTGATGTCTTCGAGCATCACGATGGTGCCCGCGGTCGGCCCGCCGGCAATGCTCTGCAACGGAACCGTCGTCAGGTTCACGAGCAGCCGGTGGCCGTCCTGCGTTCCCCGCGCCGAAACCGGGACGCGGAACATATTGTGGCCATCGGGATGATCACGCCGGATGGCGTTCAACAGGTCGATCAGGTCCTGATCGAACAGTTGATCGACCGTCTTCCCGAGCACGGCCGTGCGCGGGATGCCGTAGAGGCGCTCGAGGGAGGCGTTCCAGCGAATCACCTGTTCGCCGGGACCGATCACCAGCAGGCCGTCGTCGAGCGACTCGAGAATGTTTTCGTTGAACGCGTGCAGCCGATCGAGCTCGGAGGCCTTGAGATGCAGCTGGCGATAGAGGCGGCCGTTCTCGATCGCGGTGGCGGCCTGCGCCGCCACCGCGGTGACGAGCGCGGTGTCCTCGGTGCTGAGGGGCTCGCCGCTGTCGCGGCGGCCCAGCGCCAGCACGGCGATGGCGGCGTCCTTGGCAATGCAGGGCACGAAGTAGTACGTGCCGCTGTCGCGCCAAAATTCGATCTCTTCAGCCGTGAAACGGGTCGCCGCGAGTGGATCGTCGAGGCGCACCGTATGCGCGCTGTGCAGGCGCGCTCCGATGCCGGACGCGCCGGACAGCTTCGGCGGCGCGTTGTCGAAGCCTTCCGAGCTGATCGATTCGAAGTCGCCCGATTCGGTCGCGAGCAGGAACGCCATGCGATCGAGCTCGATGGTTTCGCGCACGCGCGTCACCAGGCGATCGGCCAGGCGGTTGAGGTCGAGATCGCTATTCAGCTCGCGCGCGAAGCCGACGAGCGCGAGGCGATAGTCGTAGCGATCGCGGTAGAACGCGCGATCGATCGCCTTCTGCAAGCCGTCCTTGACCGGCTTGGCAAGCAGGATTACCACGACGGTCGCCAGAAACGCGATAATCCAGCGGTGATCGGCCTCGCCCTCGACGACATAGCCGCCGGAGGCGCGCAGAATCAACACGTAGATCGCGACGATCGCCGCCACCGCTGAGGTGTAGATCAGCAGGCGCTTGAGGATGATCTCCACGTCCATCAGGCGATAGCGAATGATCGCGGAGGCAAACGCGAGCGGGATGAAGCCGAGTGGAATGGCGCTGAGGCCCATCGGGATCGACGGATCGACACCCATCGCGAAGGGAATCGCGTAGCCGACCGCGAACGGCAATGCGCCAAGCGCCGTTCCCCAGACGATCCAGCGCAGCTGGCGCTTGACGGTCACGGAGCGCGCCCGCGACAAGGCGCGCAGCAGGATGGCGAGGCCGGCCGTGAAGAACGACGCGAGATACACGTACTCGAGGCGATCGAGCAGCGCGATCACCCGCACGAAGTAGTCGGGATCGATACCCGAGCGCAGCACCGCCAGCGCACGCGTCGAACCGAGCACCGCGCCAGGCAGATAAACCGCCGGCAACCACCGCGCGAGCGTGGCCGAATAGCCGGGAAGGTGCGGGCGCTCCGGGAAGACCAGCGCGAAGTGCAGGAACAGCGGCGGCAGCACCATCAGCGCGATCGCGTCCCCCCAGTAGAAGACCCAGTCGACGCGATCGAGACGCCCGCTGAACGAGAACGTGAACAGTCCGAAGAACGCCACCGACAGCCAGAAGAAATGCAGCGTGGCGTGATCGGTCGGCCGGCGCGCGCGCACGGCGGCGCCGACCAGCAGCGTGAAGATGCCGACCGCGGCGAGGACGTAATAGAACAAGCCCGCGCCGCTGGGCATCGGCGCCAGTGAGACGTTCGCGACCTCGCGCGAACCAAGACGTAACAGCGTGTAGCTGTGCCGATCGCCCGGCCGCGATGCGTGCTGCAGTGCGAGCACGTCGACTCGCCCTTCGATTGGTTGATTGTCGATGGCGATCAGCACGTCGCCAAGCCGGATCCCGGCACGACTCGCTGCCGAAGGCGACGCCACTTCCGCGGCAACCACGCCCACAGCTCGCTCGACCCAGAGCACGCCGTCTTCAACCTCCGCGGAGGTCGCGCGAGAAACCACATTGGCGAGGCCGAGCGCCAGGAGCCCGAGCGTCACCGCAACCGGCAGGGCAGTTTGCCGCCACTCGCGCCACCATGAGTCCCGGTCGTGAACGGGCATTGCCGTTGGTTGGTTCAAATCAGCTAGCAAGACAGATCTATCCGGCCCGAACAGAGCAAACACTATACCGTCAGCTCGACCGAGTCCGAAGGCCTAACTGTTTACGTCACAGCCACTTAACTCTGAGACCGGGCTGGCCGGTACGGCAAAATCCAACCCTCCGGGGAATCGATCCAATTATCAGTATGGGCGGTGGGTGGGGAAAACGAAAGCTAGAACTTGACCGTCAGTCCGCCGACCACACGCTTGGGCGGCCGGACGACCAGTAGCTCATCGTAGACGGAGGTGTTGGCGAGCGATTCGTGGAACAGGTTGCGCACGCCGACCAGCATTTCCCACTGCGAGGTGCGGAAGTTCATGAAGGGCAATGCCTGCGTCACGCGCAGATCAAATCGCGCTCCGAATGCCGCCGGTTCGCCCTCGAGCGTGCTCGCGGCGAAGGCGTTGTTCATCTTGTAGAGCACGACGATGCGCGTTGCCGAGTACGGAATTTCCGTCTCGAGCGACGTTGTGACGTCGTGAATCCGTTCGTGAGCCGGGCGCACCACCGAGGGCACCCATCGGGTGAGCACGGCGTACTCAACCGGTTCCGGGCGGCCGAACCAGTCGGCGCTCGAGAACGAATAATCGACGGAGCCGCGAATATTCTCGGCGAGGGCATGCGTGAAGGTCACGCCGAGGCCGCGGACCCGCGCGTCTCCCGCCGATCCCACGTAGTAGTGACCGAGCGCGGACGCCTCGCTGTCGCCGCGCCGCAAGCCGAATACGGTGACGGTCTGGTTGTCGATGCGCTGCTCGAAGGTTCGCACGCCGATCACCGCGCCGTTGAGCACGCGCTCGACGCCGACCTCGTAGTTCTGTTGCTCCTGCATCATCAGCGCGGCCTTTGAAATCGGCGAGAAGGTGCGCTGCGGCGGCAGATACTCCGCGGTCGACGGCGGAATGAATTCTTCCGCGCCGGGCGCGCTCACTTCGCGCGACGCCGCCGTGCGAATCCGCCACGACTTCGTCGGCGAAAACGTTGCCGACAGCCGCGGGCTGAACAACGCCGAGCCTTTCATGTAGTCGTAACGCGCGTAGTTCGCCCCGTAACCCAGGGCGACGTAGCGCGACACTTGCCACTCGTCGTAGGCGAACATCGACCCGACGTTGCGCGCCGTGTCGGAGACCGCGCCAAGCGCTGCGGTGTTGCCGCCCTCGTAGCGCTGCAGGCTGTACGCCATGCCAAATTGATATTGATGCGGGACGTCCGCTTTGACGACGTAACTGCCGGCCAGCATCCACGAGCTGAGATCGCTCTGGTTCATCGCGGCGCGGACGTTCCAGTCGCCGTGCGCACCAACCGGTGCGCCGACCTTGAAGAACGCGACGCTACTGGTGCGATTGCGCTGCAGCAGCTGCAGCGGATTATCGAAGGCGCCGGTGGTCAACCAGTTGACCTGGCCGCCAAGCGAAAGATCGCTGAAGAGCGCGGTGGCCGCGCGCGCCGACGTGCCGACGGCCCGTCCGAGGAATTCAAACGAATTGGTGATGAACCAGTCGTCGTCCTGCGGAATGCCGGCCAGGGTTTGCGCGTCGCGCAACACGCCGCGCTTCAAATGACGCAGGCGCCAGGCAAGCTCGGTCTCGTCGCGATCGCCGCTTCTGGGTTCGCCCGTCGCCGGTGCCGCCCCAACGGCGCCAACCGACGCTTCGGTAATACGCGGCACGGCGTCGGAGCCCTCGCGGCGCAGCTTGAACGACGACCCGCTTCGCGTTGACGGCCGCACGTTGACCATCGCGCTGCGCGCGGCAAGGAAACCCGGGAGGTGCACGCGGACCAGGTACGGTCCGGGCGGTAACTGTTTGAGCGAGTAGTGACCGGTCTTGTCGGAAACGGCGAAGGCAGTGGTGCCACCGAGTGCGGAAATCACCGCGCCGTCGAGCGGCTTGCCGATCTCGTCGGTGACCTTGCCTTCGATCAACCCGGTGTCGGCGGCGGCGATTCTGGTGACGGGCTCAATCTTCAGACCCTGCGCGTCGGCAAGGGTCGGGTGCAATGCCAGAAGGCAAAGCACGATCGGAGCGATCAGGCGACGGGGGGTGCCCATGAGAGAGCCTGATAAAGAGTCTACGCCTATGGCGAGGCTCTGTATAGGTGGGGTGAGCCGGCCCAAAAGCCGGCTCATCCTGGGAAAACTAGCCCTTTACCGAGAACTTGATGTCCTGGTTTTTGGTCTTGCCCGACGCCTTGTCCGTGATTTTCACGGCCAGGCGGTAGTCACCCTCGGCGAACGAGGCCAGCGGCACAGTAATGCCCCCAGGGACCGGGAACTTCGCCGGGTCGAACTGCGGCGGCAGGTTCTGCGCGTTGACCGTCTGGGGCGTGGTCTTGTTGAAGAACTTGTCGGCTGCGCCCTCGGCCTTATGGAACTCGTACTCGAGGACCAGGTCCGGTTTGCCCGTGGCATCGAGGCCGGCGTTGTAGACCTGGAAGAAAATCGAGAGCTCTTCGCTCTTCTTGAATTCCATGTCCGGCGCGGGCAGCAGCTCCTGCGCGCCGAAGACGAACGGGCGCTCGCGCGCTTCGTCGGGGTTCGGCGGGGCGCTCAGCATATTGACCTTGTCGGCGACGAGGATGGTGCTGGTCGCGAGCTCACCGTTGTAGAAGTCGGGAACGGTGACCTGCGTCTTGAGGACGCCGATCTTCGGCATCGTCCCCTTGGGCGCCTTCTCCGGCAGGCGCTCCTTGAACGCAATATACACGTCGTAGGTGCCGGCGGTGGCCATGAACACGCGATTGAGCTTCACGCTGTCGCCGGCGAGCTGCGCGGCGGGAATGAAGTGGATGTCGTCCCACGGGTACTCGACCTTCTTCGCCTTCGGGTCGGGCACCGCAGCCGGATTGACCACGCGGACATACATCGCCGCGTCGGTCTTGGGGGCGTTATTGACAGTAAGCACGAACGGCACGAACGTGCGCTGTTCCTGCGACTTCATGAAGAAGGGCTCGAGCGTCATCGTGATGTCGCCTGGCGCGGGCTGGCCGGCCATGACGCCGTCCACGAGCTTGACGACCTGCTCGATTTCCTGCTGTTCCTGCTTACTGCGCTTCTTCTCGTCCTTCTTCGTCGGAGCCTGCTGAGCCGCGGCCATCGTGACCGAAACCATCAGGGCGACCGCGAGGGCCATTGCACGCCGAATTGCCATCATTCGTCCCCTTGAATTCTCTTTTTGCCTTCGAACTCGGGCGTTCAGCCGGAGCCCAGATCCACTGATCATAGGAGGCCGCGAAAGCTAAGTCAAACAACTCTAAAGCTCTTCAACATTGAGGTTTAGCGCCATGGCTGAGCCGCGCGATGGTATCGTTTCACACACCGATGCTGGGCGATGACGTCCTCGTAATTGTGTTGGCAGGAGGGGCTGGCGAGCGGCTGGCCCCGCTCACGAGGGATCGCGCCAAGCCGGCGGTGTATTTCGGCGGCCCCTACCGCATCATCGACTTCGTCCTGAGTAATTGCATCAACTCGGGACTGCGCCACATCTTCATCGCGACCCAGTACAAGTCACTCTCGCTCAGCCGCCACATCCGCCAGGGCTGGACCGTAGTGTCGGAGGAGCTCGGCGAGTTCATCGAGCTCCTGCCGCCGCAAAAGCGCGTCGGCGAGCACTGGTATCAAGGCACCGCCGACGCCGTTTACCAGAACCTGTATTCGGTGCTCCGCGAAAACCCGAAGTACGTCGTCGTGCTCGGGGGCGACCACGTCTACAAGATGGATTATCAGAAGATGATCCGCTTCCACCAGGACACGGGGGCGGAGGTCACGCTCGCCGCGATCGAAGTACCGATCGAGGACGGCAAGCGATTCGGCATCGTCGCAGTCGATGAGACCGAGCGCGTCACCGGGTTCCTCGAGAAGCCGCAGGATCCGCCGGCGATGCCGGGCCAACCGCACCTGACGCTCGCCTCGATGGGCATCTACGTATTCGACAGCGCCGTGATGATCAAGGCGCTCGAAGAGGACGCCGCGAAGCCGGACAGCCATCACGATTTCGGCAAGGACATCATCCCAGCGCTGATCGGCCAGGGCCGCACCTACGCGTATCCGTTCTACGACGAGAACAAGAAGTCGGCGAAATACTGGCGCGACATTGGCACCATCGACGCGTACTACGAAGCGCAGATGGACCTGTGCCAGGTCAACCCCGAGTTCAACATGTACGATCCGGAGTGGCCGCTGCGCACCTACATGCCGCAGGCGCCGCCGGCCAAGTTCGTATTCGCGGAAGACTGGCGGCGCGGCGAGGCGCAGGACTCGCTGATCTCGCAAGGCTGCATCGTGTCGGGCAGCGAGATTCGCGGCAGCATTCTCTGCCCGAACGTGCGCGTGCACAGCTTCTGCACGATCGAGGATTCGATCCTGATGCCCGGCGTGCGCGTCGGCCGTCACGCCCGCATTCGCAAGGCGATTATCGATCGTGACGTGGACATTCCGCGCGGCGCGTTGATCGGATTCAACAGCGAAGAAGATCGACGGCGCCACACCGTGTCCGAAGAGGGCGTCGTGGTGGTCGCGCCAGGCGACGAGCCATATGTCGCGGCGATCGGCGAAGTGGCGTTGAAGCTCGAAGCGGAAGCGGATCGCAGGGGCTAGGTCAGGGATCAGGGAACGGGGATCAGGGAACGGGGCTCAGGGTATTCGATGAAAATCACAGACGTGCGCGGCCGCGAGATTCTCGATTCACGCGGCAATCCGACGGTGGAAGTCGAAGTGACGGTTGATACCGGCGGAGCCGGGTCAGGCAATCCAATTGCACGCGGGCGCGCCAGCGTGCCGTCCGGCGCCTCGACCGGCGAGCGTGAAGCGCTCGAGCTGCGCGACGGCGACAAGTCGCGTTATCTCGGCAAGGGCGTGCGCAAGGCCGTGGCGAACATCAACGGTGAGATCGCGGCCGCGATCACCGGCAAGGATCTGTCGCAGCGTCAACTCGACGAGGCGATGATCGCGCTCGACGGGTCGCCGACCAAGAGCCGCCTGGGCGCCAACGCGCTGCTCGGTGTGTCGATGGCCGCGCTGCGCGCCGAAGCTGCCAGCGCAGGCAAGCCGCTCTACGCACACATCGGCGCGCTCGCGGGCAACACCAACTTCACGCTGCCGGTGCCGATGATGAACATCCTCAACGGCGGCGCGCACGCCGACTCCAATGTCGACTTCCAGGAGTTCATGGTGATGCCGCTGGGCTTCTCTTCGTTCAGCGAAGGATTACGCGCCGGTGCCGAGATCTTTCACGCGCTGCGATCGATCCTGAAGGGCCGCGGCCTGTCCACTGGCGTCGGCGATGAAGGCGGATTCGCGCCGAGCCTGAAATCCAATCGCGAAGCGCTGGAGTTGGTGCTCGAGGCGGTCGGCAAGGCGGGCGCGAAGGCCGGCGAGAACGTGTTCCTCGCGCTCGACGTGGCGGCCAGCGAATTCTGGGCAGGTGATCATTACGAGTTCAAGAAATCGGGCGAGGCCGCGCGCGATCCGCAGGGCATGGTCGACCTGTACGTCGACTGGTGCCGGCAATATCCGATCATCTCGATCGAGGACGGCTGTGCCGAGCAGGACTGGCACGGCTGGAAGATGCTCACCCAGGCGCTCGGCGACACGGTGCAGCTGGTTGGTGACGACGTATTCGTGACCAATCCGGAAATCCTGAAGAAAGGCATCGCCGAAGGCGTCGGCAACGCGCTGCTGGTCAAGCTAAACCAGATCGGCACGGTCACCGAAACGCTCGATGCGATGGCGATTGCGTCGCAGGCCGGTTATCGATGCGTGTCATCACATCGCTCCGGCGAGACGGAGGATTCGACGATCGCCGATCTCGCGGTGGGTACCGGCGCCGGGCAGATCAAGACCGGATCGGCCTCACGAAGCGATCGCGTGGCGAAGTACAACCAGCTGCTGAGAATCGAAGAAGAGCTCGGAAGCGCCGCCAGTTACGCCGGACGAGCAGCGATTAAACAGCTGGGGTAGGTAGGTGCCGCCACTTCTTTTGCTCGTCCTCGACGGCTGGGGCGTAAGCGCGCGTCGGGACCATAACGCGATCGCCCTGGCCCGAACGCCGCACTACCGTGAATTGCTGTCTCGGTTTCCCTCCTCCACCTTGGTGGCGTCGGGCACGCGTGTCGGCCTGCCGGAAGGGCAAATGGGTAACTCTGAAGTCGGCCACACCAACATGGGCGCCGGCCGCGTTGTCTACCAGGACCTCACGCGCATCGACAAGGCCATCGTGGATGGCGAATTTCAACTCAACCCGGTGCTGGCGCACGCGTTCGACCGGTGCCGCGATCAGCACGCGATGCATCTCATCGGGCTGGTCTCCGACGGGGGCGTCCATAGCCATATCAATCACGCCAAGAGCCTGATTGACATGGCGAAGCGCGCCGGCGTGCGGCAACTGTTCGTCCACGCCATCACCGACGGGCGAGATACGTCTCCTAACGCCGGTGTCGAGTACCTCGGCGACCTGTCGAACCACATGGCATCCATTGGTCTTGGTGAAATCGCCTCCGTGTCGGGGCGATATTTCGCGATGGACCGCGATCGCCGGTGGGACCGGCTGAAGGCCGCTTTTGAGGCAATGGTCTATGCCGAGGGGCCCGTCGCGGATGATCCCGTGGCATTGCTGAGAGCC
>Ga0136611_10001218_pt1 | contig 17832 bp, 16 predicted proteins | sample AntDrymUQ2232306_2_FD_106645 | JGI IMG/M metagenome (GOLD analysis project Ga0136611, IMG submission 106645) | Polar desert sand microbial communities from Dry Valleys, Antarctica - metaG UQ223 (23.06) | ecosystem: Environmental > Terrestrial > Soil > Desert | place: Antarctica: Dry Valley...
GTTCGGGCTTCGTCAATCAAAATCGAATCAACCTCGTCAATAATCGCGTAATAATGGTCGCGTTGAACGAGTTGATCGGGGTCGAACTTCATATTATCGCGCAGATAATCAAAGCCGAATTCGTTGTTCGTCCCGTAAGTAATATCGCAGGCATAGGCTTCTTTTCTGGCGTAATCGTCCATATCGTTTTGGATACAGCCAACGGTCAAGCCCAAAAATGTATGAATCTTGCCCATCCATTCCGCGTCGCGCAAGGCAAGATAATCGTTGACCGTTACGACATTTACGCCGCGCCCCGTGAGAGCGTTCAAATATGCGGGCAGGGTTGAAACCAAAGTTTTACCTTCGCCCGTCCGCATCTCGGCAATTTTCCCTTGGTGCAAAACGAGTCCGCCGATAAGCTGCACGTCGAAATGCCGCATTCCCGTCACTCTCACGGACGCTTCGCGCACGGTCGCAAACGCTTCGGGCAGAATCTCGTTCAAAACTTCCTGCTCGCGCTTGCGGCGTTCCGTTTTGTCTTCAATGCCGTTGAGCGCATTTTGGATTTGCTCTTTAAATTTATCGGTTCGCGCTCGCAATTCTTCGTCAGAAAGTTTCTGCACACTCGGCTCAAGCGAGTTGATTTCCGTCACGACGGGCGCGATTTTTTTCAGGTAGCGGTCGGTGTTGCTGCCCAGGATTTTATTAAAAAATTTATCTACTAAAGCCATTTTCTTATCCTCAATTTGTGCGGCATCTATTTTGCCGCCGAAAAACAGTACCGAAAATTGCCGACTTGCATCAACAATCATTTATAAAAGCAGATTTTGCGGGAAAAGGAAAACGGAAGGTTGGATTTGAAATGTAAAAACTATTCGTTATCAGCCTTCGCGTTTTGCTTGAGAAGTTCGTCAAGCGAACCGCGCGGCAGACGTGTAACAATAAAAACTTGATTGTTTTCAGATGAAACTCTGGTATTTTCGTAAATTTTGGCAACTGGTTTGTTTTCTATTGCAATCGCTTGTTTTTCAAAATGATTACGAAAAACATCAACATTTTCTTTGTCAGAACGACTAGCTTTAAATGTTACGTCCGATTGATTGATAGAAACCGAAATTGCGAACGGGCTCAAAAATACATCATTTTGACGAGCAAAAGCATCTTCAAATTCACTTAAATTACGACTGATGTTTTCTGCCGCTTTATCTATTATTTGTAAAAGATTTTTATTCGGCTGTTTTTTTCCAGCGCTTGTAAAAGCTACTCTTTTTCCTCTTTCAAAATAACTAAACTGGTAAGATAAATCTATTGGTTCTGTCCAATTAAATTTTCCTTCTTCAGATAACTTTTCCAATTGGCTAGCAAATTTTAAAAGGGCATCACCATAAATTTCACTTCTAACTACAATTTGAGTTTTACCGATTTTACCTGTTGTTTGCGCTAAAATGGACGGAGTTCCGCCGACCAGCACCAAGCCGAGATAGACGGAGAGCGTCGTGAGGAAAATTATCGAATTGTTTTTCTCTCGTCTAATCATTTGTTCAAAACTGCGTTTGAATTACTGTTTATGTCAGCACTGCTGTTCGGCTGATTGGCTTTCTTTTCCGCGCGTTCCTTCAAAGTGCGGTTTATCAAATCCTGCGCGGCGGGTTTTGGAAGCTCGAAATTGAAGACGAAGTTTTTCCCGTCGCTCGTGACCTTTGAATTTTTCACCAGCGTTTTGCTGTTTTCGTCCAACTTTCTCAACCCGTTTGCGTCGGCGAACATTAAACCCGAAAGCAACGCGTTGAATGAACTCGCCCGGCTTTTAGCTTGATTGTCGTCTTTTTGAGACGAAACGATGCTGACGAGAATTTGTTTGTCGTCCTGCACAAGCGTAAATTTTACTTTATCAACGCCGATGTTTTTCAAATATCCGAGAAAACCGCTGTTGCCAACCGCTTCGATGACTTCTTTGGCGACGTTGACCATTTGCTCGTCGCCTTCAAATTTGACGAACTTTGATTTTTTAGAATCAAGTTTACCGTCGGCGGCAATCGTTCCGTCGAGAACGACCGTGAACGGTTTGCTCAAATCAACTTCCTTTTTCGCCAGTTTGACGTTTAAGTTGTCGCCCAATTCCTCAAAAGGTTTTTTATTAATTTCAACTTCTTTAACCGCGTCGCTTTCTACCGGAATCGGATTTTTGTCCGCCGGTTTATCTTCTTTTTCCTTCTGATTTTTAGCCGTCAGTTCGTCGTCGAAATTCGGCAGCGTCCTGGGCGAACGGTTATTTATTTTCGGCTGCTTCGGTCTGTAAACGCGCGGTCTTTTAATGCCTGCGACCGGCGGAGTCGTCGCAATCGGATTATCGTCGCTCATCGAGAACGGCTTATCGGGAACTACTCCAATAATCGCGTTGTTGTTCGGTGTCGGCGTAACCTGCGGTTGAGCCAGCAAATCCGTGCCGCCCGTTGTAGCCGGATTAGTCGGGAAACCCGGAATACCCGGAATCGGATTTGTCATCGAAAAATCAGCCGGATTCTGCATCGCCGCAAATTGGTCTTCCGGGTTGGCAATCGCAAAATAACCTTCCGGGTAAGTGAGCGGCGGCGTTACGCCCGACACGTCAATGTATGTGATGTCGGCGTCGTCAAGCTCGTTTTTTTCATAATCCTTGCTGACAAATTCGCTGTCTGTTCCAAGCATCTTGCCGCCTATGTAAATCGTATCAATCACCTGACAAACGCGGCTGACCATCGGACTGTCGCAACCTCTCGTCGTCAATATATCCGCTTGTCCGATCACGAAAACCGCCAGCAAATTGAACACCGCCGCGCCTGCGAGAATTTTATAAAGTCTCGGCGAATAATTCCAATTTCTTATCTCGTAATCTTGAAAAAGTTCTTTGTCTTGCTGTTGCATAATACTTTGTAAAAAATTCTATAAATCAAAAATAATGCCGAAAATTATAGATGCGACGCGGCGCGAAACCGTTGCGAAACTTTTGGCATTTTATCATTTTCGCCCGCCGATTGAAAGATTATCTTTATTTGAGTTTCAAATTTCAGGGTTTAAGTTAAAACGCTCTTGGCTTAAAGCCTTGAACTTCAAACCTGAAACCTTTAACCTGTCTTTAATGGCGCGTCCGTTCAAAGATAAAAATCGTCGAAAAGATAACCGCAAAAATGCTCGTTCCGATGTCAATCGCCAAAAGGAACGTAACTTTAAACGGGAACTTGCGCCGGAAAGTTCCGCTAATTCCGGCTCGTCGGCATCTGCTCCCAATCGTAAATCTCTCGAAAAGTTGCTCGAAGGCATCGGAACGCCCGAACCGCAGCCGCTCGTCCCGGACGATTTTCAAATCGAAGCATTAAAAGCCGTCGAAACTCAGGATGTCCTGGTGACCGCGCCGACCGGCAGCGGCAAAACCTGGATTGCGCGTGAGGAAATCAGAAGATTATTAGCCGACGGCAAACGCGCGTGGTATACGACACCACTCAAGGCTTTAACAAATTCAAAATACACGGAATTTTCCGCAGAATTCGGCGCGGCGAACGTCGGGATTCTGACGGGCGACCGTAAAGAAAACCACGACGCGCCTTTAATTGTCGGCACGACGGAGATTTACCGAAACCAGCTTTTCGATTCTCTGCGTAGCGGCGAACAGGTCAACACGGATTTTGTAATTTTAGACGAAGCGCATTATCTGGCGGACGAAGACCGCGGTCACGTCTGGGAAGAAGCGATAATTTTATCGCCGCCGCGCATTCGCCTGTTGCTGCTCTCGGCGACCGTCGGCAACGCCGAAGAATTTGCGCGCTGGATCGAAGAAGTCAGAGGAACAAGCGTCAGAGTAATCAACCGCGCCGGTTCGCGTCCCGTTGAACTTCGCGCCGCATTTCTTGCTCCGAACGCGCAACTGATTCCGCTTTTTGACGAAAGCGGCAAAATGAACCGGGCAATTGAACAATTCGCGCAGCAAGAAAATCCGTTTGAGAGACGAAGACGATACAGGTGAAAAGATGAGAAGTGAGAAATGAGAAATGAGAAATGAGAAATGAGAAATGAGAAATGAGTATTGATGATTTTCACTTCTCACTTCTCACTTCTTGTTTCTCATTTCTTTGACGGTCGCAGCGATTCAAACATCTGCATTACCTTCTCGCGCGGCAGTTCGGTGAAAAGATTGAATTGTCCCGCGCTCGTCAAACTTGCGCCGCCGTCGAGATAAATTACTTCGCCCGTCAGATAAGAACTCAGATCGCTTAACAGAAAAACCGCCATATCGGTTAGTTCGCTGTGTTCGCCAACACGCTGGAGCGGAATCAATTTATACATTTTCTCCGCCAGCCGTTCGTCCGGCATCAAGCGCGAATTCGCGCCTTCGGTTGGAAACGGTCCCGGCGCAATCGCGTTCAGGCGAATGCCGTAAACGCCCCATTCCGCCGCGAGCGATTTCATCAACGCGATAATTCCCGCCTTTGAAACCGCCGACGGGACGAGAAACGCGCTTCCGTGTTCGGCGTAAGTCGTCACGATTGACATCACCGCGCCTTGATGTTTTCTTTCAATCCAGCGTTTGCCGCACGCCTGCGTCGCGTAGAACGAGCCGTAAAGATTCGTTTTGACGATTGCGTCGAAGCCGTTCGGCGAAAGCTGTTCGGTGGGCGCGAGAAAGTTTCCCGCCGCGTTGTTGACTAATTTCGTAATGTTTCCCTGCCGCGCTTCGGCTTCGACAATCATCGCTTCGACTGCTTCGTATTCTTTTAGATTGCACGAAATACCTGTCGCAAGTCCGCCGTTGTCTTTGATTTCTTTTGCCGTTTCGAGCAGCGGCTCTTCGCGTCTTCCGCAAATCGTCACCGCCGCGCCGAGCGTCGCAAAACGCATTGCCATCGCTCTGCCCAAACCCGTTCCGCCGCCGGTGACGACAATGTGTTCGCCCGTGAAAATCTCTTGATTAAATAGTTCAGCCATAGAATTTTTTCCTTTTGTTTTATTGATTAAATTGTGTAGCAAATAGTAAATCAGCGGCAATCAAGTTACAACCCGAACGCCCGAAATTTTATCTAAATAACACTAATAGTTACACGTTATGAAATTTGACTTTAAGAGGATTTTCGTTCAGCGCAGTATTTACGGTGACTTTCTTTGGCGCGCGAATGCCGAAAATATTATTAGCCGGTTTCCTGATGCGGAAATCATCGAGGTCGAATCGCACTGGAAAATTCCCGAGCTCAATAACGCCGACGCGGGCGACTGGATGCGAAACAAACGCGAGAATTTAGTGCTTGGAACCAAGTCCGGTTTGACGCATCAGAAAAATGGTCGCTCGGCTGATTATATCGCTGCGTCGAATTCGAACGGTTGCTTGAGTTCGTGCCAGTATTGTTATGTGGCGCGGCGCAAAGGCGGCTCGAATCCGCTGACGGTTTTCGTCAACATTGAAGAAATCGCTTATTCGATTCGCAAACATCAAGCAAAACTCGGCGCGAAGTTAGAGCCGAATCAGTGCGACGCGAAATACTGGACTTACGACATCGGCTGCAACGCCGACCTTTCGGCTGATTCGTTCGTATGCGACAATCCGGCGTTTCTTGTTCGTGAATTTGCGACGATGGAATATGCCAAAGGAACTTTTGCAACTAAAACCGTCCGCGACAATTATTGGACAAGCATTGACCCGAAAGGCAAAACCAGAATTCGCTACAGCCTGATGCCGCAGCAAATCGCGCGTTACGTTGACATCGGCACGAGTCCGATTTCCGATAGAATCAAATCGGTTAACACGCTGATTGACGCGGGCTATGAAGTGCATTTTTCGTTTGCGCCGATTATTATTTACGACGGCGATTTATGGAAAAACGCCTGGCAGGAAATGTGGCGCGAGATTGATGACGTTTTGACTAATAAAGCCAAAGCGCAGCTTAAATGCGAAGCGTTTTTCCTGACGCATTCAAAAGACTTACACGAAACTAATATGCAGTGGAACGCGCGTGGCGAAGAGTTTTTGTGGAATCCGTCGCTTCAAGTTCCAAAGAAAACCGCCCCTGACACGCTCGTTTACGATTACGATTTTCGTCGCCGTGAGCTTGCCGGTTTTCTAGCGATGCTCGATAAATATCTGCCGTATTGCCCGGTGCGTTACTCGTTTTGATTGTTGGTATGACTTTTAACGCGAGACGCAAAAGCGCCGAGATAAAAACAAACTTTTTATAACGAATCAAACAAAAATTTACCTATTCGATGTTTCTAAAAATCCTTGCGTCTTTGCGTCTTCGCGTCTTTGCGTTAAATTAGTTTTGAGAAATCACAAATCAAATGAAATTCCGACTTCCCGAAATTCCGCCGCCGAAACTTATTACGACGCTTCGCGGATATAATCTTCTACCGGCGATTATTTTTATGCCGACGCGCCGCCGCTGCGACGAAGCCGCGACCGAAGTCGCGCTCGATAAATCGCAAAAGACAGATTCGGAAAAGCAACAGAAACGCGTCGAAATTTACCAGGAATTTCTTCTGCAATTTCCCGAAATCAAAACGCACAAACACCGCCGAATTCTGCTGAATGGCGGCATCGCCGCGCACCACGCCGGACATATTCCCGCCTGGAAACTGCTCGTCGAAAAGATGATGTCGAAGGGATTGCTCAACGCGATTTTTGCGACTTCGACCGTCGCGGCGGGCGTTGATTTTCCGGCGCGGACCGTTGTCATCTCAAACGCCGACACGCGCGGCAACGACGGCTGGCGACCGCTGCAAGCGAGCGAACTGCAACAAATGACCGGACGCGCCGGCAGACGCGGCAAAGATAATGTCGGCTTCGTCGTGCTTGCGCCGTCGAATTTTCAAAATCCGCCGAAGATTGCCCAACTTTTGAAATCGCCGCCCGATGATTTGCAAAGTAAATTTCGCGCCACTTACACGAGTCTCTTAAATTTGCTCGACGCTTTCGGCGGTTTCTCGCAAGTGCGCGACATCGCCGAAAAAAGTTTCGCTTTTCGAGATACGGCGCGGACGGTTTCTAAATTAGAGAGGCAGATTGAAAGCCGTCGGCAAAATCTAATAGACAAACTCGGAAAAAGCGAGTTCGATTTTACGATTGAAGACGTGCGCGGTTTTGAAAGATTGACGAATGCGCGACTGCGGCTTCAGGAAAAACTTCCTGCTACGCGCAACGACGTTCGCCGCAGTTGGCTCGAAGAAAACGTCGAAGCAGGCAGAGTCGTGACCAAAAGCAGAAACGGCAAACGATTCTTTCTGGTCATCAATGTTCACGGCGAAAAAATAACGGCAATGCGCGACGACGGTCAAGGCGCAACTCTTTCGCTGCCGCATGTTGGGCGCGTCTTCGAGAAAAAATATCCGCTGAAAGAAGCGTCAATCGAAGAAGCGTTTCACGAAATCCACGAAGGAAAAAATCTGCCGCTCGACGAGCCAAAACCGTCCGCGCAAAAAAATGATGCGGACTGCGCGGCGGAAATTATCAGTTCGCTGATTGAAAAAATTCTGCCCGACGGCGCGGACGAAGACGAAAAAAGAAGCGCGACGAGTTTTTTGTGGGACGTTTGGGACGATGCGGAATTTTTAGAAAAAACCGGGCGCGACGTTGATTATTTGAAAAGCGAAATCTGGCTGCCGTTCGAACATCGCGCCAAAGTTCTGCATCATTTCGGTTATTTGGATTTTCCGGCGCAAAAAGTTACGGAGCGCGGCAAATGGCTGGCGGATTTGCGCGTAGACCGTCCGCTGCTGGTTGGCGAAGCGTTGCGGCACGGGCTTTTCGAGAAACTTGAAACCAAACAAGTCGCCGGTTTAATGGCAGCACTCGCCGCCGATTCGGATAGAAATTACGGCGAGCTTTATCTATCGGACGAGATTTTAGAAGTGCTGACAAAATTTGAAGATATTATTTTCGATGTCTCGAATGTCGAATGGAAAAACGGTGTCGAGCCTGCGCCGGAAATGAATTTTTCGGCGGCGGCAACGGCGGAACGTTGGGCGGACGGAATGAATTGGAGCGATTTGGTTTTTCAGACAAAAGCGGAAGAAGGCGATCTGGTCAGGCTTTTATCAAGAACCGGCGAAGCCTTAATGCAGATCGCGCATCTAAAGGATGAACACGCCGAAGCTGCCGCCATCGCGCGGGCGACGGCGGAAATCATCTTGCGCGAGCCGATTCGTTAATTCATTTTTAACAACTAATAACTGACAAGCGACAACTAATTTTGTTATTATTTTTCGGGGTCGAGAATTATGCAAGTTTTAATAGCGGAAGAATACGGATTTTGTTTCGGCGTGGAACGCGCCGTCGAGATGGTTGAAGAGGCGTTGGCGGAAGGCGACACGGTTCGCACTTTAGGTCCGTTGATTCACAACGATCAGGAAATGTCGCGGCTGGCGACGCACGGCGTTTCGATGATTAACGCGCCTGTCCAGATTCAGCGCGGCGAAACCGCTGTCATTCGCGCCCACGGCGTTACGCCCCAAGTCGAAGCCGAGTTGCGGGAAAAAGCGTCTAAAGTGGTTGACGCGACTTGTCCGTTTGTCACCAAGGTTCAAAAGCTCGCTGCCCGCGCCGCCGCTCAAGACCGGCACGTCGTCGTCGTCGGCAATCCCGAACACCCGGAAATGATCGGCGTTTTCGGCTACGCGCCGGAACATTCGTTTATTGTCCGCGATGTCGGAGAAGTTGCCGCTCTTCCGCGCCTCAAAAATCCGCTCGTTGTTTCGCAAACAACTATTAAACTACAGAATTTTTACGACGTCGCCGAAGCCGTTAAAGCGAAAGCCGACGGCGAAACGCAAGTCGTCAACACAATTTGCTCGGCGACGCGCGACCGGCAAGATGCGGCTCGCGCACTTGCCGGCGAAGTTGACGCTTTTTATATTATCGGCGGACGGCATTCGTCGAACAGCCGCAAACTGCTCGCCGTCTGTAAAGAGCAGTGCGAAAAAAGTTTTTTAATCGAAACTGAAGATGAAATTAATGCGGAAGATTTGCGCGGCGCGGAAAAAGTCGGGTTGACGGCTGGTGCTTCAACGCCAAACTGGTTGATTGAAAGGGTCAGCAAACGGTTAGAGCAAATCGGCGTGAGTTTTGAAGATGAAATGGCTCTTGATTAATATCTGAACCAAATTTGTAAATTAGAAAGTCGCGCAGTCAAATAAATTACTGCGCGACTTTCTAATTTGTACGACCATATTCACGGATTCACTTCATTAAACTTAGGCATTGAGATTGATTGATTCAGATAAACGCCGAATTCGGTTCCCGACTTAACTTCGGCATCTTCACCTTTGGTAAATCTTTCGCCGAGCAGTCCCGCGCCCGCGCCGAGAATGCCGCCGATTAACGCGCCTTTGCCGCCGCCGATCGCCCCGCCTAAAACCGCGCCGCCCGCCGCGCCGCCGCCGATAAATATTATCTTATCGTTTTTTCGGTCATCGCCCGAAGCAACGCCTTCATTGTCGCTTTTGGCTTTTTTGGTGTCCAAATCCGTCAACGAACCATTGATCGCGCGGCGTGTTCCGTTAGGTAGTTTGACTTCGACAAAACTCACGTCAATCTGTCCGGGATCGCCGCCTTTTTTCGCGGCTCTGACCGAATTAACTCGTCCCGTCACAATGCTTCCAGTCGGAATCACGACAACGCCCGTGCTGGAATAAACAGGCTCGGTAACTCTGGTGGTGAATCTATCGCCGACCCGCGCCGTTTTTGAGTTAATGGTTTCTTCCATCCGTACCCGAAACCGCTCACCTCTCTGAACCGTGTATAACTTGACGGTCGGTCTGGCAACCGTCGCTTTTCTGACGGTAGTTGTTTTTTTGCGAATCACCGGGCGGCGTTTTTGCGCCAATCCGTCAACCGTTCCAAAAACAAAGAACGTCGCTAAAATCGCCGTTAAAAACTTAAAGTTACGTAGTTTTTTCATTTCTCGTTTCTCCTTACTGAATATATTAATTAAGCTCAAAATCTCTTTTACCAAGCCGCACTTAAGACGCTCCGCTGGTTTGAATCGTTGTCCAAATTATCCACCGGAGAGGTCGCTTAAATCTCGATTTACAGTAGCATTTTCCGCACCAATAATAAAAAACAATTTTTTTTGTAATTATCTTGAAAACGCGTGTTATTCGGAGTATATTCTAGCAACAATTTATTTCGTTCTCCTATTTCGGGCTTAACCCTTAGTTTATCAAGACTGAGGGTTAAGTTGTTTTAGGAAAGAAGTTTAACATTTTTTTGCAAAAGATTTGTGTGTTATGCAACTTTCTCATCAATCGCTTTTACTTTTCGCGCTCAATTTTTTTGACGGGGTCCTGACCGTCTTTTGGGTTGACAATGGATTTGCCACGGAGGGCAATCAGTTGATGGCTGGTCTCATTGAAATCGGTTACACGCCTTTTCTGGCTGTTAAGCTGACGGTTGGCGCGGTTGCCGCGTTTGTGCTGTGGCGTTGGGGAAATCTACGTCTGGCAAAATATGGTTTGATTCTTGTTTTGGGAATTTATATCAGCTTGATGGGGGTTCATTTTTTAACAGGGCTTTCGGCTTTCGGCTTTATCTCCGATTCTTTAATGAGTGAATTTTCAAATTGGTCAAACACTTTTTTTGCTTTTATCAAGTAACGAGTTTCCAAATGTATTATATTTCTCTCCTTCTGTCGTTTGAAACATCAAGCGATTTTTTTTCGTATTTTTTTTCGTATTCAAAAACGCAACGCAATTTCAAAAAGCACGCATCATACTAAACGAAAATTTATTTGGGTGGCAAAAGCAGTTATGACAAAAAAAGTAGTTTATCAGTTAACAGCGCGACAAATTTTATTTTTGGCTTTGGCAACGGCATTTATCGCTGTTGGAACGGTGGCTTGCTTGAGCAATTTCAGCAATGCCCTGCAATTCCGAGATGCCAAGAATGTGGTATTGGCGGAAAGCGCTCCGCAAGGAATTTCTGAACCGTCCGTTGTCAGCGACGAGCAGAACAGCATCGAAGTTTACAAAATGCTCTCGCCCGGTGTGGCGTTTATCACAAAGACATCCTATCAACAGGATATGTTCGGCGATGTCGAAGAGGGACGCGGTTCGGGATCGGGTTCGGTGATTGATAATCAAGGTCACATTTTAACGAATTATCACGTTATCGAAGGCGCGCAAAGGCTCAACGTCAGTCTCGGCGGCGCGAAAACTTATCCGGCGGAAGTCATCGGCGCTGACCCGGACACTGATTTAGCGGTGATCAAAATCACGCCGCCGCAGGAGGGTTTAACCATTATCTCGTTCAGCGATTCGGACAAGCTCGTCGTCGGGCAGAAGGTTTTGGCAATCGGCAACCCGTTCGGTCTGGACAAAACATTGACGACCGGCGTAATTTCCGGCTTGCAGCGTCCGATTCGCGGACGCGCCGCCCCCGGTATGCCGCAGGGTCGTCCAATTGAAGGCGCGATTCAAACCGATGCGTCAATCAATCCGGGCAACTCCGGCGGACCGCTGCTTGATAAATACGGAAAAATGATCGGCATTAATTCGCAAATATATTCGCGCACTGGCGGCTCGGTCGGAGTCGGTTTCGCCATTCCGGTAAATATCGCCAAACGTGTCGTGCCGCAATTGATTCAATTCGGCGAAGTGCGTCGTCCGAAACTCGGCGCGGATCTCTTCAGCATTGAGCAGTTGCGCGAACAAGGCGCGCAGCTTCCGGTGCAGAGCGGCTTGTTGATACGCGCTTTGGCAGCGCGCGGTCCAGCGGAACTCGCGGGACTTCGTCCAATTTCCCGCACGGCTAACGGCATTGCGCTGGGCGACATTATCACTTCGATTGACGGCGAAAAAGTCGGCGACCTTGATGATGTGTTCCGTTTTCTTGATAAAAAACAAATCAACGATACGGTTCGCGTCGAAATTGTCCGCGACGGCAGAACGATAACCGTTCCAGTCAAGCTCAGCCCGTTGCCGCAAACTTCTCAAGTTCGTCCGACACGTTAAAAAACGTCGGCGTTGATGACACGAGAGTTGGCAGTTTGGATTTAAGATTATGAATTGTAATTCTTAATTCATCTGCCAACTCTTTTATTGCTAACTTTATGGAAAATCTTGACTTGAACGATTTTTACAACTGCGGTTTCGGATGGATTTGCAAACCGTGTGAACGCGAGCTTAAAAAAGAGGAAGAAGTTTCCGGCGTAAAAACTTCGCGTTTGATGAGCGAAGGCGAAGCGGAAAGCAAACAGCCGAAACTCTCCGTTCTCGCGCTGGCAAAATGGGCGGACAAGACGAACCGAACTTTGATATGTCCGCGTTGCTGTATAACAGAGCCGGTTGATAAATTTTGAATCGTTGCATTTCGCAATCAGAAAGTTAAAATAGCCGATAACGATTATTAGTTGTCGGCTATTTTGATGTTTACAAACTTTTTAACAACTTTATGAAATGGTTTTTGCGAGTTTTTTTAATCCTGATTACAGCCGGTTTAATCGGGATTTTGTCAATCTACCTCATCAATAACCGCGTCCAATCGCAATCCGCCGCTAAAATCAAAGACTCAATCAACGAGATTAAGCCGGAAACTCCGGCGCGCGTCGCCATCGTGCTCGGCGCGAAAGTTTGGGAAAACGGCGAGCCTTCCGACGCGCTTTACGACAGAATAGTGACGTCGGTTGAACTCCATCGCGCCGGGCGAGTCAGAAAAATTTTGATGAGCGGCGACAATCCAACCGAAAATTATGACGAGCCGACCGCGATGAAAGCGACCGCCGTCAGGTTAGGCGTTCCCGAAAGCGACATCGTTTTGGATTTTGCCGGACGCCGAACTTATGACACTTGTTTTCGCGCGAAAGAAATTTTCGAGGTGCGGCGAGCGATTGTGGTCACGCAGAAATTTCATCAGGCGCGCTCCCTTTATCTATGCAATAATTTAGGCGTTGACAGCATCGGCATCACGGCAGATCGCCGTAAATATCAGGGCGAAAATTATTGGGCGTTCCGCGAATTTTTCTCGACGGCGAGCGCTTGGTTTGAAATGAATTTTCTGCCGTTCGCGCCGGTCGGCGGGCGAAAAGAACCAATTGTGCAGTAAAGAAATCTATGTCAAACGCCGCAATGTTTTATCGGGAAATAGCTCCGTCGCTCGAAGTCGAACATTTAATTTTATCCTTCTGGGAGTTTACGGCGCAAAGCGAAAATTCCGTGCCTGTGACTCACGAGGTTTTCCCCGACGGCTGCATCTCGCTCTTTTATTACCGAAACAAAAATGCTGATGTCAACCTGCTTTTTATCAACGATCTAAGTCTTGAGACGGTTAAAACACAAATTTATGCGGATGACGTTTATTGGGGGATGCGTCTTTCACCGTCGGCTTGCGCGAAAATTCTGCGCGTTAACCCATCGAAAATTCAATCGCGACCGTTGATCGAACCAAACAATTTTACGCATTTAATTGACGGACTTTTAGCGAAACTTAATCTCTGCCAAAACTTCGAGGAAGCGATAAAGATTTATGAGACAAAAATTAAGTCGCTTGAGTTAACTGTCGCCGACACCGACGACAAAATTGCTTGTGCGGTGAGAATTATAGAAGAAAACCGGGGCGAGGTGAGAATTTCGGAAATCGCAACAATGGTTGGGCTTAGCGTCCGGCAATTAGAGAGACGTTTTCGGGCGAGTGCCGGTTTGACACCGAAACAATATGCGCGAGCGCGCCGGATTCGGGCGACGGCGATAAACCTGTTAGAAAAATCAGAGATGAATTGGGCAAATCGCGCCGCCGAAATGGGTTTTACCGACCAGGCACATCTGGCGCATGAATTTTCAATCCTTACCGGGCGGTCGCCAAATTCGTTCGCCGATAAAGTCAAAAGAATCGAACACGGGGAACTCGTCAAATAAATTTCCGGCGTGTCGCAAATTTACAAGACGCGACGAAAAATTACTTCATAATTTGAAATAAATTTTCCGCGCAGCAAGCTGACGCGGTTTTAAATCGGAAGTTCCATAGCAAGCTAAGGGGAATTAAACCTGTAAGGAACGATTAATAATTTACCATTCAATTAAGGAGAATTTTACGAAACAATGAAAAACATCTTTTTAGCATTTATCTTTATTACCGCCACTGTTTCTTTCACTTTCGCCCAAAACGAAAAAGAAAAAACGCAGCAATCGAATATCGTCGAAGTAAGGCGCGGCGAGATGAAAAATTTAGACCGTTTAATTGGTCAATGGAAAGGCGCGGGATGGATTCAACAAGGTGCGAAGCGCGAAACGTTTGAAGGGACAGAAACGGTGCAGCGAAAAATCGGCGGGCTGGCATTGCTAGTCGAAGGCAACTTTAAAAATAAGGAAGGCGTTGTTACTCATGATACTTTAGCCGTCATTTCGCCAAATATGAAAACAAAAAACTACGATTTTCAAACTTTCCTGGCGAACGGAATGACCGGAGTTCAAGAACTCAAAGCGGTCGAAGGCGGATGGCAATGGGGTTTTCAGTTTCCGGGTGGCGCGGTTCGTTACACAATCAAAATCGAAAACGATGTGTGGGGCGAAATCGGCGAAATGTCACGCGACGACGGCAAAACGTGGACGAAGTTTTTCGAGATGAATCTTAAAAAAATTGGTTAGTTTTACTTAGAAATAAAAAGGCTTTCCATTTCTGGAAAGCCTTTTTTGCTTTATGTTATGTATTACTAATTATCAAATTCCGAATAATCTTGGCGGAGCTTTCTTTTGCAGAAGTTTCCGCAGTTTGATACGCGCCTTGTGCAGTTGTGATTTTGATGTGCCGACCGAACAACCTAAAATCCGCGCTACTTCTTCATGTTCGTAACCTTCGACATCGTGCAGAACAAACACGTTTCGATAACCGGGCGGAAGTTGTTCAATAGCATGTTCAATGGCGATTTTATCAACCACAGGCATTTTCAACGGATTTGCCGTGCCGCTGACAATCTGAACCGGCGTTTCACCTTCTTCGGTGGTTTTTTCAAACTTTACGTTACGCTTGCGAAAGTGCATCAGAACCTGGTTAACAGTCATCCGATGCAACCAGGTCGTAAAAGCCGAGTCGCCTCGAAAGCTGCCGATTTTACGATGAAGCTGAATAAAAACGTCCTGCGTCAAATCTTCGGCTTCCGTCGCATTTTGCAGCATCCGCAAACAAATTGAATAGACGCGCCGGTGGTGACGATTATAAACTTCCTCAAACGCAATCATATCACCGTTTGCGGCAGCTTGTGTCAACACAAAATCTTTCGCTGTCTTTACGTCAATTTTTTCCTGCGATTTGATGAAATTTTTATCGCTTTTATCAGTCTTCGTTGTCTCTTGCCAAATTGGATATTCTAAAGTTTCTGTTGTCATTGTCATTTTCAAATTCCCCCTCGCTCCCTTGTATTATCAATTGTTATGCCACAACGCTTTTTAAGCAAAAATATGATTAATACACTCCTTATTGTGCCGTTTTGTTGCATTTTGTTGGGCATACCTTTTAATTCGACGCACATCAAAGTTTGGATGCAGACGAAATCGTGTAGTATTTAGCGAATGACGCTCGTAATCGTGAAAAACGTATTAATTCATTACTATTTGACTGATTGGTGACGATTTTCGAGTTAGTGTTAATATCGGTAAACTGGAATTTCTTTGTAAAATAAGCACCCGGAGAGCTAAAAGATGAAAAGCATTTGGCTGATAAGAATTTCAATCTCAATTTGCGCTGTTTTTGTGTTGATGTGTGGAATTTATGCCCAAAACAGTTCCGCGCCGATTATAAAAAGCCGTGAGGTTTCCGATGGTGACGGCATTCCCGTTTTGATAAAACACTTGCCTGATTGGGAAAACGCACGAAACCGTGCAACTTATATTCTAAATCAAAATGATCTGCGAAATGCGCTCGGTTCGCGCCAGGTTTTTGATTTAATTGAGTTTGAGAGCGGCACGGAAGCCGTCACTGCGGGCTACGATTCTGGAAAACTTTTGCTTATCGAATATATGACGCCGCAGTCTTCGATTGATGCCGATGGTAAAATCAATCAACGATTAGCGGAAATCGAACAGAATCAGTCTGTCGTTTACCGCCGCATCGGAAACTACAATGTTTTCGTGTTCGAGACGACCGACCAAACGGCGGCAAATGCGCTGCTTGACGAGATAAAATACGAGAAGAATGTGCAGTGGCTCGGCGAAGACCCGTTTTTGTTAAAGCGCGCCGAACGCGCTATCGTCGTCGGATTGTCGGAACTGTTCGTCGCTACGACTTTGACTATTGTCGGCGGAATTGGACTGTCAATTTTGGCGGGAATCATCGTCGGTTTAATTTTCTTTCGTTTTCGTGAACAGCAACGCGCTACAATGGAAGAATTTTCCGACGCGGGCGGAATGACTCGCCTCAATTTAGACGGATTAACTCCGCAGACTTCGCCTGTTAGAGTGCTTAATGATTAAATGAGAAATGATCTCTAACTCTTATTTCTCACTTCTCACTTTATATGCTTGAACGGCTTCCGCCGCCCCTGCGTGCATAATTTCCGGGCGATGATAACGCCAGTGTTTTTCAAATTCTTCATTCGTCATTTCCACGTAATTTTCCTTTTCTCGTTCCTTTAAATAATTTTCGCACCACTCGCGTATTTCCGAATTTTGATTCAACGCGGTTCGCGCTCCGTGCATCAAATTGTCGCGTTCCATAAATTGGTTCTCCTTGTGTTAGAGTTTTCTTGCACAAAACTTTTATGCTGAAAGCGGCGTAAAAACAACAGTTAAATTTCCTTTTTGGAGTCTATCAAGCGTGAAAAAAAATCTCTTAAGTTTGCTGCTCGTTTTATCAACTCTAACTTCCGTCAATTTTGCACAAACCGCGAAGGCGACGCAAGCCGCGCCGCCCAAAACTACCACCAAACAAACTTTGGAAGTTCCGTTTGTCAATAAAGTTCTACCGAACGGTTTGGAAGTTATCGTTTTGCCCGACGCGAGTGTGCCGATTGTGACCGTGGAATTAGCTGTCCGCAACGGTTCGTTCACCGAACCGCCGGAACTCAATGGCTTGTCGCACCTTTACGAACATATGTTTTTCAAGCCGAATCAGGCGAGTATACTTTTTCAGTGTGAACTTGCTTTAAACGCCGGTGGATTAAGTTACGAGGGCAAACAGTTTTGTGCCGAACCGTTAAAACTGAAATCGCAAATCGGCAGCGTCGCTTATCTCAATAATTCCGACCAGCTCAGCATTCATAACGGCACGACGCGTGAAGAGGTAGTCAATTATTATTACACGACGACCAGCCCGTTCTTGAGTAGCGCGATTCGCCTGATCAATGACGCGGTACGCTATCCGACGTTTGGAGAGCAGGAACTCAAAGAAGAAATCCAGGTCGTCATCGGCGAGATTGACCGCAACGAATCGAATCCGTTTTTCTACTTGAACCGGACGCTGATGGATAAACTTTATTACAAGTATCCGACCAGAAAAAACGCGCTCGGCACGCGCGAATCGGTGCTGTCGGCGACGACCGAGAAAATGCGGAAGATTCAATCGCGCTATTACGTTCCGAACAATTCAGCGCTCGTCGTGACGGGCGATGTCAAAGCGGAAGAAGTTTTCCGCTTGGCGGAAGAAAGTTTCGGCAGTTGGAAGCGGCGCGAAGTTGACCCGTTCAAAGAATTTCCGCTCGTCGAACATCCGGCGATTCCAAAGAGCGAAGGTTACATTGTCGAACAACCCGTGCAAAATTTACTGATAAATATCGGCTGGCACGGACCTTCTATCGGCAAAGACGATGCGGCGACTTACGCGGCGGACGTTTTTTCGTATATTTTGACGCAGCCTAATTCACGCTTTCAACGCGCGATGGTTGATTCGGGTTTGACGGTCGGCGCGGA
>Ga0136611_10001219_pt1 | contig 17827 bp, 17 predicted proteins | sample AntDrymUQ2232306_2_FD_106645 | JGI IMG/M metagenome (GOLD analysis project Ga0136611, IMG submission 106645) | Polar desert sand microbial communities from Dry Valleys, Antarctica - metaG UQ223 (23.06) | ecosystem: Environmental > Terrestrial > Soil > Desert | place: Antarctica: Dry Valley...
GAATGGGCATCACGGCGGACGGCACGACGATGGTCGCGGACGTTTGGGAATTTCCATCGCAGATTTGGTCGGTCGGCACGGACGGGAAAACCGGAAATGCCGTGCAGTTGACGGCGAACGACAGCGACGGCAGGCGCGGTTTGGCAACTTTTCCAGACGGACAAATCGTTTATTCGTCGCGGAACGGATTTGATTACGATTTATGGACGATGCGCGAGGCGGACGGCAAACGCGAAGGAAAACCTCTGACGAACGATTCGTTTTCCGAAAGCGATCCGGTCGCCGCGCCCGATGGCAAATTTGTAATTTTCGTCTCTGACCGCGCCGGGGCGACACAGCATCTCTTTCGCATCGACGCGGATGGCTCGAATTTAACGCAATTGACGTTTGGCGAAAGCTACGACAGCCTGCCCGACATCTCGCCCGACGGCAAATGGATTGTTTACGCTTCTTCGGTCAACAATCAAAACAGAATTTTGAAAATGCCGGTCAGCGGCGGCAACGCGATTCAATTAACCGATTACGATTCGTTCGCGCCGAGCGTTTCGCCCGACGGCAAACTGCTCGCCTGCGTATCTCCGCCCGAGAACCGCGTTCAGTTCGCGCGCCTCGACATTATAAATTTCGAGACGGGAGAAACTATCAAATCATTTGAAGTTTTGCCTGCACTTACCTATCGCCCGGCGCGCTGGACTCCGGCGGGCGACGCGCTTTTATATATAAAAACCGAAAAAGGCGTCTACAATCTCTGGAGACAGAGCCTGAACGGCGGCGAGCCGAAACAATACAGCGATTTTAATTCACAGGCAATTTACAACTTCGCCTTCGCGCGCGGCGACAAACGCCTGCTCATCGCGCGCGGCGATGCGACGGTGAACGTCGTAATGCTAAAAAATTTTAGGAATTCCGCCGGCCAGTAATTATTTAAGTTCGAAAGGTCTGGCAAAATATTCGTATGGTGGAAGCAACGGGGAAAATTACAGAGAGGCGAGTCGAATCCGACTCGATGGGCGAGATCGAGGTCGCGGCGGATCGATATTGGGGCGCTCAGACCGAGCGATCGCTAAAGCATTTCAATATCGGCTTCGACGTGATGCCGCGTGAGGTCATTCGCGCGCTTGGGATTCTCAAGAAGGCGGCTGCGGTCGTGAATAACGATCTCGGTAAACTCCCGGACGAGAAGCTGGACCTTATCTCGCAGGCGGCGGATGAGGTGATCAAGGGGAAGCTCGACGAGCATTTTCCACTGCGGGTTTGGCAGACCGGCTCGGGCACGCAGACGAATATGAATGCCAACGAGGTGATCTCGAACCGTGCAATCGAGATCGCAGGGGGCGAGATGGGCTCGAAGGCGCCCATTCACCCGAACGACGACGTCAACAAATCGCAGTCGTCGAACGATACATTTCCGACCGCAATGTACATCGCCGCCGCCGAGCGGCTGACGGCATTGGTCCCCGAGGTTCAAAAGGTCAGCCAAGCGATCAAGGCAAAGGCAAAAGAGTTCGAAGGCGTCGTCAAAATCGGCCGCACGCATTTACAGGATGCGACGCCAGTCACCGTCTCGCAGGAGTTCAACGGCTGGGCGAATCTGATCGACCGCGACATCGAAAGACTGAAAATGGTTCTACCAGGTTTGATGGATCTCGCGATCGGCGGAACGGCGGTCGGAACGGGACTCAATGCACATCCGGAATTTGCCGAGCGTGCGGCCGCGGAAATCGCAAAGCTCACGGGCCTTCCATTCAAATCGCATCCGGACAAATTTGCCGCTCTCTCCGCCCACGATGAGGTTGTTTTCGCTTCCGGAGCGCTCAAAACTCTTGCCGCTTCGCTGATGAAGATCGCCAACGATATTCGCTGGCTCGCGTCGGGACCGCGTTGCGGGATTGGTGAGATTACGCTGCCCGAGAATGAGCCTGGATCCTCGATCATGCCGGGCAAGGTAAATCCCACACAGTCCGAAGCGATGACGATGGTAGCCGTCCAGGTATTCGGAAATGATGCAGCGATTGGGTTTGCGGGATCACAGGGCAACTTCGAACTGAACGTCTTCAAGCCCGTGATGATCCACAATTTCCTGCACAGTGTTCGTCTCGTCCACGATGCGTGTCACGGATTTGTCGATTACTGCATCGCCGGCATCGAGCTCAATCGCGATCAGATCGATGAATATCTCAACGACTCTCTAATGCTCGTGACGGCTCTCAATCAGCACATCGGCTACGACAATGCCGCGAAGCTCGCTAAGCACGCACACAAGAAAGGCATGTCGCTACGCGAAGCCGCTATCGAACTTAAATTACTGACCGGCGAGAAGTTCGACGAGCTCGTCATCGCCGAAGACATGACGCATCCCTAGATATCCAACACATCTGAGCGTGTGATGATCGCGGTGATGCGTTTGAAATCTTCGAGCAGAACGGCAGGACTCTTTAACAGTTTTGTCTTAACTTCTTTAAGGCTCGTGTCCACGTCCACGACGGGGAAGCCCTTGTCCATTATCTCCGAGACTTTGGCGTTTACGAGACTGCTGTCCGCGAGTAGCTTCGTTAGAATGCCGCTCTCTCTGAGCGATCCTACCGACTGATTATCGTCGAGCACCGGAATCTGCGTAACCGTGTTGGCGTTCATTAACTCGAGGGCCTCGGCGACCGTTGCGTCCGGTTTTACAAAAATCAGTTCGCCGGGCGAGTTACCGTTCTTAGTCTCGGCGATGAGCGCGGCCGTGATTCGCTGCGGCTCGAGCAGCAGCTTTTCCTTCATCCACTCGTCGGACTGGAATTTCGACAGGTAATGCTCGCCCGTGTCGCATACGATGAAAACAACCAGGCTATTTTCATCAAGTTCCTTTGCAACTTTTAGTGCAGCGGCAAAGATGGTGCCGGTTGACCCACCGCAGAAAATGCCTTCCTTACGGCCGAGCTGTCTCGCGAGATCAAACGAATCACGATCGGTAATATTTATGATCTCGTCAATTATGCTCAAATTCGCATTGCCGACGGGCAGGTTTTGACCGATGCCCTCGACGAGATAGGGCGTAGCTTCGGGAATGAAACCCGACTCTTTGTAGGTCTTGAAGATCGAACCATACGGGTCGGCGCCGACGATCTTAATATTCGGATTCTTCTCCTTGAGATAACGGCTCGTGCCGCTGATAGTGCCGCCTGTGCCTATGCTCGCAACGAAATGCGTGATCTTCCCTTCGGTTGCTTCCCATATCTCGGGCCCCGTGGTGCGGTAATGCGCCGCCGGATTCTCCGGATGATTGTACTGGTCGGGATAAAACGAATTCGGCGTTTCCTCCGAGATGCGTTTCGCGGTTGCGACGTAGTGGTCGGGCGTTCCCGGCTTCGCCGCGGCAGGACAAACGACGATATCGGCACCTAGCCCCTTGAGGTAACGCACTTTTTCGGTCGACGCTTTTTCAGTCAACACAAAGATGCACTTATACCCGCGAACCGCGGCCACGAGAGCGAGGCCGATCCCCGTATTGCCGCTTGTAGCCTCGATTATCGTGCCGCCCTTCTTTAAGACGCCTTCACGCTCGGCCCAATCGATCATCGAGATGCCAATGCGGTCTTTGACGGAATAGCCTGGATTAAGGCTTTCCATCTTTGCGTAGATAGGTGCCTTGATCTTTAACTGCTTTGTGATGTTGTTGATGCGAACGAGCGGCGTATTGCCAATCAAACCGAGTACATTGTCGAAAGCTTTCATCTACCTTTTACTGCATGCGGAGATGGCTTGCAGGTTTGGCTCATCGGCCACAGATTCGTATTCCAGAGTTTATGCCCAAAGAGGCATCGAGGCAAGACACGCCCGCACCGTGAGTGTGGAAAACTGAGATTAATTCTTCCGCAGCAGCAGAACGTTTTTTGACCAGGATATCGGATCCCTCGGAGGAAATTCGTCTGTTTTTACGATCGTGAAATGCGTCGTTGCGACTTTTCTAATTTCCGCAATCGGGTGGATTTTGAAATCGTAAATTATCTCAAGCACCGAGCCTACGATCGAAGGTTTTACGGGCACGAGCACAAGGTGCCCGCCTTTATTCAAAGCCCGGGCGAGCTCGGCCAACCCGTCGCCGAGGGCCACGTATTCCAGAACGCCGCATGTCAGGACAAGATCAAAGGTTTCGTCGGCGAAAGGCAGATGCAGGATGTTGCCCTGGGCGATACGTATTTTCTTTGTAGCTCGGGTTTTATCAAATTCTTCGCGGGCGACCTCGAGCGATTTTATCGAGAGGTCGAGGGCGATGCGTGATCCGGCCGCGAGCCCCGAATTGGCGAAGGCCATTGACACGATGCCCGTTCCCGAGCCTGCGTCGAGAACCACGGAAGTTTTAGTAAGAGGCAGATCGAGCGAACCGAGATATTTTGCGAGAGAAGTTTTGTAACCGTTCAGCTTCATCGCGAGATTCTGCACGTCGGCCATCCGATCGTACAGACTCTGCGTTTTCACTTTTTTTGATGCGGCTTGAGGCATTTACTTCTCGTTAATCAGCCTTTCAATCGTTGCTCGGAGATCGACTAGCCGAGCCATGCTCGTGCCCGTTTCGATAAATCGCACTACTCCCTTCCGATCGATCAAAACAGCCGTCGGCAGCGCAGTTGCACCATACGTAAGCTGCATTGACTGGTTGTCCATCACCACGAAATCATACGGCAGCCGGTACATTTGGCGGAACCGCTTGAGATGACCGAGCTCGCGGGCCTTGTCGGCGGGCATTCCGGCGACTGTGCCGTAATAGCGCGTGATGCCGAGTATCTCGAATCCGTCATCCTTGAATTCCTCGTTCCATTCGCGAATCGCCGGAAACGCCTCGAGACATGGCGTACACCATGTCGCCCAAAAATCGAGCATCACGACTTTGCCTTTCAGCTCCGCGAGAGTTCGCGCTGCACCCGGAAACCATTGATCAAATGCGGGCATCGCCGGAGCCTTGGTGCCAAGCAATGCATAATGCTTTTCGCGCGCCTTGAGCCGACGGAGAGCGTCGTCCCGCTGAGGCTTGGAGACGAATGCCTTCTGGGCAGTCGTGATCGCCGATCGATAATGCGCGATGGCGTCAGATTTTCGACCCAAATCGCCAAGATACCTGACCTTATTGTCGACCGCGTAGTAGTAAAAGCTCGGGGATTGCGCACGAACAGCGGCCGTTGCCATGTCATCGAGCGTAGAGAGGGCGTCGTCCGGCTTCATCGTTTCACGCTGTGACTCGACGAGCAGCAAACCGGCGTCCAGAACCTCATCGAGGCCCCGTGAATACGACGTCGAATCCGCGAGCAGCGTTTTCGCAGACGAATAAGCTTCTGCGGCGTGCGGCATCATCGCGGCATAATCTTTCTCACGCTGATAGGCGCGTGCGAGCTCGCTCGCCATTCTGGAACGCTCAGTAAGTTTCTTGGGCTCGCCTGTCATGTAGCCCGCGAGCACCTTTTCGGCTTCCTTGAGCTCTTTCTTTTTTGCGAGTGCAACGACCAAAACCGAACGAGCGGTCTGAACGCGTTCGGGCGTGGATCCATCGACGACGATGAACTTCTCGAGAGTCTCACGCGTGCCGTCATAGTTCTCGGCGATCCAGTGCAGCATCCCGAGATAGTAAAAATCCTCGCCTGCGAGATTCGTCCGCTGCTGCGTCATCGTCGCGTATCGTGCCGCGAGCTGCCGCTGCTCGAGCCGCAGCTTTGCCAATCCTGCGTCGGACAGGCGCGTTTTCTTCGCGTCGAACTCAGCGGCCTTTACACGCAGATACGCTCCGACCTCATCAAACATTTCTTTGACCGGCCGATCGTTATCGACAGATTTCACCTGTCCCGTCGCCGAGGTCCCGGGTGCGACACGGCGCGCCTGAGCTGCGGCCGACACCGTCAAACTCACAACGAGGATCGTTAAAAGAAGTAAACGCATAGGCAGCCTAAACACTCGCGATGCTCGTCCGCTTTGAAGAGAAACGCAGCGGCGAAAAGTGGTGGAAATATTCCGACTCGACTCCGCTGACGAGACTATCGGCAACGATCTTTGCAGTAATCGGGGCGAGCAGAATTCCATTTCGATAATGTCCCGTTGCGATGATCAGATTGTGGATACCAATCGAGCCTAGAATCGGTAGATCGTCCGCCGCGCGAGGCCGCAAACCGGACCATTGGTCGACGATCTTCTCACGGCCGAGCGTCGGCAATACTTTCCTGGCCATCTGATGCATTTTGGAGCGCGCATCCTCGGTTATCGAGTTATTGAAACCGACGTTCTCGCTCGTCGCACCGGCGAGCACCGTGCCGTCTTTTCGCTGGAGCACATATCCTTCGCGGCCGTAGATGACGTGACTTACGACATCCTTTTCGGGGTTCATTGAGATGATTTGACCTCGGACAGGCTCGATCGAAAACGGCATCATTTCACCGCCTATATCGATGAGGGAACCCCACGCTCCCGTTGCAAGGATGATCGTGTTGGCCGATAAAGTGCCGATCGCAGTTCTCGCTCCAACGGCACGAGTATTCTCGGTTTCGATTGCTTCGACTGCAAGATTTTCCCGAATCACGACACTGTTTGCATCGGCGTATTTTCTAAGGGCAGAGAGCAATCGGCGACTCTCAATCTGCCAATCATTCGGAAACCGGAGGGCAAATCGCACATCTCGGGAAAGCAAGGGCTCCATCTCGACGAGTGCGTCGTAAATAAGTTCAACGTCAAACCCGAGCTGCCGCTGCCAATCGCAGCGCTTACGAAGGACGGCGTCATCCTCCTCGCTCATCGAAACGACGAGCGTGCCGGTGCGATCAAATCCCGTGGTCAGATCGGTTTGGCTCCCCAAATTTTCGACGAATCCGCAAAATAAGTCGCGCGAGGCGCAGGAGAAACGAAAGAACGCGTCGTCCTTATCCGCATCCACCTGAGGGCTTAGCATCCCCGCCGCGGCCCACGAAGCCTCTCGGCCACATCGTCCTTTATCGAGGATGCTGATGTCGCGAACACCACGTAAATGCAGTTCGCGGGCGATAGAGAGACCGATGACGCCGCCGCCGATTATTAGAACTTCCGAGGTCATTGTTGTAAATTCGAGTATAGGGTATTTGGCTTATGAAACACACGATAACGCTCATTCCCGGCGACGGAATCGGGCCGGAAATTGTTGCGGCGACGGTGAGGGTGATCGAGGCCACCGGTGTCGACATCGAGTGGCAAACGAAGATTATGGGAGCGCAGGCTCACGAGAAATTTGGCACGACGCTGCCTGAAGACACCCTCGAATCGATACGAACTAATAAAGTGGCGCTCAAGGGGCCGCAGATGACTCCGGTCGGAAAGGGATTTACGTCCGTCAACGTAGGTCTGCGAAAGGCCCTCGATCTTTACGCTAACGTTCGGCCGATCAAAGCGCTTCCTGGTATCGAGTCGCGATACCCGAATCTCGATCTCGTCATCGTCCGCGAGAACACTGAGGACCTCTACGCAGGGCTCGAACACGTTGTCGTTCCCGGTGTCGTCGAGAGCATCAAGGTCATCACGGAAAAGGCGTCAACGCGTATTGCGCGATATGCATTCGAGTACGCCCGCGACAACGGCCGCAAAAAGGTTACGGCGGTGCACAAGGCGAATATCATGAAACTCTCCGACGGTCTGTTCCTCGAGTGTGTCTACAACGTCGCAAAAGATTTTCCTGAGATCGAGGCGGACGACAAGATCATCGATAACTGCTGTATGCAGCTCGTGATGCGGCCCGAGCAGTTTGATGTGATGGTGATGGAAAACCTTTACGGCGATATCGTGTCTGACCTTTGTGCGGGATTGATCGGCGGACTCGGCCTTGCTCCCGGAGCAAATATCGGCGAACTCGGCGCGGTTTTCGAGGCTGTCCACGGCTCCGCGCCCGACATCGCCGGGCAGGGAATTGCGAACCCGACCGCCTTGATGCTCTCTGCCGTCCAAATGCTCAAGCACATCGGCGAGAGAGACGCGGCGGATCGATTGCACGCGGCGATACTTGCGGTCTTTGCAGAAGGGAAAACGACAACCCGCGACCTCGGCGGCACAGCGAAGACGAATGAGTTTGCACGCGCAATCGAGGAAAAGATCACGGCAGGAACCGCCCAGGCGACTGCGTGAGCTCGCCCCAGCCATTGTCAATAAAATGAGTCTCTAGGATAGATCGAAGCGGTCGTTGCTTATTATTCGACGGCAACCAGACGCCGTTCGCTGGACTCAAAACGATTTCCGCCGCTGCTCGCGGTTAAAAAACCGTAACGAATATAAAATCAAGATGAAACGTATATCAAAATATTGGGCGCTTGCCTTTTGTATGGCGCTTTTTACTTTGAGCGCGGTCGGGCAGAAAGGCTTCTCGGGTCCGGACCGAGCAGCTCTTGCTGACTTTCAAAAACGGATCGCTGCTTATTCAAAACTGCGTGCAAGGATTGCCGGAGGGTTTCAGAAGCTACCTCTAAAGGCAACGCCGGAGCAGATTGAAGCCCATAAATCAGCACTTCAGAAGGCCCTGATGGCCTCCCGACGCAATGCTCGACGGGGCGACATCCTAACGCCGAGGGCAGCTGCAGAGATTCAGAGAATCATTAGTACGGGTTATGTCGGCGAGGATCGCAAACGCCTGCGAGAGACGGTTTTTGAAGCGGAAAACAAAACTGTGCAGGTGCGCGCAAACGCGGCATATCCGGAGGCCAGCGAGTTGCTTGAAATGCCGCCCAGCCTGCTGCTGGCTCTGCCAAAGCTGCCGAAGGAACTTCGGTGGCGATTTGTTGTGGATCGACTTTTATTAATAGACAGCGATGCGTTGCTGATAATCGACTATATGACCAAGGCTCTTCCCTAAGGACTAACGGGTATGATGAAGAGAAAAACGAATTCATTGTTCGCGTGGATAATTGCAGTCGCTCTGTTCGGCACGTTCTCAGCCGATGCCTTGTCTGCACAGAGTGACGGCTCCGCTGTGGCGTCCGCGGCTTCCGGACTGAGAGTAACGCTGCCAAAAAAGGATGGCTCCCTAAAGATGCTGGTATTCGGCGATTCGGGCCGCGGCAGTAAGGAACAGTACGAGCTGGGCAAGGTAATGGCGGACTATCATCAAGTGTTTCCGTACGACACTGCCCTGCTTACCGGTGACAATATCTACGGGACCGATACCGCCGCGGATATGAAGTTGAAATTCGAGGACGTCTATCGACCGTTACTCGACAGTGGTGTGAAGTTTTACGCTTCGCTGGGCAATCACGACGCGCCGACCCAGCGTTTCTACCAGCACTTTAACATGAACGGCAAGGAGTATTATCGGCTGGAGAAAAATAACGTCGCCTTCTATGCCCTGAACAGCACCTACCTGGATAAAACCCAGCTGGACTGGATGGTTTCCGAGATTGCGAAGGACACAAATCGATGGAAAATAGCATTTTTTCATCATCCGCCGTTCTCCTCGGGCGGCCGGCACGGATCGGACAAGGATGTTAAGGCGATGATACATCCCGTTTTCGTGAAGCATGGCGTCGATGTTGTATTCACAGGTCACGATCACTTTTACGAGCGTGTGAAACCGCAGGACGGCATTCATTACTTTGTAGCAGGGGCGGGCGGCAAGATCCGGAAGGGTGATCTAAAGGACCGGTCGCCGCTCACGGCCACGGGTTTCGATGCAGACCTTTCATTTATGTTGATAGAGTTCACCGAGGACGAGATGCATTTCCAGGTAATCTCGCGCTCGGGCGCAACGGTGGATTCCGGAATGATCCGTAGAAAGCCGAATTGATCACCGAATGGAGGAATACATGACGATCTTATCTAGACCGATAAGAGTATTGCTATTGGCAGCATTTTTGCTTATCCCGGCAGCTGGGATGTATTCGCAGCGCGCCGTGTCACCGCGCGAGGTAATGTGGTCGCCGGTTACGATTAGCCAGCGTAATCTGCTGCTCGGGCCCGGGGGAAGTGCTATGCGGCCCGATCTTCGGCGTGTAAGTTTCGTAAAAAAAGAGACGGGCGGCAACAACTTAAAGTATCGGATCAAGGACGCACTGGGCCGGACCTGGGTCGCCAAGATAGCCGACGAATCGCAGCCCGAGGTAGCGGCTACACGACTGCTTTGGGCGATCGGCTATCGAACGGAGATCAATTATATCGCGCCGACGCTGCGGGTGCCGGGAAAGGGAACGTACAGAAATGCCAGTCTCGAGGCGCGTCCGTCAAATGTGGACAGGCAGGGCCGATGGAGTTGGACGGAAAACCCGTTCGTTAGAAAACGCGAACTGCAGGGGCTTAAGATCATGATGGCATTGATCAACAACTGGGATCTAAAGGATGGCAATAACGTAATCCTTCGCACGTCCGGGGAGCGGCAATACGTTATCAGCGATCTCGGTTCCTCCTTCGGGAAACTCGCCAAAAGCAGTAAGCCCATCCTGAATCGCTTTGGTCGGAGCGTTAACGTGCCGAGGGATTATGCGAGATCGGAATTTATCAAAGGGCTTAACAGTGACGGGACCGTCGATTTTGCATACAAAGGCAAAGCAGCAGGCCTGTTGGATGATATTTCGCCAGTGGACGCACGATGGGTGGCAAATCTTTTGAGTCAGATTACCGATCGCCAATTAAGCGACGCGTTCGGAGCGGCCAATTATTCTCCGGCGGAAAACCGTCTCCTGGTTCGCACTGTGAAGGCGCGTGCCAGAGCACTGGCCGGGCAACCAGCGACGGCGGCACTAGTGCCCTAGCAGAAAGCGCACCATAAACCTTGCAACCATGCCCGGCGCCGGCCGTTCTAACGATGTGAGGCTCTCCCGACCCTCGAGGAGGTCTTTTATGAAAACAATTTTACTTGCGGCGATTCTGATGTTTGCATTTACTGTTCCCAATATCGCGCAGGGCGGCGATACCGTCGCGCTTAGGGTTGGTCAGCAAAAGAAGACTCGATCCAGCAAGCTCCGGATCAAATTCATTTCCGTGGTGGAAGATTCCCGCTGCCCAACGGATGTCAACTGTATATGGGCGGGCAACGCGAAGATAAAGGTGTTCGTATCAACTTCGCGAACGTCGCGCGAATTCGAGATCAACACCAACCTCGGGCCTCAAGGCGATCAGATAGACGGCTGGGCGATCAATCTGGTCGAGCTCACGCCGTCGCCGACCAGCAAAGGCGCACCGGCAAAGGTATCGTACCGGGCAAAATTCACAGTCACACGTCTTACGCGGTGAACCTACAGGTCGTACGGTGGATAAGCTGTGTCCGAGCGACCGTCTTCGTTTGAAGCTGCCCGGTCACCGCTCGATTTCAACAAGAGGTTTTAAAAGGAGCCGATCGCGTAATAAAATTAAGTTGGCCGATCACTATTGGTCATAACTCAAATATAGGAGTCAATAGAGATGAAATTGTTTTTCTGCACGACCGTTCTTTGCACCGTTCTCGTATTTGCCACCGCCCTTTTCGGCCAAGTCAGTGAACCTTACAGCACCGTGCAGATAGAAAAATTTGCCGTCGCACAGGGCGTTGAGTTTCCCGAGAACGACCTTAAAGAGCTGATGAGCTACATGGTGACGCATTTCAACAAGTCGCGGCGTTTCGAGAATGTTTTCCTCGCCACCGATGCGGCCTCACAGACTGCTCCTGTGCGACGGGTGAAGATCACCGGCACGGTGACGAAATATTCGAAGGGCAACCGGGCGGCGCGCTACTTGGTAGGTTTTGGGGCTGGAAGGACGAAACTGGTTGCCGACGTGAAGCTAACCGACGCGGAGACGGGGAACTTGCTGTTCGAGCAGAAAGTGGACGGGCACGTTTACGGCGGATTCTTCGGCGGCGAGACGGACACGGCGAAGGGCGGCTTGGCATCGGAGATCATCAAGACGATGACGAAGAAAGGTTACGCACGGAAACAGCGGCTTAAGAGCTAACTTCGCGCGAAGGGGCTGCTGAGCCATATCAGCATCAGTACCAATATAAAGTAAGGGACGAGCACTGCCGCGCCGGTATAGTCCTTTGCGATCCGCTGTCCAAAAAATAGTGCCGTGATGGACAGTGCCCCGAGGACGCCCGCCCAGAAAATTACCGAAGTCGATCCTGCTATCAGAAAATAGACGATCCCCGCAAGAGCGGTGATCCCTGTTGCGATCTCCATGACCGTAATCGTCGCGAGAAGCACCGGCACCGTGGGAGCCAGAAAAGATTTCGAGAAGTGACCGTTCAGCCAGCCGAGGTTTCCTTTCCAATCAATGACCTTGTCGAGGCCGGACTGGATAAAAAGAATCGCAACGAACAATGCAGCCAGTAGCGCGGGAAGGTTTTTCAGGACATCGTCTAGGTGCATACATTGATCACGTCGTTACTTGCCGTGCAGGCTTTTGCATCAGGGCCTCAATCTCGTCGGCATTCTTAGGCACCTTTGCCGTGAGATTTACATTGCCGTCGTGCGTGACGAGAACGTCGTCTTCGATGCGAACACCGATGCCGCGGTATTTGGCAGGAGCGCTTTTATCGTCGGGCGGGATGTAAAGACCGGGCTCAACGGTCAGCACCATTCCGGGTGCGAAGGGCTTTGAATTCTTTGCACCCTGATCGAGGAAGTATCGGCCCGCATCGTGCACGTCGAGACCCAGGTAGTGACCGACGCCGTGCATGTAATACTTCATGAACGACTTCTTCTTAATTAGCTCCTTGGTTTTCCCCTTTAACAAACCCAGTTCTTTCATCTTCTCGGTTAGCAGCTCGATCGAGAGTTCGTGTCTGCCTTTAACGGTTTGGCCGATGCTGGTCGCCTTGATGCACTCCTCCTGCACGTCGAGTACCGCATCGTAAACTTCGCGTTGCGCCTTTGTATATCTACCGTTTACGGGAAAAGTTCGCGTGATGTCGGAAGCATATCCGTGATACTCCGCACCGGCATCGACGAGGAGGAGATCCCCGTCCTTAAGCGGCATATTATTCTCGACATAATGCAGGATCGTCGCGTTGTCGCCACCGCCTATAATCGAGTTGTATGCAACCCCGCTCGCGCCCTGATCCTTCATATAGGCTTCGATCAGGGATTCGACCTGGCCCTCGTTCATACCGGGCCTTACGCGTTCCATCGCGACGATGTGTGCCTCGGCGGCGATCGTCGCTGCACGCTGCATCATCTCGACTTCTAGATCGTTTTTGTGCAGCCGCATCTCGCCGATTATTGGCGTTGGATCGATAATCGTGTGTGGGGGATACGCGGTTTTCAGGCGCCGAATGCGCTGCTCCGTAAAGTACGTGAGGACCTTTTGATCGAGCTCCTTATCCACCGCAAAACGGTAGTAGAGCGTCTCGCAGCCGTTAAGCAGCTTTGCCAAGTCGTCCTCAAATTTATCCACCCGCACAGCTTTGTCCGCGCCAAACTTTTTCATCGCACCGTCCGTTCCGTGCCGGCGACCGTACCATGTCTCCATCATCGGGTCGCGTGGGCGAACGTAAAGCGTAAAAGGCTTTTTTGCGTTCGGCGTAATTACAGCAATCGCGTCAGGTTCGGGAAATCCCGTTAGATACCAGAAATCCGAATCCTGCCTAAACTTAAACTCAGTGTCATAGCTGCGCTGTGCCTCGTGCGCCGCCGGGATGATCGCGACGGAATTCTCATCCATCTGGTCGATAAATCGTTTCAATTGTTCTCGCATATGCGTACGAGTTTAACGCAGGTCGCCGAAATTTAGAATTTAAAAGACTTTGCCCGCGAAACCCGCGAAATACACGAAAAGTGAAACAGCCGGGGACAGCATTTCGCGCCCTTTTCGCGCATTTCGCGGGGCAAATCTCGTCATGCTAACCTGAAGGCTCCGATGAACCTCCGTATAACCGAGATTTTCCTCTCGATTCAGGGCGAGTCTTCGCACGCCGGACGGCCATGCTCGTTTGTGCGGCTGACAGGCTGCCCGATGCGCTGCGTGTGGTGCGACAGCGAGTACACATTCACCGGCGGTGATCACAAAACGTTTGACGAGGTTTTTTCACTTCTCGACGAATTCGGCTGCAGGCTTGTCGAGGTCACGGGCGGCGAGCCGCTTGCACAGAAGAATGTTTTCCCGTTTATCACCGAACTGTGTGATCGCGCATACGAGGTTTTAATCGAGACAGGCGGCTTTATCTCGACCGAGAACGTCGACCCGCGAGCTTCCATAATTCTCGATATCAAGTGTCCTGCGTCAGGCGAGTCCGAGCGAAATCACTGGCCAAATCTCGAGCGTCTCCGGCCCGAAAAGGACGAGGTAAAGTTCGTTGTCGCGGATCTAGAGGATTGGGAATTTGCTTGCAGTATTATTGATACTTGTCACCTCGCGAGCCGAACAAAAGAGGTCTTGATTTCACCGGTTCACACAGGTGATGACCTCGCCGCAATCGCCGAGACCATCGCTCGATCGGGACGAAAGCTTCGGCTGAATCTGCAGCTTCACAAATACATCTGGGGAGCGGACGCCCGCGGCGTATGAAAATATGACGAGAAAAATCGCTTTATTGCTACTGCTATGCTCCCTCGGGATTTCTGCGCAGACGCGGAGCGGTCCGAAGCCTGCTCGCTCACTCGACGACAAGGTGAATCAGACCCTCGAGGGGTTTGCTGGCAAAGTCTTCATCTACGCGAAGAATCTAGATACGGGCCGCGAATATGCCTTGCGCGCCGACGAACACGTGCGTACCGCAAGCACGATAAAACTGCCGATAATGGCGGAAGTCTATCGTCAGATCGTGGCGGGAAAAGTCGCGTGGGACGATGAACTTGTTCTCACAAAAGCGAAAAAAGTAAGCGGCTCGGGCGTCCTCTTCGAGTTTTCCGACAACACAAAGATTGATCTGAGGACAGCGGTTAATCTGATGATCGTCGTCTCGGACAATACCGCGACCAATCTCGTTTTAGATCGCATCGGAGCCGACAGCGTGAACGAATTTATGGACGCGCTCGGGCTAAGCGCGACTCGCTCGATGCGTAAGGTGTTTGGCGGAGGAGATTCGCGTGCGGGGCTCGAGCCGCAAAATAAGGTATTCGGTCTAGGCAGATCGAGTGCCCGAGATATGGTCAGGCTCCTCGAGAAACTCGAACGCGGTGAGGTCGTCTCCAAAGCAGCGTCCGCGGAGATGATCGCGATCCTTAAACGTCAACAGTACAAGGACGGCATCGGTCGCGCAGTTCCGGATTTTATTTCGGTCGCATCGAAGTCGGGCGCGCTCGACCGTCTGCGCAGCGATCTCGGCATTATCTACACACGTCGCGGCCGTATCGCGATGGCCATCACCATTGACGACCTGCGCGTAGTCGCCTACGACGAAGAAAATCCCGGCCTCGCGATGATCTGGAAGCTGTCGCAGATTCTCCAGGAAGGACTAGGTCGATGAGCGCTATTGCCCTCGTCTCAGGTGGAATGGATTCGTGCGTGACAGCTGCGATCGCTCGTGAAACGTGGCCCGATCTCGCCTTCCTGCATATCTCGTACGGCCAGCTGACTGAGGAGCGTGAGCGTCAGGCCTTCAATGACATCGCGGATCATTACGGAGTCAAAAAACGGCTCGACGTTTCTATAGAATATCTCGCCAAGATCGGCGGTTCGTCTCTCACCGACCAGGCCATTAAAGTTGCTGACGCCCATCTCGACTCAAAGGAAATCCCGACCAGCTACGTTCCGTTTCGCAATGCCAACATGCTTGCGATCGCGACGAGCTGGGCAGAGGTGATCGGAGGAGGCGCGATCTACATCGGAGCCGTAGCCGAAGACTCGAGCGGTTATCCCGACTGCCGACCTGAGTTTTTCGAAGCCTTTCAACAAACCATCAACGCTGGTACAAAGCCAGACACGCTGGTCGAAATTCGCACTCCGATCATTCACCTTTCAAAGGCTGAGATAGTAAAAAAAGGGTTTGACCTCGCGGCGCCGCTGCACCTCTCGTGGTCATGCTATCGCGCCGAAACACTTGCCTGCGGGACATGTGATTCGTGCGCGCTGAGGCTGCGTGGATTTGAGCGAGCTCGTATTGAGGATCCGATTCCTTACGCGCAAATTAGCCACGAATAACACGAAAGACTGGCTAAAAAATTCTCAACCTCTCCCGGTCGATTCTTACGTCTTTCAGATCACCGACCGCCGCGAACGCGATCCGCTCGCTGGTTAAAAACTCACGGGCGAGCTTCTGACAATCCTCGACAGTGACTGCATCGATTTTCGCGAGAGTTTCGTCAACGGGAATTTGTCGGCCGTGCGTCATTTCGGATTGGGCAAGCGAGGACGCCCGTGACGCGGAATCTTCGAGGCTGAGCAGGATTGAGGCGCGGGCCTGTTGTTTTACGAGCTCTAGTTCGTCGGTTTCGATGCCGTTACTGACCACGGAACGCAACTCGGCGACGGTTAGGTCGACGACTTCGCCGACTTGGTCAGGCGATGTGCCGGCAAAGACCGAAAAAACTCCGACATCCTCATACATTGCAGTCGACGCGCCGACGCTGTAAGCAAGTCCCCGTTCCTCGCGAATCTTCTGCCAGAGCCGGCTTGACGTTCCGCCTCCGATAACGTTTGCGAGCAGGTCGGCCGCGTAACGACGTTCGTCTCTCGCGGAGACGGTTGGCGTAGCGATGATCACGTGCGCCTGTTCGAGATTAGGGTTTTGCTTGACCAGGAAAGGCGCGGCGGGTGTCGGCGAGGCCGACTGTGACGAGTGACGAGTGATGAGTGGCGAGTTGAAAGAACGCTCCGCAAGTTTCAAGAGTTGATCATGCTCCACATTCCCGGCGGCAACGATAACGAGATTGCCGGCGGCGAAAGTTTTTTCGTGATAGTCACGCGTGATTTCGTGAGTAAGCTTTCGCACCGAATCCGGCGTGCCGGTGATTGGCAATCCGAGCGGATGGTCGGGGAAAAAAGCGGCATTGAACATCTCGCCGAGCAGGTCTTCCGGATTGTCGTCGGTCATCTTCATTTCTTCGATGATGACCTTCTGCTCGGCCTCGAGATCGGCGGCGTCGAACCGAGGATTTGCCAGCATGTCGGCTATCAGGTCGAAAGCATTTCCCAGCTCCTCGTCGACTACCTTGATCGCGAATCCGGTTTCCTCATGAGTAGTAAATGCATCGAGGTTGCCGCCGAGCCGGTCCTGTTCGATGGCAATTTGCAGCGCGCTTCTCCGAGCCGTGCCCTTAAAAACGGTGTGCTCGATGAAATGTGTAATTCCCGCGAGATCCCTCGGCTCGTGCCGAGCTCCGACGCGATAAAAAAATCCAAGCGTCACCGAGCGCACGCTCGGCATCCGATCCGTGAGAACTACCAATCCGTTATCAAAGCGGGTTTCGCGAATGTCTTCCTTCATTAAATAACCGCAGAGACGCTGAGGCGCGGAGCAGATGCGGAAGGCCAGATTACCACTTCGTGCGATCTTCTCTGCGTCTCGGCGTCTCTGCGGTAATTACCCCTATTGACTTATCGCATTAAACAACAAAGGAAATGTCGCGAGCGACTGTCCGCGATACTGCGGGCGGAATCCGAACAACACGATCTTGCCTTTGCCCATTGTGACCTCGATCAGAGCCGCTTTACCCGCGATTTTATCAGCACCGAGCGCCCAGCCGGAGAGGAGGACGTTTTTTGGATCGCTTGGGTAGCGGGCGATAATGCGGACACTCTTTGTGCCGTCAGCAGTGATCTGCATCGCAGTGCTGAACCTTCGATCTGACGGTGCTCCTGGACTGTCCGAACTTGTGATTCCAGTAGTTCCAACGTCAAAAGCGGGCGAGTTTTCGAACCATGCGATTGATTCTTTTGGCATTCCTTTGGCGATCGGGTGCGTTGTGTCGAGCTCGGTGCGGAGGATCGAGCCGGGGATGAAGAA
>Ga0136611_10001220_pt1 | contig 17821 bp, 14 predicted proteins | sample AntDrymUQ2232306_2_FD_106645 | JGI IMG/M metagenome (GOLD analysis project Ga0136611, IMG submission 106645) | Polar desert sand microbial communities from Dry Valleys, Antarctica - metaG UQ223 (23.06) | ecosystem: Environmental > Terrestrial > Soil > Desert | place: Antarctica: Dry Valley...
GCGCGATTACCGCCTTTCGTAAGTCCGCAGTAGTCGATGTGGGGCTCTTCGATCCCGAAATGGCGACGGAGGACATAGCCTTGGCGTGGAAGCTTCAGCGCAAGTACTACGACGTGCGCTATGAGCCGCGCGCGGTTGTGGCCATGCAGGTACCCGAGGGGTTGGGGCCGCTTTGGCGGCAGCGCAAGCGCTGGGCGTTGGGTCTTGGACAGGTGCTCCGTAAGCACGCAACGATGTTCGCCGACTGGCGGACGCGCCGCCTGTGGCCGGTGTACGTGGAGGCGTGTCTCTCGATTCTCTGGGCGTACACGGTGACGGTGATGGTCCTCTTCTGGGGACTTTCGTACGCAGTGGGCTTGGAGCCGCTGGGCGCTTCGCCGCTACCGAATCTATGGGGCATGGTGATTGCCACTGCGGCCCTCTTGCAGCTCGGCACAGGCATCTGGCTCGACCGGCACTACAATCCCGGTGTCACTCGGTTCTTCTTCTGGGCTGCAATGTATCCGATGTTTTACTGGATCGTGATGACATTCATCACGGTGCTTGCGACCCCGCGGGCGCTATTTGGCAAGCATCAACACGTCACTCGCTGGCAGACACCCCGTGTGCCCTTGCTGTCGGCGCGAGAGCAGGCCCTCCAGGAAGGTGTGCCTTTCGGCGAGTTGAAGACCCCCGCCGCGTAGGGTATGGAAGAGTCCTGGCGAACCCTCTCACACCCAGTATCGATTCAAGCGTTCGCGAGCGCGGGCACGACGGTCTCCCCAAAGAGTTGCATCGGTGTTATATCGTCAACGTCGGGCATAGCAAAAGTGACATACGTAGAGCCAACGTCCGCGAACTCGCGAAGTCGCTGGATCACCTGACCTGGTGTTCCTGCGATTCCATTGAAGTCGGGGAATCGCTCACGCTTGAGGGCAAGCTCGGCATCGTCCCGGGCAATGAGAATGCCCGTATGATTTGACTTCGTCACCTCATCGTATGGCCTTCCGACACGCTCACAGTGCGCGCGCAAGACGGCGAACTTGTGCGCGACCTGCTCGGAGTCTCCGAACACGTTACAGAAGTCCGCATACTGTGCGACCAGCCGCAGGGTCTGCTTCTCGCCCCCGCCGCCGATCATTATGGGCGGATGTGGTTTCTGCACGGGCAGGGGGTCGTTCAGCGCCTCGTCGATAGAGTAATGCTGACCGTCAAAGCTCGCGGGCCGCTCCGTCATCATCAGCTTCATGATCTGGACCGCATCCTCCAGCTTTTCCATGCGTTCTTTCACTGTGCCGAAGGGCCAGCCATACGAGTCAAACTCCAGTTTATGCCAGCCGGCACCAAGTCCGATTATGCTGCGGCCGTGGCTGATTACGTCCAGGGTAGTATGCATTTTGGCGAGCAGTGCAGGATTACGGTACGGCACCCCGACGACCAGGGCGCCAAGCCGCACGCGTTCGGTGGCGGCAGCAAGCGCTCCGAGGGTCAGGAAGCATTCCAGGTTGGGCCGTTCCCGCTCTGGATCCTCTTCGTCACGCCACATGAAGTGATCCGCGAACCACACCGAGTCGAGGCCAGCCGCCTCACACGCCCGGGCGACGGCGAGCACGCTGTCCCAAGTGTTGCCCCCACCCTTCGCCTCGTACGTTGAAAGTTGTAAGCCGAACTGCATTGTTACCTCCGTGTCCGCTATGCGGGCCTATACTGACTGAATCCACGCGTCATAGATTGCGCGCGCAATCCGACCGATTGTCTTTTCGCCGGTGTTCTCCACCGACCAGCTCCGGTCTTCCAGTTCCTTTGCGAAGATGCCGATGATCCACTGTCGACCGTCGCCGAAGCGTAGCAGCGCCACATCACATCGCACGCCATTCACCGCCCCTGTCTTATGCGCGATCGCTGGCTCACTCTCTCCGGTCACCGCATCATACGCGTCCGGCAGGTAGCGGGGGATGCTTCCGCGATAATGCTGACGGCTCAGGATCCGCACCATCTCGCTGCTCGCTCTAAGGCTGACCAACGCGCCTCTGGCAAGTGCCTCGTACAATCGCACCATCTCGTTCGGCGTGGTAACGCCGAGTTCCTGATTCTCACCGGGGCCGACGGGTGCGAACCCAATGAGCCGGTTCAGTCGCGTGTTCATCAGTCCTAGCGCTTGCGCCCCTTCGTTGATGGCGTCAAGCCCGAGGTTGCTAATCAGCATGTTTGTAGCCACGTTGTCGCTCACGATTATCATCGCTGCGCACAGGTCGCGCAGGGTCAGCGACAGGCCGTTTCCCAGCTCGTTCAGCACACCGGAGCCGCCCACCCGATACGCATCGGAGAGATCCATTCGCTCCTCAAGCGACACGGCACCCTCGTCCGCCTGGCGAAACAACTCCACCATGATCAGCACTTTGATGACGCTCGCCGTGTTGAACAACTCGTCCCCGCGCACCTGGACCGTCTCCCCAGTCGAGAGGTTTCGCGCCGCGACACCGTATGTCCCTCCGCCAGTTTCGGCGATGCGATGCACATTTTCCAGCAAAGCCAAACGGTCTCTCCTCCCACCACCAAGTGCGACCGCGCCCGCGGCGCGGGATTGTCCCGTGACCCAAGTATAAACGAGAAGCAGCCGCTGTAGCCGTGTGACTCGTGCGCTACGTGGTTCAGGTATAGTACGGCAGAATGCGTAGACAAGGAAGGACTCGGTGATGTACGACGAGCGGCAGATTCAGTTCGAGAACCGTGGAGAGCGGCTGTATGGCTTCCTGCACTTGCCAATTCAGCCCGGTCCTCATCCAGCAATCGCGCTGCTGCATGGATTCGGCGGCAACCATATCGAGCCGCACGCGCTCTTTCCCAAAGCCGCACGCGCCTTCGCTGCCGCCGGGGTTGCGACCCTCCGCTTCGATTTTCGGGGGAGTGGCGACAGCGAGGGCGACTTCACGAATGTGACGCTCACCAGCGAGAGAGACGACGCGCACCAGGCGCTCACCTTTCTCGCCAGCCAGCCAGAGATCGACGGTGATCGCATCGGCGTTGGTGGGCTCAGTCTCGGTGGCCTCATCGCAGCATGCACGGCGGGTGCTGACCCACGCGTACGTGCGCTCTTTCTCTGGGCAGCCGTAGCGCAACTCGGCGAGTTGTTCCAGGAAGGCACAACGCCGGAACGCGCTAGCGAGATATCAACACTGGGCTTCACGGACCTCGGCGGCCTCCAAGTCGGCAGAGGGCTCGTCGAGGAAGCGTTGTCGACCGACCCGGTAGCGGCGTTGACTGGATTCGCTGGTCCCGTGCTGGTCGCGCATGGCAGCGGGGATGAAACAGTGCCGGTGGAGCACGCGCATCGTTACAATGCCGCGCTCGGCGACCGCGCGCAGCTCGTCATCCTGGACGGCGCGGACCACGTGTTTTCGAGTCTGGCATGGGAGCAGGAACTCATCGACCACACTGCGCGGTTTCTCGAGTCCAATCTCTGATCTTCGGCTATCTGTACTTACTCTGTTCGTGTCACCAGCGGCTTATGACGCTTCGGCGGTCGGTGAGCGTTGCCGTCACGACGCCGAGACCAGCGATCACTATGGCGGGTGCGAACACGGACCCGAGACTCCCGCTCCACAGCAACACGCCACCCGCCAGCAACGGTCCCAGCACATGGCCCAGATTCGACGAGGCGGCGACAAGTCCCATAGCGCGCCCGCGCTCCCCTCCTGTAGGCGGTCAGCAGCGAGCGCTACGCAGCCGGGATACAGCCCCGGATTGAGCGCCCCGCATACCGCAAGCAGCAGGGCATAGAGTAGCCACTGCCCCTGAACCAGTGGCACGAGACTGATGCACAGCCCATGGGCGAGCAAGGAGAGGTACACCGGCGCCCGGTACCCGCGCCGATCAAGCAGGCGGCCCCAGTACGGCTGCGCAATCGCGTAGCTAAGCGCTTCGACGCTGATCAATGCGCCAGCAGCCGTAAGGGAAAATCCATGGCGGCTGGTGAAGTACAGTGGCAAGTAGACCAGCCAGATATGCAGGATCGTGATATCTGCCAGCACGAGCAGCAGTGGCGATCCCAGCCGCCGCGTCCGGATCAAGCGCCGCAGCCCGATGAGGCTCGCCCAAACTGGGGCTGATTTTGCGTAGCGAGGACCGGCTGGCACATTCCGAACCAGGTAGACTGCCGAAAGCGACGCCGCCACCGCGAATCCAGCCAGTGCCACACGGACTCCGAGCGCGTCAGCGAGCACACCAGCAAGCAGCGGTCCCGCAAAAGCTCCAGCGACATACGCGACGTTATTGACCCCTACGGCGTAAGCCCGACGTTCCGGCCCGACCCGAGAAAGCACGAGTACGGTTATAGCTCCCCATAGCGATGCCGTGAAGCAACCGGGCGCCGACGAGGAACGGCACGGACCCCGATACATCGAGCAGGACCACGGCGAGCATCACGCCAACGCTGCCTGCTATCGCCAGTTGTTCCGGAGCGAACCAGTCTGAGAGCACGCCGGCGAGCAGATCCATCATTACGCCGGCATAGCCGTAGACTCCCACCAGGAGGCCAAGAAATTCAGGCGGCACAACCCCGTTTCAGAAGAAGGAACGGCAGCAGTGTAAGGACCGCGAGATAGACCATGCGTGTCGTGAAAACTGGTGGCGTCAGGATGTATTCAGATCGCAGAGGACTCCTGTCTGTCGTGCTTGTCCACACTTGGGTTCAGCCAGTGGTGGCATCTCGCGATCAGTCGGCGTCGCCAGCGACCGTCACAAATCCAGGAATGCATCCGAGTTGGTGGAACCGCCCGCCAGGTTGCAAGTGGCTTGACAGTTGCAACCTGGCAACGCTAGAGTTACTGCTGATATCTGGTTGCTTGAAAGGCGAGGTTTTCTCCGTGCCCTACATCATTGCCCAGCCCTGCATCGGCGTCAAGGACGCTTCTTGCGTCGAGGTCTGCCCGGTCGACTGCATCTACTCCGACGACGATGCCGAGCAGTTCTACATTCATCCAGAAGAGTGTATTGATTGTGGCGCGTGTGAGCCCGAGTGTCCTGTCAGCGCTATATATCCTGAGGATAGTGTCCCAGAGCAGTGGCAGGAATACATCCAGATCAACGTGGACTACTTCAACAAATAGGGCAACGACTACGACCTGGGAGCAGGTGACTGATGATACGACGGCTCCTGCTTTTCGCCTCCGGTTTGCGGTGGATCCGCCTGATTATCACCCGCTACACAGCAACACGCGCTTTCGCCTGGCGTTTCATCGCGGGTGAGTCCGCGACCACGGCGCTTCACGCAGTGCGAAACTTGCAAAAACGGAACATCTCGGCGACACTCGATCTCCTGGGAGAGAGCGTGCACGACGCGGACGAGGCACACGCGTCTACAACTCAGTACTTGGCCCTGCTCGACAACATCCGGCGTAGCGGCGCACCCTCGCACATCTCCCTGAAGCTGACGCAGTTGGGACTGGACGTAGACGAGCAGCGGTGCCGGGACAACCTTGAACTCATCCTCAAGCGGGCGGCGGAACAGGATACGTTCGTCCGCTTCGATATGGAGGGCAGTGCGTACACGCAGCGCACGTTGGATCTGTACCGTTCGTTGCGGCCCTGTTATGATAACTGCGGCGTTGTGATTCAGAGCTACCTCTACCGATCCGAGCAGGACGTGGAGGATCTGATAGCCCTCGGCGCGCGGGTCCGGCTCTGTAAGGGTGCCTACCTGGAGCCGCCTGATATCGCATTTCAGCGAAAGGGTGACGTGGACGCGACCTACGCCCGACTAATGAAACGGCTGCTCTCTGAGGGTGCATATCCGGCGATTGCAACGCACGACCCACAAATGATCGCCCAGGCGCAGGCGTTTGTTCGAGAGCGCGACATCCCAAACTCCGCGTGGGAGTTCCAGATGTTATACGGTATACGGCGGGACATGCAGGAGCGGCTCGCAGCCGAGGGCTACAACGTCCGATGCTACATCCCCTTCGGCGCCGAGTGGTATCCGTACGCCATGCGCCGACTGGCCGAGCGGCCCGCAAACGTCATGTTCCTGATCCGCAACGTCCTCCGTGAGCGGCGGCCACGGAGGATGCCCCCGCCAACCAACGACCACTGAACTGCCCGTCCTGTTCACGGCTCGCGTGATTCTGCGCCACCCGAAGTTTAGCGAGGCACACCGGGTTCTGCAGTACTACACGGAGAATGCGGACCTTTCGCGGCTGCCTCGCCGCTTCCGGCATCAGGCGCAGGCTCAATCGAGTACTGGCGAGACCAACTGAAACACTTCCCACAGCAGCTTGCGAACGGGACGGGAATGCGGCCCTTCGTCTAAAACTCTGCGGTACCGACGCGGGTTCTTGGCAATATCAGTCTCTCAAACTTACTGCGGTGGGCGTAATCATTGATCCTGACGGCAGAGGCTTGGCCGTGTGCACAGCACGGGCGTTCAGCGGGCGTTCAATTGAACGCCCCTACACTTGGCCCCGCGTCAACGGCTGCGTGGAGGTTCGATTCTTCTGCTCACCGCTGTAGTGCGAGGCCTTGCGAAGTATTTTGACCTGCGATACAACGTGGCGGCAACCGCACAAAGACAAGGTTTGATGACGGAGGCGGCGAGCGGCGTCATCCGCTACGACTTTGCTAAGGTCGAGCTACTCCGAGTCTCCGCCGCGTACCTACCGCATAACCGGCACAGTGCCCGCCTCCTCTAGCGCCTCGGGTTCACAGGCGAGGGAACCCTTGCGAGCTGTAGTATATTCAAGGGCTTTGGCAGGATCCCGTCCAAGCCAGCCAAATCAACGTAGACTGGTATCCGCCCGCACTTTTGGTCCCGGCTGAACGATCTACGGATTTTGGATGACCCGGAGGTTGTGGACCGGAATGTCCAGTTGTTTGCCCGAATCTGTCCGGACCTGCATGGCCTCTGCAGCCACTCCTGATGGCAAGGATATCCGCCGCACCGCACCGTCGACGACCGTGGCCGCCGTTTGGGCATTAGGCCCGCCCAGGATGAGGACGGTCGCCCCTGCTCCCAGGACGGCTTGCTGGAGCGGAACTGCATTGACCACTTCCGAGGTGGGAAGCTGTACAACAAGGCGCGGTGGTTCGGGCCAGTTCGAAGAAGTGATCGAGCCCTCTCGCCCTTCGCACGCAGCCAGAACCTGCCATGCTGCTTCGTCGATCTCGGTGGCGTCGAAGCCACCAAGGAGCATTATCAGAAGCGCTTGGCCAGGATCCTTCCGGACCGACCGCAGCGTCAACAGTGCCTCTGGCAGCACTTGGACACCGGCCTCGAATCCGAGGTAACGGCCAAGTTCCGCCGGAGCCACTCCACCGGCAATTACCGCGCGCACCTCCAACTCCTCACAGCGTGCCAGTGTATCTGCCGTGACTGTCCCGCCCGTGACGAGAATCGAGTACGTGAAATGATTGTCGAGTTGTTCGAACGCGACTGTCTCGGATCGCGATCTGGTAGCCAGCCGCACGACCCCATACGCGTCCCCACCGGCGCCCCATACTCCGGCTACATAAGCTCCCCGTGTTTCGATCGTTACCGACTGACCCGGCACAACGTCCCGCACCGTGCCGCTGACGGTCGCTCGCAGCTCTACCTGGGACGAAGAGGGCAGCAGGGTGGCGAGTCCGGAGGTCTGATCGTACGCAACGAGCACGCCACTCTCCGGCGCGCGCACCTCCCGCACACTCTTAGCCGTCTTTGCGCGGGCGAGCACCGCCCCCCGTGCCACGCGCTCCCCCACCTTCACGGTCAGGGCCTGCGCGGCTGCCGCAGGCGTCTCCTGCAGGTCGGCGGCAATGTTGATGATTAGCGGTTCCGCAGGAGGTGAGCCCGTGCCAACAATCGTCCTCGGCTCCACGCGCTCGCCAGAGCCAACGCGTAACTGGCCGCGACCGTGCAGCCGGCGCTCCGTCAGCACTGCGCAGTTCAGTTGGTAGGGCAAGGTACTCACAGATTCTGCAACTCCGCGGCAGTGTATGCGCCGCTACTATCCAGGGCACGCGCGACCGACTCAGCGCGCCGCTCGGTCCGGATTGATACCAAGCGAGTATCCAGGAGCAGTTCGGGCAAGGGGTTGCCATCGCTCATGACCAGTGCGATGGTTTGCGGTTGCTTGCGGCGCGCCTCCGCCATCTTGACGCCGCGCAACGGCGTTAGCTGCACGCTCGTGTCCTTGTCCCACGCTCCGTGTATGCGCTGCAGTCTGCCCTCGAGGACCGTTGTCTCCATGGAGCCACCTTGCCAGGACGCGGCAACATCCACCGCGGGTGCTTCGCGTTTCCCACCGCGGGCGGCGAGGAGGATCGTCACCGTGCGCGGACGATCGCGATCCCACACAGTGCCGGCCAGTTCAGGATCAATCGCAGCGAGAGCACCAAGTGCGACGAAGGCGTTGGCGGAATCCACCGTTACCTCGACCTGCCGCCACGATGGCTGCGCCTGCGATAATGCGTCGGCGATTACGACCGAGGCGGCTCTCGACCCAATGCCACGCGCTAGAAAACCTGATCCGACAACTAGATCCGGCGGCGCAACCGGCGCAAGCTCTGTTATGCCTAGCCGGATCGCCTCACGGGCGAACGCTTGCTCAACCAGTGCCTCCCGCAGGGTGAGCGGCTGGACCGCAGGGTGGAGACTCCGGCGGAGCGCGCACAAGCTCAACTCATCGGGCCGAGGCTCGAAGGGCAACCAGCGGCGCAAGTTGTTCTCTCCGACCCGCGCATAAAGCGCTGCGCATCCCCGCCCAAGCCCCATCCCACTGAGCACTTTGTATGTAAGGTCTTCACCAGCAGCGGCACATACCGTGATGCTGGACGCGCCGATGTCGAGTAGCAAGAGCCTGCCTGGGCCCGAGGCTGCGGCGTATCGGGCTGAGATCATTGCACAACCTGCAGCGCTTATGAACGATGCCGTAGGGTGTGCCGGCAACTGCGCCGCACCGCTTGCACGCCAGAGCGAGTGACGCGAGTACTGAACATGCAGCTTTCGCTGCACCGCTCCCAGGCCATGTGGTGGACGGGCGAGTAGATCACACCGCACAACATCTGTATCCATGCGGCCGAGCATGACCGCGGCAGCGCTTTCAACTCCTTCAGGCACACAGTGCAGGACGGGAACCAACCGGGTGTCAGCGCCGACGCGCGCGAGCAACTGGGCAAGCGGCTGTTGCTGCGCGAGGGGAAGGGGTTCTTGGCCTTCGAGGAGCACCACAACATCGGGTCGATATCCACTCGGCAACCTCCCGGCTGGGAGCAGGTCCGCGATCGATCCGGCGTGAATCTCTCGAATGTACGAGGCCTCCTGCAACTGGCTAGCGACTCGACGGACCGCCTTAGAATCGACACCAGCAAGCACCACGCTCATGGGCGGGGCGCAACTCCCCACCGGCAGGAGCGCGGCGCGCAAATCGTACAGGTCGCCTTCAGCGGAACCGAAGCCTGGAACGCCCGCCATCGCACGGATCGCCCGCTCCGCCTGCAGGGTGGCGGCTAAAAGGTCAGGGACGAGGCCATCTATCGTCGGCGTCGGGACGCTACGTGTGGCGATCAGGCGCGGTGTGCCGCCAACCTTCCCAAACAGTGTGGCCTTTGTCCAACCGCTTCCATAGTCGCACACTAACGTATAGGGAGCGATGCCCGGAGGGTTTCGACCGAGTACGGGAGTCGTCGTTTCCAAGCGGTCAGTTCCTCCCCTTCCGCTGGGCCTTGCGGGGCGGCAGCTCCGGGTGTGGATCCAGAACAAACGCGACAGCGGACCGGAAACGATTTCCCATCTCGGTGAGTTTCGGCTCAAGCTCATCCGATCCTGGGACCCCAAACGAAGTGGCGACCGGCATCGACGGCTCGCTGATGGTTTCAGGAGACTCGGGAAACGCTGGAGCGACGCCTGTTACTTTCGCGATCGCGTCGTCCTGCAGAGCCTCCCACAGCTTCCCGGACACCACGGTGGTGTCTCGGTCCGGCGCAGAGAGCAGAGCATTCTCCGCATCATCATCCGCGGTCTCTAGATGGATCTCCGCAGGGTCCGGCGCAAACTCCTCGTAACCAATTCGTTGGTCGGACTTAGTTGAGCCGTCCTCTCCAAGCAGGCCCGAGAGAACTTCGAGTATGGACTCGCCTTCCTGGTTCGACACGGTCACCTTCTCGAGTGCGGCCTCGTCGGTTGCCAGATGGGATTCGGGCTCGGCATCTGGACTACGAGACTGGTCTGGCTCAACCGTCGTTACGTCGGCGAACACGACTGCGGACGGTTCGCCGTCTGGGTCCGGCGTGACGTCCAAATCGTCAAGCAGCAGAAGATCGGCCTCTAGCGGGCCTTCCTCATCATCGACCTCAAAGATAGCGACGTCATCCCCGATATGGCCGGCTACGAACGGTTGATCCGTCGGTGGCGGGGCATCTTCGACCACTTCGTTGTATGGTGGGGGGAGAATCACTGCAACTCCACCAAAGAGCTCGCGAAACGGCCGGACAGCCGAGAGCCATTCCGGGAGTATCATCTCACCCTTCCAGAGGTAGCCTGCCACCGCCAACTGTCGCAACCAAGGGGGCAGTGGCTCATCCACCTCAAACTGCTCCGCGACGAGCCCCAAACCGCATCCGTTGCAGAAGAGACTTCCCTGGCGGTTGGCAAACCCACAGCGCTCACAATAAATCATCGCTGTGCGTTACCGACGGTTCCGATCGCCGTTTGGATTATGTGAGCCCTTTCGGAACTCCACGCGAGCCTCAGCGACGGCGTCTTTCAACCGCTCAAAGCGGTGGTGCATGGTTGGCTCCTCCCGTCCACGTCCGTACGGATCATCGGGCACGGGTGTCTTGACGCCGAAGTACAACTTCGCACCAGCGCGCACCAGATCGAATACAAAATCCTCGACGGCGGGGGCCGCCTTCTCGAAGCGGTTCTGATCCTCATCGGGCGCAGCGTTTCCGCGCGACTGAGTGTCGGAACGTGGTGCGTCGTAGGAAGGTTGCTCCTGAGCGCGATCCTCGCGTCGCGGTTCTCGCGGGGTCATCGGTGAGGCACAGGTCATACAGTATACGGCCTCGGGGGGGTTGACCCTGCCACACTCCTTACACGGTGTCATCGCTTGCGCCTCCTTACCACTCGGTTAGCTACTCGGCGGGGTACATAGATCGGACAATCCACTGGGTCGTCAACTCGCGTGTCGCCGGGTCGTTGATCTTTCGTGCGGAGGGTGGCAGCGCAGTCGTGCCCGGAAAGCTGAACGAATGCAGACTTCGTGCATGTCGTACCACCAAAGTATGCACAGATATCCTGCCTCAGTATTCCGCATTCGAGCACTATACGAGACCGAACTGTTTAAAGCAGTATATCACGCCGCATAAACTTTCCCTCCTTCATTCAGCTCCTGAGGAGAACGACACTGCGAGAACCGCAACAGGCAGCACTTCCGATTGAATGATGGCGCATCTGTGATTCCGAGCCTGCGGGGAATCCATGGTGCGGGTGATCGTATGAGTTCCGTGCACCCGAGGATGTTTGATCGGCGATCCGTTATTACGTGATGTAGGGTCGAAGGAACGCATCCATGAAGTACAGCAGGAACGCAGCGGTCACGACCCAGAGCGCTGGGTGAATAGCCCGCGCCTTGCCGACAAAGATCTGGATCAGCGTATACAGTACGATACCCGCGCCGATCCCATTCGTGATCGAGTACGTGAACGGCATGAGCAGGATCGTTGCGGCGGCGGGGAAGCCGATCTCGAAGTTCTGAAACGGGATGCTCGAGCGAGCGCCGGACACCGTACGGCCGGAGGCATCTGCGTATTCCTCGGACTCCGCGAGCGTGGTCATCATCATCCAGCCCACGAGAATGAGCGCAGGCGCAGTCGCCTGTGCAGGCACGACTCCGGCGAGCGGGGACAAGAACATCGTGAACAGAAATAGCACGCCCGTTACCACAGAGGTCAAGCCAGTGCGACCGCCCGCTTCCACTCCCGCAGCACTCTCGATGTACGTGGTGGCGCTGGAAGCACTTGCGGCCCCTCCCGCCATCGCAGCGAGCGAGTCGACGAGGAGTGGACGTTTCACGTCCTTGAAGTTGCCCTGCTCATCTAGATAGCCCGCCTTGCCGCCCACGCCGACCAGCGTACCCATCGTGTCGAAGAAGTCGCTCAACATGATCGAGAAGATCGTCAACACCGCTGTGATTACGCCTAGCTTTGCGAACACGCCAAACACGTTCACGTCTCCGATCGTGCTGAAGTCCGGGGCGCCGAAGTATTTGTCTGGCCACTGCCCGACGCCGGGGATCGGAAAAGTACTCTGTGCGAAGGTGGAGTTAATGGCCGTCGCGAAGAGCGTGGTCAGCAAGATTCCCAGGAGAAGATAGGACTGTCCTATGAGCGGGTGCAGCCGGGCGCCTGCCGTACGCAGCAGGATGGTGAGCAGGAGTCCCACCACCGCGACCAGCACAGGGAAGCCAGTAAGAACGCCGATCTGAACCGGTGTGCTGCCTTCCGGTCCTGGCACCACGAATCCAGCGTTCACGAAACCGATGAATGCAATGAACAGCCCGATCCCCACTGCAATCGCGCGCTTAAGCTCCGTCGGGATGGCACGCATGATCGACTCTCGCATATTCGTCTGAGTGAGCACGAGGATGATAAATCCCTCGATGACAATCACGCCCATCGCCTCCGGCGGCGTGAGACCTAGGGTCGCAATGAGTTGGAACGCCACGACCGCATTCAGCCCCAGGCCGCTCGCAATCGCGAAAGCTCGATTCGTGAAGAGACCCATTGCAATGGTCATTACACCGGCGACCAATGCGGTAGCCGTCAGAGTCGCCTGGAACGGTAGACCGCGACCGGCGAGTGCCTCGTTGCCCGCGAAGCCCAGGATAGATGGGTTGACGAAGATTATATAGGACATCACCATGAACGTCGTAAACCCTGCCGTGACCTCGGTCCGCACGTCGGTGTTATGGGCGCCCAGTGAAAAAAACCGTTCCAGTGGGCCATTAGCAGTGGGCGTGGGGCGCGTTCCCATATCGGTATCGGTCGACATACCCAAATCTCGTCCTCCTGTAAAGTTAAGCCGGTGCATCGGACGCGCGTGTGCTTCCGGTACGACTGTATTATACGGAACGCATCAGAAGCAAAAAACTCTGACATAGCGACCACAACAGTGGGGCACTCTGCCCGCGAGATCCGGCACGGAGATGAGTCTCTGGGTGACACAGACATTCTCGGTGGTCATGTTTTGACGTGGATCCGCACACACACATCCTGGCGATGGCGTGGACCTTTTCGGCATCCACACTAGTTGTGTCGCGATCGGCTCGATGTGTATTATCTCTGTATGAGTTATGCAACCAGAGGCTACTCCGGCCGGCCTAAGAGCCGGCGAAAATCGGCCCTCTTCCTCCTGCTGAGCATCGCCATTGTCGCTGGTGCTGTCGTGTATTTTGGTGTGCGTAATGAGGCAGTGCAGGGCTCGCCGCTTGGGCGCCTGTTTCCAGGCATCGTCCGCCCAGTAGCGACGAGCGATCACCGTAGCACGCCGACCCCCAGCGCACTTGATGGCACCGTCCCTGAGGCGCCTGCGCCTTCCGAGGCGGTCCCAACCGCGAACTCAACGGCAACACCAAAGTCCGCCAACTTTGGCGAGCCCGAGGCGACGAAGGTTCCGAAGCCACCGAAGGAGCAAGTTCGACCGAACCGACGGCCCACACCAACCGCCACTCCTCCGCCAAAGAAGCCGACCGCGAAGTCATCGCCAACGCCTCGTCGAGCGATACGGCCCACGCCAACTGCGATCGCGCGTGTGTACCACACAGTGGTTCCCGGGGATAGCCTGTACAGCATCAGCGACCGGTATAACGTCAGGGTAGAGGAGCTGGCGGCGGTGAACGGGCTGAACGTACGGACCGAGGTGTATATCGACCAACGCCTGCTCATCCCCACACAAAAGGCGCCAATTGGCCTGCGCCTGCCGGCCGTCCGAAAGAACCCAAAGCCTCCGAAAATACGAGCCTTATCCGCGTTGTCGCCCGACCTCGTGGCGTACATGGAGAGCCGGTCCGGAACCTTCGCGGGGGCCATCTTCGAGCCGAGATCCGGCATTATGTACGTTCATCATCCACAGAACTCGTTCGTTGCCGCGAGTACCATGAAGGTTCCCATCATGCTAACCCTCCTCTCGCGCGAGAACGCTCAGGACTCCGGGTCCGTTGGTTCTCGTGAGCCTCTGCTAGTGCCGATGATCGTCGTCAGTGACAACGGGGCCGCGACGACGTTGTTCAAGAAGGCTGGTGGTCAGAAGGCCGTACAGGCTGAAGTGCGTGCCCGCGGCCTCACTCATACGCGCGTCGAGCCGGATCAGTGGGGCTTGAGCACCACCACAGCACCGGACATGGCGCGCCTAATGCGCAGCCTGTACCTGGGCCAGCGGCTTAACCCGGCCCTGCGCCGTAGCGCGCTCGGCCTGCTTGGGAACGTGGTCGAGCCGCAGCGATGGGGAGTGCCAGAGGGAGTGCCCGATTCAACGTATATCGCCTTCAAGGGCGGCTGGCTGGAGCGGGACGATGGCTGGCAAGTCCATCAGATCGGCGTCATGGAGACAAAAGGACGAACGTTTGTGTTCGCGCTAATGACCGCCGGCCAGCTCGGCGAGGTGTATGGACGCGAAAGCCTTGAGGGAGCTGGAAAGTTCCTCGGCAGTCTTCCCAGCCAACCATAAGCGGAATCCGTCGTGCCGCGCCGTACTAAGGCTCCTAAGGTGCCAGTTCAGGGGGCGCAACAGCCACCACCCCACCAGCATCAGGGCGAAACAATAACTCGCTGCTGCGATAATGACTCGGGTTTTCATACCGAGTAAAGAACTTTGTTGTCTTGAGGAGAACGCTTCATGGCGGTTGTCGCGGTTCCATAGCACCCATGCAAATACGTCGGTCAAGGCCGGGACGCCACCCATGGGCATTGTCGGGGCGAAGCATTCGTGTCTCGGCCTGTGATGGTAATCGCAACGTCTTGCTCCGAATCCTTCGACCCTGCTTCGGCATCCTTCTCGTGCGTATTCGTCTACCGATCCCCGTTCCCAACAACCTATCAGTTACTAGTCGGTCTGTCCAGCCGCGGATATGCTATACTTCCGGCACGCTCGGTACACTCAACGCCAGAGCCCCAACCGGTGTGACAGACCGAAGCACGGCCTGGAGCGTTGTCCCGATGACTACCGCAGACTTTGTCAGCACCCTCCCCTCGATTCTGCGTGACAAGCTTCTCGCATGCGGGATGACAGGGATCGAGGGCCTCACGGGACGCACCCTGGAACAACTCCTGTCTGTCTGTCCCTTAGACCTCACTGAGATTGCGCTCCTCCGTGGACGCATGACCGAGGCAGGGTTGAGTTGCGCAACTGGTCCCGTTCGCTTCCCCTTTATCAGTCCGCTTCTGGTTCGAGAGGTCGTTGCCGCAGGTGTGGACATTTCGGCGACAAACATCGCGAGCATCGGGCTGCCGGGCTGGGCCGAGACGCCGCTGATCCGAGGCGGCCTGACCACCGTCGGGCAGTTGGTGAGTGCGAGCACGTTTTACGTTCGCGCAGCTCTGGGCCGAGGCGGGCGACCGCACAATATCCTGCGGCAGCACGTGGAAGAGCATCTCCTCTGGCTTGTGCAGGGAGCCCAGTCCGCACCTGACACCGCCGAGTTGGGAGGCGGGACGCTGCAAACCGCGCTACTCAGTCCCCGTACCAAAGCAGTGCTCCGACGGGGGGGAATCTTTACGCTCGATCAACTGAGGCGGATGAGTGATGCTGACCTCATGCGCCTCCGCGGGCTGGGACTGACAAGCATTCGGGAACTACAAGCACTGCTGCAGTCTGCCACGCAACAGCCCGCGCCCGGACCGGACATAGCCGTCCAGGCCGAAGCCATTTCGATCCGGCCGTCAGTGGCACGCCGGTCTATTCGGACCCTTGACCTGCCCGACCCCTTGATCGCTCGCCTGGAGTCAGATGGGATACGCACGATCGGAGCGCTCGTGAAGGCAGACGACTCCCGGCTACGAGAGGCGCCGAGGGTCGGAGCCAAGTCCGTCCGGCGTGTTCGTGCCGAACTGGAGCGGTACTTACTCACGACGCTTGAAGAGGTGGGCCCTGAAGTCGCGTCCATCGTCGCCGAGGTGCAGGCGACCGCTCGTGGGGCCTCGCTCGACCAGCGGACGGCGAGCTTGATTGGCCGCCTGCGGAACAAGCGGCTGATTCGCGTCCTAAGCGCGCGTACCGGTCTTGACGGCTGCGTCCACACGCTCGAAGTGACAGGCAACGCCCTCGGCGTATCCCGAGAACGGGCGCGTCAACTCGAATCGATGGCGCTACTTGAACTGCGCCAGGAGCATCAGTCTGAGATCGAAGCCCTCTCCCGACCCGTACATGAGGTACTCGCCGCAGTTGGCGGCGTAGCGGACTTCGGTTACGTGACGAAGCAATTGCCGCTCCTTTTCCCGCTGGAGCGCATAAGTACCACGGGGGCCGCACGACTGCTATTGCAACTGATGAACGACGTCGTTCAGTTGCCGGGCAGATATGTCGCGCTTGCCGATGCGTCACTCCAGGACATCGAGCAGATTGACGATGCGATGGTGACATACCTTCGCAAACGGCTCGAGCCAGCATCAATCGCGGACTTGACGGCGCATTTGGCGCGAACCCCGGCGTTCCCGAGGGTGATCCAGCGGTACCCATCATTCTCCGTCGCCGCTCGTGCGCGGGCGAATCTGTCGAGCGAGATGCTGCCGACGGGAGACGTGTCGCTAAAGGAGTGGGCCCGCACGCGGCTGGACGAGACGATGCATGTTGTTCGCGCGCTCGGCCGTCCTTCTTCATACCGCGAAATCGCAACGGGCGTGCAGAAAAGCCTCCCCCCAGGAACCTTGGTCTCGGTTCAAGCTATCCATAACTTGTTGCTCACGGGGGCCGCCTTCATGCGCGTGGGACGGGGCAGATTCGGACTGGCCGAGTGGCAGGAGGCTCCCGGAGAAATCGTACCAGACCTCGTGACGACACTCGCAGGGATCGGGGCCCCCATGCATCGCAGCGAGGTCGCCAGGGCGCTCAAGCTAGACGAGCGGACGGTCGAGCGGTACCTGATGACACGACCGGAGTTCTCGCCAGCAGGCCACGGCTTCTACAAGCTTGCTGGCCGGGTGTATGAACCTGGCCGTTTACAGGCCTGGCGTCGAACGACTGAGGTTCTGCCCACCGAGAATTCGGCTCATGACCGTTCCGCGCGGATTCGAGTTACGCGCTCCACCCATCGCAGCGGTACCCTCGCCCTCAACGCCGACCTGCGTCCACTCTTCCCGGAAGAGGGAGACCTCCAGGTTACCTGGCCCGGATCCCCGGAACCGGAACAAATCCGGCGACTCCATCGCGGTAGATCGCACGTATCCGGACTTGGTCGTTTCCTGCATGCATCTGGCGTCCAGCCTGGTGAGTACGTTTACATCCGGTACTGTCCCGGCGCCAAATTGCCCTACCAACTGTACACTGAGGCACAATGGCAGAAGAGCCATACGAGGAATCCCGTCTCGACCTCGAATGGACCGTCGATTGCCAAGTAGCGAATGAGGCGCCATACGCTCCGCAACAATTAAGGTTAGGGCACCATAGTGTGCGTCTTAAGGGATATGTCCGCTTTTCTATAGCTTTTCAACCTGGCCTCGTGTCGTAGTGCCTCGATGTCCGTTACCCAAAGACGGCCTTCTGCCCGGCGGAGCACGCTTTGGTCCTCCAGCCACGCCAGGTTGATGACGACGCTCTCCCGTGATACGCCGGCAAGCACACTCATCTCCCGAGCATCGGGCGCGCCAGCCAGCAGCA
>Ga0136611_10001221_pt1 | contig 17813 bp, 20 predicted proteins | sample AntDrymUQ2232306_2_FD_106645 | JGI IMG/M metagenome (GOLD analysis project Ga0136611, IMG submission 106645) | Polar desert sand microbial communities from Dry Valleys, Antarctica - metaG UQ223 (23.06) | ecosystem: Environmental > Terrestrial > Soil > Desert | place: Antarctica: Dry Valley...
AGCAGCCGGTTGATCCGTGCCGATCCAACGCCGGAAATGCGATGAAAGCTCACCCAGTACGGTCGATCCAGTCCGGACACCTACGATCCTTCCCACAAGCCGGGCAGTTATACGGACACCGAGGCGCGCGCGTCAACGGAAAAAGATCGGCGAGGCCTATCCGTGTGTGAAGAACGCCGGAGTGAGGTGCGATTGGGATAGACCACGCATCTGTAAGGAGACTGAGCCTGCATCAGTTCGCGTCATCCATGCGTAAAGCGCCTGCTACATACATCGTCCAGCGAGACGCGCTCAACTGAACGGCGGCGAGCACATCAACATTCGAGCGACGCGCGTCATCGTTTTGCACGGCACAGCAAGGATCGTCGGCCGTTACGAGGATTTTCGCGTCTTGCCTCCGCGCCGATTCCCGCATGGTATCAGGGCCGTGCAAAATGATGATGCGCACATCGCTCAGCATTCATTGACGGTTTTCGATGAATGAGCTACGATGCGGGTCGGAGGAAGTTTTCGTGCCTGAATCGACCCGACAATTCGTTGCTCAACAACCTCTGGACCAGTCACGAGCGGTTGAGTACGCCGCGTGGTTCAAGGCGCTCGCTGACCCGACACGCATCATGATTCTGCATTTGCTGGCACGCAGCGCTGAGCCGTTGTGTGTTTGCGAGATGGTCGATCACTTTCCGCTACAACAGTCCTCAATCTCGCATCACCTCAGGATTCTGCGTGAGACCCGGTTCGTTTTTGCCGAGCGGCGCGGGACATTCATGTACTACTCCGTCAATCAGGCGTGTCTCGGAGAGTTTCCGATCGCTGCTCGACATATCATGAGCGTCTAGGCCATGCAGGGGGTAGTCGGGTGCAATTGCGTCGCTGCATCGAATATCGTCAATCTTCGATGCCGTTCAGGTTTCTGTGGTGCGCCACCATGAATCCGCCGCGTCAATGAGAGCGATGTCGCTCCTGCCGCCGGGGTGACAGGGGCGCAGGTTCCGACAGGCGGCACATCCATGGTGGTGGACCACTCAGGAGGGATGGATGGGATTCGAAGCACGAGCTGAACTGATCGTGAGCTACGAGGCAACACCGGGGATCGTCCGGGCACTGCTCGCCGGTATCAGCGTCGGCCAGGCAGGGCAACGGCCTGACCCTGAATCGTTGGCGCTTGTCGAGGTCGTGGCCCATTTGGCTGATGCCGAAGTGCGCGCCCACGAGCGGGTGCGTCGCATGCTCAGCGAGCCTGATCCCCAGCTTGCGGCCTACGACGAAGCCGTGCTCGCGAGCGAACAGCGCTACGTTGAGCAGTCGTTGGCTACCGCGCGGGATCGCTTTGCACAGGAGCGCGCCGCGCACGTAGCCACACTGCGCGCCCTTTCTGAAGATGAGTGGGGTCGCATTGGTCGGCATGCCGAGGTGGGATCCATCACGATCGAGACCTACACGGCCCACATGGTGGCGCACGACCTCATCCACCTGGCACAGATCGCCCGGTTACTGACGATGTCATGAGGTTTCGTGCGGCTTCGGCCAACGACATATCGCTCGCCAACGCAACCTCGTTCGCCGGACGCAGGATGATCCTGATCGCCGGACTGGGAGTGTTTCTCGCCGGTCCGGCGCAGACCTACGGCGTGGCGGTCTTTGTCGATCCGATCCTGGCGGATTTCGGCTGGTCGCGCTCGGTGATCTCGTCCGCCTATGCTGTTGGCACGTTGGTCGGCGCTGGTGGCGTGCTCCTGACTGGTCGGTTACTCGATCGCTTTGGTCATAGGAGGGTGTTATCTGTATCAGCACTAGGCTTTGGCGGCGCGCTCGTGGCCATGAGCCGCATTACGGACCCGTGGACGCTCGCGCTTGGGTTCGCGCTCGTACGGGGCTTCGGGATCGGTGCGGTGCTGCTTGCGAGCCGCACCCTTGTCTCACAGTGGTATGTCCGCCGTCGCGGCCAGGCACTCAGCCTCGTCGCCGTTGGTGGCGCGCTCAGTCTCGCGCTTGTCCCGGCGGCAAACACCTTTCTCATCACCCATCTCGGTTGGCGGACGGCATGGCAACTCAACGCTCTGATCATATGGCTCTCGCTGGTGCCCATCGCAACACTGTTCGTGCGCGATCGGCCGGAGCAGGTTGGTCAGTTGCCCGACGGTAGGACGCTGACGACCAATGCGGATGCAAGCACGGCCATTCCGCTCCTGGAGACAGCCTGGCACCCGCGGGATGCGTGAAGGACGCGCGTCTTTTGGCTCCTGGTCGGTGCGAGCATCGTGCCGGGCTTCGTCGTCACTGGCCTGGATTTCAGTCAGGTTTCCATCTTGGCTGGTCAGGGCCTTCCCGAGCGCGCATCGGCGATCGTCTTCACGGCCTCAGCGCTTGTGACGCTGCCGGCATCATTGCTTGCTGGCCAGTTCATCGACCGTTGGCCTGTCCGTTACGTCCTGGCAGCGGGTCAGGCGCTATTGGCTGGCGCGCTCATCTGTCTCATGTTCGTGAGTTCCGTCGAGCAGGTGGTGGTGTATGGCGTACTGCGTGGACTGGCGCTGGGCTGTTGGGTGGTGGCGATTGATGCGAGCTGGCCGGCCTATTTCGGGCGACGCTACCTGGGTGGCATTCGGGGCATGACATTTGGGGCGGAGATCGTCGGGGCAGCTGTCGGCCCCCTACCATTTTGTCTTGTTCGCGATCTATCGGGTTCTTACGACGCTGTGATCGTCGGCGCGATCATTCTGCCGATCGTCGCAATGATCGTGATGTTGATCGCGTTACCCCCTGGACAACCGGCGACCGAACGCTGACGCAGGCATTGCTCTCACCAATTCATGCGTCTGCCGGCTGGTGTGCGGTTGTCAGTCGATTGCGCCACGGTATGAATCACTTCGTACATTTCGCCGCGCTCACAGAAGATGTTGCGTTCGCTTTCGCGTGAATTTGATGGGATCAGACCATGAAGGCACGCACCGCCATCGGCGGTGCTAGAATGCGCCGTGTCGAGTGGCTGAAACGTGCCACGGCTGTTCCCAGCGTGACACGTGGCCAAATTCGAGATGGATAATCGTGGACAAGGCATTTGACGCACCTGTGAATGGGGGAGAGGGCCGTGGCCGAAATACCACTCCAGCCGTACGCATACTTCGAGGGACAGATCGTCCCGTCCGACGAGGCGAAAGTCAGCATCGCGACCCATGCGCTGCAATACGGGACGGGCGCGTTCGGTGGTATTCGTGGCTACCTGGATGCCTCCGAGGAATCGATCAACATCTTCCGGTTGCCCGATCACACCCGGCGACTGATGAACAGCAGCCGCATCCTGCGCGCGAGGCTCGATGTCGATGCCGATAGCCTGGCGACGGTTATCCAGGACCTGGTCGCGCGCAACAACCCGCGCTCCAACATCTATATCCGCCCGCTCATTTATAAGGCCGGCATCGATCTGACACCGCGGCTCAACGGCATTCGTGACAGCGTCGCGATCTACATCCTCGCGTTCGGCGACTACTTCGCGATGGACAAACCGCTGCGCGTGCTGGTCTCGTCGTGGGTGCGGCTGGCTGACAATATCATCCCGAGCCGCGGCAAAATCTCGGGTGGCTACATCAATTCCAGCCTGGCAAAGGACCAGGCCGAGGAGGCCGGCTTCGACGACGCGATCATGCTCAACCTGGCGGGCAAGGTGGCCGAGGGTAGCGGCGCGAACCTGTTCATCGTTCGTAACGGAACACTGATCACCAGTCCGATCACCGACGACATCCTCGAAGGCATTACCCGCCGCTCGGTCTTCATGTTCGCGCGAGACGCCGGCATTCCGGTCGAGGAGCGCGAAATCGACCGTTCGGAGCTGTACGTGGCCGACGAGGCGTTCTTCTGCGGGACCGGCGCCCAGGTCGCCTCAATCGGCAACGTCGATGGCCGTCCGGTTGGCAACGGCGAACGGGGCGATATCACGAGAACGATCCAGGATATCTTCTTCGCGTGCGTTCGCGGCCAGGATGGTAAATACGACCATCTATTGACGAAAGTGCCGGTTCGGCCAGCCTGACAGCCGGATGATGGTGGTATCCTGCACCGTGAGCGTTCACGGGAACTGGGAACTCCATGTTTGACCAGGTTTTTTGGACCGTGCTATACTCGACTCGACGCCATACCAGAGCAGATTCGTTCGCCCAGACGTAGATTGAATACGCAATCAACGCCGGTCCGTGGGCCGGATACGCGCATACCGTTGCAGGGGGCAGTGGTGCGTAGTCGTACAAGGGCAGCGGGTCGATACTGTGAGGCACGAGATGGTTTCCCGGGGGTATTCGTGCGGGAGGCGAAGGAGCAGGGATGGAACCGCTACTTGACGTGAAGAACCTGAAGACGCAGTTCTTCACACAAGACGGAGTCGTGCGGGCGGTCGACGATGTCACGTTCCACATTGATCCGGGTGAAACGCTTGGTATTGTGGGCGAGTCAGGGTCCGGCAAGAGCATCACGGCCATGTCGATCATGAGGCTGATTCCGACGCCACCGGGCCGAATTGTGAACGGTTCGGTCCACTTCGAGGGCGATGATGTTCTCACGATGAGCGACGAAGAGATGCGCAGTGTGCGCGGCAATAAGATCGCGATGATCTTTCAGGATCCAATGACGTCGCTCAACCCGGTCCTCAATATCAACAAGCAGATCGGCGAGACGCTTGAGCTGCATCTGGGGATGAGCAAGTCCCAGTCGCGGCAGCGGGCGATCGAGCTACTGCAGATGGTTGGTATCCCAAACGCCGAGCAGCGTGTCGACCAGTATCCGCACCAGTTCTCGGGCGGTATGCGCCAGCGTGTCATGATCGCGATGGCCCTGTCATGCAATCCGACGCTGCTGATCGCCGACGAGCCGACGACGGCGCTCGACGTGACGATCCAGGCACAGATTCTGGACCTGATGCGTGGACTTCAGATCGAGCACAACACGGCGCTGATGCTGATTACGCACGACCTCGGCGTTGTGGCCGGCATGACCGACCGTATCCAGGTCATGTACGCCGGACATATCGTCGAAACTGCCGAGACCGAGGAACTGTTCGCCAACCCGCGTCATCCATATACCGTTGGACTGCTGAACTCGATCCCGCGTCTCGACGCGGCTGATAAGACGAAGCTTGATCCAATTCGCGGCATGCCGCCCGACCTCATTGACCTGCCGGACATGTGCCCGTTCCTTCCGCGATGCGATTACGCACGCGAGAAGTGTGAGCAGCAGAACCCGCCGCTGCTCGATGTGAACGCGGACCACCGCTCGGCATGCTGGTTCTGGGAGGAAGTCAGCAAAGAAGGGCCGAAGGTTTAGCAGATGTCAACAACCACACCACGCACTGAAACCAGCAGCAACGGCAAGGGCGCAGCCACCGGCGAGATCCTGCTCGACGTCAAGAATCTGGTGATGCACTTCCCGCTAACGCAGGGCATCATCTTCCAGCGCAAGGTCGGGGCGGTTCAGGCCGTCGACGACATCAGCTTCCACGTCAGGCGTGGCGAGACGCTGGGCATGGTCGGCGAGTCCGGTTGTGGCAAGAGCACGACAGGACGCGCGATCCTCCAGCTCTACAAGCCAACTGGCGGCGAGGTTGTCTTCAACGGTCGCGACCTGACAAAGGTCGATGGCGGTGAGATGCGCAAGATGCGCCGCTACCTGCAGATGATCTTCCAAGATCCCTACGCCTCGCTGAACCCGCGCATGACGGTCGGCTCAATCATCGCCGAGCCGATGCAGATCCACAGTCTGGTTCCGCGCGACCAGCGCAACCGGCGCGTTCAGGAACTGCTGGAGACGGTGGGTCTCAACCCGTACTTCGCCAACCGCTATCCGCACGAGTTTTCCGGCGGCCAGCGGCAGCGCATCGGTGTCGCCCGCGCGCTGGCAGCCAGCCCGGACTTCATCGTCTGCGACGAGCCGGTCTCGGCCCTCGACGTGTCGATTCAGGCGCAGATCGTCAACCTGCTCGAGGATCTCCAGGAGCAGTTCAACCTGACGTATCTGTTCATCGCCCACGACCTGTCCGTCGTGCGTCACATCTCCGACCGCATCGCTGTGATGTATCTCGGCAAGCTGGTCGAGCTGGCGGACCGTGACGCGCTCTATGAGGACCCGCTGCATCCATACACGAAGGCGCTCCTCTCGGCAGTCCCGATTCCGGACCCGGTCGTTGAGAAGCGGCGCGAGCGCATCATCTTGACTGGCGACGTACCAAGTCCGATCAACCCGCCGTCCGGCTGTCACTTCCACACGCGCTGCCCATACGTGATGCCGGTCTGCAAGGAGATCGACCCGATCTTCGTCGACCAGGGCGGCGGTCACTTCGTCGCCTGCCACCTGTACCCGAATTCCGGTGCTGACGGCCCGACGACGATCAACCGTTCGTCTACGCCAACTCCGATGCCAGCGTCGGCGTAACGTCGCACGACACTCACGCGATTACGAGCGGGGAGGGCGATTCGCCCTCCCCGTTTGGTTGGCGGTGGTGTTTACTCATGGGATGGTTGTTCGTCACCTCCTGAAGGGTATTCCCGGCGCATGTTCGGTTCATCCCTCGAAAGCGATGTCATCCTCGCCCGTATCATCACGTTGATCGTGGCCGTGACGGTCCACGAGTTCGCGCATGCCTGGTCGGCCTACCAGCTTGGCGACCCGACTGCGGCGCGGATGGGCCGGATCACGCTCAACCCGGCTGCCCACTTCGATCCAATCGGCTTTCTGGGGATGATGATGATCGCGATCGGCTGGCCGGCCTTCGGCTGGGGCAAGCCGGTGCCGATCAACCCAAACCTGGTGCGCGGCCACAAATCCGGGATGGCGATCACGGCGGCTGCTGGACCACTCTCGAACGTCATCATGGCGACGTTGGTCGTCATCCCGATCCGATTCGGCGGGATTGAGCCGACCGGCTATGGCGCCGTCCTCGCGGAGCAGTTCATCTTCGTCAATCTGCTGCTGGCCGCCTTCAATATGATCCCACTGCCGCCGCTCGACGGGTCGAAGATTCTTGCCGGGTTCCTGCCGAACTTCTGGTATCCATACTTCGCGCGGATGGAGCAGTACGCCTTCGCCGCTCTGCTCGTGCTGATCATCTTCAACCGGCAGTTCGCGCGCGGCGGACGCGACATCATCGGAACGATGTACTTCCCGGTCTTTGACTTCCTGCGCTCGACGATTGTCGGGTCAACGCTATTCTGATGCAGATGTCGATCGCGACCGCAGCAACATCGCAGGAGCGGGGCGGGCTACGCACGGTGCTTTGGCGCGTCCGCCAGTTCGGGCATGCCATCGACAGTCGCTCAGACCCAGCCGTTGATGTTGAGCTACGGCGACTGCTGGGTTCTGATGCACAGTGGCGGTTGCTGGCCCGCCTGACACCGTTCGATCGCGCCCACCATCTCCGTGTCCACAGGCTGCTTGTCGAGGCCGGTCACGATGATCCTGACCTGCTGCTGGCTGGACTGCTCCATGACGTTGGCAAAGCGGATGAGCGGGGGCGGGTAAGCGTGCCGCACCGGGCCGTTCACGTTCTACTGGCGCGCTTGGTTCCGTCGTTGCTCAATCGGCTTGCAGGCAACGACGGGTGGTTCAGGCATGGATTGTGGCTGAGTCTGCGGCACGCCGAAATCGGCGCATGCATGGTTGCTGCCGCAGGCGGATCGCAACGCTGCTGCGCGTTGATCGCACACCACAGCGCCCCATCGTCCAGCGCGGACCCAATGCTCGCGGCACTGGTTGCCGCCGACAACGCCGCGATTCGATGACAGGAGGCTGAGACGAGTAACGGCGTCGTTCCGACACTTGCGAACTACCAGTTGCGCTTACCCTCGTTCGAGGGAGCACTCGATGTCCTGCTCGGCCTGATCGAGCGTGAGCGGTTGGAGATCTCTGACCTGTCACTGGTGACGGTGACCGACGGGTTCCTGACCTACATCGCGGGCCTTGACGATGCGCCACCGACCCTGCTGGCCGAGTTCGCGGGCGTCGCTGCCCGGTTGCTCGTCCTCAAGTCGCGGGCGATGCTGCCCCGGCCCGACGTTGTCGAACAGGAAGCAGATGTCGATGATCTGGCCCAGCAACTGCGTGACTACCAACGCGCGAAGCAAGCAGCCGCGTCGTTTCGCGAGCTTGAACAGACCGGCCAGCGGACCTTCGTGCGACCGGCGCTTACTAACCTGCCGCCGCCAAAGATCGTGCTCGTTCCACCGCCAGTCGCGCACCTGCGGCGGGCGTTGTTGCGAACGCTCGCCCGCGTTCGGGAGGAGCCGGAGGTCGCGGCCCTGCGGCGGATCATGACGATTGGCGAGATGCTCGACAGATTGCGCAGCCGGATCGCCCGGACACGCCATCGCGCCCGCTTCCAGGAGATGGTCGGCTCGACCGATCGTGAAGAAATGGTCGTCGGTTTCATCGCGCTGCTGGCGCTCTGGCGGCGCGGCGAAGTGGATGTCGAGCAGGACGGTCTCTTCGCCGACATTCACGTCCTGCCGGTCAGCGGCACGACCAGCGCCGGTGGTGACGCATGAGCCAGCCAGCGCACAGCGAGCAGCCGAGCCTCGATCTCAGTGTTGTGTCATCTGAGGAATCTGCCGCCGCGATCGAGGCATTGCTGTTCGCGTCGGGGAGCGCCGAGGATGTCCCGACGCTGGCGGCGGCGCTCGGCTGGAGCCAGTCGGATGTTAAGCGTGGTCTCGATGTCCTGGATGCGCAGTTACGCGACGGCAGTCGTGGAGTGCTGCTGCAACGCGATGGCGATGGCGTTCAGCTCGTTTCGGCTCCGCGCTTCGGGCAACCGATCGCGCGGCTGCTCGGGATGGAACGAACGACGAAGCTCTCCAGCGCCGCGCTTGAGACGCTCGCGCTCGTCGCCTACCGCCAACCTGTGACACGCTCGGAGATCGAGGCAATACGCGGCGTCGATTCGAGCGGCGTCCTCGCGACGCTGGTCGCCCGCGAGCTCGTCGAGCTACGTGGACGCCGGTCAACGCCCGGTAACCCGGTTGACTATGGCACGACGCCTGGATTCCTCCAGTTCTTTGGGCTCACGTCATTGGACGAATTGCCGCCTCTGAGTGACTAATACCGAACCCGTCGAGAGCGTGTTGTGTCTCGGTCGTCATGAGTAGCCCGCCACAGCAATCTTGACGTGTATTGGCGAAGCGAGGTGGGACCATCTCCCTGTCATCCCGAGCGGAGCGCAGCGGAGTCGAGGGATCTGAGCACTTGACTCCCGCTTACCTGGCCAGGGGCGAACCGCCGAGATCCCTCGTCTCCGCTGCGCTCCGCTCGGGATGACAGGGGAAGAGACCGTGTCCTCACGAGCGCCCAGCTCAATAGCAGGTGCTTTTGAGGCACGTCTAGGTTTCAGATTCGGCCAATGATTGGACACGCATGACTGTCTCGGTGACGGCGTCGATGGTGCGTTTGATCTCAGCGTCGGTCGTGTCCTTGCCGAGTGTCAGGCGCAGCGACCCACGCGCAGTATCCGGACTGAGGCCGATTGCGGTCAGGACGTGCGACGGCTCAGTCGAGCCGGTTGAGCAGGCTGAGCCGCTGCTGGCGGCGATGCCAAGCATGTCCAGATTCAGCAGCAATGTCTCGCCTTCGACGCCTTCGAACGAGAGATTCACGTTGTTGGGCAATCGTTCGGTTGGATGGCCGTTGAGGCGTGCGTCGGGAACACGTTCGAGGATGCCTTCGGTCAGTTTGTCGCGTAACTGCTGGAGCCGCCTCGTGCGTTCGCCCATCTCATCGGTCGCTAACGCAAGCGCCGCGGCCATCCCGACGATCGACGGGACGTTCTCGGTGCCTCCCCGCCGGGCGCTCTCCTGACCGCCACCGTGCTGCTGCCATTCGAGCGGCGTCCGCCGGCGAACGTAGAGCAGCCCCACACCCTTTGGGCCGTAGAACTTGTGCGCCGAGAGCGAGAGCAGATCGACGCCCAGCTCATCGACGTTGAGGGGCAGCGCGCCAGCCGCCTGAACCGCGTCGGTATGGACAGTGATACCGCGCGAATGCGCCAGCGCCGCGATCTCGCGGATCGGCTGGATCGTGCCGATCTCGTTGTTCGCGTACATGATCGAAACGAGGCAGGTATCCGGGCGTAGCGCGGCCCCGACTGCGTTGGGCTGGATCAGACCGTCCGCGTCCGGTTGAACGAAGCTGATCTCGAAGCCATGCGCGACGAGCGATTCGGCGGCATGCAGGACGGCGTGATGCTCGATCGCGGAGACAACGAGGTGATTGCCGCGTTCCGGGGCGTTGAAGCGGTGCCACCACGCCACACCTTTGATTGCGAGGTTGTTCGATTCAGTCGCGCCACTCGTGAACAGCAGTTCGCGCGATTGGCAGCCAAGCAGTTCAGCCAGCGTGCCGCGCGCCCAGTCGAGGCCAGCACGGGCATCCTGACCGATGGTGTAGATGCTGGACGGGTTGCCAAAGCGCTCACTGAAGAACGGCAGCATGACCTCAAGCACACGCGCATCAACTGGCGTGGTGGCCGCATGATCGAGGTAGATGTCGGATTCACGCACCGACATGCTCCTCCCGCTTATCAAGTGAGACCCGCAGGGTTAAACCGCGCGCGCTTCGGCGTCGACTGCCAGCGCTGGTGCTTGAGCGCGGCGTGGTCGGCTCTGGACGAGCAGATCGTCGAGTGTCGTTGAGTCGAGCGCTTCGACGATGCTGTCGCGCACCTTAAGCCAGACGACGCGGGTCGCGCAGCCATCGATCAGCGGACAGAGCTCTTCCGGCTCGACTTCGGAGACACATTCCATCGGCGCGACGGGACCTTCAAGCACCCGGTAAATCTCGCCGACAAGAATCTCATGCGGTGCGCGCGCCAGCGCGTAGCCGCCGTGCGCGCCACGGGTTGAGACGACTAGTCCCGAGCGACGCAGCGCCCCGAGGAGCTGCTCAAGGTAGGCAGCAGGGACTGTGGAAGCCTGGGCAACGCCTGACAACGCGAGTGGGCCGTTGCCGAACTCACGCGCCAGCGAGACCATGGCTCGCATCCCATATTCTCCACGGGTTGAAACCTTCATGCGGCGACGTCCTTTCGCGATCGTGCCGGGGCGGGACGTTTGTGAATCGTACACCTGTTCGTACGGACTGGTCAAGCGGGAAAGGGACAGTTCTACGACTAAGACTTATTCCCAAAACTCTTTAACTAGTGGTTGTAACGTCCAATCCGCGTCACCTATTCCGGGCCTGCAGACGCTCAGCGCCAGGCGAGTCGCAGACGGTGGAGGACGCCGATCAGGTTGCGCTGCCAGCGGAAATTGTGCCGGTCGAGATGCTCGTAGACATGCGCCAGGCGCTCGCCGGTGAAGATGCCACGATAGATGCCGTTCTCGACGACCGGGACAGCCGGACGGCTGCTCGTCGCCAGCCAGAGGTGGACATCGTAGACCGAATCGCTGACTTCGACGGCGTTGAAACGCCGGTCCATGATGTCACGCACGAACAGGTCACGATGCGCACCGTTGAGATGCCGGAGCAGGTCGTGCCGCCAGAGCATCCCGACGACGACGCCATCCCGGGTGACGGCCACATCACGCGGGCCGCCGTTGACCGCGTGCGCCAGCGGAGCATCCGGGCGGATGCCACCCGCCTCCCAGAGCGCGAACTGGCCGACCGGCAAGCGCCGCATGGCCGACTCCATCCGCACGAAGTTGGCTTCCATTTGTGCCGCCACGACGATGAAGATACTGACGAGCGGCATCAGATAGTCGCCGACCAACAAGCCACCTACGGTCAGTAGGACTGCGAACACATAGCCGATCAGGACCGCCACGCGCGTTGCCTCGTCCTTGCCGCGATAGCGTGATAGCGCGGCCCGCAGGACACGTCCGCCATCCATTGGAAACGCGGGAATCAGGTTGAAGGCTGCCAGCAGCAGATTGGCGATCCACAGGTAGAGAATGAAACCGGCCGGTGAAAGCTCACTGGCGTACAGCAGGATACTGACGGGGTGGTCCAGATGGCGGATCGCGACGACGATCGCGACGAGGGGTGTCAGCACCAGCGCGATGGCGATGTTCATCGCCGGTCCGGCCAGCGCTATAATCGCCTCCGACTTTGGCGACAGGAGTGAGTGCTCGACACGGGCGACGCCGCCGATCGGCAGCAGCGTGATATCGCGCACGCGCAGCCCGTGCTGGATAGCGACCAGCGCATGTGCCAATTCATGCAGCAGGACACAGGCAAAGACCGCCAACAGCACGAGCGTGCCGAAGATCACACCTGCGATACCCGCTTGAGCGGTGACACCCCACTGATACATGACCCACAGCACGACGAGTGCAAAGGTCGGATGGACCTTCACATCGATGCTCTTGATCGTAGCGATTCGAAACGATCGTCCCACGAAACCGCGCCATTCTGCGTTTCGAGAATGCCTCTCCTGCGACCGATGGCCGCGCCAATGCTGGTCAGGACCATGCCATCATAGCAGAGCCGACCGGGTGAGTCACGAACAGGTGTTCGTACAATGGGCGTGGCACGCTGATTGCGTCTACAGGGCTTCGCGAGACGTGATCCAGATGTGTTATATCCAGCATCTCGCACGGGGCGTCGGGGAGGGGCCGCAAGAACCACGCCACGGGACATCCATCTAGCGTCGGAGACGAACGTGTCTCCAGGGAGGCTCCCCTGATGGGGGAGGGGAAAGGGATCATCTGGATGGCTCGAATGGATGCCGGGTTTGAGATCAGCACGGATTTGCGGCAATGGATCTCCCCCAGTCTCATTGAGGCTAACTACATTCTCAGCCTGTCGCGTCAGGAACTCGAATCGGTCATCCACCAGGAGCTTGATAGCAACCCGGCCCTTGAAATCAGCGACGACACCGTCTGTCCGATGTGTGGTGGTGTCATGGAAGGGTCGTTCTGCTCGACGTGCCTGATCTCACACGCCCAGGATGAACAGCGCGAGTCGTGGGAAGACTTCCCTGAGCAGTCATACACCCCTCCAGTCACCCGCGAAGATTCCGACGAGTTCGACCCGATGACGCTCGTCGGTGGCAGCGTCAGCCTGAAGGACCAGATCGCGCTCGACGTCGCGACGATGGTGCACGACGACCTGCTCCCAGTCGCCCATTATCTCCTCAACTCACTCGACGAGCGCGGATTCGTTGACTGTGATGCCGACGATGTCTGCCAGTTGTTCGAGATTCTCATGGACGAATTTGAGGAGGTGCTCTGCGCGATCCAGCTCCTCGCGCCGGTCGGCGTCGGCGCTCGCGACCTGCGCGAGTGCCTGCTGCTCCAGATCACCCATCTTCAGGGACGCGAAGTTGACATCCCGCCATACGTCGAAGAAATCGTCGACACCTATCTGACGGAGCTTGGCGCTCATAAGTTCGGTCTGATCGCGCGCGAACTGGGCGTCTCGACCGAGGTTGTCGAGGACGCTCGCGATTTCATCCGCGCCAACCTGACCCCGTTCCCGCTCCAGAGCCAGGAAGCGCGCCAGTGGCGTTCGCCGGTTGAGTCTCCATATGTCGCCCCGGACGTCGTGATCGTCATCAAGGACGATGAACTCGTCGTTGAGGTTGTCGAAACTCGCCAGGCGCAGTTGCGCGTCAATTCCCTCTACGACCAGATGGCCCGCGCGGCGCTGGCGGCCCGTAAGAACAGTAATATGGATGAGGAGACACGCGGCCATGTCCGCGAGCACGTCGCCCGCGCGAAGCTCTTCCTCGGCAACGTCCGCCAGCGGCATGAGACGCTGGCCCGCATCTCCCGCAATGTCGCCGAGCTTCAGGAAGAGTTCCTGCGCGGCGGTGTCCGCAAGCTCATCCCGCTGACCCGCGCGACGGTTGCCCAGCAAGTTGGCGTGCACGAGTCGACCGTCAGCCGGGCAACTGCCAACAAGTACGTGATGCTCCCCAACCGCAAGGTCATCCCATACAGCGACTTCTTCACCCCGTCGCTGTCGGTCAAGGACATGATCAAGGAGATGATCGAGGAGGAGAAGGACTCGCTCACCGACAAGCGCATTGTCGAGCTGCTCAACCGGCGCGGTGTCCGCATCGCCCGGCGTACGGTCGCCAAGTACCGCTCCGAGTTGAATATCCTGCCGAGCACGCTTCGGTAGCTGTCAGCTATCAGCCGTCAGCCTGATTCTCATGGTAGACACCGCCGTCACGCGGCTGTACCGTTCGTCGTGGAATGCAACAGGCTGGCGGCTGCCTGGCCGATAGCTTCACGAAGGGGGCTGACGGGTGTCGAAGCTGAGGTTTCCGCGACATATTCTGCATGTCGATCAGTTTGACCGGAGCCAGGTCGACCGGCTCTTCGCGCACGCACGGGCGATGCGCTCGATCGCGGCCATGCCGGGAGAAGGTCGATTGCGCGGACGGATTCTGGCGACGCTGTTCTTCGAGCCGAGTACCCGGACGCGACTGAGCTTCGAGTCGGCCATGCTGCGGCTCGGCGGTCAGGTCATCTCTGCCGAGAGCGCCGACATCACTTCGTCGGCTGTCAAGGGCGAGACGATTGAGGACACCGTCCGGATCGTCGAGTCGTACGCCGACGCGATCGTCATTCGTCATCCTCAAGGCGGCATCACCGATGCTGCGGCTGCTGTGGCGTCGGTGCCGATCCTTAACGCTGGAGATGGTGCACGCGAGCATCCGACGCAGGCACTCCTCGACCTGTTCACGATTTCCGAAGAATTGGACCGGATCGACAACCTGACAATCACGCTTGCGGGCGATCTTCGCTATGGCCGCGCCCCGCGCTCGCTGGCGATGCTGCTGACGCAGACCGATGGCTGCCACATCATCCTCACCGCTCCGCAAGGGATCGAGATGGCTGAAGATGTCGTCGCGACACTTGAGGCAGCCGGTGTCCAGTACGAGATCGAGCCGGATATGGTCATTGCCGCCGCGCAGTCGGATGTCGTCTACGTCACTCGCGTCCAGAAGGAACGCTTCCCGAGCGAAGACGCCTACCAGCAGGCGCGTGGCAGCTACCATTTCACCGACCTGCATCTGGCTGCCATGAAACCGGACTCGATCGTCATGCACCCGCTGCCGCGCGTCGACGAGATCGCAGCCGCAGTCGACGCCGATCCGCGTGCCGCCTACTTCCGTCAGGCACGTTACGGCGTTTACATCCGCATGGCGCTACTCGACATCCTGCTCGGCTCGGGCGGCGGGATGGTTGCGTGAAAGCCCTCTCCAACCCCTCCCATGAAAAGGGAGCGGCTCTTGATTTCCGGCGTCTAAAGCCGCTCCCTTTTCATGGGAGGGGTTGGGGTATCGGCGCGTCGTCGTCAGGCAGGCTTGGCGCAGCACGGCGGAGGTTGTAGAGGCCGGTTAGCGCAAGCAGGATCGCGATTGCGACGAGCACGCGCAGGACGCCGACGATGTCGGCAATCGCGCCAGCAAACAGCACCGGCGCGAACGAGAAGATGTTCGAGATCGTGAAATAGGTCGCGTAGACGCGGGCGATGCCCTCCTCCGGTGCGGCGCGCTGCATGATGGCCTGGCTTGGGACGAGGATAAAGGCATTTGAAATACCGAGTGTCGCGGCGAAGAACACACTGATCGCGATCAGCATCTTGCCGGCGTCTCCATCCGAGACACCAATCGCACTACCGATCGGCTCGGTCAGTGCGAAGAGCGCCAGTGACACTCCAGCGCCGATCAACCCGAAATCAACCAGCCGGACCGGCTGGATCACCTTCGTGACGCGGTTGACAAGCAGCGCACCGACGACAACCCCCAACCCAGCAGGCGCAACAACGTAGGCAACGTCCTCGCTGGGGAGACCCAGTACATCGGCGATGAACTCGGGGCCGAGCGCGGCGATCATCAGATACGTCGTGGTCGCAAGTGTCAGATAGATGATCGACTTGATCAGCAATGGCCGTTGCGCAACGAATGAGAGTCCCTCGCGCGCCTCGCTTGCAAACTGTCGGAACGGGCGCTGCTGGTCATCCTTCCGTGGTCGATAGGTCGAAGGGGTCGATGGAATCAGCGTCGCCAGCGCCGTCGTCCCGATATACAGGAACAGGATGCCAATCAGCGTGCGCTCGGTGCCGAGCAGCTTGATCGCCAGTGGCCCGAAGAGCGCGAAGCCGAGCACCTGCGAGCCGGTGAAGGTCAGGTTGAACAGCGCATTGGCGCTGATCAGATCGCGCGGGCGGACGATGACGGGGATCGTCGCGAGTTGGGCAGGACCGAAGAATTGCCCGACGGCACCGAGGAAGAACGTGATCGTGTAAAGCGCCGCCAGCGTCAGGACTGCTGGCCACTCGGGGTTGATCGCCAGAAACGCCAGCACCGCTAACGCCCGAAGACCGTTCGCGACGATCATGATCGTGCGCTTATTGGCGCGTTCGACGATGACGCCCGCGATTGGCGAGAAGATGACCGCTGGAGCGCTGAAGGCCAGCACCAGCAGCGAGATCGCGGTGTTGGCCTCCGAGATGTTTTGCGAGACGATGATGTCGCGAACCAGGATCAGCAGCGAGAAGTTGATCATGTTCTGGGCTGTCTGGGTCAGCCCCTGGAGGACCCAGAGCCGCAGGAAACCCTGATTGCGCAACACCGTCTTGATGCTGCCGGATTCACCCGGCATCAGACCCCCACGGCTTCATCGGGTTGCTCAATTGTCGCATTAGCAAGCGCCGCCTCGGCTGCCTCGAAAGCTGGTCCGCGTGAGAGGAAACTCTTCAGGCGCTTCTCAAGATCGCGACGAGGGAGCAGCACCCGTCGCCCGCAGCCGTGGCAGCGCAGGCCGATGTCCGCGCCAAGCCGGACGACCGTCCAGTCGTGCGAGCCACATGGGTGTGGTTTTCGCAGCCGGACGACATCTCCGATGACGACCTGCAGTGGTTCGCTTGAGCGCATGCTGCCCCTGTTTTCCCGATCTGCGGAGAAACCCACGCGCTATCCTGCCGCGCCGACAGGCGAAGTATAGCCGCCGGGCAGGACGCTCGTTTGCCCGTCTGCTAGACTCATGCGAGGGAGTACGTACACATGGGTCGAACCGGACAACCCGCGATCGTTATGCTCGGAGCGCTCCTGAGCTGGATCGCGCTCGGACAACTGGTCCTGGTTGAGAACGTCGGCGAGCGAGCGCCCTTTGACGTGCTACGCCTGCTGTTCTACATGCTGCTGCTGGCCGCTCCGGTGCTGACGTTCGTGCCTGTTGCGCGCTGGGCGAACGGGCCGTTCTACGATATCGAGGCGACCGCCGGCTGGGCAACACTCGGCTTCGTCGTTGCGATCGTCACGCCAGCGAACCCGCCAACACTGGCGCAGTTTCTGCTCTTCCTGCTGCCGCTAACTGTCGCGCTGGCGTCGGTGACGACGTTCGCGTCGTATCTCGTGGGGCTGCGCGTGTATCGGGGAGATCCGCGCCGCCACGATTTTGTGCGAGCGCGCAGACAGGGCTACCTGGTCGCCATCGTGCTGGTCGCCAGCATGCTGCTGTTCAGTATTGGCACGCTTTCACCAACCAGCGCTGTCCTCTTACTGATCGTGGTGATCATGGCTGAGATGTTCGCCCTCACCCGCGACAGCCAGCGAGTACGGACGACGGCGACGGGCAGATAACTGGCGTTGGTCGGTAGCACGCTGAAACCTATGTGAATGGCCAGCGCGATCCTGACGAGTTGGATCGAGGTGAAGAGACGGACGCGGTCCCCTGTCGTCCAGAGCCGCAGCGAAGGACCTCTCCGCGTCGACGCACGGCGGGTTAGAGCGGAGAGGTCCTTCGCTGCGGCTCTGGATGACAGGGGACCGCGTCCGTCCTCGCCAACCGTCAATCCGTCAGGTTCTCAGTGGACGAATACTATGG
>Ga0136611_10001222_pt1 | contig 17800 bp, 15 predicted proteins | sample AntDrymUQ2232306_2_FD_106645 | JGI IMG/M metagenome (GOLD analysis project Ga0136611, IMG submission 106645) | Polar desert sand microbial communities from Dry Valleys, Antarctica - metaG UQ223 (23.06) | ecosystem: Environmental > Terrestrial > Soil > Desert | place: Antarctica: Dry Valley...
AATGCAACCTCAGCGCCTTGCAGCGGTGCATTTTCCGCGTCTACATGCCGTTTTCTGTTGCCATGTGCCGAAGGCGGGATTCGAACCCGCACGCCCTCGCGGACAACGGTGTTTGAGACCGTCGCGTCTGCCATTCCGCCACTTCGGCTTGTGTGTCCCTCCCGATCTCTGTTTGATCGGACGGTGGATTATAGCCGTTGCGCGGTGCGGGTTCCACACGGACTCGTGGTACGTCCGATGCGATGGAACTGAACGTAGGTGTGAGTGTTGTGTGGCAGGATGGCGCATGCCGCCATCCTGCGAAGCTCAGCGTGAACAGGGGCTTGCTTGTTGGGTGACAAAATGTTGTAGTTCGCGTCCGCTCAAGCGGTCTCGACCGCTCTGACGCCCGGCATACGTCTCGAAGCCCCGCGACAGATGACATGGTTCGACGTGTCCGTCAGTTGAATAGCAGTAGGAACGCATGGCTCGAAACCCATATTCCAGCGCGATGATGACGCGCTCATACACCGATGCCAATGACCTCTTCGCCACGAACCCGCTGCGTCGCTCCGCCTGGATCGTCGGCGTGTCGTGGGCAATGGTGCTGGTGCCGTATTTTCTGCCGCATGGGGAGTACCGTGCAATCGCGCTGGTTGGGGGTGGCTGGCTGGCTGCGACCGGTATCATCATGTGTACGCCGATTCTTGTCTGGTGTCTTGTGGAAGAACTCGTCAAGGTGGTGCGGCGACGCGTCAATCCGCCGATCGAGGAACTCAGTCTGTCTCCACGTGCCTATAACCTGCTGCGTCGACACGGCCTTGAGACAATCGCGAGTGTCGAAACGCTGCCGGATGGGTCGATGCTACTGCTTTCCAACATGGATGCGCGGGCGCTCAGAGAAATTCGACGCTCGATTTCGCTCTGGCGCTATCGGCAGTGGCAGGAGCGCGGATTTCCCGCCGATGGTATGCCGTAGCGACAGTGTCCAGTCATGGCGCGTCTGTAGCTCAGACGTAAGACCGGCGTAATCCAATCGTGGCATCCTCAGCGTATCGGTAGTGACGAATGCGTCGCTCCGACAGCCATTCTGCGTCCTGTGTCGTTCATTCTCTACGATGCACAATTGAGGAATGTCATGTCATCCATTACTTCTCCAGCCTCGTCCGACCACGACGACATCTATGGTCCGTTCATGGTTGAAGCGTCCACGGCCACTGATGTGCCCGCTCGCGCGAGTCGCCTGAACGGTGCGTTGGTGGGTGCGGCGGCGGCGTTGGCCGCCAGTGGCGTCATGCTTTGGGCAGGGCGAAGTTGGGACGGCGCGGTGTTGCCGCAGCTTATCTCCGACCGGATGACTGGCATCATCCCAGTCTCGATGTTCGGGCAGGCGCTTGGCGCACTGGAGTCAAACGCGAAGGCGCTGACGCTGGTCATGCTGACGCTGCTCCAGGTTGGCCTGGGAGCGTTAGTCGGCTGGAGCTATGCCCGCTATACTCGCTCCGATGTGAACCGGATTCGACGGGCATTGCTGTTGACAGCCGGTGTCTGGGCATTTCTGTCGTTTGTCGCCGCGCCGCTCGGTCAGATTGGCCTGCTCGCCGTCAACGCGCCCGTAGGAGCATGGTCGACGCAGGGCGTGTTCGTCCTGACGGCCTCGATCTTCGGTGTCCTTCTGGCAGTGTTCGTCCCGTGGCCGGTGGCGAACGCCCATGGAACGCAGGCCGTCGATGAGTCGCGCCGTGGTGTGCTGCGTTTGGCCGGTATCTCGGCGCTCGCCGTGCCAGCCCTCGCGGCTGCCTGGTATACCGGCGATGTCGCGCAGTCAATTCGACGCAAGTCGTCGATCAAGCCGTCGCGTATTGAGGCTCCTGTTACTTCCCCTTCCGATCCCGGAACCGACGCCGCCGATACGCCCGTTGCCCCGCCGGAGGGGTTTCAGTTCGCCGGTATGCCTTTGGAGGTCACGCCCAACGACGAGTTCTACGTCGTCTCGAAGAACATTTCTGATCCGACCGTCGAGGGCATAGAGTGGTCGCTCGAAATTTCCGGACTGGTTGAGCGCCCGATGAACTTGTCGCTCACTGACGTGCAGATGCGTGAGTCAGGCGAGTTTTCATCAACCTTGCTCTGCATTTCCAATCCGGTCGGAGGCAACTACATTTCGACCGCCGTATGGACGGGGTTTCCGCTGGCGGAACTGCTCGAAGAGGCAGGAATCAAGGATGGGATCGTCGATATCGAATTGCACGCCGCTGACGGTTACATTGAGTCGATCCCATTGGCCGAGGCGCTCGCGCCGGACACGATGCTCGTACATACGATCAATGGCGAAGAGCTGCCCGACGAGCATGGCTATCCGCTGCGCCTGATTGTGCCGGGTATTTACGGGATGAAGAACGTCAAGTGGATTGAGAAGATCATCGCGGTCGATCACGATGTCATCGGCTTCTGGCAGGAGCGCGGTTGGAGCGACATCGCGACCGTGCAGACGATGAGCCGCATCGACACCCCGCAGGGCGACGATAAGCTCACAGTCGGCGTCCCGTTCAGGGCAGGCGGAGTAGCATTTGGGTCAGATCGCGGGATCGCGACGGTTGAGGTTTCGTTCGACGACGGCGACACGTGGCAGGAAGCCGAGCTCGACGAGCCGTTGGCGAAGAACGCCTGGCGACTCTGGGCCATCAACCACACGCCTGCAACAACCGGCCGCCTCTCAATCGCGGTCCGTGCTACTGACGGCACCGGGACGACTCAGACGGAGGAAAAGAACGAACCGCTGCCCGACGGCGCGTCTGGCTTGCATCAGATCAAGGTTAAAGTAGAAGGCGCGGACGCGTAAACATCGTCAATCTGGACCAGCTCCGCTTGCGATCAAGGACTAGCGGAACAGATCGCGCTCCGGGTCCATGACGAAGTCGCGTGCGGTGCCTTCGCCAACCGGGTACTCATAACCGCGAATCAGGGCGACCGGGCGGGCATCGGTCTTGCCAGCCAGGAGCTCGGCGGTCGCGGCCAGTTCGTCGGCCACGGCCATGACGGAGACGCGCAGGTCGTAGCCATACGGGTCGGTGACGCCACGGTAGTCGGCAAACGGACTCATCCCGGCGATGCCGATGGCGATGTTGACGATGCCCTTGCGCCACGGTCGCCCGAACGAGTCACTGATGATGATGGCTGGGCGCACCCCGAGGCGCTCGCGAAGTCCCTCCCGAATGCCGTTGGCCGAAGCATCCGGGTCGAGCGGCAGCAGGCAGACGATGTGGTCCCCTGGCACATTCGACGCATCGACGCCCGCGTTCGCGCAGATGAAGCCGTGGCGTGTCTCGCAGATCAGCACGCCACGGTCCATGCGGACAACGCGTTTGGCGTCTTGAAGGACGACCTCAATCTGTCGCGCGTCCTTGTCCCACGCCTCGGCCCATTTTGTCGCGAACGCGGACGGCTCAATGGTCGTCAGATCGACAAGCCGTCCTTCAGCCTTCGAGACGATCTTGTGGGTCACGACGAGGATGTCGCTGGCGAGCAGCTCAATGTTACTGGCTGCCAGTGCACCAACAATCATCTCGACGACATCGTCGCCCGGCGAGACTTCCGGTATTCCGTCAAGACCGACGACACGAATCTCGCTCGGCATGGTTTCCTCCGATGTGTAACTGTCAGCGGTCAGCTTTCAGTGATGAGCAATTCCTACATTAAGCGTGAGCTCAAAACTCCTGACGGCTTATAACTAAACGCTGACCGACGACCGCTATGAGAACCCGTTCGCAATCAGCTTCTCGATCGGCAAATTGATCGTTACGCGTTCTTGGGTCTTGAAGTACGGGTAGTCACCGTCCTTGAAGTCAGGGTTGTAGCGGCGGGCCAACGCATAGATGTCGTTCTGGCTCGTCTCGTGGTCGTCGTCGAGCGTTGCGGTGCCGCTGACTGTGAGATAGCGATAGCCGTCTTCGATGCAGATAGAGATACGCGGGTCACGACGCGCATTGGAATCCTTCACGCGGTCGTTCGACGTGTTCATCATAATGGTGTCGCCGCGCAGCTCGTACCACATGACCGTCAGTTGCGGTGTGCCATCGGCGTTCGTCGTCGCGAGGACAGCGAATCGTTGCTCGTTCAGAAAATCGCGCATCGCCAGTGTCAATTCAGCCATCGGCGGCCTTGTCCTTTCAGAGGAGTTCTCCGTAAGTACTGATCCGCGTCTCTCGCCTGTCAACCCACACGTTGTCGTGTCTATTCCAGGTTCATCGTTCGCAAGCGCCACGTCGCCACAGCAAGAGAGACTACCACGGCGATCGTCAGGACGATGATTGCCGGACCCAGCTGCATGGCCTCATCGACGCGAACCTGTGCGTCATCAACGATCCGAACGTAGATCGACTGTACATAATGACGAATCGACATGAGCCGGATGCCGGGTATGAAGCGGGTGAAGGTCGATTCCCAGAGGAGAGAGTACATGATGCCGGCCAGCAGTGCGCGCGGCACGATCAGCGACACGGCCAGGAACAGAGCCGCGTTCGCCAGCACCCCGATGAGCGTGCTGAGCTGGATTGCCACGAGCAGGTCGATGTTGTCTCCGGCGTCGCCGCGCAGGACGACCAGCCAGGACAGGAGATTGCCGATCCAGAGCAGCGCTGTGGCGGTGGCGACGACCGCGACGAACTTCTCCAGCACAATCCTTAGACGGCTGATGGGCTTGAGGACGAGGTAGACCATGGTCCGGTCTTCGATCTCGTTGCCGAGTGCGTTAGTCGCCAGGATAAGCGTCGCGATCGGCAGGACCGTCGCGGAGATGAGGTTCAGGTAGAGTCCGTCCAGGAACTCTCGTGAGGTAATTCCGCCGGAATCGATCCAGTAGATCGCGGCAAAGAGGACAGGAAAGAGCGCGAACAACGCGACGATTCGGACGGCCTTGCCGCCGCTGAACTGCCGTAGCGTCAGCTCGAGAATCGGGAACGAGTCCGCGGCACGCTTGTTTGCCCTCGGCTGTGTCGTTGCCATTGTCAGCGCCCAACCACATAGGCGAAGACACTCGCCAGTGAATCATCCAATGCCGATACCTCGTAGAGATGGACGTCCTGCCGCTGAGCCGCGAGTGGGACCATGCGGTAGAACGCGCGCACGTCAGCAGTTTCGGCCACAAGCGCGGACGGAGCTCCATCAATCGACGCCTCGAACCGCAATGCGACGACGGTCGCCTCGCGAATGAGTGCCTCGGCCAGGCGACGCGGATCGCTGCAACGCACACGGACGGCGCGGGCGTGCTCGTCGATTTTGTCGCGAATCGCACGAAAGTCGCCAGCGGCGGCCAGCTTGCCGCGTGAGATCACGAGGATGCGGTCGGCGAAGCGTTCGACTTCGTGCAGGACGTGGGACGAGACGACGACTGTCTTGCCCTGCACCCCAAGCGTTGTGATGAGCTCGATGAGCTTCGCGCGTTGGAGCGGGTCCGTGCCGTTTAGCGGTTCGTCCATCAAGAGCACCTGCGGATCGTGGACGAGCGCCGCCGCGACCTTCGTGCGTTGACGCATGCCCTTCGAGAATCCGCGCAGGCGTCGGTCAGCGTCGGGCAATAGCTCGACGATATCGAGCGCACGCTCGGCGGCCGCGTCCGGGTCGGGCAGTTTCTGGAGCACCGCGTTGAGTCGGACAAATTCGCGCGCCGTCAGGAAAGGATAGAGCGTCTCCTGCTCAGGGATCAGGCCGACATGCCGGTACAGTTCCACATCGCCGCGCGCGGGTTTGCCGAGCACGCGGATCGTGCCGGCCGAGGGGGCGAGCAGGCCGGTCAACATCTCCAACGTCGTCGACTTCCCAGCGCCGTTCGGCCCCAGGAGCGCCGTGACGCCGGGATCGATCGAGAACGTGACATCCGACACAGCGACGACATCGCCGTACCATTTGGAGAGTCCCTGCACAACGATCGAGGCGTTCTCGGAAATTGGCGGCAGCGCGGGTCCGGGATTGGAAATCGCAGCAGGCAGAATCATTGCTGGTGTTGACATTGTGGCTATTCTTCCGTCAGGTAGCGGCGATACATAATCAATCCCGCAATCGCGACGACGAAAAGTACCGCGCCGGCCAGTGTGATGCCGGGCATATCGGCCTCCCGAATCAGAATGTTGACATCCGGGCCATTGAAGTCTCCGAAGAGCCAGAGGCTCAGGCTGCGTACGATGTCCATCGGACTGACGAAGAGCAGAAAACGCCGTGCATCGCTGTCGATCGCCGAAAAAAGTGCATTGGCTAGCGCGGTCATGAAGATCACGCCGCCGATAAAGATGCCGGTCGCGATACCCTTGCGGTTGGTGTAGGCCGCGATGCCCAGTCCGATGGCCGCGAAGAAGGCGGATATCAGCGTTCCGTACACGAGAATGCGCCCGACATCGGTCAGGTGGTCAAACATGTAGGCGATTGGATCCTGAGCTTGTAGCACTTTCGCGCCCCAGAGCAGCAGCAGCGGGCCGAACGCGATCGTTCCCATCAGAATCGCCATCGCGATGACTTTGGCGATCAGGTAATCGAGGCGCGTCAGGGCGCGTGAGAAATAGAGCGACAACACGTTCTCACGCCGGTCGTCGCACAACATCTCCGGCGCGAGCGCGGCGGCGTAGATCAGCAGCGTGAACTCGATGAAGTTACAGAGGTCGTCGTAGTCGAAGTCAACCTGGTCGCCGACGAAGGCGAGGATGCCAGCGACGATGACCGCTGGGACGAACGCCGCGATGTAGAGGATGATCGGCGTGATCTTGGCAGTCCACTTCTTCTTGATCCCGAGTCCGCGTTTGATGGAGTAGATGACAAGCGCGCGCATCGCTTGAGCACGCCCAAGCCGCGCTCCGTCGTAGTGCTTGTAGCCGAGATCGTAGATCTCACCGTATGGCTGAGGTGAATTGATTGCAGGTCGATCAATTGCCAACGGTCGCCGCCAGTTCTTCGGCGTCCGCGACGCCACTCACGGTCTGAATGTAGACATCCTCAAGCGAACGCTCTCTCCCGCGTAGACTCCGCAGTGGAACGTCCAGCTCAACCACCGCATCACGAATTGCGTCGTAGAGCATATCGCCAGACACCGCATTTGACGCCACGATAATCTCCAGCCCACTCGCGCGCGACGAGATACCGCGCGCAGCCAGGCGTTCGATCATTGCGGTCGCATCACCATCGACGCGCACGATGATGTCGCCGCCGCCACGCATCAGGTCGTCGATCCGACCACTGATGACAAGCTTGCCGCGATCGACCATGACCACGTGGTCGCAGACGCGCTCAATATCTTCTAGGAGATGCGACGATACGAACACAGCAATGCCGAGCTCGCGTTGGATGCGCTGAATCAGCCGTAGCATGTCGTCGCGACCCTGCGGGTCCATGCCGTTTGTCGGTTCGTCGAGAAAGACCAGCTCCGGATCGTGGACGATCGCCTGGGCCAGCTTGACACGCTGTTTCATGCCGGTCGAGAACCCACGAATCAGTCGATAGCGCTCTTCATCGACGCCTACCTGGTAGAGGACATCGTTCGCGCGCTGCCGGGCGGCTCTCGCCGGCAGGCCGCTCATCTCCGCCATGTGCGCGACGAAATCGGCAGCCGTCACGTCGAGCGGCAGGCAGTCCGACTCCGGCATGTAACCGACCCGCTCGCGAATACGCGCCGTATCGCCGCGCACATCCATGCCGAGCATGGTCGCGGTGCCAGACGAGGGCGCGATCAGACCGAGCAGCAACTTGATGAGCGTCGATTTCCCGGCACCGTTCGCCCCGAGCAGTCCGACCGACGAGCGCGGGATGGCGACATCCAGGGCATCGAGCGCGACGACTGGGCCGTATGCTTTGGTCAGCGATTGCGTCGTCACGATTGGAGCGGCGGCAGCAGCGTTCAGGATGCTCGCTCCGATCCTGGGCGCGCCATCCCGTGACGCTGCCAGGTCGCGAGACCGGCGGTGACCAGTTCGGTTCCCGACGCCAGTGCGATATCGCCGCCTTCGCCATTGGCCCAGACCGACACGACGGCGTAGGTGACGACCTTTCCGGTTGCCATGACGGTGTCGACGGCCGCCAGCACCTGCTGCATATCCGGGCCGTTCGGCTCCTTCGTGCCGTGGTTGGGGACGTAGCGCTCGTCGAGAATGTCGGAATCAATGTGCAGGTAAATGAGGTCGCAGCGTTCTGCCAGGTCAGCAATGGCAGTCGTGAGGTCTTCGCCTGGAAAACCTTCGGCGGGCGCGGCGATGACGACATCGGTCGCGCGGACGAGCTGTTCTTCGACGGGGTCGAGGTTGCGGACATCGACCATGACGATGCGGTCGGTTGGCAGTGCCCACTCCTGCTTCGACATCTCGCGCCAGCGGGGATACGCAAGGCCAGCCGAAACCGCGACCGGCATTCCCCCGAGCATGCCCGATAAGGTCGTGCGCGGTGTATTGAAGTCGCCGTGCGCGTCGAACCACACTAGTCCGATCTTCGCAGTTGGGCCGTGCGCCTGCTGCATTCCGCCGACGACTCCCGGTACGATCCCACAGTTGCTGCCTACGACCAGGACTGGCTTGCCAGCCGCAGCGCCTTCTGCAACCGCGTCGGCGATCTCTCCGCCCATCAGGCCGAGATTGATGACCGGGTCATCAGATGTGTGCGCTTCCGGAAACGCAGGCTCGACGATATGGGCCGGAGCGCCAAACGCGTCGTAGGCTCCTGCCGCGGCGTAGGCATCAACCGGATCGGATTCGGGTGCCGAGCGCTTCGCTCCTGCAAAGCGGACATTGACGACGTGCAAACCAGTATCAATCGAAGTTCCAGAAGTCACCAAAGCGCTCCATTCTTCCCCACCTGTCGCGTCGGCTCATACTACCACCGTCTCCGCGTGCAGGTGTCACGGATGTGTGACAGAGTTGTTGACAAGAGGCAAGAAGCAAGAGACAAGAGACAAGAGTAGGAGTCAGACAGCTACCTGAGATCGTATTCGTTGCCGGAGTCGGGTCGCCGCCGAGGGACGCGGCGTTCGCGGAGCTCGGTGGTGATGCCGAGGCGGGAGCGGGTTTCCGTGCGGGTGTCGTACATGCGTTTGTCAGCGCACTCGACAAGCTCAGTGGCGGTCGATCCGTCAATTCCGGAGATCGCAACTCCAACGCTGATGCTTACCTGTTCAGCTTGTGGTCCCCACGTGAGATGGCTGACGTTCGCTTGCAGGCGCAGCGCCATATCTACCGCCACATCCACGCCGATGCCTTCGGAGATGACGGCGAACTCATCACCACCATAGCGAGCCACCATGTCCTCTGGACGGGTCGCCAGATCGAGCGTCGACGCAACCCTGCGCAGGACGCTATCGCCAGCCAGATGACCGGCTGTGTCGTTCATACGCTTCAGCCCTTCGACATCGAAGATAAACAAAGCAAACTGACGCTCCCCGGCCAACATCTCGTTCAGGTGAGCGTAGAAGGCCGCATGATTGTAGATGCCGGTAAGACCATCCCGTTGCGCGGCATGCTTAAATTCGTCGTGAATCGTCGCGAGTTCGAGCGCTGGCGCGATCTGTGCGGCGATCGCCGCGAGGATCCGCTCATCAAGGTTGTTGAAAGCTGCTTTCGTGGTCGCTTCGACGTTGATCACCCCGATGACCCGATCCTCGATGACAAGTGGAACAGCCAACTCTGACCGAGTTGTGAACGCCCGGACCAGAAAATAATCCGAATGCGTCTGCGTGTCAGGCACGTTCACGATCGCGCCCGACCGGTAAACGGAGCCGGTGATGCTACGCTCGATAGGGACGCGAGTGCCGACCATCGATTCGCCATGCGGACCAGTATCGGCCTGGACAATGAGGAAGTCATGATCGGTATCTGCGGCAAGAATACTGACATTTGCATAGTTCAGTTCCTCGCTGATGATGGTGACGACGTGGCCGAGGAACACCGGTAGGTCGCGGATGCTCGCAATAGCACCCGCGATGCGGTGTAGCACGGAGACTGGTCGAACGTCGACAGGCGTGATGCGTGACACCACGTCGGTGTAGCTGAGGTCATCGTCGCTGGAGAAGTCCAGGGTTGCGTCAGGTTGGACCAGTAGTCCCGTTTCCACGATATCCACCATCGCGAGGGCGACCTTTGGGTGGAACTGTGTTCCAGCACTTCGCCGTACCTCGGTGAGCGCGTCACTTACGGAGAGGGCCGGGCGGTATGGCCTGTCGGTCGTCATGGTGTCGAACGCATCCGCAACGGCGATGATGGCCGCGCCCAGGGGAATGGCGCTTCCACTGATCCCGTCGGGATATCCTCCGCCGTGGTGCCACTCATGATGGTGGCGAACGAGTGGGACGATCCGGTCCAGTTCACGCGACTCCGCCGTCGCAAGAATATCCGCGCCAACCGAAGCATGCGCCATCATCATCACTCGCTCTCCCGACGTCAGTCTGTCTGGTTTGGAGAGCACCTCGTCTGGAACGGCAATCTTCCCGATGTCATGGAGCGAACCGGCCAGCTCGATCTCACTGACTGCGTCGTCGGGAAGGCTGAGCATGCGTGCCAGCCGACCGGCGTAGCGCGCGACACGCTGTGAGTGGCCACGTGTCAGCGGATCCTTCGCATCAATGGCGGACGCAAGGGCGCGGATGGTCGCCATCTGCACGGACACCGTGTTTGTCACGATCAGTACCGTCTGAAGCGTCAACGCGAACTGTTGAACGAACGCTGCAAAAACATCGAATTCATCCTGCGAAAACTCGATATCGCCGGAGCGGGTCAGGCTGAGCGCGCCAACGGTTGCCGCGTCGACCAGGAGTGGTGTCACGAGGACATGTACCCGGGTGAGGCGTTCCGGAGGAGCGTCTGGCATACCGGTCGCACGCGGGTGGAACTGCGCGTTGTTGACCAGGAGTGGTGCACCGTCGAGTACGGCGGCTCCGACCAATCCCTGCCCCGGCACCAGTCGGCAGGTTTCGTCGGTCGTCCGCCCGTCTTCTCGGACGTAGATTGACACCAGCGCACCAGGCTCGACATCGGTCACGTAGACCGCAAGGCGGTGATGAGGAAGCGCGTGTTCCAGCTCGTCCGCCACCGTTGCCAGCAATCGTCCGATAGTGCGTTCGCGGGCGTTTCCGTGCATGCCTGCGATCAAGGCTCGTTGCCACTGCGAGACCCTTTGGAGGAGTTCGAGTTCACGTTCCATGGTTCGACGTTGCTGCCATTGATCGATTGCGCCGGCAGCGAACCTCGCCAGCATGGCGAGCAGCGTGAGTGCCGTATCATCACCCGGAGAATCCGAGTAGAGATCGACTGCAATTCCGCCAGCCGCGGTTCCGCGCAACGAGATGGGAACAGCCAGCCTGGAACGACCGTCCTCCAGTGTGAGATACGCAGATTGTCCGACGCGCATGGCGATCAGGAGGGGATCATCTTCGGTGAGCGACGCATATCGTTCAACGACTCGTTTGGGAAGTCGAACAGTGTACATGTCAATAATGATTGCCTGAGGCGTTTTAAGCGCTAGCGCGAGTGTGAGCGATGCGGGATGCAGCGTCGTTTGCGCGATATCCGCGAGTGTGAGCGCCAGATCCTCTGCGTCCTGGGCATCACTGCGAATCGCCACCCTGGTCTCCACCCTGTGCTTGTTCGTTGTCATGCCCCCGACGTTCCGACGATTGTCTGGCCAAGATTGAGACATGGGCGGTGCGTGGCGCAAACGCATCGATTTGCGCGCTACTCCCTATGCTGTAATCGTACAGCGATCCCGAAATTAAGCCTCGGGATCATGGTACCAATCATTGCTGATGTCGAACGGTACCCATCGGATTGGTTGACAGTTCTGGCATCACAAACGCATCACAGTTGCACGGTGTCACGCGCTTTTTCGGTATGCGTGGACTAGGCTTGCCGAATACTCAGACTCGATGTTCCGCGTTCTGTGAGCGGACATCGTATCGAACTCCTATGAGCGGTGGAGCGTCATTCCACTGACGGGTGCTTCGACTGAATCAATCGAGCACGTAAACAGGAGATCCTCGTTGGAACGCAGTGAATTCGAACTGTCTGAGCACGATGATCTGCCGCGTCGTTCGCGGCCGCTCATCCTCATCATTGAGGATGAGCCTGACATTGGGCATCTCATCGTGCGAATGTTGACTCCAGTCCAGTACGACTTCCTCACGACCTCAACGGGTGCCGATGGTCTGCGCCATGCCCGCCTCTCGCTGCCCGATGCAATCACGCTTGACCTTGCGTTGCCGGATATAGACGGAGTCGAGGTTCTGCGGAGGCTGAAGTCGTCCCCCACGACGAGCGACATTCCGGTCATCGTCGTCTCGATCCGTGGTGACGAGGCACAGTATCTTGCTGAAGCATTTGCCATCATGTTGAAGCCTGTCGATCGCGTTGCCCTGCGCCAGGCCGTTGTGGACGCCGTCGCATCGAGGCAGTTCGCTCAGGACTGAAGCAGGGTGCGCATTGCCGCACCAGCAGCCGCGATTGCCGTCGCATCAACACCCGTTTCAACCCCCATTCCATCGAGCAGCCCTACCAACTTCTCGGTCGCCAGATTGCCGGGAGCGCCGGGCGCGAACGGACAACCTCCAAGCCCGCCGGCCGAGCCGTCGAACACGGTAATTCCCGCGTCGAGCGCAACGATGACGTTCGCCAGCGCCAACCCGAACGTATCGTGCAGGTGCAGCGCAACGCGCTCAATTGGCAAGCGTTGAAGCGCCAGTTCCAGCAGCGCATCGGTATCGCGCGGAGTCGCCCGCCCGATCGTGTCCGCGATGGCGACCTCGTCGCAACCGATCTCGAGGAGCCGTTCGGCGACCGCAATCGCGTCCTCGACCTTGACCGTCCCATCGAAGGGGCAGTGGAACGCAGTTGAGACATAACCGCGAAGCCACACGCTGTGCTGCTTCGCGAGCGCCACGACGGGCAGGAAGCGTTCGAACGTCTCATCGATGGATGCCCGCACGTTCGCCTGAGAGAATGTCTCTGATGCGGCGGCGAAGAGCGCGACGGCATCGACGCCGGATTCCAGCGCGCGCTCCATGCCACGCTCATTCGGAACGAGCACCGGCAGTCGGACACCTGAACGGCGGTGGACACCTGCCATGACATCGGTCGCGTCGGCTAGTTGTGGGACGGCCTTGGGATTGACGAACGAGGTCGTCTCGATCCACGTCAGTCCGGCACTGGCGAGTGCCTCGACAAACGCGATCTTGGATTCGACCGATACCGCAGTCGCCTCGTTCTGCAAGCCGTCGCGTGGACCAACTTCGTAGATCGTCACGCGCCTGGGGACACGCTGCAGCAGTCGATCAGTCATCCGTGGCACGGCTCTCCGCTGGCGCGACAGTTACCAGCGCGTGACGCGAGCTGACCAGATCGCCGACCCGGCTGCCGATGTGGGATACGACGCCGTCAAACGGTGCCGCCAGCGTCATCTCCATCTTCATGGCCGTCAGCACGGCTAGCACCTCCCCTTTGACGACAGCCTGTCCAAGCTCAACATGCACCGCGACGACGGTTCCCGGCATCGGAGCGCGCAGTGCGCCATCCGTGACACGATCCGTCGTCTCAGTCTTCATGCGCGCGCCCGCTCGGATCAGCCAACGACCGTGTGGAAGCGAGACATCCCAGGTGCCGTCCAGATCGACGAAACCCACTCCGACGAGCGCGGGGTCGGCAGCCACACCATCGACCGATACAACTCCAGTGCGGTCGATTGACGCGACCGTCTGCCAGCCGCCTGCATCGTCGCCATGGAATGCCAACGCTGCGGTACCAACGATCCTGAATGGTCCAGTGCGAGTCCAGGCCGAGTCGCCGGACCGCGAATGACCGCCCGCAACGATCGTCGCGATGACCTGGGCTGGCGGCTCAATCGATTCGAGAGTGATCTCGTCCGCCAACGCCAACGTGTGACAGGCGTTCCTGAATGCCTCACGCGACAGCAGTTCCAGAATCCATGGTCGGTTCGTCGCGATGCCAGCAACACGCAGTTTAGTCAATGCCCGCTCCAGTAATGCGAGCGCGTGTTGCCGGTCGGTGCCATGCACGATCAGCTTGCCGATCAAGGCATCGTACTGGCTTGGAACGCTATCGCCGGAAACGAACCCAGCGTCAACACGTAGTCCGGCGATGCGCGGCCACGCCAGGAGCGGGATAGTTCCTGGCGACGGCGAGAAATGGTTGAACGGGTCTTCGGCATAAAGGCGCGCCTGGATCGCGTGACCGCGCGGCTCGCGTGGTTCCGGGAGCGGCCCTCCCGCTGCCAGCGTCAGTTGTACCTCGACCAGATCCAGCCCTGTGACTTCTTCTGTCACCGTATGCTCGACCTGTAGGCGTGGGTTGATCTCGATGAACGCCAGCTCGCCGTCGCTGGCCAGCAGGAACTCGACCGTTCCGACACCGCGCAGACCGACCTCTCGCGCGATTGCAATTGCGTGGCGGTGGAGGCTCGAGCGCTGGTTGTCTGCGAGCCCGAACGCGGGAGCTTCCTCGACAACCTTCTGGTGTCGCCGCTGGATCGAGCAGTCGCGGTCGCCTAGCGCGATGGCATCTCGTCCATCGCCTGCTACCTGAACCTCGACGTGTCGACCCACCGCCAGATAGCGTTCGAGATACAGGCGGGTACCCGCACCTGACGCGCCCGCCTCCCTCAGTGCCGACTCGATCGCGCCACTCAGTGATGCGGGAGTCAGTGCCACCCGCAGTCCGCGTCCGCCGCCGCCCCCCGCGACCTTCGCGATGATCGGGTATCCGACGCGATCTGCTTCAGCAGCCCAGGTTTCGCGATCGTCAATCGTCAATGGCTCGCTGGCGGCCAGCACTGGCACCTTCGCGCGTTGCGCGGCGGCTCGCGTGGCGATCTTGTCGCCACACAACTCCAATGTCTCGGGGGATGGTCCAATGAATGTGATTCCGGCCACCTCGCACGCTCGTGAAAGGTCCGGTCGTTCACTCAGGAAGCCGTAGCCAGGATGCAGCGCAGTCGCGCCGACGCGTTGCGCTGCGGCGATTACCTCGGCAACATCCAGCTCCGCTCCGGCTGGTCCAAGTGGCTCGACGATGCCAACGGTGCGTGCAGCGAGCGATTCAAGGTCGGGATCACCGAGCAACGCAACTGGCTGCCAGCCGAGGCGTTCGGCGGTGCGGGCAATTCGGATGGCGATCTCGGCGCGGTTGGCAATCGCGAGAATCGGTCGGCCCGGCATCATGTCTCCGGATTCCAGCTCGGACGGCGCTTCTCCAGGAACGCTGAAAGCCCTTCCTGCCCTTCGGCGCTCGCCCGTCGGTCTGCAGCGATGGTGACACACCGAACTCGACGCTCATCGGGTGTGAGGCGTCCGTCCGCGATGTCAGCAACCAACGCCTTCGTGTCGGCCATGGCGGTTGGCGCGTTAGCGCGGATCTGGGCAACCCACTCCTCGACTGCGTCATCGAGTCTCTCACCTGGCACGGCACGCTGGATCATCCCGAGGCGTAGCGCATCATCGACGCCGAATGGTTCGGCGCGTAGCATGACAGCTTGCGCCTCGCGTGGCCCAAGCGCTCGAACGACGCTGGGGCAGATGACCGCCGGAACCAGGCCAAGCCGTGCCTCGGAGAGGGAGAAGCGCGCATCGTCCGACGCGACGACCATATCCGCCGCGCAAACAAGGCCAATGGCGCCGCCAAACGCTGCCCTCTGCACCCGCGCGATGATTGGTTTCGGGCAGCGCTGCATCTCGTCGAGGAAATCGTACAGTCGCGCGCCTTCCTCAAACACCCGCTCGCGGTCGAACGCATCAAGATACTGATTCACGTCGGCACCGGCGCAGAAGACCGACCCAGCACCGGCCAGCACGACTACTCGGGCGTCAGGATCGTGGGCGGCACGTTGCAAGCCGTCGCTCAACTCCTGGACCAGGCTGGCGGCCAGCGCATTCCGAATCTCGGGTCGATTCATCGTCAGCCAAATCGCGTCGCCACGCCGCTCGTACAGCAGCACCTCGTTGCTTTCGGACATACCGGGCCTCCATAAAATGCGTCTTCAACTGGATACAGTCGCACTACATTCTCAGAACACCAATTGGTGAATCCTGGATCGGCGCGTTCAGTGCCGCTTCGAGCGCGAGGCCAAGCACGGTGCGGGTATCGCGCGGATCGATCACGCCATCGTCCCAGAGCCGCGCGGTCGCGAACCAGGGGGTAGTTTCCTCTTCGTAGCGTTCCTGCACCTCTGAGCGCAGGCGTGCCGCCGTCTCCTCGTCAGGCTGCGCGTCGCGCGCGCGTCCGACGGTGGCCAGCACTCCGGCCGCCTGCTCGCCGCCCATGACACCGATGCGTGCCGTCGGCCAGGTGAACAGAAAGCGGGGATCGTACCCACGCCCGCACATCGCGTAGTTGCCTGCACCATACGACGCCCCGGTGATGAGCGTCAGCTTCGGTACTTGCGCTGCGGCGACCGCCGAGACCATTTTCGCGCCGTCGCGCGCGATCCCGCCGTGTTCCGCTTCGCGCCCGACCAGGAAGCCAGTGATGTTCTGCACGAAGAGCAGCGGAATACGCTGCTGTGCGCAGAGCATCACGAAATGCGCTCCCTTGCGCGCCGAGTCGGCGAACAGCACGCCGTTGTTCGCGACGACTCCGATCGGAATCCCGAATAGACGACCGTAGCCGCAGATGAGTGTCTCGGCATAGTCGCGCTTGAACTCATCAAGCGTTCCACCGTCGAGGATGCGCCGCAGCATGGGACGCGGATCGACCGGTGTGCGAGGATCGGGCGGGACCAGGGCCAGCATATCGGCGGGATCGTCGAGCGGTTCCCGCGTCTCGTCGCGCTCCCACGGCAACGCGGGTAGTGCGCGACGCGCGACGCTCATCAGGTCGCGAGCGAGGGACAACGCGTGCTCCTCGTCGTTCGCAATGTAATCTGCGACACCGCTGATCCGACCGTGTACGTCGGCTCCGCCAAGCTCCTCCGCGGTGATCTCTTCGCCTGTCGCAGCTTTCACCAACGGGGGGCCACCGAGGAAAATCGTGCCCGCACCACGCACGATTACCGCTTCGTCGGACATGGCCGGGACGTATGCGCCCCCTGCAGTACACGAACCCAGCACGACCGCGACCTGACGGATACCCGCCGCCGAGAGCAGCGCCTGATTGCGAAAGATGCGTCCGAAGTGGTCCCGATCCGGGAAGACCTCGGACTGCAACGGCAGAAACGCACCTCCCGAATCGACTAGATAGAGGCAGGGCAGACGATTCTGGAACGCGACCTCCTGTGCTCGAAGGTGCTTCTTTACCGTGATGGGAAAGTAAGTACCGCCTTTGACAGTCGGGTCGTTCGCAATCACGACGATCTCGCGCCCAGCCACCCGCCCTACGCCCGTGACGATGCCTGCACCCGGTGCGTCGCCTTCGTACATCTCTTCGGCGGCCAGCGGAGACAGCTCCAGAAACGGCGACCCTGGATCCAGAACACGGTCGATGCGCTCACGCACCGGCAACTTCCCGCGCGCACGAGAACGCTCCTGGGCGATCGGCCCGCCGCCGCCCGCGACACGGTCCAAGCGCGCGCGAAAATCATCGACGGAGCGCAGATTCGCCTCGCGCCAGTCCTCCCGCAATATCTCCGGTCCCGGAACTGCCATCGCTGATCCCTCGTGTCGTGTGGTGCTGGCGCCGACGTGCATATGGGAGAGTGTAGCGGATAAGTGGGGAACGGCTCTCACCCCCCAACCCCCCCCCCTCTCCTCGCGGGAGGGTCGGCGGTAATATCACGTGACTGATTGACAAAGACGGGTCTCCCGACGAATGTAGCGGTGTTGTCGACACTGCATTCAGAAGGAGACCCATCCCAATGATAC
>Ga0136611_10001223_pt1 | contig 17800 bp, 16 predicted proteins | sample AntDrymUQ2232306_2_FD_106645 | JGI IMG/M metagenome (GOLD analysis project Ga0136611, IMG submission 106645) | Polar desert sand microbial communities from Dry Valleys, Antarctica - metaG UQ223 (23.06) | ecosystem: Environmental > Terrestrial > Soil > Desert | place: Antarctica: Dry Valley...
GGCAGATCCGCGTCGGTTTCGGGATTCCAAACGTCGTAATCCACGCCGTTGACAATACCGTGCAAGCGGTCGCTTCTCTGCCGCAACAGCCAATCCAAACCATAACCGTTTTCCGATTGCTGAATTTCGTAACCGTAACGGCGCGAAACGGTCGAGAGCATATCCGAATCAGCCAAGCCTGCTTTTAAAGCCGAAGCCGCGCCGTTAAAAGAAAAAGCGTTACGGGAAAAATCGTCGCCGAAGCCGAGTTTCCAAAGCTCTTCCATCCCGAACGCGCCTTGATAAGCGAGATTGTGAATCGAAAAAACCGTCCGCGTGCGCTGCCAGAACGCGTCCCAACGTCTGAGATTGGCGATCTCGATTGCGGCAAAACCGCAATGCCAATCGTTCAAATGAACGATGTCCGGCGCGTTGCCGATGCGTCGCAATAAAACAATCGCCGCGTGATTGAAAAAAGCGAACCGCTCGTAATCTTCCCGATAACCGTAAATCGAATCGCGGAAAAACAACTCCGGCGCGTGAATCAAAAACGTCGGCGAACCGTTCGCCTCTGAGTAATAAATTTGCGTTTGATAATCGCGCCCGCGCCAGTCAACCCGCAGATCGTCAATCGCCAAATGGTCAAGCAGATTTTCTTTGGTTTGTTTATAAAGCGGCGTGATAAGCAGCGAATCAACGCCGACTTGCCGCAAGGCTTTCGGCAACGCGCCGGCGACATCGCCCAAACCGCCGGTTTTTGAATATGGAACTGCTTCCGCAGCTAATACGGCTACTCGCATTTTCGCACAAAAGAAATCGTGAATAGAAAAATCCGTTTCATTATAACGACTCTATTCACGATTGACTATTTTCGATTAACGAAATTTCAGCTTTGCATCGAAGCGAGAAATTCCGAATTGGCTTTCGTTTTGCTTAATCTCTCAAGCACGACTTCCATCTGTTCGACGGGCGAAAGCGGATTGAGAACGCGGCGCATCACCCAGATTCGATTCAAATCTTCTTTGTTGATTAAAAGTTCTTCTTTGCGCGTTCCGCTGCGCTGTAAATCAATCGCCGGGAACAGACGCTTGTCTGAAAGTCTTCGGTCGAGATGAATTTCCGAGTTGCCCGTTCCTTTGAATTCTTCAAAGATAACGTCGTCCATACGCGAACCCGTATCAATCAAAGCCGTGGCGATAATCGTCAAACTTCCGCCTTCTTCGATGTTGCGCGCCGCGCCGAAAAATCGTTTCGGTCTTTGCAAAGCGTTTGAATCAATACCGCCGGAAAGAATTTTCCCCGAAGGCGGCACGACCGCATTGTGCGCTCTGGCGAGACGGGTAATCGAGTCAAGCAGAATCACGACATCGCGTTTGTGTTCGACAAGTCGTTTCGCTTTTTCAATCACCATATCCGCGACTTGAACGTGGCGCGTTGGCGGCTCGTCGAAAGTTGACGAGATAACTTCGCCTTTCACGGAGCGCTGCATGTCGGTGACTTCTTCCGGTCGCTCGTCAATCAGCAAAACGATTAACGTCACTTCCGGGTGATTTTCCGTGATGGAGTTCGCCATCGTTTGCAGCAGCACGGTTTTGCCGGTGCGCGGCGGAGCGACGATCAATGCGCGTTGTCCTTTTCCAATCGGAGTTACCAAATCTATCACCCGCGCCGAGATGTGTTCGGGACCGGTTTCCATATTTAGTTGCTCGTCGGGGTAAAGCGGCGTGAGATTGTCGAAAAAGACTTTCTCGCGCGAATGTTCGGGAGCTTCAAAGTTGATCGCTTCGACTTTAATCAGAGCGAAATATCGCTCTCCTTCTTTCGGTGGGCGAATCTGCCCGGAAACGGTATCGCCGGTTCGCAAATCGAATTTGCGAATTTGCGACGGCGAAACGTAAATATCGTCGGGTCCCGGCAAATAGTTGTATTCGGGAGCGCGCAGGAAGCCAAAGCCGTCGGGCAGCGTTTCCAAAACGCCTTCCGAGAAAATCAAACCGCTTTTTTCGGTCTGCGCGGCGAGCAGTTTGAAAATCAATTCCTGCTTCCGCATTCCCGACGCGCCTTCGACATCGAATTCTTTCGCCACCCGCGCCAATTCGGAGATGGACATTTCTTTAAGTTTCGCCAAATCCAAAACGCTGCCGTTAGCCGAAGCATCCGTTTTCTTTTCGTTTCCGTCTTTGGGAGTCTCAACCGCCGGCGCAGATTGCCCATCCGCCGCTTCTTCAGTTGTTCTCTCGTGACCGTTTTCTTCGTGTTCTGTCACCTTGCTTGTTCTGGTTCTTGTTGTTCTGGTTGCCATTTTCGTTTTTCGTTTGTGTATTTCGGGAGTAATTCTTTGCAGTTTTCCAAATTTACAAAAATAAACATGCCCATTAAGTCTTGTAAATTACAATTGATTTCAATTTCTTGGAAAAATTTGTATGGAATTCCGTCGTGATGCGAATAAAACCAAGCCTTTTGGCTTGTTAAACCCTCTGAGTTAATTGGGAATGTTTAATTATTACTCTATTCAATAAAATAAATCAACTAAAATTTCGCCTTTTTTCTAAAGAATCGGCGATTTCTCGCCAAACCTCATCTCTGCCTTTACCCGTCAGCGATGAATACGCGATTAATTTACTTCCGGGCAGCGATTGTTCTACTTCCTGCAAACTTTTCTTTAATTTTATACTTGAAAGTTTGTCGGTTTTGGTCGCCACCACCAAATGACTTTTCTGATGATAAACGAGCCATTCGTGCAGTTGTTTATCGAGCGTTGTCGGTTGGTGACGCGAATCTACCAATTGAATTGACAAGACCAACTCACGCCTCTCGGCGAGATATTCCTGCGCCATTCTGCCCCAATCCTGCCGCATCGTCTTGGAAACTTTGGCGTAACCGTAGCCCGGCAAATCGGTAAAATAAAACGATTCGTTTATCAAAAAGAAATTAATTGATTGTGTTCTGCCCGGCGTATTTGATGTTCGCGCCAAACCCTTGCGTTGCAAAAGAGAATTGAGCAAGGAAGATTTGCCGACATTCGAGCGTCCGAGAAAAGCGATTTCCGGCAAGCCGTCAGTCGTCCAGTGAGTTTCGTTGAACGCGCTTTTGACAAATTCCGCCGATGAAATTTTCATTTTATATCCATATCTTAATAGATGCTGTAAATCAAGAATAAAAAACAAACGGCTAAATTTACCGCCGCCGCAATTGAAAATAGCAAATACCCGACTCGCCCGTTTCCATTCTTGATTCACACGGATTATTTACAGTTAAAGATACAAAGAACACAAAGGTATTAAAATCTCCTTTGTGTTCTTTGCTATGAAAATAATGTTCGCCTTGAGCGTTTTATGATTCGGGCAGAGATTATTTTCGTCCGTTCGGTTATCGAGGGGTGAATTAATGGTGGAGAGGTGATTTCGGGAAAGACTTCTGATGTGGAATGTAATTTGGCAGTTGCTAATTAATTTTCACTTTTCAGATTTTGTCCGAAACTCGCCCTCTCAAGCATTTTTCGCCATCTCGCGCCGCGCTTCCACCATACGTTTCATCATCTCGCGCCGACCGGCGAGCATTTCTTTCGCATCCGGCATTTTCATAATCAGCGTTTCGAGATTCGATAACATTTTCGGACTGCCCATCGTTTCGCGCAGTTCTAATAGAAAAGGCTCGATTTTTGAGAACACCATAATATGTTCGCCGTGCGCGTCCGCAAACATTTCCTCGTCAATCGCGCCGTGATTGACCAAACTCGCCGCCATATCCCAATAACTCACTACCATTCGGTAATACGCCGAAGTTTCCGGGCTAATCATCGCCTGCATAACGTCCGCCGCGCTTTCGGGAAAAAAGGTGATTATCCAACTTCGCGCCTCGCGCATCGTCGTCTCGCGCCGCAGATCATAAAGTTTCAATATCAAATCCGCCGATTCAGCTTTGCTCATAAATTTTCTCCTGATAATTATTTTGTAAAAAGACGTTCTGCAAAAGTAAAATGATTTAATAGTAAAGTCAACGCGCATTACAAGTTTCAGTCAAAGCGAGATTTTCGACTTGAAACTTAAAACCCGAACCCTGAAACTTATTACCGATGTCTCTGCCCGTAAAAATCGAATCATTCATCAAAAAACTGCCTGACGCGGAAAGCGCGCGGCGATTCTACACGCAGTTTGCCGAAAAGTTTCCAAGCGAAGAAAAAAAACTCTCCCGAAACGAAGGTTTGCTTTCCGACGTTCTGACGCTCGCCGCTTTCAGCCCGCTGCTGGCAACGACGATTCTGCAAAATCCGCCGTATATTTCCTGGCTTGACCGACAGCGGGCTTCGTCGAAAGTTCGCGGCAAGGATGAACTTATCGAATCGCTGGCGCGTTTCGCGATGGTTAATTCCAGCGTTGAAACAAACATTCTGCTGGCGCGTTTTCGCCGCCGCGAGCTGCTCAGAATCTATCTGCGCGACATCCGGGAATTAGGCACAATCGTTGAAATTACCGAAGAAATCTCGAATCTCGCCGATGCAATTTTAGAATACGCTCTCCGGCAAGCTGCGCAGGAACTCGACAATCGTTACGGCTCGCCGCTCGAAACCGATGAGAAAACGCGGGCGCGGCAAGCCCGATTTTGTATCGTCGCGCTCGGCAAGCTCGGCTCAAAAGAATTAAATTACTCGTCCGACATTGATCTTCTTTTTCTTTACTCAAACGACGGCGCAACGAGCGGACAAGGCGCGCGCGGCGCGATTACGAACCGCGAATACTTCGTCAAGCTCGCCGAATTGACGACCAAACTCGTCGGCGGACAAACCGGCGAAGGCGCGGCGTATCGAGTGGATTTGCGCCTGCGCCCGAACGGTCGCGTCGGCGCGTTGGCGATTTCCCTGAACGAAGCAATCGGTTATTACAAAAAATCGGCGCAGAGTTGGGAACGGCAGGTTCTGATTCGCTCGCGCGTCGCGGCGGGCGACACGGAAATTTTTCAAAAGTTTTTCGAGCAGGTTAAATCGAGCGTCTTTTCCAGCACAGAAACCGTCGAGAACGCGCTTCGGAGCGTGCGACTTTCCAAAGAAAAAATCAACGCCGAGAAAACTTCCGACGTAAATTTCAACGTCAAATTAGGAAAAGGCGGCATCCGCGAAATCGAATTTATCGCTCAGGCTCTCCAGCTCGCTTATGCGGGCAAAGACGAATGGCTTCGCGCCGCGCACACTTTAATCAGCCTTTCGCGGCTTGCCGACAGAAAACTGATTTCCGAAATCGAGCTGACCGAACTTTTTGAGGCTTACGCGTTTCTGCGGCGTCTCGAACACCGCCTGCAAATGGAAAACGGCTTGCAAACGCACCTCGTCCCGAACGAAACGGAACGGCGTTTGTTAATCGCGCGACGAATGAATTGCGAGGATTTACAAGATTTTGAAACCGCTTTGCAAACTCACGCCGAAAGCGTCAGCCGGATTTTCACGCGCGTTTTCGGCGCGGTGGAATCTCTAACCGCGCCAGGTGCGGATGAAAAAACCAACCGGGAAAACTTCCTCGAAAATCAATTTGCCGAAGATCGTTTAAAACCGATTATTTCGTCTTTGAATAAATCTGACGTTAAAATTGATTTGAACAAACAAAGCCGAAAAACGCTTGAACATTTATCAAAAACCACACCGCATTACGCTGAGATGATTGCCGCTAATCCGAATCTGGTAAAAGATTTGCCGAGCGTCGAAAACGGGCTGGTCGAAACAAATTACCGGGAATGTTTTCTTGCCGCCGTCGCTGCCGAAAAGGATTTCAAATCCGAATTAGCCGTTTTGCGACGAAACTGGTCGCGCTTTTTACTGGAAATCGTTGTCTTCGATGTGTTTGAAAAAATCACGCGCCGGGAATCCAAGCAGAGGCAAACCGAACTAGCCGAAGCGAGCCTCGAAGCGGCAATTTACATTACAAAACGCGAACTCGAAAAACGGTATGAAATCCAAATTGACCGATTCCCTTTCGCCGTTTTGGGTTTGGGCAAACTCGGCGGAGGCGGAATAGATTACGGCTCGGATTTGGACTTGATTTTGATTTACGACGACGAAAAATCTTCGCTCGTCGGAAATCTGACGCACGCCGAATTTTACAGCCGAGCGGTCGAGATTCTTGTCACGACGCTTTCCGGTCTAACTCGTGACGGACATCTCTATCGCGTAGATTTGCGCCTGCGTCCCGACGGGAAAAACGGGGCGACTTCCATCGGCAAAACCGCTTTTCTAAATTATCTGGAAACGCGCGCGGCAATTTGGGAATGGCTTGCCTACGTCAAACTGCGCGGCGCGGCGGGCGATTTGAATTTGGCGAAAGAAACCGAATTCGCCGCCAGAAAAATCATTCATCGTAACGCGCAAAAACTTAAGCGTGAAGATTCAGGATTCAAAACTTTAACGGAAGAAACGCGGCGCGTCCGCGAGCGGCTCGAAGCGGAAAAGTCCGGCGGAAAAAAGGGCAAAGAAATTGACATCAAATTCGGCGCGGGCGGAATGCTCGACGTTTATTTCGCCGTCCGGTTTTTGCAGCTGCGCGACGACATTCCCGACGACGCGGAAAATCGTTCGACCGTTTTCACGCTCGAAAAACTACACGAAACCGAATCTCTGAGCGAAGAAGATTTTCAAAACTTCTCTGTCGGCTACGAGTTTCTGACTGAACTCGACCATAATTTGCGTTTAACCGTCGGGCGTTCAAGTCGGCTTCCGCTCGCCAATCAGAAAGCTCTACAAATTATCGGCGGGCGGATGAAATTGGATTCGATTAAAGAACTGCTCGAAAATTTAACCGTTCATCGTCTCAATATCCGCGCTTCGTTTGAAAATGTTTTTGCGGATTGACCGCCGCCGATTTACCTAATTTGAAACGCAAAAACCGGCGGGCAAATTTTTCTTTAATCCGACAAACGAAAACTGTATAATCGCTTCGGTAGAACGGCGAATAAAATGCGAATTTCGGCAGTCATCGGTTTTGTTTTTCTCTTCGCGCTCGGCATGGTGCCGGCGCAGTCTCGGCGCGCGCCGGTTTTTTCCGAAAGTGGCGAGACAGAGAAAAAAGCTGCGGAAAAAATCGAATCGCAAACGATAACGACGAGTTCGCCGACTTCGATGCGGGATGATGAAGTAATTCGCGTTGAAACTGATTTGGTCGTCATTCCCGCGCAAATCGCCGACCGACGCGGAAATCACGTCGGCGACATCCGGCGCGAGGAATTTAAGATTTACGAAAACGGTGTCGAGCAGGAAATCGCTTATTTCTCCAATGAAAATCAGCCGTTTACCGTCGCTTTGGTTTTGGATATGAGTTATTCGAGCGTTTTCAAATTGACGGAAATTCAAGCGGCGGCGATGGCTTTCGTCAACCAACTGCGTGAAAACGACCGCGTGCTGATCGTCTCGTTCGACGAACAAGTACGGGTTTTATGCGAGCCGACCGACAATCGCAAAGTTTTGCGCCTTGCAATCGAGGGCGCGAAAATCGCTTCGGGAACAAGCCTTTATACGGCTTTGGACTTAGTTTTAGGCGAAAAAATGCGAGAAATTTCCGGGCGCAAAGCAATTGTTTTGCTGAGCGACGCAGTAGACACGAGCAGCCCGAAGGTGTCTGCCGCCGACGTTTTGCGCCAGATTGTCGAAACCGATGTTCTGATTTACCCGATTCAATACGACACTTATGACGACGTGCAGAAAAGCCGCAAGGAAAGCGCGCAAGTTTTTTACGACGAGAACGACCGTCCTTATGCGGTGGAAAAACCGCGCGTCAGAGGCGAGCGCGAAGCCGATTATCGTGAAGCGAGGGAATTTGCCGGAGAATTGGCGAACCGAACGGGCGGCAGAGTTTATCGCGTTTCTTCGACGGCAAATCTGACCCGCGCTTTTTCCAATATCGCCGACGAACTTCGCAAAATCTACAGTTTGGGTTATTATCCAACCGGCGTGCGGCAAAGTGGCGCGCGCTACCGATTGAAAGTGCGCGTTTATCGTCCCGATTTGGTGATTCGCGCCCGAAACAATTATATCCCGACAAAAAACCGCCTTTCCGAACGCTGATTAATCTGAATTGTTGCCAATTTTCGAGAAGCATCATTTGGAGAATCGGCAATTGTTCTCGGCGGAAATACTGAAAACTGATTTTCCACTGTCGAATCAGTCCCGAAATTTACTTAATTCTATTTTACAACACGAAAACCGCTCGTTTTCTTTAATTTACCTTTAGGAGATAAAAATGAAGAGAAACAATTTTTTATTCGTTTGTTTGTTGACGCTTTCGTTATGCTTGGCGACCGCCGGCGGCGCGTTCGCTCAGGACGAAACGATGACCAACGAGGAAGTAATCACGCTCGCCAAAGCCGGTCTGAACCAATCAATCATCATCAACAAAATCAAAACATCGAAATCTAATTTCGATCTTTCGACCGATGGTTTAATCAAACTCAAACAAGCTAACGTCAGCGATGCCGTCGTAACCGCAATGCTCGAAGCTAAAAGCGGAAAACAGATGAGCGGAAGCAACACTAGCGGCAATTCGTCGGCGAACGGCGCCGGTAGAGGAACGGGCGATCCGAACGATCCGATGGCGCTGCAAAATTACGGCATTTATATGTTCGAGGAACGCGACGGCAACCGGAAAATGACGCAACTCGCCCCGAACGTTTCGTCGCAAAACCGCACGGGTGGCGGATTCACGGCAGCGGTCACGCCGTTCGGACTCGGCAAAGTCAAAACCAAAGCCAACCTTCCGGGAACTAATGCCAATCTGCAAATCAAAGATTCAAAACCGACGTTTTATTTTTATCTGGACTCAACCAGCGGCGGTCTCAACACATCGAGCGGCGTGCCGTCCGTGCCGACAGAATTCGTTTTAATCAGATTCAACGTCCGCAGCGACAACCGCGAAGTGACAATTGCCAAATCGAATCAATGGGGTTCAAAAGGCGGTTTGTCAGATGAATACGTCGTGCCGTTTAACGCCGAAAGTATGGGCAACGGAATTTATAAAATCACTTTGAACAATGATTTGAAAAAAGGCGAATACGCTTTTTATCTGGTCAATTCCGGCAACTCAAACGCGAGTGCCGCCATTGGAGCGAAGTTCTTCGACTTCGGCGTAAATATGACTCCGTAAAAACAGTTTCAGATTTTCGTCTGTAATCTAAAAGGTGTCGTTCGTTGGCAACGACGCCTTTTAGATTTTGTAAAAATATCCGTGTTATAATTTCAAGCATTATGGGACAAATAACGATTGACATTCCGCAAAGCGTGAACCGAAACTATCGCATCGTTTCCGAGAGTTCGGCGAGAGAAGTTCTGTCAAAACTCGAACATCTAGTTGAAACGGAAAATAAAATTGACGACGACGAAATCTTAGGTTTGTGGGCTGACCGAAAGGAATCGGTCGAAGAAATTGCGCGCGATTTGAGAAGAAAATCAAACGACCGTTCGGCGAATAAATGATTGAATACTTGATTGATACAAACGTATTCATCGCCGTTCTTAAAGGCAATGCAAAATTAAAATCTTTTATCGAAGGTCTCGCTTGCGCTCTCGATACGACTGTTTATATCGAACTGATTCAAGGGGCGAAAAACAAAGCGGAAGTTCAAACAATCGAAAAATATCTGACCAGGTTTGAGTTGATTCATTTTGAAAAAAAACGTTTCCCGAAAAGCGATTGAACTCGTCCGAACTTACTCTAAAAGTCACGGGCTGATGTTCGGCGATGCGATTATTGCGGCGACTTGTTTGGAAAATAATTTAATCTTAATAACTTATAACGTCAAAGATTTTCGCTTTGTCAACGGGCTGAAAATTACACAACCGTAATGAAACCTTTCAACATCAGAAACATTGAAATCAATCCGCCGCTCGTTCTCTCGCCGATGGCGGGCGTGACCGATTATTCGTTTCGGCGTTTGGCAAAAAGCTGCGGCGGAATCGGGTTGACGGTTTCTGAATTCATCTCGGTCGAAGGTTTGACGCGCAACAATCCGAAGGCGAAACGGCAGATGCGTTTCTGGGAAATGGAACGCCCGTTCGCCGTACAGATTTTCGGTGGGCAGATCGAGCGAATGGTTCTGGCGGCGGAAATCGCGGAAGATGTCGGCGCGGATATTTTGGATATAAACTGCGGCTGCCCCGCTCCCAAAGTCGTCAAAAACGGCGGCGGTTCTGGGTTATTGAGAGATTTACCGCGACTGGAAACGATTCTCAAAGAAATCAAAAAAGCGATTACGATTCCGTTGACTTTGAAATTTCGCGCCGGTTATACGGATTCGACTTTGAATTTTTTAGATGTGGCGAAACTTGCCGAAGACTGCGGCGTGGAACATCTGCAGCTTCACGGGCGGACGAAAGAGCAAGGCTATAAAGGTCTGGCTGATTGGGATTTTGTGCGGCAGGTTAAAGAAGCGGTGAAAATTCCCGTCTCCGGCAGCGGCGATGTCGTATCAATCGAAGGAGCGTTAAAAAAATGGCGCGAAACCAATTGTGACGGCATCTTAATCGGACGCGGCGCGATGCAGAATCCGTGGATTTTTCGTCAAATCGAAGACGTTTTAGCGGGACACGAGCCGTATCAACCGTCGCTCGAAGATAAGCAGCGGGTCTTGCTCGAATATTTCGAGATGCTGCGCGAAGATATGCCGGAGTTTGCCGCCATCGGAAAAATGAAACAACTCGCCGGACAATTTACAAAAGGCTTAATCGGCGGATCGCACTTTCGCCAGACGCTTTATCATTCGCATTCGGTCGCAGAGGTTTTGGATAACATCGGCATTTATTTTGAAACTTTGACCGCCGGCAACATTTATGGCGACGGCTCGATTGAATCGGATAAAGATTTGGAAATAAACTCATGCGAAGATTTTGCGGAAGAATCCGATTGTTCGAGTCTGGTTAATTCAAATAAAACGGTAGTTGCCGTCTAACATTTTCTCAGGAGATATATTATGAAACTTATGAAATTTACAGCTTTTTGTTTGTCGCTTACTTTTTTCTTATGTGCCGACACCACGTTCGCGCAGAAGATGACGGCGGAAGATGTTTTGGCAAAGCATCTCGATTCGATAGGTTCAGCTAAAAGTCGAGACTCGATAAAAACGCGAATAATCGTCAGCGATGCCGAATTCTTGCGGCAAAAGCAAAATCCTATCACTGGCAAATCCATCATCGCCTCTTCAAACGAAGGCGCGGTGTTCGGGATAAATCTTGACGCGATTAATTACCGGCTCGATAAATTCAGCTTCGACGGAAAGAGAATTAGAGTCGGATATATTCAGCCCGGCATTCGGTCAACTTTGGGAAATTTTTTAACTTCCTACGAAACGCTGCTCAAAGACGGATTGCTCGGCGGCACGCTTTCTTCCTCGTGGGCTTTGCTCGATACGGCGGGCAGAAAATCTAAATTGACCTACGACGGAACCGAAAAAATTGACGGCAACGAAACCTACGTTCTCGAATTTCAACCGAAAGGCGGCGCGGACATCACCGTTAAGATGTATTTTGACGGCAAAAATTTCCGTCATGTCCGCACTGTATACAGCCGCGTTATTGGCGCGCGAATAGGCAGCGGCGGCGTTGATAGTTCGGGAAGGCAGGTCGAAACTCGCCATCGTTTAATCGAAGATTTCTCGGACTTTAAAAAGTATGGCGGCGCATTGACTCTGCCGAGTTCCTACAAAATCAGTTACTCGATTGTAGGCGGCGCGCTAACTCTCAATGACCTTTGGAAATTCAAGGTGACTGATGCTTCGTTCAATCAACCGCTCGGAGATAATGCTTTTGATATTGACGCGAATTAAGAGAATTATGAAGGGCAAAACATTTTTTTTTCTAATTCTCATTTTGCTTCCCGCGGTTTTTTGCCGCGCGCAAACAAATATTAAAAACGGCTCGGCGCGAAACGCCGAGCCGCAACCGAACAAGCAAGTTAAGTTGACTCCGGCTTACGCTGAAATTCTCTTGCGAAAAACCGAACGCGAATCGGAACTCGAAGAGTTTTTGCTTGACTATACCGAAGAATTTCCGAAGGTTAAAGAAATAAGATTCGAGCTTGGTTTGATACGAAAAGAGTTTGACAAAATTCTGGCGGTCAACGCTTCGGAGGCGGGTAAACTGACTCTAGCTTTAGGAAAATTGATAGTGCGAAAAATCGAAATCGAAACTGATTTGTGGAATCTGCGGCGACAGTATAACGACGACCATCCTGAAGCAAAACGCGCGAAGCGCAAAGCGGAAGTTTACGAACGCGCGATCAAAGAAATTCTTCCTTAAATTTATGAAACGAAATTTGTTTTCATTCATTTTGCTCGCCCTGCTGACAGCGGCGGTAACGATGACCGCAGCGGCGCAATCGCCGGACAAAACCCTAAAGCAAGCGAACAGGGCTTTGGGCGGCGAAAAGGCTTTGCAGGCGATCAAATCGTGGCGGAAAACTGGAAGAATAACGCGTCTCAGAGACGGCGCAAGCGGCATCTTTGAGGGGCAAGCCGCGCAGCCGAATTTCTATAATTCCGCTTTTGATTTAAACGGTTTTGAAATGGAAACGGGTTATAACGGAAAGTCGGGTTGGACGCGCGATTCGCGCGACGGTTTGCGAACGCTGACGGGTGAGGCGAGCCGCGATTTCGGGGCTGAAGCCGCGTATAAAAACGCGCGGTGGCTAGATTATAAAAAGAATAAATCAAAAATCGTCGCGGGCGGAAAGTCCGTCGTGAATGGCAACGCCGCCAATCTGCTCGTGTTAACAACAGCCAAAGGCATTTCCGTGAAGATGTATTTCGATGCGGCGAGCGGATTATTGCTTCGTGAAGAAATTCCGGCAGGAAATTTAACGAGCATTTCCGATTTCGGTGACTATCGCGCTGTAAACGGAATTCAAGAACCGTTTCTGATCACAAGAAAAATCGGTGATGATGTTTACGAAATCAAACTCGACCAAATCGCGCACAACGGGCAAATCACCAAAAATGATTTTAATTTCCCCGCCATTTCCGGCGAGCCGCTGCCTGATATTCCGACGCTTTTAAAGGAGCTTCAGGCGAACGAAGATCGCGTTGAAGCGATTTTGGAGAACTACTCTTTCACGCAAAAAAGCATCAGCCGCGAACTCGGCAAAGACGGCATTCTGCGCGAAAAGGAATCGGAAACGTTTCAGCTTTCGTTTTACAAAGGCAACCGAGTTCGGCGTTTGATTGAGAAAAACGGGAAGCCGTTGTCGGAAAAAGAGCAAACGGACGAAGATAAAAACGTGCAGAAACGCGTTGCGGAAATTGAAAAAGAGATTGCCAAAAAAGAAGCCAGAGCCGTTTCGCAATCGAATAACGGAACGCCCGACGAAGACGGTCGGCGCATCTCAATCGCCGAAGTTTTGCGGGCTTCGCGGCTCGTCAATCCGCGCCGTGAACGCTTTCGCGGGCGCGATGTCGTCGTATTCGATTTCGAGCCGAACCCAAATTTCGACTTTAAAAACGCCAAAAGTTTTCTGAAATTTTTCGGTAAAACGGCGGGCGTAATGTGGATTGACGAGCAGGACAAACAAGTGGCGCGGCTCGAAGCCGTTCTGTTCGACAACTTTAAAGTCGGCGGCGGTTTTCTGGCGAATCTAAAAAAAGGCGCGTCTTTCGCTCTCGAACAAGAACGCGTCAACGACGAAATCTGGCTGCCGTCCGTCGCCGACATTAACCTTTCCGTTAAAGTTCTGCTCGTCAAAGGCATCAACGTCAATCAAATCGTCAAGTCTTACGATTACCGAAAATTTAAGACGGAAATCAAAGACTCAAAAGTTGACGAGATAAAAAATCCGCAGTAAAAAATCCTAAGTCCTAAGTCCCAAATCATTTTTCAATTCCGCTATTGGACTTTAATTTTATTACGGCTAAAATCAACGAAGATTTTCGACCCGAGACTTATGACTTGAGACTTGAGAAATTATGCGATGCGCTATTTTTCCCGGTTCATTCGACCCGCCCACGAACGGGCATCTCGACATCATCAAACGCAGTCTGCCACTTTTCGATGAAATCATTATTGCTGTTTTAAATAACCCTGAAAAAAATCCGATGTTCACCGTCGAAGAAAGATGCGAGATGATTCGTGAAATTTTGCCCGCCGTCGCAGATAGCAAATGCTGTTTGACGGTTGACAGTTTTTCGGGTTTAACTGCTGATTTTGCCAAAAGAAAACAGGCGACGGCGATTGTGCGCGGCATTCGCGCCATCTCCGATTACGAATACGAACTGCGGATGGCTTTGATGAACCGCCGTTTAGAGCCGACAATCGAGACGGTTTTTTTGATGGCGGCGGAAGAATACGCCTACGTTTCTTCAAATCTGATGAAACAGGTTTTCACGCTCGGCGGGCGCGTCGAGGGTCTCGTGCCGGAATTAGTCGAGAGCCGAATGCGAGAAAAATTAGGATGATAGAAAAGTTATTGATTCTGAGAGTTCAGCATGCTCAAATCACCATTCCGACGAACGCGGAATCAGAAGCCCGAAAATTTTACTGCGATTTTCTCGGCTTAAAAGAAATGCCGAAACCCGATTCTCTGGCGGGACGCGGCGGTTTTTGGCTCGAAGTCGGGACGTTTCAAATTCACGTCGGTACGGAAGACGGATTTGATAGAACAAAGACCAAAGCGCACATCGCCTATGAAGTCGAAAACTTAGACGCTTGGCGTGAAAAATTGGAATCGAGCGGCGTGAAAATCATCGAAGGCGTTCCGATTCCGAATTATTCGCGTTTTGAATTTCGTGACCCGTTCGGAAATCGCGTAGAATTTTTAGAGAAAGAAGATTAGCCGTTCATTCGATTATTTATATTTTCATTATTTGTATTATTCGTGTGATTTGCGGCAAAATTCTTTTGGACAAATATGAAACCATCAAACGTAGCCGAAACTTTTCCCGTCTCAAAAAATGTCGCCGAGATGCAGATGTCTTCAACGCTCAAAGCCGGACAAACGGCGGCAAATTTGCGCGAGCGCGGTTACGACGTGATTGATTTGACTTTGGGCGAACCGGATTTTCCCACGCCCGAATTTATCAAGGAATATGCCTGGGAAGGTTTAGAGCGAGGTTTTACGAAATACACGCCGACCGCCGGGTTGAAAACATTTCAAGAATCAATTGCCGATTTTTACGCCGAAGAGTTTGGCGCGCATTTTTCTCCGCAACAAATCATCGCCACCGACGGCGGTAAGCAGGCACTTTTCAACGCCGCCTGTACGCTGCTCAATGAGGGCGACGAAATTTTAATTCCGAAGCCATATTGGGTGACGTTTCCCGAAATCGTCAAGTTCTGCGGCGCGACGAGTGTGTTTATCGAAACCGAAGAAACCGATTTTATTTTAACGTCGGAACAAGTCAAAAATTCACTCACGGACAAGACCAAACTTTTGATAATTAATTCACCGAATAATCCGACGGGTCGCGTCATACCCGCCGATGAAATGCATAAGATTGTCGAGGTTTGCGCCGAACGAAATGTTTATGTTCTCACCGACGAATGTTATTTATTTTTCGCCTATCCGCCGTCAGAAGTTTTCACCTCAGCCGCTTTGCCGGAAGATTTACGCCGATTTGTCTGCGTTGCCGGCTCGTTTTCCAAAACCTACGCGATGACCGGCTGGCGTATCGGTTACACGATTGCCAATGACGAATGGACAAAGCAGATGACAAAATTGCAAAGCCATTCGACATCGCACCCGACCAGTTTTGTGCAATACGCCTGTGCGCGCGCGATGGAAAATCACGTCGGTTCGAAAGCGGCGGTTAATTCGATGCTCGCTGAATATGAACGGCGGAAAGATTGGCTGATTCCCGCTTTGCAATCCATCGAAGGTTTCAAATGTGCCGTGCCGGAAGGCGCGTTCTACGCATTTGTTGACGTGCGCGAAATGCTTGGCGAACGATTCAAAACTTCCGCCGATGTCGCCGAGATTTTATTGAAAGAAGCGCACACGGTCGTCACCGACGGCGAAGGTTTCGGAGCAAGCGGATTTTTGCGAATTTCTTATGCGACTTCGCTGGAAAATCTGCAAAATGCGGTCGAACGAATAAAGACGGTTCTTGAAATACACGTCAATTAAACCGCACGGCATTGTAGCCACAAAAAAGCACAAAAGACATAAAAATTTTATTAATTTCTTTTGTGCTTTTTTGTGGCTGATTTTTAGTTTCCGCTTGTCATCATCAAGCCGATTTCTTCGTTGTTAGTTTCCTTCGGATTAACTTCGCCGACGATTTTTCCTTTGCGCATTACAAGCAATCTATCCGCCAGCGCGGTCACTTCTTCAAGCTCAGCAGAAACAAGCAAAACCGCCGTTCCCGCATCTCGTAAAGCAATCAATTTGCGATGAATAAATTCGATTGCGCCGATGTCCACGCCGCGCGTCGGTTGGGAGACGAGCAGCAGTTTCGGATTCAATTCAAACTCTCTGCCAATGATAAGTTTCTGCTGATTGCCGCCGGACAAAGCGCGGGCGTTGAGTTGCGGGTTCGGCGGGCGCACGTCGAAGCGTTCGATAATTTCTCTGGCGCGCGTTTCGATGACCGAAGAGTTTAAGAAACCGCCGGACGTGACCGGCGGACGATAATGAACGCCGAGAATCGAATTTTCTTCTAAATCTGAATCGAGCAGAAGCCCGCGTTTGTGGCGGTCTTCGGGAATATGCGCGATGCCTAACTCTTTGCGCCGACGCGCTGACAAATGCGTAATTTGTTTACCTTCAAATTGAATCGCGCCGCTTTGATTTGAAATCGCGACGAGTCCGGCGACGGCTTCAATTAATTCGGTTTGCCCGTTGCCTTCGATGCCCGCGATGCCGACGATTTCACCGGCTCTCACATCGAATGAAACGTTGTCCAGGGCTTCGCCGTGCGCGTTTTTAACCGACAGATTTTCGACGTTTAAAGTCACTTCTTTCGGCAGCGCGTCGGTTTTTTCGATTCTCAACAAAACATCGCGTCCAACAATCATCCGGGCTAAATCCTTCGCGCTCGTCTCCAAAGTTTTCACATTACCGACGACTTTCCCGTCGCGCATCACCGTCACATTGTCGGAAATAGCGAGGACTTCTTCGAGCTTGTGCGTGATGATGATGATAGTTTTTCCCTGCTGGCGCATCCGGCGCAAAATACCGAAAAATTCTTCGGTTTCCTGCGGCGTTAAAACCGCCGTCGGCTCGTCCAAAATAAGCAGTTCCGCATTGCGGTAAAGAGCTTTTAATAATTCGACTCGCTGCTGCGCGCCGACAGAAATATCTTCAACTAACGCTTTTGGATTAACGCCCAGGCGCAATTCATTGGACAAAGCCAAAATGTCCGCATTCGCTTTATCCAAATCAAGATTCGCCGCGCCGCCCGTTTCCGCGCCCAGAATGATATTTTCGGCAACGGTCATCGTGTCAACCAGCATAAAATGCTGATGCACCATTCCGATTCTCAAAGCAATCGCGTCGTGCGGATTTTTGATTTGCGCCGGTTTCCCGTCAACGAAAATCTCGCCGCTGTCTGCCGTGTAAAATCCATAAGCGACGCGCATAATCGTAGATTTGCCCGCGCCGTTTTCGCCGACAATCGCGTGAATCGTACCCTTTTCGATTTTGACTGATACGTTGTCGTTGGCAACGACGCTGCCGAACGTCTTTCTTATATTTTTCAGTTCAAGCATTTTAGTTATTTCGCCATCGCGTCCGTGACTTTAATTTCGCCCGCCACAATTTTGCTTCTCGCTTCTTCAACCTTTCGTAGAATTTCCGGCGAAATTAAATTCTTATTATTTTCGTCTATCGTGTAAGCCACGCCATCTTTATCCAATCCGAAAACGTGA
>Ga0136611_10001224_pt1 | contig 17793 bp, 19 predicted proteins | sample AntDrymUQ2232306_2_FD_106645 | JGI IMG/M metagenome (GOLD analysis project Ga0136611, IMG submission 106645) | Polar desert sand microbial communities from Dry Valleys, Antarctica - metaG UQ223 (23.06) | ecosystem: Environmental > Terrestrial > Soil > Desert | place: Antarctica: Dry Valley...
GCCTGAGCTGCCGGAGCGACTCCTCGGTGTAGACGTACCCGTCGGTCACGCCGAGCTCGCCGTCGATCGTGAAGAGGAGCAGCGCGCCGCCCACCACGGGAACGGCGGTCGCCGGAAGCTCGTCGACGATCTTCAGGGTTCGACGGAGCGAGCTCGAGAGCGGCTCTTTCATCGTCGAGGCCGGTGAGTGGTGGAGGTAATGCCCGAAAACGTCCTCGCAGTGTATTCCCGGGTCAGGAGGATGAACTCGTGCCAGGCGACGTCCACGGCTCGCGAAGGCATCCCGACCCGCCGGCCGTGTGCGTACAAGCAAACGAGAAACCAGACGCGGAGGCCCTCAAGGACCCGGGCCACCTCCGTGGGTCCGAGCTCGGGCAGCTCCTCCGAGACCTTGTCGCGAAGCGCCGGCGGAAACGCATAGCCGTTGACGAAAGCGATGCTGGTAGACGAGACACGGCGGCGGCGGAGTAGTCGATCCCGGAAATTCATGCCGCCGGGTCCGGCCGGGTTAGCACCGCATCGGTCTGCTCGGCCCGGAACCGGGCGAGCCGCTCGCGGACGCCCTCGTCCGAGCGGGCCAGGATCGCCGCGGCGAGGAGCGCTGCATTGACCGCACCGGCCCGACCGATCGCGAGCGTCCCCACCGGCACGCCCGCGGGCATCTGCACGATCGAGAGGAGCGAGTCCATCCCCTTCAGCGTCTTCGACTCAACGGGCACGCCGAGCACCGGCAGCGCGGTCTTCGCGGCGGCCATGCCCGGGAGGTGAGCCGCCCCGCCCGCGCCCGCGATCAGCACCTGGAGCCCGCGCCCCTCGGCGCTCGCCGCGTATTCGAAGAGGAGATCGGGAGTGCGGTGGGCCGAGACGACCCGTTGCTCGAAGGGCACCTCGAGCGACTCGAGCGTCTCGCAGGCGTGCCGCATCGTCTCCCAGTCGGAGCGCGACCCCATGATCACGCCCACGACCGCGGCCATTACTTCGTATTGGCGCGCTTGGTCAGCGCCGCGGCGACCGTCTTCGCCGACTTGCGCACCTCCGCGTCCTCCTCGTCGTCGTCCGCGAGACCCGAGAGGACGAGGATCGACTCGCGCTGCGGCGATCCGTTCTTGAGGCAGACGATCGCGAGCCTGCGCACGGCGGTGTTCCCGTCGTTCGATGCGAGCTCGTGCAGGAGCGCGCGCATCGAGTTCACGTCGCCGGGATGGTCGCGGGAGAGCGACTCGAGCGAGATCAGGGCCGAACCGCGTGCGGCCGGACTCTCGTCCTGGAGGCCACGGCGGACGAGCTCGAGCTTCTGGCGGAAGCGGAACTGCGCGATCGCGCGGTAGGCGAGCGCCCGGTAGCGGTAGTCGTCGCTGCGGGCCGCGTGCTCAAGCTCCTCGTCCCACTTCGAGCGCAGGGTCGCGAGGGCCTTCTCGTCGCCGGCCTCCGCATAGGCCTCGGCCTGCTGCGCCGCTTCCTGAAGGCTCATGTGACGGAGCTCGCCGGGCGGGGACCCGGACCCGTGTAGCGAGCGGACGGGCGGACGAGACGGCTCAGCTTCTTCTGCTCGAGGATGTGCGCCGACCAGCCTGCGGTGCGGGAGCAGGCGAACATCGCAGGCGCGAGCGGCGGCGGCACGTCGGCGACGTCGAGGACGACCGCTGACCAGAACTCGACGTTCGTCTCGAGCGGCCGGTCGGGAGACTTCTGCCGGAGCGCTGCGAGCGCGGCCTGTTCGAGGCGCTCTGCGACCTCGTAGCGGGGGGCGCCCAACTCTTTCGAGGTGCCCTTGAGCAGCCGGGCGCGCGGATCTTCGGCGCGGTAGACCCGGTGCCCGAAGCCCATCAGCCGCTCGCCCCGCTCGATCAGGCCCTGGACGTAACCCTCGGGATCGCCCGATTCGGCGGCCGCGTCGAGCATCGGCAGCACCCGCGCCGGCGCACCTCCGTGCAACGGCCCGGACAGGGCGCCGACCGCCGAGGCGAGGGCCGCAGCACAGTCCGCGCCGGTCGAGGCGACGATCCGCGCGGTGAAGGTCGAGGCGTTGAGCCCGTGCTCGGCGGTGCAGATCCAGTACGTGTCGAGCGCCTGGACGTGCTTCGGATCGGCCTCGCCCCGCCACTCGAGCAGGAAGCGCTCCGCCGTCGTCTTGCCGCCGTCCACGAGCGAGTGGTCGACGCGATCGGTCTTCCCGTCGGCGAGGCGTGCCGACTGGGCCGCGATCGAGATGAACTGGGCCGAGAGGCGGCGCAGGTCCTCGCGCGCCTCGTCGTCGTCGACGTCGATCAGCTTCTGCAGGCCCCACTCGGCCCCGAAGCGCGCCGTGACGGCCTGCAGGTCGGCCGGGGTGTTTCCGGTGAGGCCGCCGCCGCTGTACTCGTCCGCTGCCGGCAGCCCAGGCTCGAAGCGCTCGTCGACGAGGAGGCCCCAGACCTGCTCGAAGGGGTACTGCCCGACGAGGTCCTCGATGTCGACGCCGCGGTAGCGCAGCGAGCCGCCGTCCTTGTCGGGCTCCGCGATCTCCGTTTCGAACGCGACGACGCCCTCGAGACCCGGCTTGAAGTCGGCCATCAGCGGGGCTGGCGGACGGGGTACTCGCGCCGCGGCTCACCGACGTAGTCGGCGCTCGGCCGGATGATCTTCCCGCCCGCGTGCTGCTCGAGCACATGCGCCGCCTGGCCGGCGACGCGGCTCATCTGGAAGAGCGGGATGAAGAGATCCGTCGGGATCCCGAGGTAGTGGTAGAGGACGCCCGAGTAGAGATCGACGTTCGGCCAGAGGCCCTTCTGCTCGTGCGCCTCGGCCTCGGCTGTCCTCGCGATCTCGTGGTAGTTGGGGCCGGAATCGCTGATGAACTCCTCGGAGAGCCGGCGCAGGATCGGGGCTCGCGGATCCATCGCCCGGTAGAGCGGATGGCCGAAGCCGTAGAGCGGCTTCTTCGATTCCAGCCGCGCGGCGATTCCCTCGGCGATGCTGGGCGCAGCGGCCAGCTCGTCGAACATTTTCATCGCGGCCTGGTTGGCGCCGCCGTGGAGCGGCCCCTTGAGCGCGCAGATCGCGGCCACGATCGCGGAGTGCATGTCCGAGTTCGTGCCGGCGACGACACGCGCCGTGAACGTGGATGCGTTCATCTCGTGCTCGGCGTGGAGGATCATCGCGATCTCGAACGCTCGGGCCTCTTCGGCCGAGGGTGCCTGACCGCGGAGCATCGTCAGGAAGTTCTCGGCGTACCCGAGCGACGGGTCGGGGGCGACGACGGGCTGGCCGCGGCGTCGGCGCTCGTAGCGCGCGACGATCGTCGGCAGCTGGGCGATCAGCGCCAGGGCCTTGCGGATCTCGTTCTCGCGATCGATCGAGTCCTCGGCCGGATCAGAGAAGGAGAGCGCCGAGACGGCGGTGCGCATCGTCTCCATCGGCGACGCGTCCATGGCGTTTCCGTCCACGATCGTCGCGGCGGCCGGCGCAAGCTCACGCACCGAGAGCTGTTGCTTGAACGCCTCGAGCTCGTCGTCGGACGGCAGCTCGCCCTCGAGGAGGAGGTAGGCGACCTCCTCGTAGGTCGAATGCTCCGCGAGGCCGGTGATGTCGTAGCCCCGGTACATGAGCACTCCAGCGTCCGGATCGATCGAGCAGATGCTGGTCTCGGCGACGGAGATTCCGGAGAGGGCGACGGATTTCTTGGGGCCTGCCATGTCACGAGAACCTTACCCGCAACAACCGAGGGCAACCGCTGGGTAGAGTCCGCCGCCGTATGGCTCATCGCGTCACTCTCATCCCCGGCGACGGCATCGGCCCCGAGCTCGCCGAGGCGACCCGCCGGGTCCTCGAGGCGACCGGTGTCGAGTTCGACTGGGACGTCCAGCACGCGGGCACCGACGTGATGGATCAGAACGACGGGAACCCGCTTCCCGAGCACGTGCTCGAGTCGATCCGGCAGAACGGAACCGCGCTCAAGGGGCCGATCACGACCCCCGTCGGCGGCGGCTTCCGCTCGGTCAACGTCGGCCTGCGCAAGTCGCTCGATCTCTACGGGCAGATCCGTCCCTGCAAGACCTACCCGGGCGTCCGCACGCGCTACGAGGAGGTCGACCTGATCGTCGTGCGCGAGAACACCGAAGACCTCTACGCCGGGGTCGAGTTCGAGGAAGGCACCGAGGCCGCCGACGAGCTGCTCGACTGGCTCGCAGGGAAGGGCTTCGACAAGATCCGCCGCGACTCCGGGATCTCGATCAAGCCGATCTCCGAGACCGGGACGCGTCAGGTCGTCCAGTTCGCCTTCGACTATGCGCGCCGGAACGGGCGCCGCAAGGTCACGGCGGTGCACAAGGCGAACATCATGAAGTTCACCGACGGCCTCTTCCTCCACGTGGCCCAGGACGTCGCCGCCGAGAACTCGGACATCGAGTTCGAGGACCGGATCGTGGACAACCTCTCGATGCAGCTCGTTCAGCGGCCCGAGGAGTACGACGTGCTCGTGCTCCCGAACCTCTACGGCGACATCGTCTCCGACCTCTGCGCCGGCCTGATCGGCGGCCTCGGGCTCGCGCCCGGCGGGAACCTCGGCAAGGACGCCGCCGTCTTCGAGCCGACCCACGGCTCGGCGCCCAAGTACGCAGGCCAGAACAAGGCGAACCCGATGGCGATGATGCTCAGCGGGATGCTGATGCTCCGCCACCTCGAGGAGACGGACGCCGCCGAGCGGCTGGAGCGTGCGATCGCCGCGGTGATCGCCGAGGGCGCCAGCGTCACCTACGACATGAAGCCGAGCCGCGACGACCCGACCGCCGTCGGGACGAGCGAGGTCGGAGACGCGATCATCCGGAAGCTGGAAGGGAACTGAGCATGCGCAAGAAGGTCACCGTCGTCGGAGCCGGCAACGTCGGCGCCACCTGCGTCCAGGAGCTCGCGCGCCGCGACTACGCGGACGTCGTCGTCGTCGACATCAAAGAGGGCCTGCCCCAGGGCAAGGCGCTCGACATCAACCAGGCCGCTGCCGTGCTCGGGTACGAGGCCAACGTGACCGGCTCGAACTCCTACGAGGAGAGCGCCGGCTCGGAGGTCGTCGTGATCACAGCCGGCCTCCCACGCCAGCCCGGGATGAGCCGCGACGACCTGGTCACCACGAACGAGAAGATCGTCGGCTCCGTGACCCAGCAGGTGATGAACGCGAGCCCCGACGCGATCGTGATCGTGGTCTCGAACCCGCTCGACGCGATGTGCCACGTCGCGAAGCGCGTCTCCGGCTGGCCGAAGGAGCGCGTCTTCGGAATGGCCGGGATCCTCGACACCGCCCGCTTCTCGGCCTTCATCGCCTGGGAGACCGGGATGTCGATCAAGGACGTGACCGCGATGGTGCTCGGCGGCCACGGCGACCAGATGGTGCCGGTCGTCTCCGCCACGACCGTGGGCGGGATCCCGCTTCGCAAGCTCGCCTCGGAGGACGCGATCCAGGCGATGGTCGCCCGGACAGCGAAGGGCGGCGGCGAGCTCGTCAACCTGCTCGGCACCTCCGCCTGGTACGCGCCCGGCGCGGCCGCGGCGCAGATGGTCGACGCCATCGTCCTCGACGAGAAGCGCATTCTCCCCTGCACGGCCTATCTCGAGGGCGAGTACGGGATCGACGGCCTGTACATGGGCGTGCCGGTCGTGCTCGGGGCGAAGGGGATCGAGCGGATCGTCGAGCTCGACCTCGACGAGGACGAGCAGCGGGCGCTGAAGGCCTCCGCGGACGCGGTGCGCGACGTCGTCTCCGTCCTCTCCGCGTAGGCGCCGGAGCCGTGCGGCCCTCAGGCTGCGCCGCGCCCCAAGCTCACTCTGCCCACACTGCGGCCGCGTCTCCAAGACCGTCGATGGCGTCTGCGCCGACTGCTGGGGCGTCAAGGACGAATCGCAACTCGAGCTGCCTGCTGTCCGAAAGGCCGGGCCGTTTCGCCGCAGGCGCGGCGATCCCGACCCTGATCCGCACGACTGCCTCTCCTGCTGCTGGTGGCCTCTCCTCTCCTGGCTCCTCCTCGTGGGGGTGGTGATCTGGATCTCGGGCTGAAGGGCCGGACCGCGATCGTCGGCGGCGCCTCCGCCGGAATCGGGCTCGCGTGTGCCGAGGCTCTCGCCGGCGAGGGCGCCAACGTGGCCCTGCTGGCTCGCGGCCGCGACGCGCTGGAGCGAGAGGCCGAGCGGCTCGGAGCACTCGCCGTCCCCGGCGACGCCGCAAGAGCGGAAGACCTGGAGCGGCTCGTGGCGGAGACGCTCGGGCGCTTCGGGGGGATCGACGTCCTCGTCCTGAACAGCGGCGGCCCACCGCGTGCGCGCGCGGTCGACGTGACCGACGAGCAGGTCGAGGAGGCGGTCGCGCTGCTGCTGCTCTCCGCAGTTCGCCTCGTCCGGCTCTGCCGACCCCACCTCGAGGCGAGCGGTCGCGGTCGCGTGATCGCGATCACCTCGAGCGCGGTCAAGGAGCCGGTCGACGGCCTCGCTCTCTCGAACACCGTCCGCCCCGGCCTCACGGGCTGGCTCAAGTCGCTCGCCCGGGAGCTCGGGCCGACCGGGGTGACCGTGAACGCGGTCGCTCCCGGCCGGATCGACACCGCCCGGATGCGGGAGGTCTACGGAGACGCCGGCCCGAGTGCCGCCGATCTCGCGGCGATCCCGCTCGGACGGCTCGGGTCGGCAAAGGAGCTGGGCGACGTCGTCTGCTTCCTCGCCTCCGACCAGGCGGCGTACGTCACCGGCACCACGATCGTCGTCGACGGCGGGCTGACCCGGGGCCTCCTGTGAGTCCGGGCCGCGCCGTCTCGGCTGGGCTGGCCCTCGCCGCGCTCGCGATCGCGTTCGCCTTCTTCCTCCCCTCGAACAGCTATCTGATCCTGCCGGACGGGGCCAAGCCACTCGCGGCCAAGGTCAAGGTCGAGGGCGAGAAGCCTCCGAACGACGACGGCGGAATCTTCTACGTCGACGTGATCGTCCGGAAGGCGTCGCTGCTCGAGGAGCTGATCTCGCCGCTCCGCCCCGACGGGGCCGAGTTGGTGCCGGCACACGCGATCGTCCCGCCCGGATCGAACTTCGAGGAGCGCCGCCGCCAGAACCTCCGCCAGATGGATCGGTCGCAGGAGGTCGCGGCGGCGGTCGCGCTGCGCGAACAGGGGCTCGACGTCCGCGCCGACCCCGAAGGCGCTCTCGTCGTCGCCGTCGCGGGCGACGCGCCGGCCGCCGGGAAGCTGCAGCCGACCGACGTGATCGTGGGGGTCGACGGCGAGCCGGTGAAGACTCCCGGAGACCTGCGCAGGCTGATCGGCGCGAAGAAGCCCGGCACCGTCGTCCAGCTCCGGATCCGGGCGGGCGGCGCGCTCAGGAACGAGCGCGTGAAGACGATCGAGTCGCCCGACGAGGCCGGCCGCGCAATCGTCGGGATCCAGGTCGAGCAGTTTGCGCGGATCGAGCTCCCGCTCGACGTCGAGATCGATCTCGGCGGCGTCGGCGGCCCTTCCGCGGGGCTCGCCTTCGCGCTCGACGTGCTCGAAGAGCTCGGTCGCGACGTCGACAGGGGCTACAAGGTCGCCGTCACGGGCGAGATCGAGCTCGACGGCGACGTCGGCCCGATCGGAGGGATCAAGCAGAAGACGCTCGGCGCGCGGGACGCCGGTGTCGACGTCTTCCTCGTCCCCGCTGGGGATAACGCCGAGGAGGCGAAGCGCAACGCCAATGGGCTGCGGATCATCGCGGTCGAGAGTTTTCAACAAGCGTTGCGCGAGTTGGCAACATTGCCAGAGAAGCGTTAACTAGCGTGAGATTTCGACAGATTGGAATGGCCCGGAAATTGCGTCGTTTTCGTGAACACAGGGGTTGCCGACCCGCCCGGACACGGCGACAATGGCCGATGTCCGGAGGGGGACACGACTCGACCAAGAGGGGCAATGAGCAAACGATCCGATTCAACCTGCAGTGACTGCTACTTCCGTCGAGCTGGTCTTTGCGCACTCCCGGGCGACAATCCGTGCCCCACTTTCCGCCGCGCGAGTGCAGGCGTCTTGACGCCGCCGCCGCAGCCGCGGCTCGTCGCCCGCGCCGCCCCCGTGTTCGCTCCCGCCGCCGCCTAGACTCCGCCCGTGGAGGATCGCGAGCAGCAATTCCAGCGCACCTGGCAACCGCGCCTCTGGATCACGCTCGCCGTCCTCATCCTGATCGTGGCGTACCTGATCGCCTTCGTGGTCGGGAACGACGAGCAGGCCCGGGTCGACTTCGTCTTCGGCAGCGCGACCACCTCTCTGATCTGGGTGATCCTGCTCTCGCTGCTCGCCGGCCTCCTCGGAGGCGTGCTCCTGTCGCAGCTCCACCGCCGGCGGCGGGACTACAGGAGCGAGGCCAGCACCGAAATGCCCTCGTCGATCTCCGAGGGCGACGCGTAGCTGAAGGCGAGGCGAGCGGCTCGGGCGCCGCCGGCACCGGCGGGGTAGAAGTCGGCGCCCTTGACGAAGGTGACGCCTGCCGCCTCCGAGCGCGTCAGCAGCTCGCCGGCGTCGGCGGGTAGGTCGACCCAGAGGAAGTAGCCGCCCTCGGGCCTGCTCCAGCTCGCGCTCCCCGAGAGGTCGCGCTCGAGCGCGCCGAGCATCGCGTCACGGCGCGTCCGGAGGAGCCCGCGGATCCGCTCCACGTTCGGCTCGAAGGCCTCGCGCCGGGCGAGCTCGTACACCGTCGCCTCCGTCAGGAAGGGCGGCGAGATGTAGGTCTCCACCGCCCGCGCCTCGATCCGGGCCGCGAGCCCTGCCGGGAGGACGAACCAGCCGACGCGGATTCCCGGGGCGACCGTCTTCGAGAACGACGAGGCATACGTGACGAGCTCGCCGCCCTCGAGCTCGTGCAGCGAGGGCGGGGCCTCACCTTCGTAGCGGACGAGGCCGTACGGGTCGTCCTCCAGCACCGGCACGCCGTGCGCGGTCGCGAGCTCGACGAGCCGCCGGCGGCGCTCGGTCGAAAGCGTTCGACCGCTCGGGTTCTGGAAGGTCGGGATCGTGTAGAGGAAGCTGACGCCACCCGCGGCGAGCTCGCGCTCGAGCGCCTCCGGGTCGAGCCCCTCGTCGTCCATCGGCAGCGCGACCACCTCGGCCCCGAGCCGCGCGAGCTGCTTCAGCGGCCGGTCGTAGGTGGGAGCCTCGACGAGAACCCGTCCCGGCCGCTCCGCGAGCACCTCTTCGAACCAGAACGCGATCCCCTGGAGCCCGCCGCTCGTGAGCACGATCCGGCCCGGCTCCACCCCGTGCCGCGCCGCCAGCCATTCGCGGAGTGGCGGGTAGCCACCGCCCGGCCCGTACGCGAGCACCGTCGGGTCCGCCTCCACGGCCGCCCGGGCGCAGTCGGCGATCAGCTCGACGGCGAGGCACTCGGGTGCCGGGGCACCTCTGGCAAACGAGATCACCGAGAGGCTCCTGGCCGGCTGAGCCTCCCAGCCGGCGAAGCCGGCATCAGGCGCAGCCTCGCGCCGTTCGTGTCGCTCCAGCCGGCGGCCCGTACCGCCGTACTGTTCCACCGGCCTACGCACCGCGAGCGGCGCGCCAGGAACCTCTCGGGAAGTGTGCGGGGCACGCGATGAGAGCCTAACGTCAAGACCTGCTGCTACCCTGAAAGAGAAGGACGGGGATTCCGTCCTGTGAGATTTGGCTCCTTCGGTTCTTTCCGCACACAGATGCAGGCGGGCAGTCGAGGTAGGCAAGTCTCGACTGACAACGAAGGAGACAACTTAATGCAGTCTTTCCACGAGCTGGGCGTCTCGGCGCCTGTCGCGCAGGCTCTCGCCGAGCGTGATATCCACGCGCCGTTCCGCATCCAGACTCTCGTCCTCCCCGACCTCCTCGACGGCCGCGACGTGCTCGCGAAGTCGCCGACGGGCTCGGGGAAGACACTCGCGTTCGCGATCCCGATCGTCGAGCACCTCGAGGCCGACGATCCGCGCCCCTCGGCGCTGATCCTCGTCCCGACCCGCGAGCTCGCCGCCCAGGTCGCCGAGGCGCTCGAGATGATCGCCCCGGCCCGCGGCCTCAAGGTCGCCGCGGTCTACGGCGGGATCTCGATCCCGGCCCAGGCCAAGAAGGCCAAGGAGGCGCACATCCTCGTCGCCACCCCGGGCCGGCTCCAGGATCTGATCGAGCGCAGGCTCGTCAAGCTCGACCAGGTTCGCTTCCTCGTCCTCGACGAGGCCGACCGGATGCTCGACATGGGCTTCCAGCCGCAGGTCGACCGGATCGTCAACCGCCTTCCCCGCGAGCGCCAGACGATGTTCTTCTCGGCCACGCTCGACGGCAAGGTCGGCGAGCTCGCCCACGCGTACACCACGAACGCCGCGCGCCACGAAGGCACGCTGCCGCCGGAGCACGAGCAGGGCGAGGTCGAGCACAAGTTCGTCTCGGTCACGATGGACAACAAGGTCGAGAAGCTCGCCGAGCTGCTCGGGGAGGAGCGCGGCCTCGCGCTCGTCTTCGTCCGCACCAAGCGCGGTGCCGACCGGCTCGTCCAGAAGCTCGCCCGCTACGACGTCACGGCGGTCGCCATGCACGGCGACATGACGCAGGGCTCCCGCGAGCGCGCGCTCTCCCGCTTCGAGAAGGGTGCCGTGTCCACGCTCGTCGCCACCGACGTCGCCGCACGCGGCCTTGACCTCGACGACATCACCCACGTGATCAACTTCGATCCGCCGGAGGACAACAAGGGCTACGTCCACCGCGTCGGGCGCACCGGCCGTGCCGGCCGGAGCGGCACCGGCATCACCTTCGTGCTCCCCGACCAGCAGGCGGAGGTCAGCCACGTCGCCCGGATGCTGGGCCAGAGCGAGGAGTACGCGAGCGACGGGATGAAGGTCGCCCCGCCGCGCCTCGTCTACGCGTCGAAGCGCCGCAACTCCAAGTGGGGCCCGTCGCGGCCTCGCCGCAAGATCTAGCTCAAACGATTTGAGCTTGGCTCCCGCGCGCAGGTGACCTGCGCGCGGGAGCAATCGCACCGACTCGGCATCATGCGCTGGCGATGAACGACTCCGACGAGCAGCAGCTGGATCGGCTCCGCAGCCTGATCCGCGACGTCCTCGGGACGAACCTCGTCGGCGCCTACCTGTTCGGCTCGGCCGTACTCGGCGGCCTCCAGGAGCAGAGCGACCTCGACGTGCTCGCCGTCACGACGCGCCCGACCACGCGCCCGGAGAAGGAGCTCCTCGTCGAGCGTCTCCTCGGCATCTCGGGACGCCGGACCCCCGAAGGACGGTGGCGGCATCTCGAGCTGACGATCGTCGTCCAGTCCGAGGTGAGGCCGTGGCGCTACCCGCCGCGCTTCGACTTCCAGTACGGGGACTGGCTGCGCGCGGAGTTCGAGAGCGGTGACGTCGAGCCCTGGGCGACGACGACGAATCCCGATCTCGCGGCGCTCCTCACGATGGTCCTGCTCGCTGACACACCCGTGCTCGGTCCGCCTCCGCGCGAGGTCTTCGACCCGGTCCCTCCCGGAGACCTCGTCCGCGCGAACGTCGGCGACCTCGACCAGCTGGTCGGAGACCTCGACGACGACACCCGCAACGTGATCCTGACGCTGGCCCGGATCTGGAGCACCGTCGCCACCGGCGAGATCCGCTCGAAGGACGAGGCCGCCGACTGGGCCCTGGCCAGGCTCCCCGCGGAGCAGCGGCCGGCGCTCGCTCGGGCACGCGCGATCTATCTGGGCGTCGAGGAGGAACGTTGGGACGACCTCCTGCCTCAACTCCGCCCGCACGCCGATCACGTCGTCGCCGAGATCGAGCGGCTCGTCCGAGGTCGCGCCTCAGCGGCGGACTAGGCTGCGCCGGTGGACGCCGCCTTCCGTTCCCGGATCGCCGATCCCTCGCTCGCCGGCGCCGGTGAGCAACGGATCCGCTGGGTCGCCAAGCACTCCCCCGTCCTCAACCGGCTGGCGCGGACGCGACTCGCGGACGGTTCGCTTCGGGGTCGCCGCGTCGCTGTCGTCGTTCACCTCGAGGCGAAGACCGCCTACCTCGCGACCCTCTTCGCCGAGGCGGGCGCGCACGTGGTCGCCGCCGGCTCGAACCCGGGCTCGACCCAGGACTCGATCTGCGCGGCGCTCGTGGCGCGCGGGATCGAGGTGCACGCCTCCCACGACGCGAGCCGGGACCAGTTCGACGCCGACCTGCTCGCGGTCGCGGACACGGACCCGGAAATCGTCGTCGACGACGGCGCCGAACTGACCGCCCGGATCCTCGAGCACCGGCCCGAGCTTGCGGCCCGCCTGGCCGGGGTGACCGAGGAGACGACCACGGGCGTCGCTCGGCTCCGGGCGATGGAGGGGGCGGGCAAGCTCGTCTTCCCGGCGATCGCGGCGAACGACGCGCGCTGCAAGCATCTCTTCGACAACCGCTACGGCACCGGCCAGTCCACGCTCGCGGCGATCGACCGGCTGACGAACCTCAACTTCGCCGGGCGCGAGTTCTGCATCGTCGGCTACGGCTGGGTCGGGAAGGGGCTCGCGCTGTACGCCCGCGGGCAGGGCGGGCGCGTCACCGTCGTCGAGGTCGATCCGGTGGCCGCGCTCGAAGCGCACATGGACGGCCACCGCGTCGCCTCGCTCGAGGACGCGCTCCCGGACGCCGACCTGGTGATCGCCGCGACCGGCGCGATCGACGCAGTCCCGGCGAGCGCGGTCCCGCTCCTCAAGGACGGCGTCGTGCTCGCGAACGGCGGCCACCACGAGCGGGAGATCGCTGTCGACGCGCTCGGGGCGGGCGAGGAGGTGCGGCCGGGTGTCTTCGAGCACCCGATTCCCGGCGGGGGCAGCGCCTACGTCCTCGTGGACGGCCGGCAGACGAACGTCGCGGGCGGTGACGGGCATCCGGTCGAGATCATGGATCTCTCCTTCTCCGTCCAGGCGCTTTCTGCGCACCTGCTGGCGCAGGGCGGCCTCCCGCCCGGCCTCCACCGCTTCCCCGCGGAGCTCGACTCCGAAATCGCGCGGACGAAGCTCGCTACGCTCGGAATCGAGCTCGGCGAGCCGACCGCGAAGCAGCGGGCGTTCACCGAGCGCTGGAACGTTTGACCGGAGCGAGCACGAGCGCTGCGGCGAGAACCCCGGTGAGCCCGCAGGCGATCCAGAGCAGATCCGGGCTCGCGGAATAGAGAAGCGTTCCGAGAACGGGACCTGCGACGAGCGCCAGACCGAAGCTCGTGCCCCACGCGCCCTGGTAGCGACCCCGGAGGTGATCGGGCGCCACGTCGGCGACGTACGCCGAGGCGATCGGGGAGAAGATGATCTCGCCGAGCGTCCAGACGACGACCGTGGCCGCGAGGAGCGGCACCGTGTCGGCAAAGACGATGAGGGCGAACCCAAGCCCCGTCAGGATCTGGCCGAGGGCGAGCACAGGCCGAACGGGGAAGCGCTGCGTGAGCACGGTCAGCGGCAGCTCGATCGCGATGATCACGAGCCCGTTCAACGAGATCAGCGCCCCGAAGACCGCCGGCGAGAATCCGTCGGCCCGCACCTGGAGGGGCAGTGTCGAGGTGTGCTGCATGTAGACGAGGGCCCCGCAGAACGAGGCGAGGAGGAAGAAGACGAACACGCGGTCGTGGCGGAGCGCGCGCAGAAGCTCGCCGCGCCGCTCCTCCACGTGCTGCTCCGGTCGGCTGCGCGGGAACATCGTCAGCGCCAACGTCCCGAACGCGATCGACGAGATCGCGTCGCCCAGGAAGAGCAGGAAGAAGGAGCGCTCGGCGAGGAGGCCCGCGGTCGCCGGGCCGGCGGCGAAGCCGAGGTTGATCGCGAACCGGTAGACGGCGAAGGCCGGGACTCGCTGGCCTGCCGGGGTGAGGTCGGCAAGAAGCGCGCCCGAGGCCGGGCGGTAGAGCTCTGCGGCAGCCCCTGCAAGAACCGTGAGGGCGACGATCAACCAGATCGTCCTCGCCTGGGAGAGGGCGAGCATCACCGCCGCGGAGCCGTACATCGAGACGGCGATCGTCTCGCGGCGGCCGAGCCGGTCGGCGAGGTGCCCGCCGAGCGTGGACGCCGCGATCGCGCCGACGCCGTAGCCACCGATCGCGAGCCCCGCCTGCGCCGCCGAGTAGCCCTCGTCGACGAGGTAGAGCGCGAGGAAGACCGCGACGAAGCTGCCGAAGCGGTTGACGAACGTGCCGGCGAAGAGGAGCCACGCCGCAGGCGGGAGAGCGCGGATGCCCGCGCGCATCGTCGGCCGCGGCTCGCTCAGCGCCGCGCCCCGGAACCGATCCCCACGTGCCCCCAGGGGCACTCCCGTGTCCCTACACGAACGCTAGCGAGGATCTCGTCACGCATGTGTGACGGAAGCGTGACGGATTCGCAACAGCTCGCGAAAGGATCCGGCCCAATCCGCCCCATGGAGCTGAGCCGGGCCGCGCGCGGCCCCTTCAGGAATCTTCGAGCGATCAGGATCCGCTCCTGCGGATCCTGATCTTGCGCCTGCAGAATCAGGCGCGCGCGACCTCGGCGGCGAACTGCGCTGCCTCGGTCGGGGAGGTTCCGACGCGAATCCCCTTCGCCTCCAACGCCTCCTTCTTGCCCTGCGCGGTGCCGGACGAGCCGGAGATGATCGCGCCGGCGTGGCCCATCGTCTTCCCGGGCGGAGCTTCGAAACCCGCGATGTACGCGACGACCGGCTTCGACATCTTCGCCTCGATGAAGGCCGCGGCCTTCTCCTCCTCGTCCCCGCCGATCTCGCCGACCATGACCACGAACTCGGTCTGCGGATCCGCCTCGAACTTCTCGAGGATGTCGATGAAGGAGGAGCCCACGATCGGGTCGCCGCCGATCCCGACGATCGTCGAGTTGCCGAGGCCCATCTGGGTCAGCTCGTGGCCGATCTGGTAGGTCAGCGTCCCCGAGCGCGAGACGAGGCCGATATTCCCCTCTGTGAAGATCTCGGCCGGGATGATCCCGACGTTCGCCTTGCCCGGCGAGAGCGCGCCCGGGCAGTTCGGGCCGAGCATCGTGATCCCGCGCGGCCGCAGATAGGTGTAGACGCGGAGCATCTCGTGCGCGGGCAGGCCCTCGGCGATGCAGATGATCGTCCCGATCCCCGCGTCGGCAGCCTCGTAGATCGCGTCCGCAGCAAACCGAGCCGGGACGAAGACCATGGACGTGTTCGCACCAGTCTCCCGGACGGCTTCTTCGACGGTGTCGAAAACCGGCACGCCCTCGACGTCCTGGCCGCCCTTCCCCGGCGTGACACCGGCGACGACCTGAGTGCCGTAGTTTTTGTTCCGGAGCCCGTGGAAGGAGCCCTCCGAGCCGGTCAGGCCCTGAACGACGAGCTTCGTCTCCTGGTCGACGATGATTGCCACTACGCCGCCTTCCTCGCCCGGATCACGAGCTTCGTGTCCACGAACTCGCCGTCCTCGATCTGCCCGGCGAGCAGCTCGCGTACGCGCACGGCGTCGTCCTCGGCCGTGTCGGTGCGGGCGAGCCAGTCCTCGAGCGGGTGCCGCTTCTCGAAGCTCTCGACCTCTTCGACGACGAGCCCGGCTTCTTCGAGAAACGTGCGCCATTCCGCTTCCGTGTACGAGCGAACGTGCGTCGGGTCGCGGAGGATCTCGGCCTCCTCGACGGCAGCGCTGACGTAGAGCGTGTCCTCGACGACGACGAGGTTGCGGCTGATCCGCGCCATCTCCGCGATCGCCGCCGGAACGTCGTCGAAGTGGTGCGGCGCGATCCGGGTGACGACGAGGTCGAAGGAGTCGGCCGCGAACGGGAGATCTTCGGCGCGACAGATCACGTCGGGGCGCATCCCGGGCGCAGGATCGGAACTGACGACCTCGAGCCCGGCCTCGCGGAGCCGCCGGGTGACGTGGCCGCCGCCCGTGGCGACGTCGAGCGCCGTCTTCGAGCCCTCGGCCCAACGCACGATCAGGTCGAGGTCTGCGCCCTCCCGCTGCTCCGGCGCGTACCGGTAAGCCTCGGCGCGCTCCGACCAGAGATCGGTCATCGAGAGAGCTCCACCGCACGGCGGGCGCCGTCCAGCATCGTCGCCTCGGGGTAGACACCCTCGGGCGCCGCCTCGGCCAGAATCTTCCGGCCCTCCTCGGCGTTCGTGCCGTCGAGCCGCACCACGATCGGAAACTCGATTGTCATCCGCTCGAGCGCGGTCAGGATCCCGCGCGCGACCTCGTCGCAGCGGGTGATCCCGCCGAAGATGTTGAAGAAGATCGACTTGACCTGCGGGTCACGCGTGATCACCTCGAGCGCGTCGACCACTCCCTCCGCGTTGCCGCCGCCGCCGAGGTCGCAGAAGTTGGCGGCCTTGCCGCCCGCGAGCGCGATCACGTCGAGGGTAGACATCACGAGCCCGGCCCCGTTGCCCAGGATCCCGACCTCGCCGTCGAGCTTCACGTAGGTGACGTCCTTCTCGCGGGCGAGCGCCTCGAGCGGGTCGGCGGCCTCGACGTCGCGCATCTCCGCGATCTCGGGGTGCTTGTAGAGCGCGTTGTCGTCGACCGTGAACTTGGAGTCGAGCGCCTTCACCTCGCCCTCGGGCGTGACGATCAGCGGATTGATCTCGCAGAGCATCGCGTCGGCTCCGACGAAGGCCTCGTAGAGCTTCGCCATGATTGCGGCGATCTGCTTCTGCTCGGACGGGTCCTCGACGCCGGCCCCGTAGATCAGGCGGCGCGCGTGGTAGGGCTGGAAGCCCTCGAGCGGGTCGACGTGCAGCCGCACGAGCGCGTCCGGGTTCGTCTCGGCGACCTCCTCGATGTCCACCCCACCCTCGGTCGTGAACATGAACAACGGCTTCTTCTCGCCCCGGTCGAACGTGATCGAGAGGTAGTACTCCTTCGCGATGTCCGAGGCGCTCTCGACCCAGAGCCGCTTCACGACGTGTCCCTTGATGTCGAGCCCGAGGATCCCGCGGGCCTTCTCCTCCGCGTCCGCCGGATCGTCGGCGAGCTTGATCCCGCCCGCCTTGCCGCGCCCTCCGGTCAGGACCTGGGCCTTGACGACGACCGCGCCGCCGATCTCCTCCGCGGCCTTGCGGGCGTCCTCGGGATTCGTCACGAAACGGCCGTCGGAGACGGGGATCCCGAAGCCGGCGAAGAGCTGCTTGCCCTGATATTCGTAGAGGTCCAAAGCGACGGCGAGTCTATCTGCGAGTCTTTCGCCGATGCGCCGCACCCTTCTGCTTCTCGTGCTGCTCCTGGCCGGCTGCGGTTCCGCGGCCACCGAGCCGCTTCCCGACGCACGTCCCGCCGAGCCGCAGAGCGCCGACCTCGGCTGGCGCGAGAGCTATCCAAAGACGGGTGAGCGGTTGGTCTTCGGCGTCCGCTCACTCGAGGTAACGGCAGACGGATGGTCGTCCGAGATCTCGATCGAGAACCGAACGGGGATCTCGTTCGAGTTCGGCGACGGGCCACCGCTCGCCCTCGGGCTCATCCTCCTCGGAGACGCCGATCTCGAGACGCTCGACCGGATGACCTCGCGCGACGGCCTCCTGCTTCGCGAGCCGAAGACGATCGAGCCGCGCCCGCCCGACGTGCTCGGCCCCGGCGAGACCTGGCGGGCGACGATCTCGGCGCCGGGATCGCTCGCCGACTCGGCCTACGTCCGGGTCTCCTTCGGCCCGCTCGTCGCCGTGGGCGAGCGACCGAAGGAGATCGAGCAGTCGACCGTGATCTGGATCACGGACGAGACCTATCGCCTGTAGCTAGATGTCCCGCCTACACAGGTTGTGAACGGCTGAGGGGTTCTATCCGGCCCTCCTTCGAGGCTGTGGGTCTTCCCGGACCTACGCTCGAAGGAGGGCGCGGATGTATTTGCACGCTAACGCCAAGC
>Ga0136611_10001225_pt1 | contig 17791 bp, 14 predicted proteins | sample AntDrymUQ2232306_2_FD_106645 | JGI IMG/M metagenome (GOLD analysis project Ga0136611, IMG submission 106645) | Polar desert sand microbial communities from Dry Valleys, Antarctica - metaG UQ223 (23.06) | ecosystem: Environmental > Terrestrial > Soil > Desert | place: Antarctica: Dry Valley...
CGGGTAAACTTCAGGCTCACCGTGATTATGCTGTAGACGGTCGACTGCCCCTTAGTGTAACTGGCAACACGTCTGACTCTGGATCAGAAGAGTCCTGGTTCGAGCCCAGGAGGGGCAACTCTTTGTAAATGGTGTCATCCCGCAGGTGCGAAGCGCCTGTCGGGATCTACTGTGCGATCATTTTTGCTTTTTCGGGAGCCGTTTGTGAGCCGTTTCTACATCACGCGTCCGCGACGTTGGCGGAGGTGGTGCGCGGCGAGGGCGAGCTGGCGTTGGACGAGCCAGTCGCCGCGATTGCTCCCGGGCAGTCGCTTGTGATCTACGATAGTGATCGTGTCTTGGGTGGCGGAATCATTGAGCAAAAAAATGCCTACCCGCCCGCCCGTTGCTTCCGGTCTTGTCCAACAGTTACGGCTGACTCTTCGCAAGTCTAGCGCTCTGGACGAAGGAATTGAAATCGCGAATGCGGCGGAGTATTCGATGAAGCAGTTCGTGTTTTGCCTGTTTGCAGTGTTAGTCCCGCCTTCTCTAGCGAGCCAGACTCGCACCCTCGATATCGGGACTGCACCAATCGGGCGAGCGCGCATTCTCGCCCGTGCCACGAATCAATGCGAAGTCCTAATCTCCACAGGGTCACCCTTCGCTTCACAATTCCCAGCGGTCGCTCCTTCCGACGTCCAACGGTGGCTAGACTCGACGAAGATGATTGTTGGAGCTGTGCAGACGCGGAGCAAAGGCGAGCAGCTCGACTATCGTTGGGGCACCACGGCGCTTGGAATTGCCCGTACAATCAATGATAGCGTCGACGCTCTATGGCTCACTATCGGTGGTGCAGACATTTCTGTCCGTTCGATTGACTTCCCTCCAGTGTTCGCACTCTTGGATTCGGCGGCCGCTAAGACATTGCAAATGTCTTCGGCATCAAGGAACTGTCGGGGCAAGGTCTACTACGACAGCCTTTTCGCGAATCATGCGCAATCGGCGGAAGGTGGCATTTATCCGCCCCAACCGATTCAAATATTCCTTCCGCCGTTCCCGACGCCCAAAGACGTGCGCGGCCACCGTCTGACGGTTGAGTTCGATGTCGACGAGGCCGGCGAGGTTCTAGGTCTGTCCTTTAACCCAACCAGAAATCCTGAGTACAATCGTCAAATCGACTCCGAATTGCGCCGGTTTCGTTTCCGCCCGGCCACTCGATGGGACGGGACAAATATCAGGTCGAAAGTGAAACTCTCGTGGGAGCTTCCTTGACTATCGCAGCCACGATCCCAGGAGAGGACGAATCACTGGCGTCCCACATTCCTGCCTGACAAAGACTGCCGAGAGAGCGCCTCCCTGCGCGGAGTGGTGATCGTGAAGCCATTGAAGCTGATTGCGAGCAAGCCAACAACATTTCTCGATGCCACCATTCCAGTTTCGGATTGCCTCCGCGCTTCGACGCGCTCGAACAATTGGGGAAGACCGCGGGATACGAGTCTCACTTGCCGGCGTCCATTTCGCCGGACGGCTAACCGTCGATGAAGCGGCCGTGTGGGAACTGCTTCTGCGAGCTCTAGGTCAAGAACCCATTCGTCAGTACTTTGAACGCGACGAATGCTGTGAAGGATGCGTTCAGAATTCCCTGCCAGACCTTCGCCAGATCGAGTCGCTAATCCGATTGACGAAGACTTCACTTGGACCGGAAGTGACGCCCGTAAGCGCTGTTCTGCTGAGAGCGCTACTGGGTGGGTTCGGCGAATTCCGAAATTATCTGCGGGGGTTCATCGCTGACACGGTTCGCAACACTCCTTGGGGCGACGGCAACCGAGAGGAGTATCTCCAGGCCTTCCATCGACAGCGTGGCCACCTTGCCCACGTGCTTCAGCAAGTAACCGAGTTGCTGGACCATGCCGTCTCGTTTGAACCCCTTTTATTACACAACACCGAATGGCGCCAAGAAGCATACGTGCTCGCTGGGGAAGTTGAAGAAGGGCTTTTTACAACGCGCGAGCGCAATAACCCTCGTCGAGGCCGTCGAACGACCTAGGGAGACGACCAGCCAGCGTTTGGAACACCCCGAGGGGTGATGTCGGTAGCATCGATCTAAGGACTTGGTGCCCCGTGGGACGACCCTAAGCCGGATTCGAAGGCTCGAGTACAACTCTAGTCCGCGACATTATCCAGAGGCCCGCGGGTCCGACCGGAAGTTGGGTGCCGATTGCAGACGGAGGACAGACTCCAGCCATATGGATCGCAAAGACCTCATTCCAGTGCGCTTCGTTCAGGAACGGTTTGGCGAGACCTCTGTCTCCGATAAAACCCAGATACAGAATAACGGTTGGAATGCCGAGATTGGCAAGCTTCCAGCCGAAGGCAAGCCGATTGGAAAGCTGGTAGTGACGATCACGGCTAATACTGATGCCGGGCAGGTGCTCATGTAATGCAGTTTGTGCCTCCGCGATTGCTCCGCCAATACGCATGTGATTTTCGTTGCTGTTTGGCGAGGCATCTGTGTCGAGTCTCTTTCCTGCCTCCGATAGCTCCGGCACGTTGGCTTTGGCTTCAACTAACACCAACCCGGCTTTCCCTTCGATCTCGCAAGCGAGCGCAATATCCCAGTTGGGTGTGTTGGCTCCGCGGGCGTGAGTCAGCCACCACCCCATCAACTTTGGCCAAGCGTCATGGCTTGGCATCACCGACGGACCGAACGTCTCAAGGCGAGCCTCGACCGGTGCCTCGTCCCCGGACGGCATCCAGTTCGAGCTAGAGGTAAGTCGGCAGCTCATTGGTTCGAGCATCTTCAGTATCTCAACCGGAAACTTCGGTCGCGCGGTCCAATCAAGAACGTGCTTGCGACTTCCTCGATGCATCGGTAGTTACCTCACGTGCTGGGTATTTTTCTGAAGATCTCGAAGACCGCTGTAAGTCTCATCAGTTCAGAGACGACGGGATGATTAACGCTCCGTATCGTAACCAGAGAAGTAAAGTCCCATTCGGCGTGGAGCATGAAGCTTCACGCCATTATCGATCAACCCTTGCTCGATAACGGCCGTCAGATCCAGAAGACTGTCGAACGGGTATGCGCGCTCAGCACGGATGTTATGCGATTCGTTCGGTTTTAGGCGAACCATGCCACTGGCCGCCTTGGGTCCGTTCACGCCCACACGTGCATCGGACAAGGATTTTGTTCATGAGTGGAGATGACACTCCCTTGCAGTCTCAGTTCAGACCCAATGCCTTGAATGCTGCCTGCCGCATATCGCCGTAGAAGATCGGATCGATTGCCTCTAGAACCTCGGCACTCACGTCAAAGAAACTGCGCTTGTTCTCGATGGGGATGAGCGCCCGCTTCGCGCCGTTGTCCTTGGCCACTTGGAGCGGCTCGACCAGCGATCGTACGGACTTGAGGTTCCCCTGAATTGAGATGTCGCCGAGAACGAGAAGACCGGCTTGGGGTGGGGCTTTCCGCAGTGCCGAGTACGCGGCAACCACGAACGCCGTGCCTACTTCCGCCTCAACCTTGTTACCCAGCAGGTCGATCGCCTCCACGTGAAAGTCCATTGTATCGATCTCGCGTCCGATACCGAACGCGTTCTTGTTGGCTTGAAGGAAGCTGAAGGCGCGCTGGATGGATTCCTTCATCGCGCCCTTAACGCCGCCAGCGAGCTTCAGCTTTCCGGACCCACCCGCCGGAGTTACTTCGAGGCGATATAAGCCTACAGTTCCTTCGCCGCTCACCGCTCCGGTGTAAAGGGTGCCGGGTGCGAGTGGCTCCTGCGAAATCATGTTTTGGCCACCTTGCTCGGGTACGCCGACGTAGGTCTCCTCGCCCGTCTCGCTATCGACGTAGCTAAAGGACGTCTGGTAGTACTCGAATGACCCCATCTTCTTGAGCTGTTCCTTTACGCGCCGACGACCCTCGATGGCCAGCACCGCAATCCGCCGCATATCGTCCTTGGACACATCCCCATCGGGATGCAGGATCTTTGTCAGACCCGAGACGGTGCGTCGTACAGCCTTACGATCGCGGGCATTGAGGTGCGCACCCAGCGAGAAGTGATGATCGATGGCCTCCGTGAAGTTCAGTTTTCGCAGCTCGCGAAGTGCTTCGGCGAGGTAGTCGACCACAAAGCCGTAATGATCAGTGAAGTGCTCGTTCCGCATCTTCGGCACTTCCCAGCCGGGAAGGTAGAAGTGCAGGCGATCGATGAAGGCCATGTCATCGCGGATGATGTCGGGCATCGGTGCGAAGAGGTGGCCGGTCTGCACCATGACATCAACCGGCTGTTGCGTGTTGCCGAACATGGCGATGCTGGCATATCCGGCCATGGATTCCTTGCCGCGCTGGAACTGGCCGGATTCGCAGTAGGTCTTCATCGTGGTGATGACCTCCTTGGGCATGTTCTGGAGGTCCGCAACTTCGTCGAAACCCACCGCGTCCCAAATCTGCACCATCCCCTTTTGCTTCCCCGACATGTGTCCGAAGAGATTGGCCACCGTCGTCGGTCCCGTGAGGAGTGCAGCGTACGGAGAGATCTCCTGGACAGCGTAGCTCTTGCCAGTACCACGGGGCCCGAGTTCCACCATGTTGAAATTCCGCTCGCAAAGCGGGATCAATCGCGCAATGAATAGGAGTTTGAGCCGCTCCTCCATCACCGTGGGCTCGTATCCCATGCTCCGGACGATGAGGTCAATCCATTCTTCTGTCGTGAACTCCCTCCGAAGCGTTTGGTACTCTCCGAGGTCGAAGGTTGCCAGCTGTATCGGGGTGAGCCGCTCGATCATGAATGGGAACTTGCCGCCTGAGTCCTCGTCGTACTCGAAGCGCATTTCAACTTGCGCCCAGATCCCTCCGGTCAACAGCCGATCGAAATCCCGGACATATCGGTCCGGGATCCTGACCTTGTTGTGTCCGAAGTTGATGACGTCGGCCCAGTAGACACCGTCAACGAGCGTGACCTTAACTTTGTCGATGAAGGTGTATCGCCCGTTCTCTTTCACCTTGCTCTGCGCCTTGTTGGACTCGTCCGGGCGAATGTAGTTCTCGGCCAAGGTATCGTTGACAGCGCGCAGCCCGAGCTGGATCGCCATTTCGTCATTCGATGCGCAGTACTTGCCTAACAGGTATTCGAGCACGAAGACCGGCACGTTGGCGCCGACCTTCACCTTACGTACCAGGTCCTTCCGCACCACCTTGCCGGAGAAGATGCGGTTGACTTTGTCGTCGAGTGCGTCGCGCGGCGGCGAGTGAGGATTGACCATTAGATGTTCAGCTTTACTGTTAAGGACGAGGATTGCGCCAACACAGCTTCATTCTCCGCGTCGAGCACAACCAGTTTCACCGTCGTGCAGTCATCTCTGCTCAGCATCAGACCGACAGTTGCGGGTTGGCCCGGTATGAGCTGGATTCGCTTGGTTACAGGATCGAGGATGGCATTCTGCGCCATGCCCGCTTCACCAACCTGCTCCGACTGATTCAGCAGCACTACGCGCACCCAGCGCGGCGCGGCAAAGAAATCCTGCGCGAGCTCGACCCTCACGCCAATTGTGCGGTTAGTGATCCTCTCCGGTACGTCGTGGAGCTTTACTTTAGCTTCCGATCCTTCGGGTTCGCGACCCGACTCGATATCGATGGAGAGTACCGGAATCACCAGCTCCTGCAGACTGAGTCCGCCGTGGTGGTAGCGAAGTCCGCCGCCAGCCAGGAAGACGCCTCGACCGGTTGGGAAAACGAAGTCCAAGTCCGTGTCGTATCCAAGGTTGGCACCGGATACGCGCACCGCGCCCGCGGGAGTCCTCCCCCCGCGCCCTGCCCAGCATCGTCGGTGTAGATCCACCTTCACACCGCCAGGCGTTTCGATCTTCATGTCATCGTCCTGCGCCTCATCCAACAAGTGCCCGTGATCGGCCGATACGACGAAGCGTGTGATTCCACTGTGGCTGAGTCGATGAACCGCGCGTGCCAAATTCGGGATGACCGTCGCCATTGCCTGCTGTGCAACGAGACCCACGTCCGCCTCGCCTACGGCGTCGATGTCCTGCGACCTTACGAGTACGAGCCGTGATCCCTTTACATATCGACTTAGTGCGTCGGGCGACATGTGGAGCAGCTGCTCCAATCGGATCTCTACGGCGCCCGGAACTCGCGCCTGCAGGTGCTTCCATCGGGCAGGCCAGTCCGCGAGTGTTATCCCTTCTATCGCTCCCGAAATGCCACCGCTCGGAACAGGCAGCACGCTGAACGACTCGGACGCACCGGGGAGAAGCGCCGCCATCCCGACCGGGGTGATGGTAGGCAACGCAGCGACGGCCGGTTCGAGTTTAACGAGGCCGACCTGCCCCAGGCGTTCCGCGAGTTCCTTCGCCATCTCGTAGCGCAACGCATCGACTACAAAGAACGCGACCGGTTGCTGCGTGGGCTTCACGCGCGTGTCGAACACCTGCGTCTGGTCGAGCTCCCACCCTGTGTCCCACTGCGAGCGTACGAGGGATGGGGTGAATCCTTCGCTCAGGATACGTACCCACTCGGCGTATGCCTGCCGCACTTTTCGAATTGCGGCAGTTGCGACAGGCTCCTCGTCCATGGCGCTCAAGAATGCTCCCAGGCGCCGGTCGAGGCCGTCCACGTTGTTCCACCCGTCAGCGTTAGCGTAGCGCTCTATCCAGGCCACTGGCGGCTTGCCTTTGAATTCACCGAACTCGTGGCCACAGGCAAGTAGCCGTTGATCAAGAACCGCGGCCTGTTGTAGTGCGCTCCATTGTGCGAGGCGCCGCGGGTTCGTGCGCACCCAGTGACTGTCTTCTCTGCCGAGAGCCAATTTGAGCGCCGCGTCGCGATCCCCTGCGGCCAGCAGCCGGGCCGCCTCTTCCAAGAGGCGCCGCTCCTCGAACCTGAACGTATCGATAGCGCCAAGCTGTCCTGCATCCAGCTGCAGCACCGCCAGACCAAGATCGGCCTCGATCTTGTCGGCGAGCACGCCATACGCGTCAGGGGCCGAGCGACGCAACTCCAGTGCGATCGTCCTGATCCGCTCGCGTTGGTCGGCGGTCGTCGCGGAGGAGATCAGACCAAGGGCATCGGGACTCGCGCCACCCAGGTCCATGCGAAGCTCATTGATGAGTACATACCGCGAGAGGTCGCGTCGAGCGTTCAGCATAGAAGCCGAATCGCTCAAGACAAGTCCGACTCGGGTTTGCACCAAGCTGCGCAATTCCGCCGTCGCGCCCTTCTTCACGAGTTCTTCATCGCGGCCCGCGTCGAGAATCCACTGGACGAGGATCGCCTCGCTCCCGACGTTCCCGTAGAGAAGGCGCAGGATCGACGTGTCTTCGGAGCCGTGATCGAACCAGGAGGCGATCTCGGCGTAGCCAACGCCTGCGGGCGTTAGGAAGCTGTCGATCTGGCCGTCGCTGAATCGATCGCGGAGAATGTCCCTCGCGAGCTTCCGAAGCTGCGGCTCGTACGTGTGCCCGGCGAGGTCGAACTCCATGAGAGGAGATAGCCTGCGGTCACGCTCTTCGCCCGGCACATAGACCAGCCCATGTCGAGCCGCGCCTGCTCCGAGCCTTCGGTCCACCTCGTGACGCAACGCGACATAAGATCCCGCGTACCGATGTAGCCAAGCCTGGCTCGCGCCGATCGGAACGATATCTCCATCGGCTTTGGAGGTGAGCGCGTTGACGAATGGCTCGAACTCTCGCCGTGGGTCGTAAAACACGACGAGGCGCCGCTCCTTCAGGTGCCGCTCGAGGCGGCCGGCGATTTCTTCGTGGAAGGAACTCATCGATCAATAATCGTCATCCGGCTCGAACGTATGCATTGAGGGAGGACCGGAGGGCAGGCGATTGACGTGCCGCCACGAGTCTGGCGCTTTGTGCTGCGGCGTCGGCTCGGGGCGTCCACTTGCCATCCTCGCTCTCCTCCCAGAGGTCTGCCGCTAGGCCGTGAGAGATGGCAATGCTGCGGTTTCGGGCACACGTGCCTACCACTCTGTCCGGCCACAGGTGCATGGCACAATGAGCCCAATCAAACTTTCCCGCCGACAATTCTCGCCATCTCGTCGCGCACTCGTTCTGCCAAGGTTGGTGGCTAAAAAGCCGTGAGAGCACGGCACAGTTGAGGATCACGCCGTCGTCGCGGAATGGTGTCCAAAGCGGTGCGACAAGCGCCACTTGCTCGCGAAAGGACCGCAGCTCTTCGACGATTGAATTTTCCGTCGCGACGCTCTTGCGCTGCTGGCTACTTGGGTTGGCGCCTGCATGTTGGCTGAGCTCAATCAGCCGGCGCTCCGAGGCCTTGAGTTTTGGCTCCACGTAGTCGTTCTGGATACGAAAAAGGGTGTCGCGAGTAGCCGCGGGGCTGTAAACCCACAAGCCATACTCTCGAGACTTTGGGCCCAGGTGCCAGAAGATCGGCGCTTTACGGCGGTTCAGAGAATAACGCTTAAGGTGGCGCTCGAACCCGAGGCGGCGAAGCCAGTCACGGAGGTCGCGACCCACCGTCGCCTCGATTTCGTGGATCCACGCATGCGCGAGCTCGCCGGCGACGAGTTGCAAGACAGCTTCAATGCGGGCGACGACGTCCCACACGTGGCCGGGGTCATCCACGAGTATACCGTGGGGCGGAAGTTCCAGCGGGTAGTCGTCTGGGGCATCGGAGACGGGAAGGCCCGATTCACTCTGCAGCATCCCGGGACTGCACATGGGGAGGGCGTCGACAGGATCGGGGTCGGATGGCAACTGTCGCTCGCCGATGGCGAGACGAATGTCAAAGCGGCCAAGCGCCGTTCCGAGCGCCCACTCCAACAGAGCCTCCACCAGCGCCACAGAATCAGCGTCTTGGACCGCGCCCGGTTGGTCCTCCGTGTCAGGATCGGTGTCGGCTTCGACGCCAGATGAAGTGACGCCGCTGAAACCGTCGTCGATCTGTCGTCGATCATCGTTGCTTATACCGTATAGCCGGAACGCAACGTCATCGATCTCGGCTTCGGCAGCGACGAGTTTGGCTTTGCTGTGCATGGTCTGGGAGCGCCACGCGGCTTCCCTAGTTGCCAACGTCGGTCCAGTGGCGTGCAGCGTTTCCGGATATGTGAAGCTGTGAGAGGTCTGCAAACCAGAGTGCGTGCGCCGCTGAACTCGGATCGCTTCGTCTGCGAGGCGCCGAAGCTGGTCTGATAGGTCAGCTGGCACAGCGGGCATTGGAACTGAGGCCAAGTAGCCTAGCTCATACTTTAGAGTCTGGCCGCCCTGCGTGCCCCGGGCCATGAGGAGATGCAAGAGCCCGATGAACGCACCGGAATTCAAAAGGGAAAGAAGCTGAAGCTGCTCGCCCTCCGCCGGGTACAACATCATGCCGGTGGAGCTGAAAACGCACCCCTTCGGTACGATTGAAAACCAGCCCCGCAGGTGGGGCCGGGCAGGCCACGTCAGTCCAGGTCGAAAATAGTAGCCGGGGTTTTTGATGATGCCGCCCACTCGAGCGCGGTTGGCCTCGTACACCGCCCATAGTTCCTCTCCGCCCCTCGCCCAATTGACGACTAGGAGGAAATCCGTATAGAACGGTGAACGCGAGCTAGCCTTTACGAATGGAAACCAGGACCGGCCCAAGTCAAGCGCTTCAACCTCCCACCAAGCGCGGACAAAGCGAAAGTCGTCTGATGTGACCAGCCCTTGTTTTAGTTCACGGCCATTTGTGGCCAGCGGAGGAAGGTCACTGAATAGGTTTAGGATCTGCTGACTCATCCAGTACACAAGCGCGGACCCAGGCAGCTGTTGAAAGCTCGATGGGTCTACTTCGAAAACTTCGGCAGATTCTTCACCCAAACGCCAGCGTGCGATGGCGTTCGCCATTGTGGCGGCCTTCCGGTCGGGTGCAGTCTCCAGAAGGCGGATGAACGTAGTCATCTCTTCACCTCTAGGCAGTACGCCGCCGTCTCTACCATGGCGTCCAGCACCCCGTAGCCGAGGTCGAGTACAACTATAGGCTCGGCTTCCTGAAGTAAGATTTCCTCCCGCCAATTCCGGAACGATGTCAGAAAAAAACCAGTTCGCGGAGTGATCGCCCCCAGCTTACCGCGGGGCAGAAGTAGGGACAAACCACGCTCGACAAACGCCGCGTAGAGGTCGTTCTTGGTCCGCGGCCAAGTATGACTGATGTAATCCTTGGCATTTACGCTGCTGGCGCCGAAAGGCGGGTTCATGAGCACGACGTCAAACTTGGTCCGGGAGAGGTCAATGAACGCCAGCCCCCGAGCAGCATCGTCCGAAAAAAGGCGGCGCGCATACGCCTCGGTGCCCGGGACATCCCCGTAGCGCCGAAGCGCATCAAGGAGCGACGCCTCTGCGTCGGCCCACCCCGCGGCGCCCTCTTCGTCCCAGAGGTCCACCTCCCGTCCGAGATGCTCGGCCAGGAGCGTTTCCAGGTCCCGCTCAATGCGGAGCAAGGTTCCGGCGTCGCCGGCCAGCTCCATCAATTCGAAGAGTTCACGAGCCACGTCGTCCAGCGGAGACGGGAGTGAACGGAAAAAGGCAGCGGCTACGGCAACCTCTCCGGGGAGTGGCTCCGCGACCACGACATGCGTGCGCCGAACTCGGACGCGCTTGCCGCGTTCGATCCCAAGCTCCTTGAATGTCCGCTGGGCTCGCAACCAAAGCGCGAGCGAAGCGATTTGCGTTGCTCGGGGGTCGATGTCCACGCCGTACAGGTTGTTGTGCAGAACAAGTACGGGAAGGTCTGCTAACAACGCGTCGAGCGTCGAGTAATCGTCCCGAAGCGATTTACCAGTGGCGACCGAACGCGGGGTGTCACCCCGCATCCAAGCCTCACGGTAGATAAGCTCCAGCAGGTCGAAGCTGTAGAGCAGGAAATGACCGGAGCCGCACGCCGGGTCGAAGACTTTGAGGTCGCGTGGGTCTTTTAGCGCGAGCGGCACTGGCCGCTCGCCGGGGCGGACCATCAGGTACTGGCATCGGTCTCTCAGGGTCGTATCACCCACACACATTTCCCACCAAAGCCGCCCCAGCGTGTTGTCTACCAAAAACTCCACTACGTAGCGCGGCGTAAAGAACTGATTGAGGATTGCGAGCTCTCGCGAATTGCGCGGTCCGGACGTTGCCGTCTCGCGGATCACGCTCCTCTCGTCCTGCGAATTAAAGTACTGGTAAACCCAGCCTATCGACTCGTCTTCCCGCCACGAAGCCGCCAGGTCTGCCGCGTTCAGCACCTCGAGCAAATCCTGAAGCGCCCGGCGGCGTGGCCAGATCAGGCTCCCCGGCGCCAGCCGATCGAACAGGACGCCGACTTCCGTGCTGATCTCGTCGAACAGGGATTCGAGGTAAAGCTTGTAACCCTGATCCGGCAAGTCCCTAAGCCCTGGCGCAAGGAGCCCGAACTCGGCGAACCCTTTCGACTGCGACCCTTGACTGACGCATTCCTGTAGTAAGTCACGCGCCTCCAGCAGCTTCAGAGCCACGAAGCGATTGAGTGTCGTGAACGCCGCCTCTCGGACGAACGCCTGAACGCGAGCAACGGGATTCGGACCTTCATGCTCCGCTTCGAGCGCCTCCAGGATCTCGACTCGCGTGTGACTATCCAGCGGCGAGAGCGAGGCTGGGCCACGGGCCGGGATGGTTCCATCCGAACGGATGTCGAATGTCCCCTCCAACTGCTCGCTAAACTCGCGCTCCAGAAGGTCGCGTGCGGACTGTGTGGCGCGGGAAAGGGCTTGGCGCTGAGCGTCGTTCATCGTCAGGCGAGAATCACTGGAGTGCCTTCCGCGAGGCTCTTCACGCACAGCTCGCGGACCTGCCCAAGCGCGCTGTCGAGCTGCTCCTCATTGGAGATTAGGACCCGCACCAGGTCGGAAACGACCACCCTTTGCGGCTTGGAATCCGGAGTCGAGAGCCGGAGCACCTTCTCGACTGCCGCCTTCAAGAGACCAGGACAGGCGAGCGTGTTCTCTCTCAGCATGGCCAGTGCGAGGCCCTCGGCCTTCTGGCTCGCCCGCGTCCGCAGCGGTGCCGCGATTTCCGCTCGAACGCCGTCCTCTAGTTCGCTCCACCCGACCGTGGCTTCCAGCTTCCTGGTGGCGGCGCTGTATGTCGCCACGCGCTCGGCGACAGCCTGCGCAAACCGGGCCGAGTATGCGCGTTGGACCTGCGCGGTGGCTGAGGCCAGCGCGGGCAGCTCGTTGTAGAATGTCTCCTTCGCGAGGACGTCGGCGATGGCATCCAGCGCGTCCTGAAGCGTGTCGTCCGCGAAACCGTCAGACTTCAGCGCGGGCCATTCCGTGTCGAGTGCGCGCCGCGCTGCACGCAGCTGCTCGAGGGCCGCGTAGGTGAGCTGCTCCTCGAGACGTCGAAGACGCTCAAGCCCGTGCTCAAGCGTCTTGTGACCCGTGTTGAAAGCACGTACCGCCTTGATATCGCCGGCCGATTGGAGCTCGGACGCCACTGATTGAGCTGCCTGGAGTGGTTCCAGTCCGGGCAGTCTTTCGCTCGATAACGAGCCCGCGATGTGGCGGAGACGCTCAGCCAACGGCGCAATCTCGGCGCGGAGCTCGCGAGCGATGACACCCGCCTCGAGCTCGGATACTGCTCGCCCAAAGAGCTTCTCAAAATGAATGCTGGCGTCCACCAAGTCCGTGCCCTTGGGCCCCTCTCGTGGGCGAAACGTCGCCTGCCGAAAGCGGTTGTTGTTGCTGAGAGCGTTCTTTGCTTCGAGTGTTTGCACCGATTCAATCGTCTGGTTCTGGCTCCGCAATTCAATCTTGCCAGCGCGCAGCAGGCTTGCCGTCATGAGGCGCACTACGTCGAAGTCCCAACCATACGGTTCCCTGCCGAAATGCTCGGCCAATGCCTTGCCGGATGCCGGGTCGCCGTACTCCGCACGGTTGGCAATCCTGCCGAGAATTTCGGCAAGCGGCCCGGAGTCGGTGTTGAAGACATCCTGCCCCTTCTGAGTCACGACGAGCTTCAGATCCGCGAATACTGTCGGCAAGCCGTGGAGGTTTCCGGCGCTTAGAAGTGACTCAAGGTGTTTCGCACTGACTCGTGCCGCCCCGTCCTCGAACCTGTCGAACACGTCGGGTAACACACGCTCTAGAAGTGCCTCCACCTCGACCCCAAGCTCGCGCGCATTCTCGGATGGGCTCCTGTCGTTCCCGCGGAAGAAAACCGAGCCGGAAAGAAGCGCGTCGCGCAACCGCCGCTTGATCTCCCCGTGGGCAATTCCGCGCCGTCGCCGCTCGTCCGACACCAGTGTAGCCTCGTCTCGGGCAGGCGCTTGGTGCGCGCGGCGCTGGAGCATCTCATCCGATCGATGCAGCTCCTGCACGTCTCGCAGTAACTCCTCGTCAGTCTGTGCCACCCAGAAGACCGCGCCCGTTTCGGTGTGGCTGCGAGCTCGCGCCTGCTCGATCTCGTCCGCCAGCCTTGCGGGTTGGGTGAGGGAGACGTGGACGGACAGGTCGCCCTCCTGCACCGTCTTTCCGCCGAACACCAGTCCTGCCTTGAACGCCTTGGTGTCCATGAAGAGGTGACTGGGCTGCGGCGTCCACAGTTCGTCCAGCATCTTCTGGAGCACGCGCAGCTCGTCCCCCGGACGGGCGACGATCTGTGCGCGGCGCGCCTCCCAATCGTCCTCCGCCGGGGAAGGGATTCGGAAGCCGCGTTCACCCTCGCGCACCTTGTGCGCCGCCACCAGCGCCTGGAGCGCGGCTTCGACTTCCGACAACCGCGATTCGGCGTTCACCGCCGGATGAAGAGCCGCGGCAAGGTTTTCCTTGGTGGCCGGAATGTTCTGCACGAACTGCAGCAGGCACACTGCCTTGGCGACAGCCGGCGCGAGTGGGTGCGTTACGTCCCCCGCGATGGACTGGATCTTCTGCCGCAGCTCGGTTGGGATGTTGCCGGCAACGAGATCATAGATCTGATCCAGCGTTGCTAGAGCGCCCACTTCCTTGGCACCGAGCGATACCTCGGGGTGCACGAGGAGCTGCTGCGCGAGCTTGATGATGGTCCGGTTCGCGCCACCCACATGCCGGCTCGCGCCGCCTTGGGTTCTCAACCCCGACACGACGTCGATGATGAGGTTGACCTGATAGGGAAGGAGCGGATAGAGCTCGGTGAACGAGTCCGGCGTGAGTGGCGGGAGTTGAACGTCCGCGGTGACGCGAGTATGCGTCTCGAGCCGTCCCTGCTCGCCCGCGAAAAGATCACGCAAACGCTTTCCGCCATCGGCGGTCTTTGCCAGCACGCGGCGGCTCGTGACCTCCGAGATGTCGGATGGCTCCAGGTGAACCTGAAGCGGAAAGCGATCCATGAGCCGAGCCAACTCGACCTGCTGGCCATCCAGACCGCCGACGAGTTCCGTGAGCTTTTCCTGCGACGTCACCACGAGCCACATCTTGCCACGCCCCACACGCCCGAGGCTCTGCACGATCCCTTGTAGGTCGAGCATCTTCTGGATGTCACGCGCCACGAACTGACCGACCTCGTCTACGACGAAGACCAACGTCTTTCCCTCGGCCCTGCGCTGCATCAGTGTCTTGCAGCGTTCAGCGAGTGTGCCCGGCGCGATATCGGCCCGCTTGGCGGCGCCCTGCTTCCATGAATCGATTGTTGGATACGTCGCTGGATCGAGGACGTGCATGACCTTGCTCGCCTCACCCAACGCGAAGGCCGGGCGGTTCTTCTGAATGTTCCAGTCCTTTTGCGGGTATGTCGACTGGTAGGAGTGCTGAAAGTCATCGAGGCGCCCATCCTCCTCAAGGCCGATCTCCAGTTCCGCGATGTCCAGGTCGCGAGAGTACCCGAGGTGCTCGAGGAAGCTGCGGTAGATGATCTCTGTGAGTGTCTGATTGCCCATCACCCCCCGGTCCGTGGAGACGTCGAAGATCACGGTGTCAGTGGGGACCAACTGATCGATCTTCTGGAACAGCGCACTGGCCTTCGAGTCGTTCAATCGTTGGCTCAGGAGGTCGCGGGCGTTCGTCCCCTCGACGGGTCGCTTCCCCAGGGCGAGCCCCAGGTTCTTGGCGAAACTCGACTTGCCGGATCCGAAGAACCCGGACACCCATATGCCCACAGCGTCACTTGGCTGGTTTGGGCGCTGGGCGTATTCTTCCAGGATCTCCAAATAGAATTTCCTGATCGACTTGGTGACGACGTACTCCTCCAGTTCCTCACGGAGAATTGCCTCGTCTGTCTGGTCGACCTTAATGACCTCTTCAATTTTCCGGTCGATGTCCCGGGAGAACAATTCGCGAATCATGGCGTATCCGGTCAGAAGATCCTCGGTCGGTAATTGTGCTCAGGGTCAAGAGTACCCATGAACCGCAGGCCCGACGGTCCCTCCAGCGTCCCTGGATAGAACAGAACGGTCGGCACGCCGACCAAGCCGTGCAGGTTCTCCAGTAGCGCGGACGTGCGGTAAAACGGGAACAGCGAGCCTGCGCGCGTAATGAGGACGATGTCCCTCTCCGGCTTTGCGTCGCCCGGAAGCTGCTCGGCGACGAGTTTCTCCAACGGCTGGGTACGGCGGAGGATGTCGTGGAGAGTTGTGGCCATGGCGTCCCATCCGGAGTCGCGCTCAGCCTTGGCCAATTCGTCGATGACGTAGCCTTCCCGTTCCAGCGCAGTCCATAGCCGTTCGGCCAGCGAAACGGTCGTGACTCGCTTTCCCGTATTGCCGAGTCGCGTTGCGAGTCGTCCGGCTTCCTCATTTAGCCCGAATTCATGCTCTGGCGGGTAGACGAAGATGGCGAAGGGAAGATTGTCGTATGCGCTGATTCGAGGCCGCGGATCTTTCAGGGCCAGCAATGGCTCGAGGTCCTTCGTCAGCCGCTCTTTCCACTGATTGAGGTCCCTCATGCGCACAGCTTCTCAGCGTACGCGGCGGCGCTTTCGCACGGCAGCGAGAGCGCGACGATGGACCCCGCGCGTTCGTAGTGCAGCTTCCGGAACTGGTGAAGACGCAGCAGTTCCTGCTCCACTGTCGCGGGATTGTAGAGGTACATCTGCCACTCGGGGGAACGGATCACTTCGTCACCATTGCGTTCAGTATCGGCGATCGCGTGGAGGACGTACAAAAACCCTTCGTCAGGCAAGTGATGGTGGCCGAACTCTCTGACAGCGCTGCCCTTGAGGAGTCCCAACTCCGCCGCGATGCCGAGTAAGCCGGAGGCAACGCGCTTTAGCGTCTGCTCCGACCATGGCTTGCCGTCCTGGGTCAGGCCTCGCTCCGCAATTGCAGCAAGATACGGGTAGACGTCGTCCACACGAACCCGAAACACGCCCTCACTGAAGCTCGGTTCGAGCCAGTTAATCAGGAAGTCCCGCACTAGAAACTCGTCCCGCGTCATGTGCCAGAGCAGGGCCGGCCTCCAAACCGCGAGGTCAACGCCGCACTGAGCCATCCGTACCAGCGGCCGGTCTCTGACGTTCGGTTCGAACCGACGGTTAAGAACCCACCCAAGGTCGCGCAGCCAGTTTGCGCTGCGGGCGCCGAATACGTTCTGGTCCTTGAGCCGGGCGATGTTGGTCCTACGGTCCGCGGTGAAGTCCCACTGGCGGAAGGCAGCGTAGGATTCCGAGACCAGAGCGCCTTTAATGATGGTGAACGACGAGACAACGTCTTTCCTTGAACGATCAGCCACTGGCTGACCCCAGGCCATTTCGGATGAACGGCACAATGAGGTGCTTCGCACGTCCGCGGGAGTGGCCAAGGGCGAGTAGTTCGATGGCGGCGTCCGAAATCGGACCGGGCACCGCTAGACCCTCACCGCCGGGGTCCAGCTTGAGAGCCGAGACCTTTGACTCGGAGTCGGGGTCAACGAGGTCGAGCTCCGTGAGCCAGTGCGCGAGATCCTTTGGGGGAGAGGCTAGAACATCATCAAACGTGGTCCAGTCATTCAGAGGATCTGTTGCCCACGACCGCTCCTGGAATGCGAGGGAACGCTCGAGAGCCGGCGGCAACGACCAGAGGGTAGCTGCTCCCGTGGCCGGGTAGATAACACTTGAGCGCTCTGCTGCGACGGCAGAGACGGTGCGCACTCGCGCGAGCATGTGGGTCTGCGGGAGGCCTCGCTTGTAGACTGCGGCCCCGCGCATACCCAGCACTCCCTGGGTATTCCACCAGCCAGCACCGTCCATCTCGCCGAAGCGGCCGACGGCGGCGCGGAGCCGAAACAAGCGTTCGAAATTGATGGTCACGACGGGCTTGTGCTCACGATGCCAGTTTGCTCCTGGTGACGGGCGACCAACCGAGAGTGCACCACGGACGAACTTAAAGTAAGGCACCTCAGTGACATTCGGTGCGTCGCGCGCAGAGACGTTTTGAACCCGGGCTAAACCAATGTGGAGGCGTCAGTTCATTCCTCAGGGCAATGAATGGCACGTGCAGCGGAACAAATCTGCCAACCGATCCTTTGCGTCCGTGTCCGCGTGCGGCTGTCCCAGCCGCGTCTGCGTTCACTCAATCAATGACAGTCCCTGTCAAGACGGCGCTCTTCGAGAGGGCATCATCAAGCAAATGCTGAAGGAGCACGAGAGTCTTGAGGCGATCGATGCCGTGGAAGAGTTCCGCGAGTGCAGCAGTTATCTCCGAGCGTGGTATATCCCGTAGTGTCAGGTGTTTGTCTCACCAAGGGCAACCGAATGGTCAGCCCCAAGGTCTGGTTTGCGCAATCCGACCGGCTCAGCGAGCCGCTTCATGACTTCCCGTTGTCGCCTCGCTCCACACATGCAGCCTCACCCGCAAGTCATCCAGCATCGCACTCGGCAACAGCACCACCCCACCCACTCGCTGGCCACC
>Ga0136611_10001226_pt1 | contig 17788 bp, 19 predicted proteins | sample AntDrymUQ2232306_2_FD_106645 | JGI IMG/M metagenome (GOLD analysis project Ga0136611, IMG submission 106645) | Polar desert sand microbial communities from Dry Valleys, Antarctica - metaG UQ223 (23.06) | ecosystem: Environmental > Terrestrial > Soil > Desert | place: Antarctica: Dry Valley...
ATCGAGTACCTGCGCGCCGGCAAGCCCGAACAGGCGCGCGGCAACCAGATCGTGCTGAGCGGCGGAGTCGTTGATTCGCCGAAGCTGCTGATGCTGTCAGGGATTGGTCCGGCCGATCATCTCAAGGCGCACGGCATTCCCGTGATCGCCGACGTCCCCGGCGTTGGGGGCAACTTCCAGGACCATCTCAAGCTGTCGATCATGTGGAACGGCAAGACCGAGCTGCCGGGCTCCACGGTGACCGCCGGCATGTTCGTGCGTTCCGATCAATCCGCATGGGGTGAACCGCCCGATATACAGTTTTACGTTGGCCGCGGGGTCGACACTCCCGATCGCTCCATCACCATCACCGTATCGCTGGTGACGCCGAAGTCGCGCGGCGAGATCCGCCTGCGGTCCGCCGATCCAGGCGCGGCACCGATCATCCGCGCCAACTACCTGCAGGAACAAGCCGACGTCCAGGCGCTCGTGCGCGGTGTCCACCTGGCGAGGTGGTTCGGGGAGGCGGAATCGTATGCGGATCTGAAGGCGGACGAGATCCTGCCGGGCGCCGCCATGAAAAGCGACGCCGATTTAGCCGCGTTCGTTCGCCGAGACAGCGACACGATTTATCACTGCGCCGGGACGTGCAAGATGGGGCCGGCGAGCGATCCAGAGGCCGTGGTCGATCCGTCACTGCGAGTGCGCGGCGTCGAAGGGCTGCGCGTCGCCGACGGATCGATCATGCCCGAGGTCGTCAACGCCCCCACCAACGCCGCGTGCGTGATGATTGGCGAGAAGGCCTCGGATCTAGTTCGTTAAGCCCGGCGAGTCCTTCGAAACTTCGCGAACCATCTCGCCGGTTTCAGTCTCGTCGGCCGCGTGCGCGACGTCGGCCTGCGAGATGATGCCGCACAAGCAGCCGCTCGCGTCCACCACCGGCACGCGGCGAATCTGGTTCTCTTCCATCACCGACATCACGTCCTCGAGCGTGGCGTCTTCCTTCACCACCACGACGGGCTCGGACATGCATTCGGCGGCGGTCACCGCCGAAGGGTTCTGGCCCTTGGCGACCACGCGGATCACGATGTCGCGATCGGTGACGACGCCGATGACGCGCTTGGAGGCGTCCGTAACGGGGATTTCGCCACAATCCGCCTCGACCATGAGGTTCGCGACTTCATTCAAAAGGGTTTCGCCCGTGCAACATTGAGGAGACGGGGTCATGATTTCACGCGCCAGCTTTGCCATGCGGCCCAACGATGCAAGTTTTCGACCACATCCACAGTTTTTACTGATTGGACATGGAACGGCCCTTACCTATTCAATATGCGCATGAATAACGCCGACATCGCGTGGATGCTCGTCGCCACCGCGCTCGTGCTCTTGATGACGCCGGCACTGGCGTCCTTTTACGGCGGGCTGGTCCGATCGAAGAACGCGCTCAACACGATGATGATGAGCTTCGTGGCGCTCGGGCCGGTCGCGGTGGTCTGGGCGTTGCTCGGTTACTCGCTCGCGTTTGCGCCGGGCAATGCGTTTATCGGGTCGCTCGGCTTCGCGGGGCTTCGTAACGTCGGCATGGAGGCGCAGGGCACCATTCCGCACCTCCTGTTCATGGCCTTCCAGGGCACGTTCGCGATCATCACCCCGGCGCTGATTTCCGGGGCGGTGGCCGAGCGCATGCGGTTCAACGCCTACCTCGCGTTCATCGTGCTGTGGGTGCTCGCGGTATATGCGCCGGTCGCGCACTGGGTCTGGGGCGGCGGGTTCCTGGCGACGATGGGCGCGCTCGACTTCGCCGGCGGGGCGGTCGTGCATGTAAATGCGGCATCGGCGGCGCTGGTCGCGGCGGTGGTTGTCGGTCCGCGCAAGGATTACGGGCGTCACGCCATCCTTCCGCACAACGTGCCCTTCACGATGCTGGGTGCCGGCCTGTTGTGGTTCGGGTGGTTCGGCTTCAACGCCGGCAGCGCGCTATCCGCCGGCACGACGGCGACCCTTGCCTTCACCAACACGCTCCTCGCGCCGGCGGCCGCACTCGCGGCCTGGACGCTGATCGATCTGCTGCGCGGCGGCGCCGTCACCGCCGTCGGCGCAGCCACCGCGATCGTCGTCGGCCTGGTCGTGATCACCCCGGCCGCCGGTTTCGTGGGTCCGATCGCCGCGATTGCGATGGGCGCGATTGGCGCGGTGCCGAGTTACTTCGCGTTGATCTATCGCGCCAAGACCAAACTGGACGACTCGCTCGACGTGGTGGCGGCACACGGGCTCGGCGGAGCGACCGGCGCGATTCTGACGGGGGTGTTCGCGACCTCGGCGTGGAGCGGCGGACCGAACGGGCTGCTCGGCGGTCACCCGGCATAGGTGCTGACACAGGTCGCGAGCGTCCTGATCGTGCTGCTCTACAGCGGCACCGCGACGTTCGGCATCCTCAAGTTACTGGCGCTGGTGATGCCGCTTCGCGCCGCTGTGCGCGATGAGAAGCTTGGCCTCGACGTCAGCGATCACGGCGAAGAAGCCTACACACATGGCGACGGCGCGATTCTCGTGAAGCCGCGAGAACGGGCAATCGCGATGAGCGCCGGCGATGCGATCGCGGTCGAGAGCCGGGGCGGATTATGAAACTGATCGTCGCGGTGATCCGTCCCGAGCAGCTCAGCGACGTGCTCGAGGCGCTGTTTCACGCCGACGTGCGCGGCTTGACGATCAGCCGCGTGCAGGGGCATGGCGGCGAGATTGAGCACGTCGAGAACTACCGCGGCACCAGCGTCAAGATGGCGCTGGCCGAGAAAGTCCGGCTCGAGATCGGCGTCTCGAACCACTTCGTGCAGCCGACCATCGACGCGATCATCGCCGCGGCGCGCACCGGCGAAGTCGGCGACGGCAAGATCATGGTGATGCCGATCGAGAAGATCGTCCGCATCCGCACCGGCGAGGAGGACCAGGACGCGGTCACGCCGGTCCATACCGTCGAGTAGCCGCCATCTAATTTGCGTATTCTTTCTATAGATAGATTGCGCTGTAGTTATATGTCGCCTTTCTCTTTAATAGGGTCTCGGTTGCGGAACACAGCATGGATCCCAGTGGCCAGCAGGGCCTCTACCGCCCCCAGGATGAGCACGACGCATGTGGCGTCGGCTTTGTCGCGCACATCAAGGGCGCGCGTTCGCATGCGATAGTCCGCTCGGCCCTCGACCTTCTCATCAACCTCGAACACCGCGGCGCGTGCGGGTCCGATCCGGACACCGGCGATGGCGCGGGCATTCTGATCCAGATTCCGGATCGGTTCTTCCGGAAGGTCGCATCCTTCGCCTTGCCCGAAGCGGGCGGCTACGGCGCCGGCCTGGTATTTCTGCCTCACGACCAGGGGGCCCGCAAGAACTGCAAGGCGATCGTCGAACGCATCATCGGTGAAGAAGGCCAAATGCTGCTCGGCTGGCGCGAGGTGCCGACCGACCTGGCGAAGATTGGACAAGGCGCCGCGTCGGTAGCGCCGGTGTTCGAACAGCTGTTTGTTGGGGCAGCGGAGCAGGTCGCCTTTAGGCGGACCGGCGATGCGTTCGAAAGAACGCTGTACGTGATTCGGAAGCGGATCGAGCGCGAGACCACGGGCAGCGGCTGTTACCTCTGCGGTTTGTCGTCGCGGACGCTGATCTACAAGGGCATGCTGACCGCGTCGCAGATCGAGGGGATGTTTCCCGATCTGTCGGATGGCGACGTGGAATCCGCACTCGCGCTCGTGCACCAGCGCTTCTCCACCAACACCTTCCCGTCGTGGCCGCTCGCGCACCCGTATCGCTACGTCGCCCACAACGGCGAGATCAACACGCTGCGCGGCAACATCAACTGGATGAAGGCGCGCGAGGGACTGTTGAAGTCGAGCGTGTTCGGCGACGACCTGCAGAAGGTCCTGCCGGTGATCACCGAGGGCGGCAGCGACACCGCGACCTTCGACAACGTGCTCGAGTTCCTGGTGATGGCGGGACGCTCGCTGCCGCACGCGGTCCTGATGATGATCCCCGAGCCGTGGTCGGGGAATCCGGCGATGGATCCAGCGGTGCGCGCGTTCTACGAGTACCACTCATCGATCATGGAGCCGTGGGACGGCCCCGCAGCGATCTCGTTCACCGACGGCCGGCTGATCGGCGCGGTGCTCGATCGAAACGGCCTTCGCCCGTCGCGCTACTGCATTACCACCGACGACCTGGTGATCATGGCCTCGGAAGTCGGCGTGCTCGACATTCCCGCGGATCGCGTGGTGGTCAAGGATCGCCTCCGCCCCGGCAAGATGCTGCTGATCGACACCGGCGAAGGCCGCATCATCAGCGACACCGAGATCAAGCAGACGCTCGCGGCCGAACATCCGTATGGCGAGTGGCTGCGTCAACATCTCGTCGACATCGAAGATCTCCCGACCGCGCACGCGGAGCGCCCCGATCACCTGACCGTGCTGCGGCGTCAACAGGCGTTCGGCTACACGCAGGAAGATCTGCGGCTGGTGATGACGCCGATGGCGCTCAACGCCGAAGAGCCGCTCGGCTCGATGGGCACCGACACCGCGCTCGCGGTGCTGTCCAACAAGCCGCGCCTGCTCTACGACTATTTCAAGCAGCTGTTTGCGCAGGTCACCAACCCGCCGCTCGACGCAATCCGCGAAGAGCTGGTCACGTCGATGGGCGTCACCATCGGCGCCGAAGACAACCTGCTCGAGCCGAGTCCCGAAGCGTGCCGGCAGATCAAGGTCGATTTCCCGGTGCTGCACAACGACCAGGTGGCCAAGCTGCGTCACCTGCCGACCGGCTCGCCGTTCCGATCGACGACGCTGCCGTTGTTGTATGACCCGGAGCAGGATGGCCCGGGTCTCGAGCGGGCGATGGAGCAGTTGTGCCGCAAGGCCAGCGTCGCCGTGGACGCCGGTGTCGGCGTCCTGATCCTCTCGGACCGCGGCGTCGATGCGAACCATGCGCCGATTCCAAGCCTGCTGGCCGTGGCCGGCGTGCATCATCACCTGGTTCGCGAAGGCACACGCCACAAGTGCGGGTTGCTGATCGAGACCGGCGAGGCGCGCGAGGTGCATCACATCGCGCTGCTGCTGGGATACGGCGCCGGTTCGGTCAATCCGTATCTCGCTTTTGAATCGCTCGACGACTTGATCCGCCAGGGCCTGCTGCCCGGCATCACCCACCACGACGCCGTCAAGCGTTACATCAAGGCGCTCAACAAGGGCGTGTTGAAGGTGATGTCGAAGATGGGCATCTCGACGCTGCAAAGTTATTGTGGCGCGCAGATCTTCGAAGCGATCGGCCTCGATCGGGCCTTCGTCGAGAAGTACTTCACGTCAACCGCGTCGAAGATCGGCGGCGTCGGCGTGGTGCAGGTGTCGGAAGAGGTTCGACAGCGGCACGCGCGCGCCTTTGACGCGCAGGCGACCAACGAACTGCCGAGCGGCGGCGAGTACCAGTGGCGGCGCGACGGCGAGCTGCACCTCTTCAATCCCGACACCGTGTTCAAGCTGCAGCACGCGACACGCTCCGGGCAATACGGCATCTTCAAGGAATACACCCAGCTGGTCAACGACCAGAGCCAGGCACGAGCGACGCTGCGCGGCCTGTTCGGCCTGACGCCATTCGGCACCCCGGTGCCGATCGATGAGGTCGAGCCGATCGAATCGATCCTGCCGCGCTTCTCCACCGGGGCGATGTCGTACGGATCGATCAGCCAGGAAGCGCACGAAACGCTCGCCATCGCGATGAATCGGATGGGTGCGAAATCCAACACCGGCGAAGGCGGAGAGGACCCGGCGAGATACGTGCCCGACGCCAACGGCGATTCGCGGCGAAGCGCGATCAAGCAGGTGGCGTCAGGGCGCTTCGGCGTGACCAGCGAGTATCTCGTCAACGCCGACGACATCCAGATCAAGATGGCCCAGGGCGCCAAGCCGGGCGAAGGCGGCCAGCTTCCCGGTCACAAGGTCTATCCGTGGATCGCCAAGGTGCGCCACTCTACCCCCGGTGTGGGCTTGATCTCGCCGCCGCCGCATCACGACATCTACTCAATCGAGGATCTGTCGCAGCTGATCTTCGACCTGAAGAATGCGAATCCAGCGGCGCGCGTGCACGTCAAGCTGGTCGCCGAGTCCGGCGTCGGCACGGTCGCCGCCGGCGTATCGAAAGCACATGCCGACGTGGTCTTGATTTCGGGTCATGACGGCGGCACCGGCGCATCTCCACTGACCAGCCTCAAGCATGCGGGCGTGCCGTGGGAGCTTGGTCTCGCCGAAACACAACAAGTGCTGCTGATGAATCGCCTGCGCGATCGCATCGTGGTGCAGGTGGACGGCCAGATGAAGACCGGCCGCGACGTGGTCGTCGCTGCGCTGCTCGGCGCAGAGGAGTTCGGGTTCGCGACCGCGCCGCTGGTGGTGATGGGTTGCGTGATGATGCGCGTCTGTCACCTCAACACCTGCCCGGTCGGCATTGCCACGCAGGATCCGGAGCTGCGCAAGACCTTTAACGGCACGCCGGAGTTCGTGCAGAACTTCTTCCGGTTCATCGCCGAAGAAGTGCGCGAGTTGATGGCCGCGCTCGGCTTCCGGACGCTCGACCAGATGATCGGCCGCGCCGAGTGCATCGACTTCGCGCCGGCGAAAGAGCATTGGAAAGCCCACGGCCTCGATCTCGCGCCGGTGCTTTACGTCCCTGACATTCCGGAGACGGTGGCACGCCGCAACACCTGCAAGCAGGATCCGGGTCTCGCCACGGTGATGGATCATAAGCTGATCGCCGCTGCGAAGCCGGCGCTCGACCATCGCGCGCCGGTCGAATTCGCGCTGCCGATTCATAACACCGATCGCGCCACCGGGACCATGCTCGGCTACGAGGTGACGCGGCGTTTCGGCGGGGCCGGGTTGCCGGACGACACGATCTGCGTCAGCTTGACGGGCTCGGCAGGACAGAGCTTCGGCGCCTTTGTTCCAAAGGGAATCACGCTCACCCTCGAAGGTGAAGCCAATGATTTCGTCGGCAAGGGATTGTCCGGCGGCCGGCTGATCGTTCGGCCACCTCTTGATGCGACATTTGCCGCCGAAGACAACGTCATCATCGGCAACGTCGCGCTGTATGGCGCGACCAGCGGTGAAGCCTTCATCCGCGGTATTGCCGGGGAGCGATTCGCCGTCCGCAACAGCGGCGCCCGCGCGGTCGTAGAAGGTGTCGGCGATCACGCGTGCGAGTACATGACGGGCGGGCGCGTGATCGTGCTCGGCCCGACCGGGCGTAACTTCGCCGCCGGCATGAGCGGCGGCATTGCCTACGTGCTCGATACGGACGGCGCGTTCGCACTCAACTGCAACATTGACATGGTCGACCTCGAGCGGCTCGATCACCCTGACGAGGTCGCGCTGGTTCGCGACTTGATCCGGAGCCATGTCGGACTGACCGGCAGTGCGATCGGTCAGCGCGTGCTCGATGCGTGGCCGCTCAGCGAGCGGCAGTTCGTAGCGGTGATGCCGCGTGACTTCAAGCGCGTCAAGGCGGCCGAGGCGAAGGCGCGATCCGAGTCGCGCGAACCGCTGTTCAGCGACCTGGTGGCGTGATGGGCAAGGCCACCGGCTTCATCGAACATGCGCGCGTCAAGCAGCCGTCGCGTCCGGTCACGGAGCGCGTCGGCGACTACCGCCACATCTATTACGCGTATCCCGCCGACGAGCTGACGCGGCAGGCATCGCGCTGCATGGACTGCGGCATCCCGTTCTGCCACCAGGGTTGCCCGCTCGGAAACCTGATTCCAGACTGGAACGACCTGGTCTATCGAGACAACTGGCGTGCGGCGATTGATCGACTGCACCAGACCAACAACTTTCCCGAGTTCACCGGGCTGCTCTGCCCCGCTCCATGCGAAGGCTCGTGCGTGCTTGGGATCAACAAGGATCCCGTCACGATCAAGTCGATCGAGCTGTCGATCGTCGATCGCGCGTTTGACGAGGGGTGGATCGTGCCGCGTCCGCCTGCTGCGCGGACCTGGAAGAAGGTCGCGGTGATTGGCTCGGGCCCGGCCGGCCTGGCCGCAGCGGCGCAGCTCAACCGGGCGGGACACAGCGTCACCGTATTCGAGAGATCGGATCGCATCGGAGGTCTGCTGCGCTACGGCATTCCGGAATTCAAGCTGGAGAAGCGCGTCCTCAATCGCCGGCTCGACCTGCTAACGGCGGAAGGCGTGGTATTCCGTGCGCGCGTCAACGTCGGCGACGACGTAAGTGTGCGTGACCTGAAGCGTGAATTCGACGCCGTGCTGCTGGCCGGCGGCGCCGGTCAGCCGCGCGACCTGACCGTGCCCGGCCGCGAGCTGAAAGGTGTCCACTTCGCGATGGATTACCTGACACAGCAGAATCGTCACTGCGAGGGCAATGAGATGCCGTGGATCAACGCCGCGGGCAAGCACGTGGTGATCATCGGCGGTGGCGATACCGGCGCTGATTGCCTCGGCACCGTGCATCGCCAGGGCGCCGCGTCGGTAGCACAGCTCGAGCTGATGCCGACGCCCCCGCCTGAGCGCGCCACCGGCAATCCGTGGCCAACCTGGCCGCACATCTTCCGTACCTCGTCGGCGCATGAAGAGGGCGGCGATCGCGTTTATGCGGTCGAGACCACGCACTTCGCCGGGGAGAACGGCCGTGTCCGCGAGCTGCACGGCCGGCGGGTCAGCCGCATCATGAAAGACGGACGCGTCGCCTTTGAGCCGATCGCCGGAAGTGATTTTGAGATGAAAGCCGATCTCGTGTTGCTGGCGATGGGCTTCGCGGGCGCCGAGAAGAGCCGGCTGCTGAGCGATCTCGACGTCAGGATGACCGAACGCGGCACGGTTTGGCTCGACTCGCAGTGGATGACCAGCGTACCGGCGGTGTTCGCGGCGGGAGACATGCAGCGTGGACAGTCGCTGATTGTCTGGGCGATTGACGACGGGCGCCGGGCGGCGGCGGCGATCGACCGCCACCTCACCGACAATTAGCGTCGCCGCAGCGTCCGGAAGGTGATCGAGTAACGAAGCTGGGTCACCGCGGGAATGCTGTGTTCAAACCCGCTTCTCGCCTCACCTTTCATCACATAGGCGGAGCGCGGCAACAATTCGATCTCGTGCGTGGTCGATCGCCGCAGCTGTTTTGCCGCCGCCTCCGATGGCGAGACGTGCGGACGCAACCGCATCCGGCACGACGACAGCAACGACACTCCGGCAATCAGTTCGTATTGCGGCGCATCGCGGTGCCAGCCGATCGGCGTGCCCGGGCGATATTCGTTGATCAGCACCATCGCGAAATCGCCCGCCTTCACGCCGGCGAGCTCGGCGAGCCGGGTCCCGAGCGGGGATAAAAACTCCGGAATCGGCGGCGACGGCTGATCGCCGCGATCGTATGAGGCGCCGAAGAACGCCACTCTCCGTTTGGCCACCACGCCGCGCATCTCAAAGGCCGCAAACTCGATCTGATTGATAAGATCGACCAGTCCAGCTTGCTCAGCCGTAGAGATAAAATCGTCCTGATACAGGAACCCCGGAGGGAGATTCGGCCCGAAAAGCGAGCCGGCAGCGGACGGCATCTCCCCAAGTCTGCCACGTTCGACGCGGGTGCAACATTAGTGCACAATGGAAGAGTCGTTTAGCGATGCCAACGTGACGACGCGCCAAGAATCGTAGGTAATGCCGTGCGATACATCTGTCTCGTTGCCGTCGTCCTCGCATTGCCGCTGACCGCGAGCGCGCAGCAACGACGCGCGGTCGATCGGCGGTCCGACACCAATCAATCAGAGCAACGCCGCTCCGGCGAGCGCCGGTCGGACGACCGCAACTCTGACGGGCGGGGCTCCGACGAGCGTCGCCCCGAGGCCAAGCGGCCCCCGAGCGCGACTCCCGTGCCGTGGTGGGAACGACAGTCGACGCCGTGGTGGGATGGCAAGCCGGCCCCCGCGTGGGAGAACAGGAACCTGCCAGGCTGGGAAAACGGCAACGTCGCGCGCGCCCTGCTCGATCAACAGCGCCTCCAGCAGCAGCGCGCCCAGCAACTGCGCCACAACCAACTGCCACCGCCCGGCAGCCATCGGCGATCGCACTACTACGCGCCGTCAGTGGTCTACGTGCTGCCGACCTACGGCTATTTTTCACAATCGATTCCGACGAGCACGCAATTCGTCGGCACACCGCCGGGGCCAACCGCGCCGATGACGCCCGCGCCGCCCGCGCCTGCGCCGCCGCCAATGGGTGCGCTGCGCCTCGAGGTCGAGCCGAAAGAGTCGCTGCAGATTTTTGTTGATGGCGTGTACATCGGTACGCCCGCCGATCTCGGAGACGAGATCGAGCTCGCGCCCGGCATTCGCCGCATCGAGCTGCGCGCGCGCGGCCATCGCACCCTGGTCTTTACCGCGGAGATTGCCGATGGCCGATCGATCACGTATCGGGGAACGCTCGAGAGCGTTGCGGCTTCGGCGCCGCGCACCGATGCACCAGCTGCCCCCCTTGCACCTCCTCCACCTGCCGGCAGCAGGGTGATGTACGTGATTCCCGGCTGCTATCTTGGCAACGTGTCGCCGAAGAACGTCGCGCTGCCGGGCGGCTGCGACATCAGCAAGCTCACAACGTTCTCGCCGTAACCCTGCGCTTCAGCAGCCGAAACGCCGCGAGCATCTCCGCGTAGGTGAAGTTGGCGTTGCGCCCGCTCGGATTCGGCAACACGAACACTTCCGTCTCGCCGATCCCCTCCGGCTGCAACCCGAGCGTCACCGGGCCCTTGCGCTCGGGGAACATCGCGCGATAGACGGTCACGCCAACCATCGCGACGATCGCCGGCTTGAAGCGAAGCACCTTGCGCCGCAACTTCAAGCGGCCGGCGACATACTCCGGCGGCAGGATGGTATCGATACCCGGCGTCGGCCGCGGCACGATGTTGGTGATGCCGTAACCAAACTCCGGCAGCCGGTCGTCGTCTTCGAAGGTGATCCGCTCGGCGGTGAGGCCGGACTCGAACAGCAATTTCCAGAATCGATTCGAGGGACCGGCGAAATGATGCCCGGTTTGCGATGAGCGAATACCCGGATTGATGCCGACGAACAAGACGCGGACACCAGGCTTGATGCGGTCGCGGAGCGGCGGGAGCGGTTCCACCGGGGGCATGACTGATCTCCAGTATGCGTTATGCTCGGCGCAATGCGATTCGCTGTCATAGTGGCGGCCGTGCTGGCCAGCGTGTTGAGCGTGCCCGCCCAGACTGGGAACGCCGATCGCGATGCGGTCCTGACGACGGTCCAGGCCTTTTTCGACACCATGACGGCGAAGGATGTCGACGGCGCGCGAAAGATCCTGCAGCCGCAGGGGCGGTTCCACGCGATGCGGATGCGCGACGGCAAGCCCGATGTGCGCGCGTTCTCGAATGAGGAGTACTTTGCCACCTTACAAGCCGGCGAACAGAAGATGCGCGAGCGAATGTGGAATCCCGAGGTGCGAATCCACGGCTTGATCGCGACGGTCGTCGCCCCGTATGACTTCTGGATTGACGGCAAGCTCAGCCACTGCGGCACCGACGCGTTCGATTTGATCAAGACCGAGGACGGGTGGAAACTGGCCGGCGGCGTCTACACGATCGAGAGCAAGTGCGAACCGAGTCCGCTCGGGCCATTGAAGCAGTAGGCTGCCATGCGAGTCGCAATCGTTGCGGCGCTGCTATTCCTCATTGTTGGCGGCGCCTACGCGCAGGGCGCCGACATTCACGTCGAGCGCGCCGCGCAACCACCGAAGATCGACGGAGTCCTGGACGACGAGGTCTGGAGGCGGGCGCCACTGCCGGCCACCGATTGGGCGGCGTATCAACCGGTGCGGGGCGACAGGATGGCGGATATTTACCGCACCGAAGCCCGAGTCGCCTACGACGATCGCAACATCTATCTCGCCTTCAAATGCTTCGACATCGAGCCGGCGAAGATTCGCACCAACGTCAGCCGCCGCGACAGCTCCTTTAATGACGATTGGGTCGCGATCAGCCTCGATTCGGCCGGGACCGGCCAGGCGGCGTATCACCTGTTCTCGAACCCAAGCGGCAGCCAGATGGACGCGATCAATACCTCAGCGTCCGGCGAACAATTCGACGCCGACGTGGTTTGGTACAGCGTTGCGAACACCACTGCCGACGGTTACGTCGTCGAGGTCCAGATTCCACTACAGTCGCTGCGATTTAACGGCGGCGACTCGGTCCGCATGGGCTTGGTGTTGTTCCGGAAGGTCAGCCGCATCGGGGTCTCGTACGCGTGGCCGGAGATGCTGCCCGGGCAGTGGGTGTTCGATCGGCCCGCGCACCTGGTGTTCAGCAACTTGAAGCCGCGGCGCCTGATGGAGTTGCTGCCGAGCGTGACCTATGGTTCCGGCAGGACCGCGACGTGACGTCTTCGAGTTGGGGTGACTCGGATAGCGACGCGCACGTCGGCGCCAGCGGCAAGCTCGGGATCACGTCGGGCGTGACGCTTGACGGCACGATCAATCCCGACTTCAGCCAGGTTGAAAGCGATTCGTTCCAGATCGAGGTCAACCAGCGCTTCCCGCTGTTCTTTTCGGAGAAGCGTCCCTTTTTTATGGAGGGCATGGGCCTGTTCAACATTGCTCGCGGCAACAACATGCGCACCGCGGTGCACACCCGCCGCATCGTCGATCCGATCTTCGGCGCCAAGCTGACCGGGACGGCCGGTAGGACCACGTTCGGCGTCCTCAACGCGCTCGACGATCATCCGGGCGACGTCGGCGATCGCGGTGAGGAGTTCGCCGATCGCAACAAGCTATTCACGATCGGCCGCGCGACCTATGCGCTGCGACGCGCCGATTACATCGGCGGAATCGTCACGCAGACGACCCACCAGGGCCGCCACAACATGGCGGCGGGCGCGGACTTTATCGTCCGGCCATCGTCGCCCCAGTCGGTCGCCGGCATGTTCCTGACGACGCGTACCACCCACGGTTCCAGCCAGACCGGCGGCGAGGCCGCGCAGCTGACTTACGAATTCGAGACCCGGCGCTTCCAGAGCACGGTGCAGGCCGAGCACTACGACCGCGACTTTCAGATGGACACGGCGTTCTACTTTCGAACTGGATTTACCGGCGTCTGGACGTATCAGCAGGTCAACTTTCATCCGCGCGGCGGCACGAACTTCTGGCTGCAGCGGGTCAGCCCGTTCGTGTTCGCCAAGACCGGCCACGACAGGATCCAGAACGGCGCCGAGGACTTCCTGAACACCGGCCTTCGTCTCAACTTTACGCGCCAGGGTAACTTTGAGATCGCGACCTCGCTCGGCAAGGAGGCGTGGCGCGGCCAGGAATTCAACGTCGGCAGCGACATCTTCGGGTTCGCGGGGATGCAAGTCGTGCGATGGCTGAATGTGCATGGCGGGGGCGGCATCGGCCCGGGCATCTACTACGACGATGAGGACCCATTTCAGGGGCGATCGTTGTTCAGCTTCTTCGGCATGACGTTGCAGCCGAACCAACACATCACCCAGAGCGTCGAGGGTAACTACAGCTATCTCGATCGCGAGTCCACCGGCGAGCGCATCTACGACGTGACGGTCATCAATTCGAAGACGACCTACCAGTTCGATAAGCATTTTTTGATGCGCTTCCTCGCGCAGTACGACAGCTCGTCGGAACGCCTGCTGACCGACTTCCTGGCCTCGTATGAACTGGTGCCGGGCACGGTGTTTCACGCCGGCTACGGATCGCTCTTCGAGCGAGGTCCGCGCGAGGCATTCCCGAACGACGTGAATTCGCCGCTCCGTCTCGACGAGCGCTATCAGGCGACCAATCGCGGGTTATTCTTCAAGGCGTCTTATCTTCGGAGGTTCTAGATATCATGGCGACAGCGAGCGACGACAATTTCGACTGGGTATCCGCGCAAGCGGGCTGCAGCGCGGTGCAGATGTTTCAGAAGCTGCAGGACGGCGCTAAAGCGGACGTCGACCGGCGCAATCTTGCCGCTTCCGGCCGCAGCGATCACTGGCGGTTCGAGTTTCATGACGGTGATGACGGCTTCGAGGTGGTCCGGATTGCCGTCTCATCGAAGGACGGCGCGGCGGTGACGTTCGGGCGCGAGGGATCGCGCATCAACATCGATGGCGACGGCGTTGATGTGCGCATTACCGCGGTTGTCGGGATCAACCCGTCCGGCGAATGCCGCTACTTCGTCGGCGAGCTCGAGTATCTGGGCTGGGAAGTGCGAAAGCAGGCGCTCGACCAGCTGTTCTTCGAAGACGTCGAAGAATAGATGGCGCTCACCGCAACAATCTATAACTTTGAGATCGACCTGGCAGACTCCGACCGCGGCGTCTACGAGACGATCGCGCTGCGGGTGGCGCAGCATCCGTCGGAATCCGACGAGTACCTAATCGGCCGCGTACTGGCGTATCTGCTCGAGTATACGGAGGGCATCGAGTTCTCGCGCGGCGTGTCGGATCCGGATGAGCCGATGATTGCGATCCGCGACCTGACCGGAAGGATCCGGAGCTGGATCGACATCGGTACGCCGGAGGGCGCGCGCCTGCACAAGGCGTCAAAGGCGACGGGGCGCGTGGTGGTGTATTGCCACAAGGAGCCCGGTCAGTGGCTGAAGCAGCTCGCCGATGCGAAGATTCATCGCGCCGGAGCGCTCGAGCTCTATTCGATCGATCGCACGCTGGTCGCAGACCTGGTGACGAGAATGGATCGACGGATGTCGTTCGCCGTGTCGATTTCAGGCCGTGAGTTGTTCATCGCGATTGGCACCGACAACCTGACCGGCCATGTGCTGCCGCTCAACCTGTAGCCGCCAGCACCCAAATGATCTAGCCGGTTAGAACCGCGGCCAGCGGAATCCGCCCGTGTTGCCGCGGTTCGCGCCGTAGCGGTTCACTTCGCGATATCCGCGTTCGTAGCCCGCTTCAAACCCTTCGCGATAGACCAGCTTGTAGTCGTCGCGAGTGCCGTAGCGATTGTTGTATCCGCGATCACCCGAGCGATACCAGCTGTGGCGAACGGGATCGTAGGAATCGTTGTCGCGCGCGTCCTCGCGGCCCTTCTCGTAACCGTCACGCTCGCCGCCCTGAAACGGCACGCTGTTGTTGGCGTAACCGCGGTCGTTCGGGTACGAGCCGTAGACCTCCGGATAACGCGAACCCGTGGTGCGATCACGATAGCGCTCGTCGCGGTTGCGCCCCGCACGTCGATCGTCACCGTAGATGACGCGTGCGTCACGGCTGCGCGATGCCACCCGTTCGGCCTGATCGCAATTGGTCGGCGCCGGTTGACGCCCGGGAGGAAGGTTGTCGTGCCACACGCGGCATTCACCGGCTCGCGGCATCTGTCCGGGCGGAATACCCTGCGCGGTGTTGGCGCGACCACGACCCTGTGCCTCTGAAGTTCCGGCGACTGCTGCAAGAAGAATCAGCGCGGATGCTGCCTGACGCATTGTTCTGTGCCTCCAGCTGTGGTGATGGCAAGAACCGCACCAGCATTTCTGCAGCCTGCGGGGGGCAGCTCGACCGGTCGCGCAGTTATGGGATGCTGAAGGTAGCGGCCGCCGCTGCCGAAAACACCATAGCAGTCATGCCGACAACAAGGGGCCACGAGTGTTACCACTGCAAGCTGTGGGTCGCGGCAGACGACGCGCACGATTGCTGGACCACGACCGAGAGCGCACTGACGAAGGAGCTGTCCGACGATCTGCAGGACGCGTATCTGCGGCTGCGCGAGGCGGCGGTCGAACTGGGCGAGCAGCGGGTCTACGCATCGCACAACTCGATCATGTTCGCGCGGAAGGCGTGCTACTTCTTCGTACGGCCGAAGCGCAGTTTCCTCGAGGTCGTGATCTTTCTCGGCCGCGCGGTCAAGTCGCCGAAGATCAAGAAGGTCGTGGAATCCTCGAAGGTCAAGCGGGCGCACATCATCCAGGTGAAGCATCGCGACGAAGTCGAAGCACCGCTGACCGACTGGCTGCGTGAAGCCTACGAGTTCGAAGCGGTCGCGAAGAAAGCTGCAGCCAGGAAGCAAGCGGTGAAGAAGACGCCGGCCAAAAAGAAGACGGGGAAGAAACGTTAGGTAAACTGAATCGTCATGAAATATCTGTGCCTCGTCTACCTGGAAGCCGACAAGCTGCGCGCGGTTCCCGATCGCGAATGTCTCAACTGCGGCGATGACTTGAAGAATAAGGGCGTGCTGCTCGCGGCCGAGCCACTCTTCCCGGTCGAGACCGCCCGGACCGTGCGCGTGCGCAATGGCCGCGTGGCGATCACCGACGGGCCGTTTGCGGAAACCAAGGAACAGCTCGCCGGGTTCTACCTGATCGACGCCGCCACCCACGACGAGGCGATGCGAATCGCCGCGACCATTCCTCCGGCGCGCGAAGGCAGCATCGAAGTTCGGCCGGTCAGGGAGCTGGAGCCCTAGCCCACAGCCGGTCGACGATTGCCGCGATCTCCGCCGCGATCTTCATCCCACCGGCGCCCGACGGCTCAATCGGGTTCGCGTAGTCGGACGCCGTGTTGCAGATGTCGCGGAGCTCGAGCACCGCAATCCCGGAAGTGACCGCGGCTCGCAAGATCACGTCGTTGAACAGCGCCAGCGCCATCCGCGCAGCACTGACCACCTGTGGCTCGAGCCGGCCGTTGTAGATCGTGCACACGATCACCGGGCGTCCCTGCCGCCGCACACTCTCGATCGCCGCGCCATAATCGCGCTGGAACCGGTCGACGTGCGGCGCAAACATCTCGAGCGCCTGAACCATCGTCGTCACGCGAGACGACAGGAGCCCGACATGTTGAAGCACATCGTTGCCCCCGATCGATACCGCCAGGTGCGTGGCGTGCGGCGGAACGCGGCGCAGTTGCGCGCCGACCCCGGCGGTGGTAGCGCCGTCCACCGCACAGGACGTGGCCTCCCACCCTTCCGGGATCAGGCGGGCCAGATGCGTGACGACATCCGGCTCACCCCTGGTATAGGCGCCGTTATCGAAGATCGAGTCTCCGATCAAGACGATGTGCGGGTGCGGCGCGGCCACGCTGTCGCCGGCTAGCGCTTTTTTGCCGCCCTGCGGCCGCGGCCAGACTTGGCGGCACGCCGCGATTGCGGCCGCTTTCCGCGGGTCTGATCGTCCCCGCCCGAGAACGTCCGTGCGATCATTTCGACGATGCCGCCACCGCCGTCATTTTCCTCGTCGCCGTTGGCCGCCGATGGATTCAACTCCTGCCCGATGGCTCGCAACTTCTTGTCCGCCGCCTCTTCCTCGGCGAGCGTTTCCTCGAACAGCTCTTGCACTTCGCTCAGGCCTAGAATGCGCGCGTGTTCGATCGCACCCATGTAAGCGGCCATCTCGTAATGCTCGACGCGCGTCGCGGATCCGATGATCACGGAGTCTCGCAGCTCTTCGGTTTCGTAGTCCTCGCCGACGTGCTCATCGCCCTCTTCGATGATGCCGCGCATTCCGGCGCATGCCTTCGCGCGGGCCTTCTCGCCGAGGTGACGGAATACTTGCTCGAGCCGTCGAATCTGGCCGTTCGTTTCTTTGAGGTGATCGTTGAGCGCGGTCTTCAATGCACGGTTGGCCGCCTTCTTGGCCATTCTCGGAATCGCCTTGGTTAAGCGTTTCTCCGCATCGTAAAGATCTCGGACCTCGTTCACGAGCACTTCAGTCAGTGATCCAATGCTTGGCATGGTTCCTCCTCCGCGCACCGCCGTGCAAGATGTGCGCCGGGGAACTCCACGCTTAACGAACGCGTGATCTCACTCGAATGGTCAGCGAGCCATGGCGGCCGAC